>ENA-UPSA01000009-UPSA01000009.1-bioreactor-metagenome-genome-assembly--contig:-NODE-9-length-342760-cov-46.071248_pt1 | contig 342760 bp, 352 predicted proteins | sample MGYA00238183_ERZ773288 | MGnify/ENA primary metagenome ERZ773288 (study PRJEB29028, sample SAMN07631243) | bioreactor metagenome | isolation source: Switchgrass digestor | place: USA: Dartmouth... | reverse complement strand
ATTATTACCTGATCCACTATCTAGGAAGATTCCCTCCTCGCCGTTGCTGGTGATGGTATTGTTACAGATAGTGTTGTTGGATCCAGATAGGTAGATTCCGGGGTTGCCACCTGTTATTGTGAATCCTTTGACCTGTGAGTTGTTGGCTGTGACATTGAATACTGGCATGTTACTATTGCCTGCGGATACAGTTACTGTTCCGTTAGCCTCTAATGTTAGAGTTTTGTTAACGAGCACATTTTCATTGTAGGTTCCTGAATTGACGATTAAATGATGTCCATCTGTACTGTTATCTATGGCTTCCTGGATTGTGCTGAATTCTTCAGTTGTATTTAAGTTAACAACTGTTGCTGATACCCCATTTACAAGCAGGAACGCCACTGCTAAAACTAGCACTAGAAATGAGATCCTCGACATTATTTTCACCAACTAATTATATTATTTTCACCAACTAATTATATTATTAAATCATTATTTAACATTACCCTAAACCCAAAAAATAGCATCATCTTAACGGCGAATAAAAAACATGAAAAAGATTTGAAGGGAACAATTAGAAGAACTGCTTCATAAAAAAGATATAACCCCTGGATGAAATTCTTATATGATGATAAGGTCAAAGTACGCCTTCCTCCAGAGGCTCACAAGGGACCTCAAAATGAAATCAATAAGTATAGGAGAGGAACTGGAGGGAGCAACACCCCCATCGGTCTTCATAGGTAGCTGGAATTACCCTAAGGTTTATGCGGGCCCCATGATAGCCCCTGTACAGGAGGAAGTGGAAATATTTGACTCCCCCGAGCGATGGATACCAGAGAGAAAGACACAGGAGGAGATCATAGACTACCGTCTCAACCTTGTAAGGGGAAAACAGCTGGTGGGCGTCCGCGACCTGGACAATCACCTCGTGGAAAAACTCCAGGAGATATCCCTCTCATCAGGGGCCATTGAAAGCGAGGCCCAGTTCAGAAGGAAACCACGAGGACTCTTTTTCAGCGAAGAACAGACGCCCCATGGTCCCAGCGCAGTTCTTGAGAACTTTGAGATAGAAAACGTGAAATGGGACCGTGAACTTGAGAGGGCCTACCATGACACTGACCTCAGGGCACGGGAGGCCATAGTCGAGCTCCACAGGAGGGGCACACCCTTCTCAGCCGTACAGAAGGCACTTTCAGTCGGTGCCCTCGGCGAAGGGAAAAGGAGAAAACTTGTACCGACAAGGTGGTCAATAACAGCCTGTGACAGCACCCTCGCCGACCACTTCCTCAAAAGGGTCCTTGAATATGAGCCCATAGACACCTTCAGGGTCCATGAGTTTGAGAGCCTCAAAAACCACTACCTGATACTCCTGACACCCTCAGAGTGGCAGTATGAATGGATGGAAGCCTTCATGAAGAGGGACGGCCGTGCAATGATATTCTCAGACCATGAGACCGGTAAGGGTAAGAGGGAATATTCAAGGGTGGGTGGCTGCTACTACAGCGCCAAGATGGCGGTCCTCGATGCCCTGGACCGGGAGGAAAAACAGGCCGGGGCAATCATCCTGAGGGAGGCCTACCCTGGCTACGTGCCCCTCGGAGTATTCAATGTGAGGGAGAACGTGAAAAATGCCATGGATACAGAACCCACCATGTTCAATGACCTCAGGGATGCACTTGAATTCATTGACAGTAAGCTTAAACTTGGACTTGAGGCCTTCAGGGTGAGGAGCAACCTCCTGAAGGAACTTGAAATATCCAGACAGACAACCCTTGACTCGTTCTTCAGGTGATAGTATGAAGCTGAAATTCAGAGAACCCTCTGCAGGGGCGAGGAGGGCCGTGTGCCGCGCTGCACTCTATGGCGAGAAACATGACCCTGAGGCCCGGATCAGGAAGGTGACCGGACACAGATACGCCAGGTTACTCAACAGCGGAAATGCGGCCATACTTCTCCTGGCCCACCGCCTTGAGGGGCCCCTCCTGGTACCCGACCAGGGCGGCTGGAGGGGATTCATGAGGATCCCCGAGATAACCGGGATGGAGGTACTGACCGTGAAGACAGACCTTGGGCTCCTGGACCCGGAGGTCCTCGATGCGAGGCTGACTGAGACGGGTGCCAGTGCACTCCTTGTGACGAGCTTTGCAGGTTACACGGCAGAACAGCCCATCAGGGAACTTGCAGATGTCTGCAGATCCCACGGGGCTCTTCTGGTTGAGGACGCCTCAGGTAGCGTCTCAGACCCCCTTGAGAGACTCTGCAATGGCAAAATCAGTGACATCATAATAGCATCCACAGGTGCACCGAAGACCGTGAACGCGGGTGGTGGGGGATTCATATCAACATCAGTCCCGCAAATCGTGCAGCAGGACATGCTCCTCTCCTCCCTCAAAGCTGACCCATACGTGAGGGCGGCTGTGGCCCTTGAGCTGGAAGCTGCGGAGAGGAACCTTACAGAGACCCTCAGAGCCTGTAGCTACCTCAAGGAGAACCTTGAAGGGGTCCTGCACCCCGATGAGAGGGGTATAAACGTCATAATACCATCCAGTGATCCCCGTGGTGATGTGAAGCGCCTCAGAAAGGTTATAAACGCCGACGGTAGAAGCATATTCACTCCCTGTCCCTCCTATGACCGGGTCCTTGAGAATGCAGTTGCAGTTGAGGTTAAAAACCTTGATGTGGGTTCTCTGACCCCTGAAAACCTTGAGGCGATGGCCGAGTTAATCTCTTCAACCATGGGCAACTAGGCCACGGTGAGCATCGTGGTCCTCTCCATGAGGGCCTCTCCAACACCGACTGTCTCAGCCTCCCCTCCAAGGTCGTAGATCCTCCTCAGATATTCCTCATCAGGTTCGAGGACCCCATCATCCCTTTCAAAAATTGAATCCAGAAATTTAATCACTTCATCCCCACAGTCAACAAGGACGGCACAGATCTCCATCTCACCCTCTTTGATGCCCAGGAGCTCAATGGCCCTGCTTATCTGCCTCATACCTGCAACGCGGAGGCATATCTCTATCCCCATGTCACTGGAGATGTTCTGGCCCCTCTCAAAGGCCTTCAGTGCATGGATTGCCCCATGGATGGCATGTTCCCTGCCTGCAACTGCCCTGGCATCCATAAGCTGAACCGTGCATGGAAAACCTTTCATCTCATCAAGGAGCCCCGTGAGGTCTCTGACAACTCCACGGTAGCCTCTAACGTCTAAATTCATATTAGCACCCTCAATGAGTCCCTTCAGATTTTTCATTTGCCAGGAGCCTGTTAACACCGCTGAGGAAGGCCTCGACACTGGCCATTATGATGTCTGGCTGTGTGCTCCTTGCACTTATTATCCTGTCCCCGTGTCTGAGTTTTATGACAACGTCTATGAGGGCATCTGTACCCCCCGTGATGGCATCCACGTGGTACTCCTCAAGTGTTATGTCTGCAAAGTCCTCGAGGCTCTTCTTTATGGCAACTATGGCTGCGTCCACGGGACCAACACCGGTACCTGCCTCAAGTACCTCCCTGTCATCGACCCGGAGCTTGACGGATGCTGTGGGCGTCACCCGGTTACCTGAGACGATGGTGACCTCCTGGAGGTCAACCACCTTGTCCTCCATGACCCCGAGGACATCCTCGGCTATTGCCTGGAGATCCACATCGGTAACGCATTTACCCATATCCCCCAGTGTCTTGACCCTCCTGAATATCTCCATGAGTTTATCATCGGCGACCTTCATTCCGAGTTCATCAAGTCGCTTCCTGAGGGCATGGGTGCCTATATGTTTGCCCATCACGAACCTTCTCCTGTGACCAACCATCTCAGGTGTTATTGGCTCATAGGTTTCAGCCTTCTTGAGGACACCGTCGGCGTGTATCCCTGATTCATGGGCGAAGGCATTTTCTCCCACTATAGCCTTGTTTGGCTGGAGGTATACACCGGTCATCCTTGCAACCATCCTCGATGTCTCATAGAGCATCTCTATGTTGATACTGGTGTCCACATCATAGAGGGATTTAAGGGCCACGACAACCTCCTCAAGGGCTGCATTACCTGCCCTTTCACCTATACCGTTTATTGTTGCATGGACCTCCGATGCCCCCGCCCTTAGACCTGCAAGGGAGTTTGCGACTGCCAGGCCGAAGTCGTTGTGGCAGTGCACACTCAGTGGTGCCCCGAGTTCTGAGAGTCCCCTGTAGAACTCATAGGAACGTTCTGGTGTGAGTATGCCGACAGTGTCACAGGCGCATATCCTCTCTGCACCGGCCTCTATACCCTCCCTGAAGATGGTCCGGAGGAAGTCCATGTCACTTCTTGTTGAGTCCTCTGCTGAGAGTTCGACCAGAATACCATGGTCCACTGCATACTCTGTGCAGTCCACCGCCTGCTCGAGGACCTCCTCCCTTGTCTTTCGGAGTTTGTGTTCAAGGTGCAGGTCAGATGTTGGGACCACCAGGTGCACACTGTCAACGTCACATGAGATTGCAGCGTCTATGTCCTCCCGCACAGCCCTTGCGAAGCTGCAGATCTCTGCTCTCAAACCCTCGGCTGTGATTTTCCTGATACCTTCCCTTTCACCCTCTGATGTGATTGCTGAGCCTGCCTCAATGATGTCTGCGCCCAGTGCATCGATTTTGAGTGCTATTCTCAGTTTTTCCTCAGGGGTGAGTGAAACCCCCGGTGTCTGTTCTCCATCCCTCAGTGTGGTATCAAGTACTCTAACCTGCAATTTAATCCCCTTTAAGGTGTTCGGAAAATAGTTATGTAGAGTTTGGTTTTAAATGGTATATATGGTTAAGTGCCCATTTATGTGCAGTGGATACTGGCGATTTCATCGTCTGTGGGTACCGGTGTCAGATACAAGCTCCACCTGACGCACTAAACCCTCTCAATGACCCTTATAACCCTTGTGAGGCTCCTGTGCATCCTCATTGAGTACCTCTCCCTGATGCTGAATCTTTCATCAACGAGGCTCTCCAGGTCGAGGTAGTGGGGTGCTGCCATGCAGATCATGCCCCCCTCTGCAAGGTTTGAGTGTGCAGAGTCCAGGAATTCCTTGTAAAGCTTCTCACTCTTCTCACCTGCAGTTGAAGCTGATATACCGTAGGGGGGATCGGTCACTATGGCGTCGACCTTCTCGTCGAGCCTCAGATCCCTTGCATCAGACCTTATAACCTCGAAGTCGGTTATACCGTAATGCTGAAGGTTTTCACGGGTGCCCTCAACCATCCTCCAGTCTATATCGGCCCCCAGAACCCTCACACCCATGAGGCCCGCCTCTATGAGTATCCCGCCTGTACCGCAGAAGGGGTCAAGGAGCCTGTCACCTGCCTTCACCCCTGAGAGGTTGACCATGCACCTTGCGAGTTTGGGGCTCATTGAACCAGGGTAGAAGAAGGGTCTCTTGTGGGGTCTGGCCTGGTTGAAGTGTTCCTTGCTTATGACTGCGAGCCTCCTTGTGAGGATGAACCTGTCATCAATGAGTACCGGTCTTATCAGGGTCCAGGGCTTCTCAAGGTCAACCTTCAGTCCTGTATCCTCCTTTATGATCGCTCCGATGGTCCTCTCGAGTGTCCTGGAATCCACATCGCCACACAGTTTTTTTATCCTCACCGCGAAGCTTTCCCTGACGTATTTACTCCAGTCAATTTCCGCTGCAGCATCATCCAGATCATCAGCAGCTGCATATCCTATGACCTCAGAGATCTCATGGGCATAGGCTAACCTTTTTTTAAGGATCTTCCATGTACTCCTGGGAGCATCTATGACTTCATATCCACTTCCGGATTCAATAACACTGAAATCTATCCCCTCCGACCTTAAAACGGACCTTAGTTCCGCCGATGGGAGTTCAGGGTGCTCCTGTGAGAGTAACACCATCATTTCCATATTCCTGCCACCTTAGACGTGAGGATGGATGGTATTATCCTGAACAGGATTCCCCTCTTCAGGAACTCCCTGATGAGGGGTGTCTGTCTGTCCATGTCCCCGTATTCTGATATTATATCCTCTGCACCGTACTCCTTCATCTTAAGGAATATGTGGTCAAGGTCCTTGTCTGAGAGTAGTCTGAAGGTCCTCTGAACCCTCATCTGGTTCTTCATCTCTGACATGTGGATCTTCCTGCAGGCATCCTCATATTCTTTGAGGTCTGCATCCCCCTCAAGGACCCCCTGGATGACCTCTGCCGCCACCCCTGCAGCACGGGAAGCCAGGACTATGCCCCCACCAGTTGTGGGTTTAACCTGCCCGGCGGCATCTCCAAGAAGAATGCATCTCCCCCTTACGAGTCTCAAATCCAGGTCTGGTCTGGGGATGAACCCATGGTGGGACTCAAGGATCTCAAAGTCGCTGCTGAGGTCTGAGAGGAAGCCTTTAAGGAATTCTTTCAGGTTCTGCTGGGGTCCGAAGACACCCACCCTCGCCGTCTTTTCATCTATGGGTATCCTCCACATAAAGCCCGGAGGGAGGCGGGAGTCAACCTTGAGGTCCACGAAGTCAGTGTCCATCTCACTGTCCCTGAACCTCACAAGGTACTGTCTCGCAGGGTACCTGCTGGGTGCGGCGGACTGCCCCCTTGCATCCACAAGAACATCCGCACTGAGTTCATCGCCATTTACCCTGACATGACCTGTTTTCTCATTGAAATCCCTCACCGCAGTTCCCTTCGTCAATTCTGCGCCTGTTTCCCTCGCGAGTTCTGCCAGGTGCTGGTCATAGGCTGTTCTGTCAATTACATGGGCCTCTGGTCTGTCCTTAGAAACCCTGAGTTTTATGCCTGATGGTGAATGGAGAACAGCGCCCCTCACACTGTTCAGTATAAATTCATCAGGGAGCACGTTAACCTCCATTATTCTGTGTGATACGAGTCCTGCACACTGAAGTGGCAGACCGATTATCTTCTTCCTCTCAAAGAGGCCAACCCTGAATCCTTTACTGGCTGTGAGCCTTGCAAGGGTTGAACCGGCAGGCCCGGCCCCCATTATGAGAACATCGTAATCAGTCATCCCTGCCCTCCCTTCTGTATCTCTTAAATTTCCTTGAGTGTCTCTCCATTATGGATTCATCACCGCGCCTATCCACCACAAACTTACCGTCAGATCCCATGGATTCATCACCGCGCCTATCCACCGCAAACTTACCGTCAGATCCCATGGATTCATCACCGCGCCTATCCACCGCAAACTTACCGTCAGATTCCTTCTCATCCTCAGGGGTCTCCCAGAATTCCGGGTCTGCAAATCCTGGCTCTCTCCTTCTACTGGATGATAGTTCCCTGAGGATCTCCTCTGCATCATCATATCCCCTCTCTGTGAACCTGCTGATATGGTACTCGATCTTTGAGGGGGATGGTGCATCCCTGAGTATTATGTTGGTGCCCTCGTGGCCCCCATGGATCTCCAGATCCGCAGAGTCAAGGAGCCTCTCTGTTATGCTCTGTGAGAAGGATACGTCCACTATCTTCCTGTGGTTTATGTAGTACCGCCTCTTCCAGAGGACCCCCTCCTCAACCATGACCCTCTGGTCGGTGATTATGTAGCGCCTGTTCCTCCAGGAGATCACATCCCAGAGGATGGAGAGGAGGATTATGATTATTATACCCGTAAGAAGCCATGCGACCTTCTCAGCTACTGTGACACCATAATTTGCAATCAGGACATTGTCAAGTGCTCCGGCTCCCTCAACTATCACCTGGAATAGGTATAATAGTATCAAGAATGAGAGGGCCTTTATTATGGTTGATTTTGAGTTGAGGATGAACCGCGGCCTTGTCTCATATAAAATTCTCTCACCTGGATGTAACCTGTCCCTGCCAAACATGTTATCACAGAACTGACATATACTTGTTAAAAGAAGTTAACTACAATGAGGATTAATTTGTTGTATATGTTTTTATATGTAATGGTTTGTGATGGATCCCCTTTGAAGTCTCATTTAATGTATGTTAGAGAGCTGGTGTGGAACCATGGAAAGGATAGTTATCGGTGAGACCCGCATAAATCTCAGGACAGAAATAAGGAACCACGGACTCTCTGGATTCATACTGGGAGAGAGGATGAAACTCATTGATTATATCCGGAGAAATCCTGAGTTTTTAACATCACTTGAACCTGTTGTGGTGTCTGAGGGGCCCCTCATCGTCAGGATGATGTCCCGTGCCTCACGGAAGGCTGAGGTTGGACCAATGGCAGCGGTTGCAGGAACAATATCCCAGCTCTCACTCATGCACCTCATGGGTGAGGGTTCACGGTGCAGCATAATCGACAACGGCGGTGACATAGCCCTTGTTAACAACCGCAAGATCACTGTGGGTCTCTATGCTGGCTCATCATCACTCTCAGGGACTCTGGGTTTTCTTCTGAAGCCCGGCGGTCCCAGGGGTATCTGCACGTCCTCGGGGACTGTGGGGCACTCCATAAGCTTCGGGAGGGCGGATTCTGTGACAGTTTTCGCATCTGAGGCCAGCACAGCAGATGCCCTTGCGACATCAATAGCAAACAGTGCAAATGGTCCTGATGATAGATCAGCCGTTGAGAATGCCCTTGAAAGGGCTGATGACTTCAGAGAGCATTTCCGGGGCGTTATGGTTGTGGTGGGTGAACATGCAGGTACCGTCGGCAGAATACCTCGACTTGTAATGACTGATAGAAAGGCTGTTCTTGGTGACCTCTGGGATGAGGTATAGGAATAACTAAGGGCTTTAACCAGATACAATGACACCAGACAGAATAAGTAAATAAGTAATTCCCTAACACTGCAAAATTAGAAGAGCACCTGATCCTAAGAACAGAATTTAATGCGATCTAGTTAACCACTTTAAAAAGAAGTGGGGTTATAGATTACAGCCTCAGATCGCCCATCAATCATCACTTCTCAGAGCTCATAGGGTTCATCACAGGCCATAATCAGTATTAACCGAACATCACGCCGGTTTCCTGTTTGTATTCCTCCTCCTTCTCAACACCCATTATCTTATCAACGGCATCCATGAAGTCAGCCATTGTGACCTCATCACGCTCATCCCTGATTGCAAACATACCTGCCTCGGTACATATTGCCTTGAGGTCTGCACCTGATGCTCCATCTGTTATCCTTGCAAGGAGTTCAATATCGACCTCCTCTGCAAGGGCCATTCCTGAGGTGTGTATCTTGAGTATCTCCCTTCTACCATCCTCATTTGGTAGAGGTACCTCAATGAACCTGTCAAATCTTCCTGGACGGAGGAGTGCCGGGTCAAGTATGTCTGGTCTGTTGGTTGCTGCAACTATGCCTACGTTACCCCTTGATTCGAATCCATCAAGCTCTGCAAGGAGCTGCATGAGTGTCCTCTGAACCTCCCTGTCACCGCTTGTTGAACTCTTAAGCCTCTTGGCTGCCACGGCATCAATTTCGTCTATGAATATTATGCTTGGGGACTTCTCCTTGGCCAGCTCAAAGACTCCCCTCACGAGCCTTGCGCCCTCACCTATGTATTTCCTGACGAACTCTGATGCAACTATCTTTATGAATGTTGCATTGGTCTCATGGGCGACAGCCTTTGCAAGGAGTGTTTTACCTGTACCAGGTGGTCCATAGAGGAGTACGCCCTTGGGCGGCTCTATACCTATCTTTTCAAAGAGTTCCGGTTTTTTGAGCGGTAATTCAACTGTCTCCTTGACCTCGCGTACCTGTTCCTCAAGGCCACCTATCTGCTCATAGGAGACATCTGGTTTTTCCTCGACTTCCATACCCGTCACAACGGGGTCCTTCTCAGATGGAAGCACATCCACTATGCTGAAGGTCTGCTGGTTCAGTGCAACCCTTGCACCGGGCTCCAGCTGCTTTCTATCTATGAATCTTGAATAATTTATTACGAAGTGGGGTCCGGTTGTACTCTTAACTGCGACCCTGTGATCATCAAGAACCTCTGTTACTGTGGCTATGACCAGTGGAGGGGTTCTGAACCTTTCGATTTCACCACGAAGGGATTTAACTTCCCTGTCAAGCCTTGTCTTCTCATTTTCAATTAAAAGTTTGTCCTTCTCAAGTTTTCTGATTTTCCACATCAGATTCCTTTTTGTCTTGGAGTTTTCCTCTTTAAGCATTCTAACTTCTTTTTTGAGGTCCTCAATCTTTTTTAATACATTCTGGGAGTTATTTTCCATGATTTTAGAACACTCCTATTTAAATTTTGTTGTATACTATCTTGTTTCTAGTAATATTTAAATATTGGGGTGGGATAAATCTAGTATAAAATAAAAAGGGATCTTCATGAGATGCGAGATTTGCGGTAAAAAGATTGTTGGAAAACCTTTAAAGACAAAAATCGATAGTTCAGTCATGGAAGTATGCAGGGAATGCTCAAAGTTCGGTAAAATCATCAGAGAACCCACAACACCCCGTAAAAAAAGTTTCAGGAAGCCCCAGAAAAGGTCCAGGAGACCCATGGATACCGTGTACGAGGTCGTTGAGGACTACGGAAGGATCATAAGAACTGAAAGGGAGAAGAGGGACTGGTCAAGGGAGGATCTCGCTGAGAGGATCAACGAGAAGGTATCCGTCATAAACAGGATTGAATCCGAGAGGATGGAACCCGATATTAAGCTCGCAAGGAAGCTTGAAAGGCTCCTCAAAATAAAACTCCTTGAAAAATTTGAGGCCGATGATCTGGAGAAATCAGAGGGTGGCGGGTTCCGCGGAGCCACGATAGGTGACATTGCAAGAATAAAGAGGGGTTAAAGTCCCAAAAAAATTATTTCTAAAAATTATTTTAGACACCCACGGCGGATGTTGCAGGAATAAAAATGGATTAAAGTCCATTTTCTAAAAATTATTTTAGAATCCCATTTCATCCGAATTTTCTCTTCAACTACCCTTATGGGAATAGTATCCCCTGAGGACCCTCAGACCGCCGAACATCTCCCTGAGGTCATTGTATTCATCGTATTCACTGCTAACCACTATCACATGTGCCGGGGGGTGTATCCTTCTGATGGCCATTATGCTTCTGGTGTCATCCTCCTCCACCTCAACGGCTGCCGCCACAGAGGACTTCATGCGGAGTTCCCCGAGTATGGATGATGCCATCCTGTCTGCAATATCATTCCTCAGAATCCTGGGTTTTCCACGGACCTTAAGGCCGGCATGCCTTTCAAGGTCCGCTATGGCGTTCAGAATTTTTTTCCTGCTATCTGCCCTCAGAATTATTAGAGACACGTTTTAACCCCTTCTGAATGAACTTATAAGGCTGCTCCTGAAGAGGACGAGGAGCACCATGATGAATCCCAGTGCCGTCTGGATGTTACCGAGTATCTCAAGGAGCCCTGAACTAACGGGCAGTTCCATCGGAGGGGCTGTCCTATCATCTGGTAGGGGTGTGTAGTAGACACCTACAGCCCTTGAACTTGGCTTCACATTTATGTCCTTTGGCTCCACATAGTTGACTCCCACAAGGAACCCATTCTTTATGGCCCTGTTTATGGATCTGGCTATTGCCTCTGCACTGTAACCGTTCTTCTTCACCGATGCCCTCACAATCTCCTGGGTTGTCTGAACAACACCGGCCTCCTCTGTCCCGTAGACCGAGACAGATACAGAGCCGTTGGTCACGGTTATGGCGTCCTTGAGAGCCTCATATGCATAGATAACCTTTAACTTGCTGCCATCCACCGGACAGGTCTGGTAGTTCTCTGCAGCAGGGTACCCTATGCTCCAGCCACACTCATCGCATACCTTGACGTAGGGTTCATCCATTGGGTAACCGGTCTCATTGAGGTCCGCTGGTGTGAACATGTCCCCTGTGGATACCCCTGAGACAAGGTTAACTGCACCACCACCATACTTTTCACCGGCGTCCTTTGAAACCTCCTCAAAGACCTTTCCCACGATGTAAGTGGCAGAGTAGCCGTCCCTTATCATCTTACCTATGTTAACGGCTGTCTCCTGACGTACACGGGTTGCTGTACCATACTTGGGGTTTCCATGCGTGTTCCTCAGGTGTATTATGGCTCCCCTCTTACCTGGAGGAAGAACCGCAAGACCCCCAGAGTAGGGTGTAACTGTTATGGTACCGTCATCCTCCACGATAACCACGTAGGCATCGAAGGAACCACCCACAGCTGCACCTATGCTGGGACCTCCGCACATGACCCTGATTCCCTGGTAACTGTTGGCTGCTGATGCCGCCTCAGCCGCTGTTGCACCATTCTCCAGGCGGTTTATAACGTCCATTATTGCCATGAGCCTCGGTGTTGATGCACCTTCACCACCTGAGAGGACAGCGAACCTCTTCTCCTTGGACATGAGGAAGGTTGACTGGAACATGTTCTGGGCGAAGGACATACTCCCGGCTGCAGCACCATTAGGATCCGCTCCTGTGGGGTCTGTGATTACAATAACGTTCATTGTGGCGGATACCGGACCTATAAGCAGGTTGAAGATGAATATGAGAGCTAACAGTCTACCGAGCCTGTTCATCAGCCCACTCCCCCTGTTCTGTTGGTAACTTTAACCGTGGCGAAGTCCTCGATAACATTAACAGTGACTATGCCTGTTCTGGTGTCCACCTTCACATCAGCGGCTGCTATGGGCGTTACACGGGTGCCGGGAATTGTTGTCATCTTAACAAACTTCTCGGCATTCTCCATCGCCTCTGAAAGGGGAACCTTTCTCTTGGAGGTTACAAGCACCTCTCCCTTTATGTAGCTTCCGGGCCGGAAACCCGCAGCATATACATTTGCTTTTATGGAGGACAGTGGAACTATATCGTTACCCTTAACTATGACACCTGCTATTGGAACTCCACCTGTATCCTCCATTGATGATGCGTAGGCAAGATAGGTCATAGCACGACCTGAGAGGATCAGGATGAATGCCAGCAGGAGTATCACGAGGGTATCCCTTCTGATCTTTATGAGCATAACAGTTCACCTTTAACTGCGTTTCATCACAGTTACTGAATAGTTAGTTCTCTGACTCCATCTTTATAAAGATTGACCACAGAAATGAACATCCATCCAATGCAGAGCTGAAACCGGACCCCCTGAATCCACCGCAGAGATGGACTCCCGATCACGGCTGAGACCAGGAACCGTTACAAGCTGCGATACAGTAGTCACATCCTGATCTCATCTATTATCCCTGCAGCCGGGTCCATTCCCTGGGCTCCGAGGAGGAGGATGGTATCATGGGGTTTCGCGGCATCCAGCACCATCCTCAGGGCGTCCCTGAGTTTCTCCACGTGGATGTAGGATGCACCCCTCTCATCAAGGACCCCAAGGAATGCTCTTCTCTCATTTTCAAGTACCCTGTTCTGTTCATCAACAACGTCACTGCTTGAGGTTACTATGAGTTCTGCATTGAGGCCCCTGAGGGAATCTGCAAGGGCGGCTGCGTTCATCACATTTATATCCTCTCCACGGGAGCCCCTGATGGCATTCACCACCCACAGCCTCCCCCTGAGATTCGCTGCAGCGCTCCTCACGGTGGACCTGATACCTGAGGGGTTGTGGGCGAAGTCGTCTATGACAAGGGGCTCAGTCATGAGGACCGAAAACCTCCTCTTGAGGGGCCTGTATGTTTTAACACCCATCCTTATGTCCTCGGGGGAGAAGCCCAGTTCCAGACATGCTGCAGCGGCAGCCAGGGTGTTCTGTATGAAGTGCTCACTCCTGAAGGGGAGTTCCTCTGCAGGGATTATGAGGTCCCCTCCAATGTGGATGCCCTCCCCATCATACCTCACAGGGGAGTCCGAGCCGTAAAAGACCACACTGAGACCCGGGTTCACATGGGCCATTGCCCTCACACGTTCATCGTCGGCATTGAGTACAGCCACCCCAGATTCGATGGCCCTCAGGGCCCCTGCTACCTCCCTGAAGACATCTTCCACAGATTCAACAAGTCCTATATGGTCCATTGCAACGTTTGTTATGACGACCACCTCAGGCCCTATGGCTGCGGTCATCATGCGGGCGTGGTCCCTCATGACCCTTCCAAGCCACCCCTGCACCTCTGAGACCTCTATAACCATGAATTCAGGTGCCCCATCAGATGAGGCCTCGGCTATCTGCTGTGATACCACAGGGTCTATGAGGGTGTTGAACTCTGACCTTGAATCTGTGTTTGTGTAGGATGAAGCACCGGTGGTCTCTATTATATGATGGATCATGTGGGTTGTGGTGGACTTCCCATTGGTACCCGTGACCACAACCCTTCTGGAGGAGGGGGCGAATCGCTCTATTGTCCAGGAGAGTGCAAGGGCATTTGCATTCTCAATCCTGTCAACGAGGATAACCGGGAGCCCGTGCTCTTCGGCTAGCCTGGAAGACTTTCCCCGGAGATCCTGGGTTATGATGGCGGATACACCCCTTTCTGAGGCGATTTCAATGCCCTTCTCATCGATCCAGTGTCTTATAACAATGTCACCTGCTTCAGCAGCTCCAAGGGTCGTGAATATCCCCCGAAATGCTCTATCTGGACCTTTGAGTCTTCCTGAAATCTTATCTGCGATTTCATGGAGATACATGACCTTCACCCATCAGAGGATACTCCCTGTCATGTAGAGTCCCAGTGCACAGACAATCAGTGTTATGAGCCAGTAGAGGAGCACTATCCTCCTCTCGGACATCCCACGGTAGTGGAGTGTGTGGTGCAGCGGTTCAACCGGGAGTCTTATAACCCCTGCACGGTGGAGGAGGCTCACGATAACCGAGACCACAGGCACTGCTATTGCAAGGACACCGAAGTAAACCGTGTCTGTGAGCATCACTGCAGTTGCATAGCCTGCCCCCAGGGCAAATGAACCGGTATCACCCATGAATATGCTCGCGGGGTGTCTGTTGAATACGAGGAACCCGGCACACATCCCGGCCAGTGCCAGGAAGGGCAGGGCCTGACCCGATAGGCCAAGGAAAATTGCGCAGGATAAGGATGCTATGAGCATTATCCCGGCTGCCATCCCATCCATTCCATCTATGAGGTTAACTGCGTTTATGGCCCCCACCATACCTGCTATGGCGATGGGTGCGGCTGCAAGACCCAGGTAGAACCCTCCGAGCTTACCAACAGCTCCTGAGAGTACAAGGAAGACACCTATCAGTAGCTGGGCCAGTATCTTCTCACCCTCACTCACCTCATTCTTTATTGGAGCCTCACCAACCACCTCAACAAGTCCCTCAGAGAGCAGAGCCTCAACATCCCTCTTTGCCTTGTCTGTTGCCGCCCTTGCCTCCTCTCCGGGCTTCAGTACAAGCTGGCCAACCTCCAGGGGCCCTTCAGATACGTTCCTTATTATCCTCTGGACCTCCTTCACCTTGAGGCCCAGAAGGTCATCCAGAAGGCCTACAATTGCTGCTGTGAGGACTATGAGTGATGTCAGGACGAGGTAGGGGTTGTTTCGATAGAGTACCGTTACAAGGAGGAGAGCCAGTAGCATCCCAAGCCCCCCCATTGTAGGTGTTCCTGCCTTGTGGCTGTGCTCAGTGACTATTGGTTTATCACCGATATCCGCACTCCTCAGAATGTTCCTTATAAAGAGCGTGAATACTGCAGCTGAAACAGTGCTTATAATGAAAACCATCAAAAACTCCATCATATCACCTGCCTTCTGTGTACATCAAGATCACCAAGTTTTTTAATGACCAGTTCAAGCAGTTCAGGATCATTGGCCCCCACAGTTACCCTCATATGGTTCCTCGGGCCGTGAAGCACCCATCTTGTCCCATCTGGCATGAAGGACTCCAGGTCCCCGGGGTTACCTATGGGTATCTCAACAGCATAATGGTTCTTCCTCCTGATTTCACCAGGTTTCCAGTTTCCTGCTGCCATGTCCACAAGGCAGTGCATGGGATTTATCTCTGTTGCCGCCTCTGAGATGTACCTGGTCCCGCTTGGGCGTGTATTGACCTCTATGGCATAGAGTTTTCCATCCTCCGAGACTATCATGTCAACATCGGTGTTACCCTCCGCACCAAGGAGTTCTGTGACTTCTGAAGCCATTGCAAGGGCCTCCATTCCATCGAATCCCCTGATAATAGCGGGGGCCCTCTTCACCTTCCTCAGGGGGTGCAGTCCGTCCATCCTTGTGTCTCCCTTATCAACGGCCACCAGGGGGAGGGTTTCATCATTCCATCGGAGTACCTCAACGGATATTTCACGGCCCTGTATGTATTCCTCCATGAGGGCATGGTCATGGGCGTGGAGATATTCCCTGACATCAGAAGGGGTGGCTGCGACCATCACGCCTGAACCGCCCTGTCCCTCCCTCTGCTTGAGAACCACCGGCATTTCAGTTACATCCTCCGGTGAATCGATTAAATCGTATTCCGGCGTTCTTATCCTGTTTCTGGAGAAGAACTCCTTGGTTTTAAATTTATCTGTGGATATCTCAGCAGCCTCCGGCCCTGATGCAACCACCGGCACTCCGTAGTCAGCCTCAAGTTTCTCCTTGAGCCAGGCCACATCCCTGAGGGGTCCGTCGACACCTATCAGGGGTACCACCGCATCAACGTCCTCCCTGAGGGCTATTTCCAGAGGGCCCTCCATGCCCCTGGGCACTATGTGGTATGAATCGGCGAGTTCAAGGTTTGGGGCGTCTGGATTTGACTCGGAGAGAATGGTGGTCACACCCATCGCTGAGGCGTACTCTGCAACGTCATTGAAGAGTCTTGAACCTATGAACAGAATCCTCATGATGATCACTCAAAAAAATCAAGGACTGGTTTACTCTTTGGTGGGATCTTATAAAAACTTAATCTTGACCGGTTCAGGTAAAATTCATCCAGAATTCTCAATACCCTCAAAATACAGGGCTGATTGAATTCAACCCTAAAAATCATCCGCAGCTTCCAAAGTCATCAAGGGCAGAGATTATCATCCCTGCGAGGTCATGTACAGCGTCTTCAACCGCGGGTGAGAGTCCAGTCCCAAATTCAAGGTTTTCTGGCTGTACACCCATGAGGGCAATCCTGTAAGCACCCTGATCCTCAAGGTACCTCACAAGGAAGGATAGGGGCATGGCATGGGTGGATATGCTGTACTCTGATATACTATCCCTCTCAATGAGCCTTACGGTTCCCGGCTCCTCTCTCATCTCAACAGCGTCCACAATCAGTATGTGGCTCGGTCTTTCGGAGCGTATTTTTCCTGTGAAGTTTTCAGGCACCGTGCCCGCATTGATAACGAGATGGCCCCTCTCCTCCATTGCCTCCTGGATGAGGGACGCCAGGTATGGGCCAAGGCCATCATCGGACCTCAATTCATTCCCGACTGTGAGGACGAGGAGCCTTCTGCAGTCAGTGAGAAAATCACTCAGAAGCCGCTTCAACGTGATAGAAACCACCAGAAATAATCAGATAAATCATATGATGGATGCTTCAACTGAATCAAGGCCGCCACCCATCCTGTATGAAAGTTTTATCTCGACCTCACCTTTATCTCCGGTCTCCTCGAGGGGTATGATGAGCGGGGGGTTCATCATGGGTGTGGGACCGCATATGATTCCAGGAGCCGTCAGGGTAAAGGATATTATTCTGATAGCGTTGAAGGGACTCGATGCCTGCAGCTTCAATGAACCCCTGAAAATCTCAGGGAGGTTCCCCCTGAACTCGACCCGGTCATAAACCCTCATTGGACCTGATGATGGTTGTGAAAGATTTTCATCATACATGATGTTTTCAAAGTTCACGGTGACGGGTTCTGCTGCATTGAAGACTGCCTGTGGTATTACAGTCCCATCATTCCTCAGGAACTTTAGGGCCCTCCTTAGAACCGGGACCTGCTCCTCATCTATGAGTGCTGTGTCAAGCATCTCACATATGATCGTGTCAGCCGCACTGAATTCATAGTGCAGGGCGTCCTCGTTGACAACACTGACGTTATCCAGACCTGATAGGTTCTCCCCTGCACATGCAGCTATCTTTGGGTCCCTTTCAATTGCAATGACACGATCAGCATACTCTGAAGCAAAGAATGAGAGGATCCCGCTGCCTGCCCCGAGGTCATAGGTGAGGCCCCTGGCCCTGGATGATATGGCCTCGCGGAAGGCTGCGAGGCGTTCATGATCCCCCAGAAGGTTTCCGTGATACGGTGTGACCCTGAATCTCATTTAGGTACTGAAGGCTTTGCTGGATCAGTGCTCATGTTCTATTTTCTGTTCGGTTGATGTGCTGGTGAGCCTCACGTGTTCAACGCCCTTGAGCCTCATCATCTTCTCGGTGAGTTCCCTTATCTTTGCAACATCTCCCTTAACCACTATGACCTCAAGGCAGTGTCTTTCGGTCATGTGTACGTGCATAACAGCGTTGATGTATTCACGGTAGTCGTGCTGTATGTCTGCAAGGTCCTCCATGACCCCTGTGTAGTGGTGGTCATAGATCACAGCAATAATACCGATTCGCTCACCTTCCATTTCATTCATCCACTGGTACCTTACAATGTAGTCCTTAAGGGCGTCTCTTATGCCCTTTGATCTTGACTGGTAGCCACGATCCCTTAGAACTTCATCAAATTCATTCAAGAGCTTTTTTGGCAGAGACATGCTTATTCTCATCATAACTATTACCCCACAAGTGGTTTGATATGAATTTATTATATTATTATTCTAAAGTCATATTTAAACCTTTTTTTAGCTTGCAGTATTGTCTGCAGAAAACAACAGGTTATTACATGAATAATTAACACGACTATTTAAATGCATCGCAGACACCATGGCTGTCCCCGAGGATAAAAGATACAGTGATGTCGGCACCGGCATAATTGCATAACAATGCCCTCAGGATAACAAAGCATAAAAAGATACAGTGATATATTAATTAGAAGTATGACTTTGAGGGATTTCAATGAAGGTTAAAGAAGCCATGAACCCTGAGATAATAACTGTGAGCCCCGAGACAAGGCCCCTCGAGGCCTTCGAGAAGATGTACAAACATGGAGTCAGGAGACTGTTCGTACTCGAAGATGATGGTAAACCTGTGGGTGTGGTATCCTACACTGACCTAATAGGAGTTCTTGGAACCATAAAACCCGACAGTGAACACCCTGAGAGGGACCTTAAGGTGAGGGACATCATGGTGGATGAGGTGATAACCATCTCCGCAGATGACAACATAGAGGACGCCGCCAACCTCATGCTGAGGGCTGATATATCAGGACTCCTTGTAATGGATGATGAAAGACCTGTGGGAGTCATAACAAAAACTGACATATGCCGGCTGGTTGCAGCTGAGATACTGGTTCCCTCCTGATGTCCAGGAGTGAGTGACCACAAGTAACTGGAGGTCCCCATTGAAGATTATAACCAGAAAGGAAAACATGGTCTACAGGGAAATCAGGTACATGCAGCTTGACCTTAACACCCCCGTATCTGAGGATATGCTCAAAAGGAACCTTGACCTGCCAGAACACGAATACCATGACACCATCACAGCTCTTGAGAATAAGGGACTTATTTCACGGGAAAATGGCCGTATAGTGGCCGAAAACCTCGATGAAGAGGTCAGGGTGATGGAGACCCAGGAAGATGTCAGGGTCGCCGAACTCAACCAGATCGAAGAGGAGGCCCTCAGGATCCTCAGGGAAATCGGGAGTGGAGCTCCAATCCCACGCTACCTCCTTGAGGGCCACCTCCTCTACGGTCCTCTTAAACTTGGGACCAGAAGGATGTACAACATCATCCTCTCCCTTGAAAACAGGGGGCTCATTGAAAGGGTCCTCCTTGAGGATGGTGAGTACTACCGTCCAATCATGGAGAAGACTGAAAATTGATCCATGGATTTAAAGTCCCCTGCCAGGTAAAAACAGGGACTAAAGCTCCAGGTCCCCGGTTACAGGGAGACCTCTGAGCCATCCGAGGTCGCTCTGGTAGAGCATCCTTATATCCTTTATATCAAATCTTATCATGGCAAGCCTCTCTATACCGAGACCAAAGGCGGCTACAGGTGTTTCAACTCCCAGAGGTTCCAGGACCTCGGGCCTGAACATCCCGGCCCCACCAAGCTCTATCCAGCTTTTTTTCTCCGGGAGATAGATTTCACATTCGGTTGATAGGTATGTGTATGGGAAGTAGGCCGGTCTGAACCTGACCTCAAATCCAAGTTTCCTGTAGAACTCCCTCAGTATACCCAGAAGATTCCTGAAGTTAACCTCATCCCCTGCAACGATCCCCTCAACCTGATGAAACTCAGGGAGGTGCTTGTAGGTGATGGTCTCCCTCCTGAAAACACGTCCAACAGAAAACATCTTGAGGGGCGGTTCGTTCTCACTGAGGAACCTTGCAGAGACGCAGGTCGTATGGGTCCTGAGCACGCTCTGTCTTGCAACATCTCTGTCCCATTCGTACTGCCAGCCCTCTGATCCTGTTGAACCGCCGGTTTCATGTGCGTCCTGCACAGCCCTTACAAGGTCCTCACAGGGGAGATCCGTGACGGCGGGGTTTTTAACATAGAAGGTGTCCTGCATCTCCCTTGCAGCGTGGTCCTGGGGCTGGAAGAGGCAGTCAAAGTTCCAGAAGGCAGACTCGACGATGGGGCCCCTTGATTCTGTGAATCCAAGTTTAAGGAATATTGACCTTATCTCATCGATTATGCGCCTCAGAGGGTGCATCTTTCCAGGGTAGACCAGAGGGTACTCTGCATCAATGTTGTATCCCCTGTAGTGGAGTTTTCTCCAGGCCCCGCTCTTGAGGTGTTCATGGGTGACCTGTGTTGCCTCCTCAACTATCTCGATTCCCCTTTCAAGGAGTTTTCTGCCCTCTGTGGTGAGTTCAATTGTATGCCTCTTAATTTTCCTTATATCAACTATTCCCTTCCGTCCTTTCAGATCCTTCAGTGCACCCCTGAGTTCATCAGGGAGTTCTCTGATCCTCACGGATCCCCTTTCAAGTAAGAGTTCCAGCAGCCTCTCATCGGCACCCCTTTCAGGTGTTTCATCGCTCACCGCTGAGACCATCCCCTGGCTTATCCTCCCCCATCCCTTCCTCATGAGCCAGCCAATACCAATACCTGCCTCTTTCTTATCAAGACCCGCTCTCCTGGAAAGTTCTGACATTTCAAGCTCTTCTTCACCTTTAAGGGCCTCTATGAGTCTGCGCTCAGGAAGTCCCTCCCTGGCACAGGACTCTCCATCCTCTGTGAGGGATACAACCTCATCCGCGTCCTTCATAACCCTCACAAATCCCCTTGATTCAAGTGCGCCTGACGCACTCATGACGGATTTTATATCAATTTTCTGGGATTCTGCTATTTCTTCAGGCTTTAATGGTTTATCTGAGCCTTCGAATGCTTTCAGAACCTTCTTCTCGTAAATGTGAAGCTGGTCAATGATCCTGTCAAGATCCATCATAATGATTCTCCTCCAGTTTACTCAAATAAGCGTTTCAAGCCAGTTCTGAGTAGTAATCAAGTAATCCAACCATGACAGAGGAAGCTGTGAGATCCGCGGTTGTCCCGGGGTTCCATCCCATCCGGTAGAGCTTCCTGTCAAATTTCTCAACCCTCCTGAGACCCGCTGCAGTGAGCACACCTCCCCTATCAACGATGTCTGAGGCTTCCTCTGAAACCTCCAGGGCGATCTCCTCGCCATACTTCCTGGATATCAGTGTGTCGGGGAATCTTGAAAGTATGGTCAGGAATGTCTGGACCACGGCCCGGTTCATGCCATGCTCCTCCACGGTTCCCTTAAATACCGGGAAGCCGACGTTGAATGTGACAGGCATGCTGGACGTTAACTCCCTTGCAATGAGGTCCCAGTCAGCTGACATCTTGAGGGTGTCAAAGAGGGTGATGTTCTCATCGATTATCCTCTGCTGTGAAGCAGGGTCATTAACGTCGAGGGTGTCATGTTCACCCATTCCACCGGCTTCCGCAGTTGAAATGGCCCTGTAGAGGTTAACAGCGTCCTCTGATGTTGTCTGAAGTATAAGACGGTTTACCTGCTCCCTGAGTCCCTGGAGATCCCCGCTGTCAACCATCCCTGCGGCTGCTGAGAGGGGTGTGAGCAGCATTATGATACCAAGGTTCGTATTGGTTGAAACCCACCTCCTGGTGTCCTCAACCGCCCTGAGTATGAGCTCTCCCAGCCCGAGGGTCGAAAGGTCAAGAGTATCCCTCAGTTTCTCCCCTCTCTCTGCTGCCAGTCTCATGGTATCACCTGTGACTATCCCGCTCACAAGGAAGTCCTCGTAGACCATATCATCGAAGTCACGGGTCCTGTGGACATTGCCTGGTTTCGGGTATCCGCTGACCTCAAGGACAGAGGCCAGCTCTGCTATCCTTGAAACATGGAGGGGGTCCATCTAGATCACCCCCAGGAGATCAGGTGCGAAGTGTGATATTATAAGATCTGCACCTGCACGTTTTATTGATAATATGGATTCATATATGGCCTCATCAGTGAGGTATCCGCTCTTTATGGCTGCCTTCAGCATTGAGTACTCGCCGCTGACGTTGTATGCTGCAAGTGGCACGCTGAACCTCTCCCTGACCTTACCTATAACATCAAGGTATGCTAGGGCCGGTTTCACCATGAGTATATCAGCACCCTCCCTGAGGTCCAGTTCAGCCTCAATGAGGGCCTCGTCAATGTTGGCAGGGTCCATCTGATAGGATCTCCTGTCACCGAAGGCAGGGGCCGATGATACGGCGTCCCGGAATGGTGCATAGAATGCTGAAGCATATTTAACCGCGTAGGACATTATCAGGGTGTCCTGGAAGCCTGCATCATCAAGGCTCCTCCTTATGGCTGCCACCCTACCATCCATCATATCCGATGGGGCCACCACGTCTGCCCCGGCCTCGGCATGGGATAGGGCTATCCTTGAAAGGACCTCCAGGGTCTCATCGTTGACTATTTCGCCATCCACGACTATACCGCAGTGCCCATGGCTGGTGTACTGGCATAGGCAGACATCAGTCATGACCACAAGGTCTGTTTCCTCCTTGAGCCTCCTCACAGTCCTCTGCACAACACCGTGGGGGTCATGGGCTACTGAGGCGAGCTCATCCTTGGCTGATGGCATTCCGAATATGAGTACGGATGATAATCCCTCATCCTCAAGTCTGGATGCCTCGGAAACCGCATCATCCACAGAGTACCTGAACTGGCCTGGCATTGTATCTATGGCCTCCACATCACCCCTTCCAAGTTTTTCACTCACAAACATGGGGTATATGAGATCCGATGGGTGCAGACGTGTCTCTCTAAGGATATTCCTTATCTGTGGACTCTTACGTAACCTTCGCATCCTTTTCGTGGGAAACTCCATATTATCACTCACAGGTAACTGTTGGATTCATTGTGATATTTCTTATTACATCCTCAAGGGTAAAAAACATAACCATGTCCCGCGCAGAAGATAAATTCCGGACCCTTCATGAACACCGCGGTTGATGTATGGAGATCATGACTCAACATCCACAAGGACCTCAACACGTTTTATGGCCTCATCAACAGCCTCAGGATCCATAATTATCTTTATGGCACCTTCAGGACACCTCTCAGCGCACCTGCCACATATGAGGCATTTTTTTGCGTCGTGCTCCAGTTCCTTCCCCAAAGCTATGGCACCAGTGAAGCAGGCCTCCTCACAGCGACCGCATAGAACACAGCTGGACTCCTCCCTTTTCAGTTCCACGCCTTCCATTGGTGTTATGGAGGATGCTATGTCCTCAGAGAGGAGTGGCGTCATCTTCCAGAGACAGCAGCATTCACAGCAGCTACAGACCGAGAGGAGTTCATCATGGGGCCCGGAGTTAAGCCAGACAGAGTCTATCCTGTTCCTCCCTATTATATGGACCAGTCCTGCCTCCTGGCATCTTTCAATGTGTTCAAGTGCCTCCTCAGCAGATATGAGTCTTCCGACCTTCTCTGAGATCCTCATGGCTCCGGGGCCCAGGAAGAGGCAGCCAAGGTCATGGGGGTAGCTGCTGCAGCCCGATGAGACCCTGCATATGCAGAAGTCCATCCGGAAGATGTACCTGGACCGGAGTATCATCCTCCTAAGGACCTCCGAGGGGAGGGCGACATTCTCAGGCACCTGGATGCGGTGGTTTATCTCGATGGATGAGTTCCTGGGTATGACCTGTATATCGTCCCCCTCAAAGAAGAGTCTCCTTACGAGGTTCCTGAATATCACAGACCTTTCTGTGAGGGATGCGAGTTTAAATCGGGACCTGAATGTCCTCCTTATTATCGCAACACTTATATCTGTGAAGTCAATCACGTGAACCACCCAGTTTTTCTGTGAGGGGATCGCCCTCCCCATGGACCCTTCCTCTGTAGTAGGACTTGCCGTGCCTGACTATAAGGGCATGGTACTCCTGGAAGACCCTGAAATCGGGTTCAAGGGACCTTTCGAAGAGTTCCTTTATTCTGTGGTAGCTCTCATCACCGGCTATGAGTCCCAGATGGGTCAGGATCCTCCTTGTGTATGCATCAACCACGAACTCCGGTTTTCTGTAGGCATATAGCAGCACTGAATCCGCGGTTTCAGGGCCGACACCCCTTACCTTCAGGAGCTCCTTCCGGGATGGTGTTGAGCCCTCAAGGGATATGAAGAACCCTGCCATTTCGCGGAGGTATGAGACCTTCTGTCTGTAGAAACCAGCACACCTTATGGCCGCCTCAAGTTCAGCGTCATCCAGGGAGAGTATCCTGTGGGGTTTAAGGGCGTCCATTGCCGCAAGGTTTCTGAGTGCAGATGCAGCAGAGTCCCAGGAGGTGTTCTGTGTGAGTATGGAACCTGTGATGACCTCAAAGACATCCCCATCATCTGATGGTGGGGTGTAATCGCCGGGGTGGTACCTGAGTGTCATTGTATCCCTATCAAGGAGTGGCCACCATCCCTGGGGCCCGTAGAGTTCCATGAGGAAACGGTAGATATGCCTGAGCACCTTCATGTTTAATAGGTAAATAAACACCACGGTTAAACATTTAGGTCCGGCGTGAAAACCCTGATTGTAAGGAATCCACATCAACCGCCATCCTCATGATCACAGAACATAAAAAGCAGCACAATCAGTAAACCAGCAATACCCCGATGATATATTAATTAAAAGTTACACAGTAAATCCATGAGATATGAAATTTTACACAGACCAAGTTTTAGTATGGCTCACATCGAGCTTGAAAGCGGTGAAGCGATAAAGGCTGAGACCGGTGCAATGGTGAGCATGAGCTCAAACATAGAACTTCAGACAGAGACAGGGGGTCTTCTTGGGGCTTTTAAGAGATCCATTGGAGGGGAAAGCCTTTTCCTCAACACCTTCAGGGCACAGGGTAGGGGGGATGTGCAGCTCGCACCGGCCTACCCGGGTGATGTTGAGGTCCTTGAGACAACGGAGGCCATCTATGCCCAGAGCGGCGCATTCATGGCCGGACCAGAAGATGTGGAGATAGACACAAAACTGGGAGGTTTCAAGACCTTCTTTGCAAGGGAGGGATTATTCCTTCTTAAAATCCAGTCCTCAGGACCGGTGTTCCTTTCAAGTTTCGGGGCAATTTACAGCAGGGAACTTGTAAATGAGAGGTTCATAGTGGACACAGGCCACGTTGTAGCCTTCACAGAGGGTCTTGATTTCAGTGTAAGAAAGGTTGGTGGACTTAAAAGTACTTTTCTGAGTGGCGAAGGCCTGGTTGCAGAATTTGAAGGTACAGGAACCGTATACATGCAGAGCCGGAGCATTGATAGCTTCGTTGGATGGTTAACACCCATGCTCCCCTCAAGGAGTTAGATTGATACTGTGTGGTGATTCGGTGGCCGGGAACAGTACCGGTGAAATGTTCAGAGTAACGACCTTCGGATCCAGCCATGGTCCTGCAGTGGGTGCCGTTATCGACGGCTGCCCCGCAGGTCTCGAGCTGAGTGAGGATGACATACAGCAGGAACTTAACAGGAGAAGACCTGGAACCGGCGCCCTGACCACTCCACGGGCTGAATCCGACAGGGTCGAGATACTCTCAGGTATATTCAGGGGAAGAACAGATGGCACTCCAATAGCTGGAATCGTCAGAAACCTGGACGCCGACTCAAAAAGTTACAGCAACATTAAGAATACACCAAGGCCGGGGCACGGCGACTACACCTGGAGGGCGAGGTTCAGGAACTACGACTACCGTGGCGGTGGCCGTGGAAGTGGAAGGGTTACCATTGGGCACGTAATCGGTGGGGCCGTTGCAAAGAAACTCATCGGTAATTATGGTTTGACCGTAACAGGCCACGTTGTACAGGTGGGTGATGTTAAGGCAGACACTGTAAGCCTTAAAAGGATAGGCGAGTATGCTGAGAGCAATCCTGTTCGCTGTGCAGATCCCAGGGCGGCCAGACAGATGGAGAAGGTTATACTTGATGCCCGCAGCAGGGGAGACTCCGTTGGCGGGGTTGTTGAGGTTGTTGTCCTGGGTGCGCCCCCTGGACTCGGCGATCCGGTATTCAGTAAACTCGATGCAGATATGGCCAGGGCCCTCATGGGTATCGGGTCTGTGAAGGGTGTTGAGATCGGGATGGGATTCGAGGTTGCAGAACACCGTGCAAGTGAGATAAACGATGAGTTCTACCTGGATGATGATGGTAAGGTGAGGACAACAACAAACACCTCTGGAGGCATACTTGGAGGAATATCAAGCGGCATGCCAATAACTGCAAGGATAGCAGTAAAGCCCACACCATCCATATCAATCCCCCAGAAGACCGTTGACCTTGAAAGGATGGAGGAAACAACCATTGAGGTCCGTGGAAGACATGATCCCTGCATCTGCCCCAGGGTTGTGCCTGTTGCAGAGGCTGCGGTTGCAATCGTCCTTGCCGACCATATGATAAGGGCCGGCTTCATCCACCCCACATACATTGGAAACGAATGAAAGAATCCCTATCTGACCAGAGAGATGACAGCAGAACTGCTCGAATTCCTTGAGGAGCTGAGCCGCGCCCTCATAGCCTCAGGGAATTCTGTTACAGATACCGAGAGAATCCTGTGGAGTGTCGCCGAGTCCCAGGGCGTGGAGGTTGAGGTCTCGGTCCTCCCAACCATGATCATAATAAAGGCGGAGGGAGAGGTTTCAAGGATGGGCCTTGCAGCCCAGTCCCCCGGGATGATGCCCCTTCACCAGGTCACAGAAATATACAGACTCACCGATGATGTGACATCCCGAAGGATGGAAGTGGGTGAGGCCCTGGGTGAGCTCAGGGGGATATTGAGGGGATCCCACAGGTTCGGGCGCTACGGGATCCTTCTGGGTTATCTTATTCTCTCAATAGGTATAGCACTGCTTATACAGCCAGACCCTGATCTTGTAATTTACTCATCATTTTTCAGCCTTATAGCAGGCTCCCTGATAGTGGTGGGTTACGGTAACAGGAGGCTCTCCCTCATCATGCCTGTACTGGCATCCTTCACGGTTTCTGGTGTTGCCTTCTTCCTGATCAATACCGGTGCCGTGAGCGGGAACCTCACACTCCTTGTACCTCCGCTGATATACTTTATCCCCGGTGTAACCCTAACCACCGGCATCTATGAACTTGCAAGTGGTGAACTGGTTTCAGGGTCAAGCAGGGTGATATACGGGTGCATGGTTCTTCTCCTCCTCCTGTTTGGTGTCCTGATGGGTATGCAGCTTAACAGGTTTCCGCAGGAGGAATTTGCAGCCATAAAAATATCAGCCATGAGCTACAGCCCGTATCTGGGGGCATTCATATTTGCCGTTGGTATATATCTCTTCCTCTCTGTCTACCGGAGTGATTTTCCATGGATACTTCTTGTGCTCTACAGTGCACTCATGGGACAGCAGCTGGGAAATGTAGCTGGAGGAGGACTCCTCGGGGCATTTCTGGGGGCCCTGTCAATGACACTGGTTGCCAGGGGCATTGAGCTTGCAGGTAAGACTCCGCACTTCGTCACCCTCTACCCGGCCTTCTGGTTCCTTGCTCCGGGGTCCCTGGGTTTCATAGGACTCGCAAATCTTCTGGGGAGGAACTATCTGACATCCGTGGCTGAGATAACACTCTTCGCAATGACTGTGGTTGCAATAGCCCTTGGACTGCTTGTTGGCGCACTGCTCACGGAACCATTCAGTGATAAAATAAGAGCCCCGGGCGGGGATTGAACCCGCGACCTCGGGATTACGAATCCCGCGCTCTCCCACCTAAGCTACCGAGGCCTGAAGTAATTTTTTATGACTTATTGAAACTGGATCCTTAAATAATTAATGGTCCGCATGTATGATCCTGAACCCTGCCTTGATGTTCGAAAACTCCCATCTGGTCCCTGTTCCAAGGTTTATATGTGTTCTGAAACCCTATCATGATCGAAACCTATGTTAAATGGGAATTTTGGAAGATGTTCATCTCTGACCAGGTAATCGTCATCGTTAACGTTTCATGGCTTTTTTATCGGGTCTGTTTATTGAGGAGTCCTTTTTAAATTTCTGTCCCTGGGTTTCCACTCTTCCCTCAGGTAAATACTTTGCAGAGCCGTAATATGTATGAGTTTTTTGTATAATTCAAAACCTGGAGGTTTTTTGAAGGAAGCATGTGTGGATGAAGAGAGCCTTCAGGAAATGGCCGGGCTGCCCCCATCCAGGTCAAGTTTCATGCCATCCCTCGCTGCCAGTGTCCTGATACCCGTTGCCTCCTGGACCCTGAATGCCTCCATCTCAGGGTCGTTGAGTATCATCTTCATTCCAAGGTGGGTCATCACTGCAATACCAGGTTTCACATCCTCCACAAGTTTTATGAAATCATCCGTACACATGTGGCCCCTTATATGCTCATCCCCTGGTCTTATGACGCTTGATATGAGGACATCCGCCCCCCGGTGGTAATCGGCAAGTCCATCGAAGTACTCTGTATCCGAGGTATAGGACACTGAAAGATCATCAGTCCTTAACCTGAACCCCACACCTGTCGGGTCCCCATGGACGGTGCCTGTACCTGTAACCTCAAGATCCCCTATATCCACTGTCTCACCGGCTGATAGTGTTATGCATCGTGATCTTCTCATATGGTACTCTGATATGCATGGCCCCCAGTCCCTGTAACCCTCCATTACACTTAAACTTCCCAGGATGGTGCCCCTCTGGCGCGTCATGCCCCTGGTCATTGCCTCTATGAGTACCTCTGCATCGGTGTAGTGGTCAGTGTGTGAGTGGGATACCATCACAGCATCCAGCTTCCTGGGGTCAGAGTCAAACTGATAGGACCTCACAAGCGCCCCTGGACCCGGGTCGATGTGGATGTTCATGCCGGCGATTCCATCAATCCTCAGCCCGCCGGTCATCCTTTTCTGTGTTATGGTGGCGAAATCGTCCGCCACCACTCCCTAGAAACGTTAACCTCATTCAATCACCCATCCTATCTTTATCCGTCGCCAATAAAAATTTATTCCTCCCTGCGACAGATTATGACGTCACAGTCGACCTTTATATCTCTCCCCTCCACGCAGAGGTTCTCATCCCTTACAGCTATTTTCTCGCCGGGTGAAAGGGTGCCGCCATCTGATATCCTCATGAGTACCATGTCCCCTGGACCTGCAACCTTCTTCCAGCGAGTGTCATAGGCCTCAACGTCACCGGCAAGTTTAACCTCCACGTGGCTCCCATCCTGCCTCATAACCCTGCCGACCTCACCCTCTGTGAGGATCCTTGAGGCCAGTTTTATCTCCTCCCGTCGGTCTAGCATCTCCTGTTTGAGTTTGGCCCTCCATTTCTGGAGGAGGCGGACGTCCCTCACGATTGTATCACTCAGAAGCCTGTGGGCGCTCTTCTTATCCAGTGAGGGGCTCTTTATGAACAGATCATATTCACTACCAACAGATGGTGTCTGTGAGGATACATGGTCCATGAGTTCCCTGAAGAGGTCAGCAACATCCTTAAGGCTTGTCTTTGTCTTCCACCTCTTTTTAAGGAACCTGTTTGTAATCTCCTTGGCTATCTTATTTCCGAAGACTATTATTGCAGTATCACCCTTTTCCATGCTGGTTATCCTTGAACCTGTGAGTTCAATTATCTGATAGGCCCCTGTTGTTGCGTATATCCTTCTTCTTCTTGTCTCAAAGGGTGTTTTCTGGCTTATTTCACCCACAACAACGTCGCCAAGGCTTCTGACCTTGCATGTGTCATCTGTGACCTTTATATTTACGCCAAGCTCCGACGCCCTCCTCTGGAGTTCCTCATCACTTTTTATCTTGCCTGTGTACAGCTCCTCCTCAAGTACCTCTCTACTTGATTTATCACCAAAATAGGCTATTCTCCGTTTATCTCCAGCTATGACGCATCCCTTGCTACTTATGTAGGTTATGATGAGACTCATTGTGGATCACCCGATCATCTATACACATGAATTTGATGGGACAGTTAATTAAAGGATTCGAATTTTATGATCGCCTCCCCTATTAGCATGGACCCCTTAATGAAAAACTGGCATGCATCATCAGATGAATGAAGTGAAGAGATTAAGCAGCTCGGTAGTTGCTGTCTTCTTACTACCGAATCCAGATGAAGTACCGCACAGAGGAAGCAGAAGGTGACTGAAGATAATAAGGTACAGTCAACCCCTCAATTAATAAAGCGCCATCAACATAAATAATGGTGAGGGGGAACCAATGAAAGATGAGTACACCAATTCTCTCATAAAGGAGAAGAGTCCCTATTTACTGCAGCATGCACACAACCCTGTGAACTGGTATCCATGGGGTGATGATGCCTTCAGAAAGGCCCTGGCAGAGAGGAAACCCATATTTTTATCGATAGGATACTCCACCTGTCACTGGTGCCATGTGATGGCAAGGGAGTCCTTTGAGAACCCTGAAATCGCAGATATACTCAATCGAGACTTTGTTTCTGTTAAGGTGGACCGGGAGGAGCGCCCGGATATTGATGCCATATACATGAGGGTCTGCCAGATGATGACAGGTGCCGGGGGATGGCCCCTGACGATCATCATGACACCCGAGGGTGAACCCTTCTTTGCAGGGACCTACTTCCCTCCAGAGGATAGGGGTGGAGTCCCGGGCCTTAAGACGATCCTTGAGAGGGTTGTGATGCTCTGGAAGAAGGACGCCGACGGGATAGCTGAGACCGCGAGGAAGGTCGTGGAGGCCCTGAAGGAAAAGCCCGCTTCATACCAGATTAAACCTGAAACCGTGGATATGGCCTACGAGTACCTCAGGAGGAATTTTGACAGGAAAAATGGTGGTTTCGGGTCTCAGCAGAAATTCCCAACTCCCCACAACATCCACTTCCTCCTCACCTACCACCTCCGGAGGGGTGAGGGGGAGGCCCTTGAGATGGTCAGACTCACCCTGGAGAGGATGAGGTACGGTGGAATATATGACCAGCTGGGTTACGGTTTCCACAGATACGCTGTTGAACCAACATGGACGATACCCCACTTTGAGAAGATGCTCTATGACCAGGCCCTCGCAATGACAGCCTACCTTGAGGCCTTCCAGGTGACGGGTGATGAGCTCCACCAGAGGACCGCCCTTGAGATTTCAGAGTATGTCCTCAGGGACCTCAAGTCCCCGGAGGGTGGATTCTACTCGGCCGTGGATGCTGAAAGCGGTGGTGTTGAGGGTGGTTACTACCTCTGGAGGGCATCAGAGATACAGGAGGCCCTCGGTGATGATGCAGACCTTGTAATGCGCTACTTCAATGTTCTTGAGGATGGTAACTTCAGGGGCGAGGTGAGGGGTGCGAACATACTCCATGTGGATTCCCCTGAGAGGGTGGCAGAGGAGTTCAATCTGACCCTCGATGAACTTAATGAGAGGATAGAGGAGGCAAGGAGGGTCCTTCTTGAAAGAAGACTTGAACGTGAGGCCCCTTCTGTGGATGATAAGGTGCTCACAGACTGGAATGGCCTGATGATCGGTGCCCTTGCACGCTGCAGCAGGGTTCTTGACCATGATGAATCCCTCAGGGCAGCTGAAGGGTGCCTTGAATTCATTGAGGGCAGGTTAATGTCCGATGGAAGGCTACTTCACAGGTACAGGGATGGCGAGGCAGCCATAAACGGGAAACTGGATGACTACGCATTCCTGATATGGGGTCTCCTTGAAATGTATGATGCGACCCTCCGGGAGGGGTACATCAGAAAGGCCCTTGAACTCACAGAGATCCTCAGGGATAACTTCAGGGACTCTGATGGTGGTTTTTATCTCACAGATGATCCGGATGTTATTGTGAGGCCAAAGGAATCAATGGATGGGGCGATTCCATCAGGTAACTCTGTTCAGATGCAGAACCTTCTGAGGCTCGGTGGTCTCCTCGAGGATGAAGGACTGATAGAGGAGGCCAGGGGGATACTGAAAGCCTTCTCCAGGAGGGTTGAATCGTCTCCAGGGGCTCACACCTTCCTCCTGTCCTCTGCAGAGTGGGCAGTTTATGGTGGGAGGTCCCTGGTGGTTGTCTGCAGTGGAGAACCAGAAATACCTGCAGTTCTCAGGAAAACCCTGATCCCGGATTTCACCCTCACAGTTATGGGGGGATCAGGTGACTGGTCCTTTGCCCCGGCACACCTCAATGAGAAGGTGGCCCTGGGTGATGGGTGCACCTACTACCTCTGTGATGGCAGCAAATGCCACCCGCCAGCAGAGGACCCTGAAAGGGTCATCGAGTACCTGGGGGTGAAATAGATGGGCAGACAGAAAGACCATGAGAAAGGTCCCGGTGAAATTATGGAGAGCCACGGGCACCATGAGAAGAAGGGTAAGATGATGGACAGCCACAGGCACCACGAGGAGGACTACAGGAGGAGGTTCATCATATGCCTCCTCATGACCATACCCGTGATCCTTTTAGGGGAGCTTCCAACTGGCAACGTCCTGTTCAGTTTTGAGGGCAGCGAATTTCTGGTGCTCATTCTATCATCAGCAATATTCCTGTATGGGGGATACCCCTTCCTCAGGGGGTCCCTGCGTGAGCTATCATCACGCACCCCCGGTATGATGACACTCATTGCAGTTGCAATAACAGTGGCATACACCTACAGCCTCGGGGTGATTCTGGGCCTCGAGGGAATGGTATTCTTTGTTGAACTCGTCACACTGATAGATGTTATGCTCCTGGGTCACTGGATCGAGATGAGATCCATAATGAGTGCATCAGGGGCTGTTGAGAGGCTTGCAGGACTGCTGCCCAGGAGGGCCCACCTGGTGGTTGACGGCAAGGTTGAGGACGTTGATGTGAGCACCCTCAAACCAGGTGACATTGTGGTTGTGAGGTCCGGTGAGAGGGTACCCTCAGATGGGACCGTCATCAGGGGGGAGTCCCATGTCAATGAATCACTGCTGACAGGGGAATCAAGGCCCATAAAGAAGGTGCCGGGGGATGGTGTCATCGGGGGCTCCATAAACACTGGGGGGTCCCTCACGGTGGAGGTTGAACGTGTGGGTGAGGAGTCCTTCATCTCCCAGATCATTGAACTCGTGGGCAGAGCCCAGGAGGGCAGGACAAGGACACAGGTCCTTGCGGACAAAGCCGCCTTCTGGTTAACCTCCATCGCCCTCCTCGGTGGGCTTCTAACCTTCATCGCCTGGTCCTGGCTGGGGATGGACGTATTCTTCTCCCTTGAAAGGGCCGTCACCCTCATGGTCACCGCTTGCCCCCATGCACTGGGACTTGCAATACCCCTCGTTATAGCCGTCTCAACAGCCATCTCCGCAGGGAGGGGTATACTCATAAGGAACCGTGAATCCTTTGAGAATGCCCGGGACCCTGATGTGGTTGTATTTGACAAGACAGGGACACTCACCATGGGTGAGCTTGGAATAACCGATGTTATATCCTTTGACCCTGAAATGGATGAGGGAGAAATATTATCCTACGCCGCGGCCGTTGAATCAGGATCAAGCCACCCCATAGCAAGGGGGATAGTTGAAGCCGTTGCTGAGGTCCTTCCGGTGGAGAACTTCAACTCACTTGAGGGCAGGGGTGTGATGGGGCATGTTAACGGCTCAGTGGTGAAGGTGCTCAGTTACGGCTACACAGAGGAGCTTGGTTTCAGCATCAGTGACCCCCGGGTTGATGAACTGATAGGTCAGGCCAAGACCACCGTATTTGTGATTGTGGATGATGAACTAAGGGGCTGCATCGCCCTTGCAGACATGATAAGGCCCGAGGCCCGGGAGGCTGTGGGGATCCTCAGATCAAGGGGTGTCAGGTGCCTCATGTTAACAGGTGACAGCAGTGCAGTGGCTGGGTGGGTGGCCTCAGAGGTTGGTATAGACGATTACATGGCTGAGCTCATACCCATTGAGAAGTATGATGAAATAAGGAAGCTTCAGGAGGAGGGGCTGAGGGTTGTAATGGTCGGTGATGGTGTCAACGATGCCCCGGCCCTTGTACAGGCAGACATTGGTGTTGCAATAGGGGCCGGAACGGATGTTGCAATCGAGAGTGCCGATGTTGTCCTTGTGAGGAGCAACCCCCTTGACGTTGTGGACCTGATGGATCTTGCAGCAGCCACCTACAGCAAGATGAAGGAGAACCTCATCTGGGCCACAGGATACAATGTCATAGCCCTCCCTCTGGCGGCAGGAGTCCTCTACGGGCAGGGTATCATCCTCAGTCCCGCCATGGGAGCCATCCTGATGTCACTGAGCACCGTCATAGTCGCCCTGAACGCAAGGACCTTCAGCTTCAGTGGGCAGAGCGGCCGTTAAATCCATGTCTAAGCAACAAAAATGGGCTTAGACATTTCATTCCCTCAACCACGTACCATCAAAATCCATGCCTCAGCAGCTGCCAGACATAAAATGAAAAGATTTAATATGATGTTCTACATAGTATCCTATGTAAAAAGGATGGGTGAAGAAAATGAAAAGAACCCTTGAAAACCTTACAAAGGCCTTTATTGGTGAGAGCCAGGCAAGGAACAGGTACACCTTCTATGCCAAAATCGCCAAGAAGGAAGGATTTGAGCAGATATCCGAGATATTCCTGACCACGGCGGATAATGAGAGGGAGCATGCCAAGTGGCTCTTCCGCCTGATAAATGACCTCAAAAAGGAGGTCGGTGAGGACCTCAGCTCAATCGTGGTAGATGCGGAGGCTCCCCTCACACTTGGAACCACAGATGAGAACCTCATAGCAGCCATTGAGGGTGAGCACTATGAGAACAGCGAGATGTACCCTGAATTTGCTGATGTGGCAGAGGAGGAGGGATACCCTGAAATTGCAAAGAGGCTCAGAGCAATAGCCGAGGCAGAGAAACACCACGAGGAACGCTACAGAAAGCTCCTCAAGCTGGTTGAGACAGGTAAGGTTTACAGGAAGGATGAACCCGTGACCTGGGTCTGCAGAAAATGCGGCTACGTCCATGAGGGAACAGAACCACCTGAGAAGTGTCCATCATGTGACCATCCGTCCAGATACTTCCAGGTGAAATGTGAGGACTACTGAAGGGTCACCAATGACAGAAACCAACCAGATATTCAGATGCAACGTCTGCGGAAATATCGTTGAAGTCCTTAACCCCGGAGCTGGACAGCTTGTATGCTGTAATCAGCCCATGGAACTACTGGTTGCAAGAAGAACCGATGTTGGACCAGAGAAGCATGTCCCGGTGGTCGAAGAAACCGGTACTGGCATCAGGGTTAAGGTGGGTGAGGTTCCACACCCCATGGAGGAGAACCACCACATCCAGTGGATAGAGGTTATTGCCGGAGACATGGTCTACAGGAAGGACCTGAACCCTGGAGACAATCCAGAGGCAGAGTTCCCTGTTGAGATGGCTTCAGACTTCATGGTGAGGATCTACTGCAATATACATGGTCTCTGGTACTGAGACACAGGATTACCTTTTTTTAGCCAGGAGGTCCCGATGTGAAGATTAAGTATGCCACCATAATAGTTGATGAGATGGAGGAGTCTGTTAAATTCTACAGGGATGTGATGGGGTTCACTGTAGACAGCCATTACGATCTTGGAGCCAGCGGAGAGATAACAATCCTGAGGGGTGAAGGAGAAGCCATGGTGGAGCTGATCAAAAACCCCACCGATAAACCCGGATTCTTTTCAATAGGAATGGAGGTCGATGACCTCGAAGCCACCCTGAATGATCTGAGATCGCGTGGAGCAAGGGTCCTTATGGAACCGACACCAATAACGGTGGGGCTCCTGGCATTCATTGAGGACCCGAATGGAGTCCGTATAGCCCTGATTGAGCACCGTTAATCAATAAATAAATCGTCACTCTGAAACATCCTGAACCCCAAAACTTTTATTTTCCAGAATATAAAGAAATCCAACATGAAGCGTATCCATTTTATCAGCCTTTTAATTCTCGTTGTGGCTGTGAGTGGGTGTATAAACTCGGGAAACGGCAGCATAAACCAGCTGGTGCCCGAGATAAACGACCATATAAAGAAGGGTGACTCCTATTTCAATGAATCCGCCATTGCAGCCAACAGCTTCAAACTCGATGAGGCACTATCAAAGTGTGAACTCGCAGCTTCAGAGTACAGGTCCGCCAGGGACCTTGCATCGGAGGCCCTGGGCTATGCCAGGAACGGTGCAGACCCGGTAATTGTTAATTACCTCGAACTCCTTGTATCTGAACTTGAGGCCAAGATAAACGCAACCATTGAACTTAAAAATGCCATCCAGATGTTCAGTATCAATGAAACAGGAAACGGTAACTCCAACATTGAAATGGCAAACAGCTACATGAGGACCGCAAAGGAGCTTGAAAGTGAAAGGATGGAAATTGTGAAAAAAAATCCGGAAAAATTCAGCTAAACGATCAGACTCATCCAAGTCATTTTTAATTCCCCCTTTCAACCTCCAGGAACCTCTCACCTGTCCATTTCACAGCCAGGGATCCGAGGGGTGCTGTGAAGAGGATGGCAAGTACAGCCATTGCGAGTATTGTTTCACCGGCAGCCACTCCAGCAGCAAGGGGTATTGCTCCTATAGCTGCCTGGACTGTGGCCTTTGGTATGTACGCCGATATGCAGAACACCTTCTCCTTAAGGTTAAGATCCGTTCCCTTGAGGGAGAGCAGGACACCGATACTCCTCACCATCAGTCCAGCGGTGATCACTGCAAGTCCCAGAAGGCCGACATGGAATATGAGCCTCACATCCACCTGTGCACCTACAAGGACGAAGAGTAGTATCTCCGCGAATATCCAGACCTTGTTGAACTTCTCAGATAATTTGAGTCCAGTCTCGGGCATCCTCTCCAGGATGACAAGTCCCACCACCATGACACCCACAAGGGCGGCTATCGGGAGATAGGTGCTAATAAGGTCCCCCATGTTCTTGAGGAGGATGGCTGCACCTAGGATTATGAGGGTTTTCTCGGTGTTCCTTATCTCAAACCTCCTGAAGAGATATACCAGGGCAAGACCAAGTGCAAGGCCTCCAGTTATCCCCGTCAGGATTGATAGTGGAACTCCAATGGCCTCGACAAGGAGATTAACCTGCTGTCCCTGATATATGCCGAGGAATACAGAGAACAGCGTTATTGAAACAACATCATCAACTGATGCCCCCGTCAGTATAATCGTGGGTATGCCCTTGGCTGTTCCCATCCTCCTCTCAATGAATGAGAGCATCTGGGGAACTATGACTGCCGGTGAGACTGCGGCTATAACAAAGCCCAGTATACCCGCCTCAATGATGGGAAGTCCAAGTATGTAGTGTGAGGCCACCATCACCGCAAGGCCCTCAAAGACGTCCGGGATGAAGCTCATCTTGACTGCAGTCATTCCCACCTTCCTGAGGCTCTCGAGGTTTATACCAAACCCTGCCCTCAGAAGGATTATTATGAGGGCTATAACCCTGAGGTCGGGGGATATATCCATTATGCTCTTTGATATGAGGTTCAATCCATGGGGGCCTATAAGGATACCCAGTATCAGCATCCCCAGGATTCCCGGGAGCCTTGCCCTGGTGAAAACCCTGTTGAATAGAAGACCAAGTAGTATGATAACAGCTACGCTAAATGCAACGTACTCCAAATTTATACCTCCAGTTTGAGGAAAGTTTCTCCCACATTATTATGCAGGAGTCATCAGCCAGAAAAAGCGGTTAAAGGTGGACTCCATCACCTGCAGGATGTAATTTATCTCCATATTTATCCATTATATACTTTATGAATGCTGAACATGACCTTTCAGTTAGTATAAAAAAGTGGAAAATCTCCGGGACCAGGGAATTCATGTTCCAGGAGAAGGCATTTAACCAGCAGACCTGAATCCTTCAAGTCCAAGAAGAATGACCAGAGCTGCGGACTGTGTGATGATCGAGAATGCCACAAGTCCCGGTACAGAGAGTCCATAGAGGTAACTCATGATGAGGCTTCCTGAAAACCATGCCACGCCGAAGATGGTGTTAAATGTACCGTAGGCAGAGCCCCTCCTCTCCGGAGATGAGAATGCAGAAACAGCCGCCCTCATAACAGACTCCTGGGCCCCCATGCCCACACCCCAGAGTACAGCACCCATAACTGCAGCCCATGAACCTCCAAGGAATGAGAGGGGTGCATAGAACATTGAAACGAGAACCGCGAGGGCCATCACCCTGAAACCGTACCTGTCGAAGTATCTGCCAGATACCAGGGCTGAGAGGGCATCGGTGAGCATTGCGAGTGCATATATAATGGGGATGTTTGAGGGATCCAGAACACTCCTGACTCCAAGGTGATATCCGATCAGTGGGAAATCAGCATACCCCAGGGCAACGAAGCATACCGAGGCAAGGTAAAGCCAGTAAGCCCCCCTGAAATCTCTGTAATCAATTTCTCCTGATGCTTCAAGTTCAGAGGGCCTCGGGAACATGAGGTAACCGGTGACAAGTACTGCAATGGCTATAGTGGCGGGTGCCAGGAGAACCAGGAAGCCCTCCCGGTAGCCTCCGCCGGATGCAAGAACAATGAAGACCATTAAGGGACCTGCAACTGCACCTATCTGATCCAGGGCCTCATGCAACCCGAATCCGGCTCCATGACCCATATCATAGGAGGCGTAGGATAGCATTGCATCCCTTGGTGGTGTCCTGAGGCCCTTACCGAGCCTCTCAAGTATGATCAGCAAAACCGCAACCTGCCAGTTACCTGCAAATGCAAGGAGGGGAACTGCAAGGAGGTTGATAAGGTACCCGGCAAAGGTTATGAGCCAGTACCTCCCGGTTCTATCAGAGATGTAGCCCGAGAGAAACCTCACAAGGTATCCAGATAGCTCCCCGAAACCGGCTGCAAATCCAACCATGAATGCGCTTGCACCCAGAAAAGCCAGAAATGGACCCGTTATCCCCCTACCACCCTCATAGGTCATATCAGCGAAGAGGCTCACGATTCCGAGGATTACAATGAATACCGTTGATTTCCTCATGATGGTACTCCCTTCAACAAGATTTCCTCAGCATGCGAGCAGTGTTTCACCATCCATGAATACTGGCCAGCATGTAAATTGCCCTGTAGGTGTACTCCGGTTCAGATATCCCCATATAGACGGACCTCCTGAAACCACCATCGGGATTCCTTATTTTCATTATAAACCGTGTGACATCACTCACCTTACCCCTCAGGATCTCATTGATGCGGAACCCCGAATGGACGGTTTCAATGTATGGTGGATATGATATGGGTGTGAAGTTCCAGGCACCATCCGAGAAGCAGGAGTCTGTGAACTGAAGGACCTCATCGCCCGGAATCTTCATGCCATGGCCGTTGAGTATCTCAAGGGCAAAGCGGGTGTTGATTATATCTGAACCATAGGCACCGAATCCCCCATCCTCATTCTGAATTGAGAGGACCCATTCCGGTATTTCATCAAGGTATTCCCCATGCATCCTGAGGACGGAGTCCATGTAGAAGGTTATCTCAAGGCTTGATTTCCTGTATGATGTCCTCAGCATCTCAGTGAATTTCTCAGGTATTTCAAAGTTCCTGCCATAATCCCTGAGGATACTGCACCTGTAGAAGAGTCCCTGGGCAGCGAAGGTCCCTCCCCTGTGGACATCCTCGAGCCAGTCCAGGGTCTCCTCAAGCCGGGGCGGCTCATGGTCAAGGACCTCGAAGGACCTGATGGCATAGTAGGTGTTCTTTGAATCTGGCAGTCCCTCATAGAGTGTGTAACCGCCGCTGGAATGTCTCCTTTTATTGAGAAAACTTATGACCGAATTTTTCAGTGCTGGGGGATCAAACATTCATAACCTCCCTCTCAGGGCACACAAATATATATGGATTCCAGTTTAATATAATAAACCTAACATTTATCATTTAAATAAATCGTTTCTATGAGGAATACCATGATTCAGTCATGTAATGAATGTAAGGGTAAAGGTTACCGTGTTAAGAGTTACAAGATATGCAGCGCATGCCATGGAACAGGTTTCAGATCAACAGAGGATATAAAGGATCATTTCAAGGGTGTTTCAAACAGTGCAAGGCAGAGGTTCGACCTCGAGGACTCCCATGAGGTCCCCTGTGAGGTATGCAGGGGTAAGGGTGAGGTGGAGGTGAGGGAAACCTGCCCCACCTGTGGCGGTAAGGGTGAGGTTAACATCTGCCCATCATGTGGAAGGATGATGAAGGGTAGGGATGAGTACTGCCCGGAATGTCAGAAGAAGGAGAAGGTCTACATCCTCCACCCTGCATGCACAATGGACGACCTCGAGGTTGGAAGCATATACCGTGGGAAGATAACCAGGGTTGAAAAATATGGGGTCTTTGTGAGCCTCAACAGCCACGTCTGGGGACTCATGAGGGGATTGTTCCCAGACTACAAGGTGGGGGATGAACTATTCGTCAGGGTATCCCAGGTGAAACCCTACAAGGGCGAGGTGGACATGATCCCGGCCAGTATAAAGGGGCCCTACGAGGTTATCAAGTTAAAGAAGGACCTGCCAAGGACGAGGATAGCAGACATAGATACAAAGAGCCTTGGTAAAACCGTGCGGATAGTGGGGGAGGTCATTCAGATCCAGCAGACATCCGGTCCAACCATATTCACGGTATCCGATGAAACCGGGACCACATGGGCTGCGGCCTTCGATGAGCCAGGTATAAGGGTCTACCCCCACATACAGATCGGCCACATAGTTGAGGTTATAGGAGAGGTTAACCAGCACACAGGAAAGATTCAGATCGAATCCGAGTCAATTGAACGCCTCATAGGTAATGAAGCTGCGGAAGCCAGGCGGCTCATCGATGAGGCCATAGACAGGAGGGCTGAACCAGAAAGAAAGGACCTCTTAATTGAAAGCGAAACCCTGGAAAAATTAAGACCAAAACTTGTGGAGGCGGCCAAGGCAATAAGGAGGGCCGTCTATGATGGAAGATCCATCCTTGTGAGGCACCATGCAGACGCTGATGGTATCTGTGCCGGTGTTGCCATTGAAAAGGCTGTTTTACCCCTCCTCCGTGACCTCAACCCCAGCACAGATGCTGAGTGGCACTACTTCAAGAGGGCCCCCAGCAAGGCACCCTTCTATGAACTCGAGGACGTTGTGAAGGACCTCTCATATGCCCTGGAGGACCTCGAGAGGCACGGGCAGAAACTGCCGCTCCTTGTACTGCTTGATAACGGGTCGACAGAGGAGGATATACTTGCCCTCATGAAGGCCAAGATATATGACATTGAAATCGTGGTTGTGGACCACCACTACCCTGGCGAGGTCCAGGATGGACGTGTTGAGGTTGATGAATATGTTGACACCCACGTGAATCCATACCTGGTCGGTGGCGACTCCCAGATAACTGCGGGGGCGCTGTCAGTGGAGATAGCCAAGATGATAAACCCTGAAATTGCAGAGAGGATTCTCCATCTCCCTGGTATCGCTGCGGTTGGTGACCATGCGAACTCCCCTGAGGCCGAGGCCTACATTGAACTTGCAGCAGAGCGCGGCTATGAAAGGGAGGACCTTGAAAGGATCGCCGCATGTATAGACTTCGAGGCCTTCTACCTCAGGTTCATGAACGGGAGGGGCATCATCGACACCATACTTGGGCTTGGAAGTCTTGATAAACACAAGAAACTGGTTGATGCGCTCTACAGGGAATACGAGAGGAAGGTTGACACCCAGCTCAGGGCAGCCATACCCAACCTCAAATCCACAAGGCTGCCCAACGGGATACTCTTCAATGTCCTGGATGTTGAGAAGTACTCACACCGCTTCACATTCCCTGCCCCGGGGAAGACCTGTGGATTCGTCCATGATTACATGGTCCAGAAGCATGGTGAGGACACACCCATAATCACCCTGGCCTACGGACCTGACTTCGGTGTTATAAGGGCCACTGATGCTGTCAATGAGAAATTTGGATTTAACCTCAACGAGATAGTCTGGGAACTCGCAGAGGAGATCCCAGAGGCAGTGATAGATGGTGGTGGCCATGAATGTGCCGGTTCACTCAAGTATATTGAGGGACTCTCAAAGAAGGTGCTATCAGCCTTTGCAGAGAAGGTTGCAGCCCTTAAGGGGTGATCCCTCTGACCACTAAATAAGATTGAAACAGGGCATGGAGCCATGAGTGGCGTTAAATTTTCTGGAGCATGGCCTAAACTTTCTTTTTGCCCTCTTCCTTAATCCTGAAGTAATAGTCGCAGTGATCTGCTATGGGGCACTCCTCATGGCGTGGACCCAGAGGCCTGCATATGTCCTGGCCGAACTGTACCATGAGGTCATTGAGCTCTATCCAGTATTCCCTGGGAATCACCTTCATCAGTGCCCTCTCGGTCTCCTCGGGGGTCCTGGTATCCACAAGTCCTATCCTGTTGGATATCCTATGGACATGGGTATCCACCGGTATGGCTGGCCTGCCAAAGGCATAGACCAGGACACAGTTGGCTGTCTTTCTGCCCACCCCGGGGAGTTTCAGGAGCTCGTTGATGTCATCCGGCACCTTACCATCATATTCCTCGAGGATTATCCTGGAAACCTCCCTCACCCTCCTGGCCTTCACATGATAGAAGCCTGCCTTCCTGATGAGGGCTTCGATTTCCTCGAGGGGTGCATAGGCCACATCCTCAATGGAGGGGTACCTCTCAAAGAGACTGGCTGTGGCCTCATCGGTGTTCTCATCCCTTGTCCTCTGTGACAGGATGGTCCTTATAAGTACGCGGTAGGGGTCACGGTCCTCAAAGACCCTCATGGAGTATACACTCCTCAGACCCCCAATTATGGCATCAATATCCTTGATGAGATCACCAGAAAAAAGTTTATCCTGAGAAAAAAAGATGAAATCAGTTGAGCTTTTCAAGTAGAACTTCAAGGCCCTCCATGAGCCCACTGCCCTCCGTTGCAACTGTAGGGAATACCTCCACTTCGGAGTCTATTTCCAGTTCAGAATCATCGAGGTCCTGTTTATTTGAGAATACAACGTAGGGTATGTTTTTCTCATCAAGTTCAGCCATTATTTCCTTCTCCGCCAGGGTGACGCCCCTTGAGTTATCAACAACTATTATTGCAGCGTCAAGGCCGTTTGATATTATCTCAAGCATGAACTTGAATCTCTCATGGCCGGGTGTTGCAAAGAGGTGTATCTTCTCACCATTAACAATGCAGTTACCATAATCAAGTGCAAGTGTTGTGCCCTTGTATTCAACCTTGGTTATCTTATCACAGAGCTGTTCAAGGGTTGTTGTTTTACCGGTATCATAATCTCCAAAGATTACAACCTTTGTCTCCTTGGCTTTCTTCATATAATCAACTCACAGTCATTCAGTTAGTCTAACATTTGAATATGGGTTAACCCTATTTTATATATTTTAGGATAAATTCATTCTGCAACCAATCTGCATCATCCTCTCTGGGAAATCAGGGAATGATACGCTGAAAACCTCTGCATCCCTTATAGTTATACCCTCCCTGAGGCCTATGAGTGTGAAGGCCATTGCAAGTCTGTGGTCACCATGGGACCAGACAGTCCCCCCGGAGGCACCTCCCTCTATGATCATCCCATCGGGAAGTTCGGTGACATCCACTCCAAGTCTTCTGAGTTCAGCAGCGCATGTGCTTATCCTGTCTGTTTCCTTGTACCTTGCATGTTCAACACCGCCTATCTCGGTCCGGCCAGTTGCAAGGGCCCCGAGGACAGCCACCGTTGGCAGGAGGTCGGGGGCGTCGTGGAGGTTGACGGAGACCCCAGAGAGCTCACCGGTGGAGGCTATCCTGACGTGGTCCTCCCCCCTCCTTACCTCGGCCCCCATATCACTGATTATGTCCAGTATGATGCGGTCTCCCTGCCTCGAATCCCTGAAGAGGTTTTCGATGAGGACATCCCCACCTGCAGCAGCCACCGCCCCTGCAAGGTAGGATGCTGATGAGTAGTCACCCTCAACCGTGTAGTCCAGTCCCCTGTAAACTGCTGGTTCAACCCGGAAGGTGCCTTCGGAGTAATCAACGGGGACAGAGAACCTCTCCATCACATCAACTGTCATGTCAACGTAGGGCCTTGAGATGAAGTCGCCCTCCACCATCACTTCAACACCCTCGGTGAGGGGTGCTGCGATGAGGATGGATGATATGAACTGTGAACTGACATCCCCCCTGATGGATGTACTGCCACCCCTTAAACCACCCCTTACGATAATCGGTGGAAGTCCATTCATCCGTGATGACAGTGCCTCGACACCGAGGGGTCTCAGGGCATCAAGGAGTGGCTGCATTGGCCTTGTTCTGAGGGATTCGTCCCCTGTGAGTACCGTGTAGTTTTCTGCAAGGCCAGCCACAGAGGTCATGAGGCGGAGGGTTGTGCCAGAGTTCCCCAGATAGATAACGTCATCAGGGGTTTCAAGTTCCCCTCCGCTTCCATGCACGGTCCAGGCATCCCCCTCATCAACCCTTATGCCGAAGGCCCTGCAGGCGTTCAGGGACGAAAGGGTGTCCTCGGCTATGAGTGGGTCCCTGATCTCTGATACCCCCTCTGCCAGTGCTGCGATTATGACTGCCCGGTGGGTGTAGCTCTTCGATGGGGGTGCCTTAACGGTTCCTTCAAGGTTACCTGATTTTTCAACTGTGAGATCCATAAAAACACCTGCAGATACCTCCAGATGGATCAGCGCACTATTTCAATTATGACCTCTGGTTCGTCCAGGTTTAGAACATCTACCCTCTCGCCTGCTGTTCCGATGACCTCCTTCCTGAAGCTGATATGATCCATGGTGAGTCTGTTACCCTCGACCTCGATTTCACCGTTCCTCTGGATCTCCTCGTAGACCTCATGGGGATCAGCACCTGTGAGCCAGGATATTATAGCTGGGGCATCTGATCTGAACTCAGGACCTATTTTTTCCATCCTTGGCTCAAGTTCCACGGCCCTCTCGGTTATCTCGGGTTTGCCAGCCACGAGGCTGATATCACCTATGTTCATTGTACCTGCGATATCGTCCAGGAAGGGTTTTATCATTTCTGCGGATTCATTATCGGTGTAGATGGTGGCTGCTTTGAGTGGTGCGTTCAGGGGCATCTTGGAGGAGGACTTGAACCTCCTGATCTCTCCTATAATTTCAACTGCAAGGTCTCCGCTCCTCTCGATTTCAGGGTCAACGATTTCAGGTATGTGCTCTGGCCAGCCCCTCAGGTGTATGGATCCCTCTCCCACGTGCTGGTGCACCTCCTCTGTGAAGTGGGGTGCCACCGGGGCCAGGAGCCTCAGACATGTGTCAAGTACCATTCTGAGGGTGTTCTGGGCCGCCATCCTTGATTCGGGATCCTCATCTGAGTAGAGCCTGTATTTCACTGCCTCAATGTATTCGTCGCAGAAGTCATGCCAGATGAAGGTCTGGACACGGTTAACCGCTGCTGCGAAGTTGTAATCATCCAGGCTCTCTGTTACCTCAGCCACCAGGTTCATGAGCCTGGAGAGTATCCAGCGGTCCATGGGTCTGGCTTCAACCTCCGGGTTCTCTGTGAGGTGTATGCTTATGAATCTGAAGGCGTTCCAGAATTTTCTCAGGAACTTATACCCATACTTCACGTCCTTCCATGCGAAGGGGACATCTGATCCCGGCACGCTCCCTGCCGCCCATAACCTCAGGGCATCGGCACCGTAATCCTCCAGGACCTCCTCTGGTGCTATTACGTTTCCACGGGACTTGCTCATCTTGTGGCCGTCCTCTCCGAATACCATACCATTTATAACTATTTCACTGAATGGTTTCTCGCCTGTGAGGGCCATGCATCTGAGTATCGTGTAGAAGGCCCAGGTACGGATTATGTCATGGCCCTGCGGTCTCAGGTCGGCTGGGAAGAGTTCCCTGTAGGACTCATCGGGCCATCCTGCAACTGAGAGGGGTGATATCGAGCTGTCCATCCATGTGTCAAGGACGTCCTCCTCTCCTATGAATTCTGTACTCCCGCATTCACATGTTATCCCGGGTCCATCCCTTGTGGGGTCTACTGGCAGCATCTCCTCATCGGCCACGTGGACCCTGCCACATTCACTGCAGTACCAGACGGGTATGGGTGTTGCGAATATCCTCTGACGTGATATGCACCAGTCCCAGTCCATTGAACCTGTCCAGTTGAGGAGCCTTGTCTTCATATGCCCTGGTACCCATTTCATCTCCTCTGCAGTTTCCCTAACCTGGGGTATGAGTTTCTTGACAGCCACGAACCACTGCTTCTTGACAAGGATCTCGATGGGTGTCTTGCACCTCCAGCATGTCCCAACGTTCTGTCTGACAGGTTCCTTCTTTAAGAGGAAGCCTTCATTCTCAAGGTCCTCCACTATCTTCTCCTTGCACTCTGCTATGGTAAGCCCCTGGTATTTCCCTGCGGCCTCTGTCATGTAACCCCTTTCGTCTATTGCCTCTATCACGTCAAGTCCATGGCGGTTGACCCAGCTCACGTCGGTTTTATCACCGAATGTGCACACCATAACGGCCCCTGTACCGAATTCAGGGTCCACATCAGGGTCCTTTATGAGTTTAACCTTATGTCCAAAGAGGGGCACCTCTATGAGTTTGTCCTCAAATTCCCTGAACCGCTCATCATCGGGGTGCACAACAACGGCCACACAGGCAGCCATGAGTTCTGGCCTTGTTGTTGCTATTGTGATGTGCTCATCTGCACCCTCAACAGGGAACCTGACGTAGTTGAGGTTTGTCTCATTCTCAATGTATTCAACCTCTGCGAAGGCTATTGCGGTCTCACACCTCGGGCACCAGTTCACCGGGTGCACACCCTGGTATATGAGTCCATCCCTGTACATGCGGAGGAATGATAGCTGCGTCCTCCTCATGTACTCGGGGGTCATGGTTACAAATTCATGGTTCCAGTCCTGGCTGAAGCCAAGGCGCTGCATCTGCTCCTTCATCATCCTTATATTTTCCTGTGTGAGCTCCACGCAGAGGCGCCTGAATTCTTCACGTGAAACATCGCTCTTCTTGATGTTATGGGTCTCCTCGACCTTAACCTCCGTTGGGAGGCCGTGGCAGTCCCATCCCTGTGGGAAGAGAACATCGAAACCTCTCATCCTCTTGAAACGGGCTATTATGTCCATGTAGACCCAGTTGAGCACGTGGCCCATGTGTATTGAGCCTGTGGGGTAGGGTGGTGGTGTGTCTATAATGTACCTTGGCTTTGTCCCTGACCCTATGAAGCGGTATATGTCCTCTTCCTGCCATTTTTTCTGCCATTTAACCTCGTTTTTATGGTTGTAATCCTTCGGGATCTGATTATCGGTCATCTTATTCTCTCCCTGATAGAAGCTGTGATTAGTGCTGCGGTAGTTATAGATAATATTCACTACCCAATCTTTATAAAGATGTTTGAATACTCTAACCTTGTAGGAGAAATAAGGGGAAGCAAGTTCTCATATGGTGAATACCGATGGAGTTAATCTGGTTCTACATAGCACTTTTCCTAGCAATAAGTGATGAGATACATACAAAGATACTCTGGAATGTGTTCTTTGACTTTTACATACTCCTGGCCGGAATTCTCAAGGAGACATTCTCATCGAATATACAGCTCTGGCTGGTCCACGAGTGTCTGGAGGCCCTCTTCCACTTCGTGATCCTGTCGGTCGTGTTTTTATCCCTCGAGATCGGGTTCCTTGCAGCCACAATACACCTGGTTGTTGATCTGTACCACCAGCTGAGCGGGGTTGATCATGGATGGCTGTACCACAGGGCGCTTCACTTCACGGTTGAATCCCTCTTCTTTATAATGATCTTCTCAGCAGCCTGAACCTATCATGAAATGAAAAAGACACCATTTACGAGCTGATACGTGATATAGGTGATTACAGGCATAAAAAATAAAAGTAAAGGAAGGTCCATCTGAAGTCCCTTGATACCCTTTTAATCAGTTAATCCTTCTTGCAAGGGTTACAGTTCCAAGGAACCTTGTTTTGGGTATTCTGGGAATTGATGATGCTGAAATGTATTTTCCAAGGAACAGTATGTTATCAGCCCTTCCCCTGTATCTTCCTATGAGCCTTCCTCCATCGAAGGTTACATGGACCTTCACAGATGTTGAGTTTTTCTCTGAACGTGTCTCATAGAGCAGTATGTTTCTCCTGTTAATACCCCACCTGTCTGTTCCTGCCGCATAAACAGCGGCCTTCAGTGGGTCCCTGCTCCACCTGGAATAGTAGCCCCTCCGGTAGTATGAAGGGCTGTTCGGGACACTCAGGTATTCACCACTTTTCAACCTGAAGACTGAGAGCCTTGAATATCCCCTCCGGTAAATTGAAACTCCTGCCTGTCCACCTGGACCTCTTATAACAAAGTGACCGAGTCCCAGTCTTCTCACAAGGCTGTGGGCCCTCTTCATATCATAGGAGGTCACATTACCCCTTCTGATAATGTCACCACCAATGGACTCAAGTGCCCGGTTTATCCATACAATATCGGGCCCCCCGGCACCCATCATCCAGCCGCCCTCTGAGATTACTGTGTGGAAGAAGTAACCGTTGGTTGTCTTGTATTCCTTGAGGGTCTCCCTGCCATTCCATACCGTCCTCTGGATTTTGAGGGTCGCTGCGTAGGTCGAATCCCTCCGGTAGGCGAAGACCGCGCATGTATCATTTACGTTGACGATGACTGAACAGCAATTAGAGGTGGCTTTAATATGGGAGTGGTTACCTTTGGACCCCCATCTACTCCATGTATCATTTTCAGTGGCTGCTGAAGCCGTTCCAAGGGAGATTGCAAGGAAAATCAGAAAAGCAACCCCCCAGTATTTATTCATATTACACCCCCCAAGAAATCTCTAATATTTAATTGTATTTTGATGCATATATAACCGGGTGTGTGCCGGAGGAATGGAAAAACCAACCCCTGAAAATCCTTAAGATAATTTATTTGCCTGTGGACTCGTTGATGCAGCCCACACCCACGGACTCGCTGGTGGCGGTTAATTATTTATTTGATACCATGATAACATTCAAACATCACATTTACTGGAGGATCACCATGCCTGTTATAACGTTCGATTACGATGACCTGAAGGAACTGGGCATTGATATTGATAGGGAGAAGCTCCTTGACGTTCTGCCGATGATGGGAAGTGATATAGAGGACTTTGATGACGAAAGCATTAAGGTGGAGTTTTTTCCCAACCGTCCTGACCTGCTCTCGGTTGAGGGTGTTGCAAGGAGCCTCCGCGGATTCCTTGGAATTGAAAAGGGTATGCCATCCTATGATGTCCATGACTCCGGGGTGGAGGTCACAGTAGATGAGTCTGTACTTGATGTGAGGCCATACCTTGGAATGGCCGTCATAGAGGACGTTCAGTTCACCGATAAAAAACTTAAACAGGTCATGGAGTTCCAGGAGGACCTGCACTGGGTCATAGGCAGGGACCGCAGGAAGGTGGCCATAGGTATCCATGACCTTGACCGTGTCGAGCCACCCTTCCTCTACAGTGGCGTTGAACCGGAGGGAGTCACATTCACACCCCTTGACAGTGTATGTGAAATGACACCCCATGAAATACTCGAGGAGCACCCCAAGGGTGTCAGTTACGCCCACCTCCTCCGGGACCATGACCGTTACCCCCTGATAACAGATAAGAATGGGGACGTTCTCTCCATGCCCCCCATAATAAATGGGGAGCTCACCAAGTTAACCGTGAACACCCGCAGAATACTTGTGGATGTCACAGGAACCGATGATAGGGCTGTCAGACAGACCCTGAATATCATATGCACATCCTTTGCAGAGGCGGGTGGAAGGATAGGCTCGGTGAGGGTTAAGCGTCCTGATGGAGAGCTGCATCTACCAGACCTCACACCACGTGAGATGAGGGTATCTGTCTCAGAAGCCTCACGGATAACCGGACTTGAACTCAGTGCAGATGAGGTCATGGATCTCCTCATGAAGGCCCGGATGGACGCCCGGAGGACCTCAGATGATGAGGTGGTTGCGGTTATACCCGCCTACCGGGTGGATATACTCCACGAGGTTGACCTTGTTGAGAACATAGCTGTGCAGCACTGCATAGGGAGGATTGAACCCGAACTTCCTGATATAGCGACCATTGCAGAGGAGGACACCTGGAGCAGGGCAGACGCGTCTATAAGGGAGGTCATGGTGGGCCTCGGATTCCAGGAGGTTATGAGCCTCATGTTAACCAGTGAGGAGAGCCACTACAGGAGGATGAGGCTTGAGGAGGATGAAAGGGTTGAGGTTGCCCAGCCCATTTCCCAGGACAGGACCATGATCCGCAAGAGTCTGCTCAACGGCCTCCTTGAGTTCTTCGAGGACAACAAGCACGAGGATCTTCCACAGAAGATATTCGAGGTCGGGGATGTGGTGTACATTGACCCTGAATCTGAGACCCGTAGCAGGGTGGTTAAGAAGCTTGCATGCGCAGTCACGCACTCCAGTGCAGGTTTCACCGAGATAAAGTCCCTTGCAGCGGCTGTGGTTGAGAACCTCGGTTACGAGTTCAGGATAGAGCCCCTTGAACACCCATCCTTCATAGAGGGAAGATGTGCAGCCATAGAATCTGAGGGCAAATCCTCAGCCATAGGTGGATTCTTCGGTGAGGTCCATCCTGAGGTTGTAACAAACTTCAACCTGGAATATCCTGTTATTGCACTTGAAATCGAATTTAAGGAGAAATAAATGGAATATGAACTTTCAGGGCTTTCCAGCCACTGATACCCTTATCCTTCTGTTTCTGGGTCCGTCGAGTTCTGCGAAGAAGATGCTCTGCCAGGTCCCAAGGTCCATTGATCCGTTGATAACCGGAACCGTCTGGCTTCCCCCGAGGAGCACGGCCCTCAGATGGGAGTCGGCATTGTTGTCAATGGCGTTGTGTCCATAGGATGCATCCACCGGTACGGTGCCCTCAAGCATGGATTCAATGTCGCTGAGGAGTCTGCTTTCATTTTCATTTATGAATATCGCTGATGTTGAATGCCTTGAGAAGACATTCAGTATGCCGTTCCTTATCCCTGAGGACTCAAGAACACCCGAGACCATGGAGGTTATGTCAATGAGCTCAACCCTTCGGGATGTCCTCAGGGGGAGTTCCTGTGTATAGACTTCCATAAAAACACCACATTTCATTTATGTCCCTCATTTTAATAAAAGCTTCACCCGGGAAAGTGTGGAGTGAAGGGGATAGTGCGGGATTCTGATGGGACTGGAGCTGGATAATTGATGGATCAGTCTGAAGCGAATACTAGCCGCATTGCTGGCTACTTCAGCACCCCTGAAAATAGGCCTGTGAACCTGTAAAGGAGACTCCTGTCCTGATAGAATGCTGCGTGTGGACATACCTCCATGCAGCAGAGACAGTTGATGCAGCGGGAATAATCGAACTCCGGTATGACTGCACCCGCCTTCAGAGCCTCAACCGGGCAGCTCTCAACACAGACATTGCAGTTCCTGCACCTCTCAGGGTCTATGGCAGGTCTCGACCACCAGAGCTTCCTGATGGCGCGTGCAAGGCCCGATGGTAGGAGGTCAAGGGTGTAATAGATGTTTGATGGCCACCTGAAGTCATCCACCCTTTCAGGTTCATACCCTGCAATTTCAAGTTCGGCAGGATCCGGGGCGAGTCCCTCTCTCCTGGCGGCCTCATTAACAGGGACCCTGAAGGGGTCCATGCCCAGTAGCCAGGGGATGTATACGTCAAGTGCAATGGCATCCTCTGATGCCAGGATGATTCCAAGGTCCCTGGGGTCTCCCCCCGATGGACCGTTTCCCTCCATCCCGACAACCCCATCAACCAGGGTGAGGGCTGGTTCTGTAAGGAGGTAAATTTCAAGGAGCCTCCTTGCGAACTCGGATGGTCTGGGGTGCTCCCTGTGATAATCCGCCTTCCCGAATCCAGGCACTGCACCGTACATGTTCTTAACGGCACATGTGAATATGGTCATGCTGTGGGTTTTCAGCTTGGGGAGGTTGACGACAAGGTCACTGTCCACCACCGGCCTTGAAATGGGATATCCTGAACCCATAATGTATGATCCAGAGGCCTCAAAATTCACTGGTTCAATATCCAGTCTCCTGCACACATCAAGTATGCCTGTGGCCCTCCAGAATCTTTCTATATTCCTGAATGAACCACCGGGGCTGTCACCTATGGATACCTCAGCCCCAAGGTCCAGAAATACCTCTGCCACAGCCTCGATGACTGATGGGTGGGTTGTGACGTGCCTCTCCGGTGATGCTGCCATGAGCATGTTCGGTTTAAGGAGAACCCTGTCCCCACTGGATGCGAACCTCCTGGCTCCTCCCAGAAGTTCAATACACTCAGTGACCGACTCCCTTACCTCCTCAGGGTCATAGGAATGGCACTCTGATACCGCTATCCCCTTCATCTTTCAGATGCTCCAGAAAAAATAGAAGTGGTCAGGGATGTTTAAAGTCCGAAGGATTTCATGAGGAGCTCTTCATTGACAAATCCTGCCCTGAAGACATCTCCTGTCCTGAGGTCATTTATAACGACCTCTGCAGGTGCAAACATTCCCTTATCTATCTTGTAGAAGTCGTAGTCGGCCTCCCTGAAGACATCATAGAAGGGTTTACCATAACCCTCAGATGCAGATGATGGGAGGTTCTCTGCCAGGGATTTTATGTCATCTCCTTCCTCGGATTCTATGTAATAGTAGGTCCTTCCGCCGAAGAGGACTGCATCATTGGTTTTACCCATGGCCTTAAGACTGTCAGGGTCAACCGGGGCTATTGGTGCTATACCGGCAGCATATTTGACCTTGTTAACATCGAAGTGGAGTGCCTCAAGCATCTTGTAGGTACCGTTTTCAACCACACGGCCTGAGATCTGTATTGAACCAACCAGGGATGATGTTGGGGCCACCAGGACGTATACGTTCTCTGCTGCCACGTCACACTCCTCTGCAATCATGTCTGTGACATCCTCACCAGGGAGTTTATCTGCCTCAAGGGTGAGTATTGCAACATCTGCCTCATCCTGGTATCCTATCTCCTCATAGGTCTCTGCAGGTTTCAGGGAGAGGGCCCTTGCAGGTCCGGAACCCAGTGCAAAGAAGTCGCCCACACTGACTGACCATCCAGCCTTCTGGGCTCCCAGTGTTGATATGGCAGGGAAGTCTGTCTTTATCTTAACGGATGGAAGTGCGAACCTCTCTGAAAGGTCGCCGGGTATGGAGATCCCAACATCTGCAAGTCCTCCCAGGCAGACACCTGTGTAGAGTTCACCTGCCTTGATGCTGCCGTCAACGTTAACTCCGCAGTCGATGACTGTTGAACCATTTTCAAGTTTATCGACCTTTATTTTAAGGTCGTCTGCCTTTTCAATCATTCTGTCAACTATCTTCTTTGCCTCAAGGTTTACACTTACCATTTGATCACCTCTTCTGCTTCTTTGAAGTTAACCTCATATATATGAGCGCTAATTGAGTGGATGGTTATGTGACCCACCTCAACACCCACCTCTGCTGCGACGTGATCAGCAAGATAGGCAAGGCCCACAGCATTTGGGAACCATGCCCCGTAGATGTCATGGCTGCGCCAGAGGGCCGTTGTGAAGAGCCTCCCATCCCTTATCTTGAAGTCAACGAGGATCATGCAGGGGACCTCATCACTCGCAGTGTCTTCAGGAGGATCCCAGGTTACCATGGTGGCCCTTCTTGATTCTGTGCAGTTTTTAAGTCTCCTTATGGCCTCATCCAGCTGGTCCACTCCGAAGTGTGCCCTCAGGCGGTTTCCGTAGGTGTAGACAAATCCCTTCCTGTCCCCTGAGAGGAACTGTTCAGAGTACTTCTCAAGTTTTTCACCGCTCCAGAAGTAGCCCTCAGGGACCTTTATGTTGAGCAGCGAACCCCTCCTGATATGGTAAAAGTCATCTGATTTGCCGAGGGGCTTCTTTATGGTCACAACGGTGTTCATGACCTCCCTTGTAAGGGATCCCCTTTCATCCCTTATCTCCCGCCCATCATGCATTATCTTCTCAACGAGTTTCTTCCAGCCATCTGCAATTTCATTGACTTCTATACTGTAGGCCATCATGAACACCCTCAATTACCTGCTGCCATCACCATGTTGCGGAGTTTGCTGAAGGCCGCCTTCCTCGGGAGTTTCCTCATTCCGCAGTCAGGGTCGATGTAGAGGTTCTCCTCTCCAACTATATCAGCACCCCTTTTAATAAGGTTTCTTATCTCCTCCATGGATTCAACCCTCTCGGTTGTGGTATCCACACATCCAAATCCTACCCCCTTATCACCCCTCCATTTCTCCTCAAGGACCTCCAGGTTGGATGGTCTTCCCGCGAATTCAAGGTCCAGGACATCAACCTTAAATCTGAGCAGATCAGAGAGCACATTCCTTATGTCTCCACACACATGCAGTGAGACCTCAATGTCCAGGCCGGCTGCAATGTGATCTATGGCCCTCCCTGCTGTTTTCATGTCAACAATTCCCGTTGAGAGGAAGGGTTCATCTATCTGTATCATTGCAGCCCCTGCATCCTGGAGGTGCTTTGCCTCTATTTTAAGAACTCCTGCCATGTCCATGACAGCCCGATCCCTCTTCTGGGGGTCGTAGAACCCCTCTATCCTGGATGCGTAGATCATGGTGGATGGTCCGGTTATTATGCCCTTAACACCCCTTGATTCATCATCTGTGAGGCCCCTTAAAATCCGGTATGCATATCTGAGGTCAGCTGCTCCTATGGAACCTGCAGGCGGTGTTATCCTTGAGTATATGATTGATGTGCCGTCCTCGATCTTCATGCCTCCAATTGCCGCTGCGAAGTGTCCCACCATGTCGCCACGGACCTGTCCATCCGAGATTATATCAACTCCCGCCCTGAACTGGTCCCTCACAGCGGCCTCTATGGCCGGTCTGTATCTATCGTAGGAGCCAAAAAAATTCAGCACACGTTCACCCAGTGTCTCAGGACCCCTGGGTTCTGTGGGGTAGCTTCCAACAACTGTTGTGATCACACCATCACCCTCAGGGTTCTGCCACCTCAAGGATCCTCTCTATCTCCTCTGGATCAACCGGGAGCTCAACCACAGCTGTACCGTAGCATGGCTTGGTGTATGGTATCATGACGGTTGATCTTTCCTCATCTATACCGATGGGTACGGGTGGTATGCCGATTATCCTTGCACCGAGGATCTTCTCACCGGGCTTTATGTGAACGACCCTCCGTGCCTTCTTTTCTATCATTGCTGCACATTCCCTGAAACCGGCCCTCTTCATGTGGATCTCATAGTCCCCTGACTGCTGCAGATAGGTCTCCAGGCAGAACGTCATGGTTTCTCCTCCATGAACCTGTCTATCCTCACCCGCAGGGGTGCCGGGTTGTGGTGTGCCCTTGCAGCAATGATCTCCGCGTCAAGGGTCTCCATTATTTCATTAACGAGTTCCTCAAGGACATCCGCGTCCCTATCAAAGACTATTGCCAGGGTCTCTGTATTCAGTATCCCTGCAAAGGTCACAAGGTATGCTGCTGCAGCATCGTTGGGTACAAAGCCTGCGAGGAATTCGTAGTCACCCTCAGCTAATTCGTTGATGCATGATTCAAGGTCCACCATTTCATCCGTGTAGATACCCTCAGGGTCAGCAACCTGGACAAGCCTGAGTGCGGCTGGATTGGCTGTTACCGTAACCCTGAAACCCTTCTTTTTGAGTTTGTGTGATGTGTATATTGCCAGGGGGATCTGAACCGGTGATTCCGGGCATCCCAGTACCATTAAAGCCTTCCCTGTTGATTCCGTTTTCATGATTATCTCCCCGTTATGGGTTCTTGATCATTCACCAGCTGGGACCGCCTACTCCTTCAGCCCGACAGAGTTTGCAAATATGAGTGAGCTGAGGAAGATGAAGGTCAGGAGGGCTGTCCCGTTTATTGTCCTGTTTATCACGAAGAGTCCTATTATGGCCTGCGACATGAAGGCTGCGAGGGCCCCTGTCAGCAGAACCTCCCTTCCAAGGTAGCTTCTTGAGCCATTTTCACGCCTTTCACGGTATATGCTGAGCATCCTCAATCCCATTATAATGATACCCACACACCAGATTAGAAGGAAGAACATGGTAATGTATCCAAAGTCATAGGCCCACCCAAATACTCCAGGCACCATGTAATCTATCACGTCCTTCTTGTTGACGAGTATGCCATAGAAAACCGGGAAGGGCAGACCAAAGAAGAGTATGAGCTGAAGTGGAAGTGAAATGTATCCATCGGCAAATCCACTTGAGAGTTCACCCCAGTAGGAAGACATTGGATTATGACCCAGGAGGGTGGTGTTCTTGATGACAAGTTTCATGCTCGGGAGTGAAAATGTTTCGAGTCTCTCTATACGTAGAAGAGGGCTTAGAACAGTCATCCCCAGTACCCTTGAGATTAACTCAAGGCCCCCGAATCCAGCCACTGCTATTAATGCAAAGCCGGCGACCCGCTTAACCGTGATGAGGGACCTCTGCCTCATGGACTTTGATATTATGAAAAGTCCCATAAAAAGGCCCAGAAGCCATAGAAGGAGGAACGATCTGTGCATAAGACCCCCAAAGAGGGTTATGCCCGCCATGAGCAGGTAAACAAAACCTCTAAGGCCCCTCACATCAACCCCTGATTCCTCCATGATTGCAAGGGCTGCAAGGGATGATACTGTCACAAGCAGGGCTATTGGGCCAAATGGGTGGGTGAACTCACTCTGACCGAATGACATGAAGAGTGCAACAACGTCAAGTCCGAAGATTATGTTGAATCCTATTCCAAGGACTATGCAGATGAATAGAACCATGCTGAGGGACATTGGTGCAAGGTTGAGTATGAAAACCATTGCTGCGTAGAGTATTATGCCAACCTCAATTATGAGCTGAAGGTGATTCTGTGCTATAAGGGCCAATTTAATCCTCCAGAGATGTTGATGATAGGGGACTGCAAACATGTTTCAGGGCAAAAATCCGGACCCTGAAACCAGAGATATAGGGATTGCAACTAGATCATATATTGAGGGTTATCTTAAAAAGTTTTTCCGCCAGGTATGGATTTTCGAAAGACAACCATATCCTCACCGGGACCATTGTAGTCTGCCACAGCCATTACAGGACCGTATTCAACTGTTTTGCCCTTTTCAACTGGTTTGAAACCGTTTTTAAGGTAAAACCTTATTGCACGGTCGTTTGATGGCTTTGTGATGAGGTAGATCTCCCTCGCACCCATACCCTTCACGGTCCCTGCGAACCTTTCAAGGAGCCTTCCGGCAATTCCAGTTCCCCTGAGGGACGGTGAAACACAGAGGAGGTGGATGTATGCCTCGGAGGGGTTATCCTGTGATATGAACCCCAGCAGGAACCCCACGATTTCATCCCCATCCTCAGCAATAAATGAGGTTGTGCTGAAGAACCTCGTGAATATATGGTAGATGGAGTTTCTCTCTGTAACCATGGGTGGGCATTCATGTGCCAGTTCAGCTATGGCCAGGAAGTCCTCCTCCCTTGCGTTCCTCACCATCACACCAATCACCATATTAATTATCCGTCGAAGATTTAATAAGGTTAACTTTAAATATTAAAAGGCTTAATGTATACTTTGTTGGGGCTGGTAGCTCAGGTTGGTAGAGCGTCGCCTTGGCATGGCGGAGGCCCCGGGTTCAAATCCCGGCCAGTCCACTCAAAACTGTTTTTAAACTGTTTTTATTGTCCTGCATTTATTCTTCCCGATTAAATGGAGTTTTTCAGGTTTCCTTATTAAAATAAAAAAAATCATTCCAGGCCACAGGGAAGTGCCCAATGATTTTTTTAAGTTTAAAGGGAGTCACTGGGGCCCTAACTGGATTCAGCGGCCTCGTAGACCATGTCCACTATTATCCGGAAGAGGTCATCTGTTCTGAGTTTCTTTTGCTCCCTCTTTGATACAAGGAGTCTCAGGGCCGTGTTTACGATTTCATCCACATCGGTGGATCGGTACATGAGGCCATTGTCTATATAGAACCTGTCCACTGAAAGGGGCTTTCCAGGGTAACAGGATATGACTGGTGTGCCAAGGAGAGCCGCCTCCCTGTTCATGGTCCCGCCGGCGCCTATCACAAGGTCACATCTCTTCATGAGGCTGAAGGTGTCAACTGGTGGCTTTATTATGGTAACATTATCATATCCCTCGAAGATCTCTGCCTGTTCCCTGAACCTGGGTATTATGAGTATATTGGCGTAATCCTTCAGGACCTCCACTATCGGCGTGAGGACCGATTCATGACAGTCAGCATCAAGGTAGGATGCCAGTGACGGCTCCGGCCTCATGAGTATTGTCTTCTCCCTTTCAAGTTTCAGGTTCAGGTCCTCGAAGATGTTCTCATTGTATTCAAAGTTCTGGAAGTGGATTATCTCAGAGGTCCCCCTGTATCTCTTTATCCTGTTTGGGTCAGCACCTGTCTTCATTATGTCCCAGAGGTCAATGACCTCAGGCATTATTATATTGTCACAGAGTGGGAGGGTTAGCCTGTTTGCTGCCAGGGCATGCTCGTTGTCAAGCACATAGACACTTGGGATTCCCAGACCAAAGGTTACCCTGGGGAGTTCTATGGAGTGTTTTGAAAGGCCAACATCTGGTTTCTGTTCCGCTATAAACTTTGAGAGTTTATATGCTCTCTTTGTGCTCTCAATGAGTTTCTCGGAGAGGGTTACTCCATGTTTGCCTATTGATGTGAATTCAAAGCCGAAGAGCTTCATGAGCCTGTGTATATCACCGAACTTCCTGGCGGTGATTATGACATCCTCGCCCTCCTCCTGGAAGTAGGTTATAACGTCCCTGAAAAACCTGACGTGGGGGGCGTTGGTGATATCAATCCATATCTTCAAGGGAAACCACCATAAAAAATTTAGTCCGCCATTTCCCCTTCAATGGCGTCTATGATCTCCTGAACACCCTCACCGGTCTTGAGGCTGGTCCTGAGTACCTTCACGGTAGGGTTGATTTTTTTAACATCACTGACCATCTTGTCAAGGTCCGCGCCAACGGCCTCTGCAAGGTCGGCCTTGTTAATAACAACCAGGTCCGCCTCCCTGAATATGAGGGGGTGCTTCTCGACTGTGTCGTCGCCCTCTGTGGAACTTACAACAACAACCCTCATGTGTGATCCGAGGTCAAAGTCCACCGGACAGATGAGGTTGCCGACGTTCTCAATGAACAGGAGGTCCACGTCGTCAAGGGGGAGGTCCTCAAGTCCGTGCTCAACCAGGTGGGCGTCAAGGTGACACTCCTTACCTGTGTTGAGTCCAACGACAGGTACTCCATACTTTTCGAACCTTCCAGCGTCGAATTTGCTTATAACATCCCCTGCGATAACCGCAACCTTCCTGTCCATGTTCTCAATGAGTCTCTCTATGAGAGTTGTTTTTCCGGACCCTATTGCGCCAAGAAAGTCAACTGCAAAGACATTTGCCCTGTCAAGGCGCCTCTGATTCTTCCTGGCAAGTTTCCTGTTTGCAAGTAGTATGTCATTCTGAATTTCAACCTCTGCTACCTTATGCATTGAATTCCTCCTCTATTCCCTCTTTTCAATCTTTATGTTTTTAACGTTGCATTCCCTGCCAGCCCTCACATGGAACCCATGGCCGCCACAGCCAGGACATGCTATAACCGGGGTGAAGTGGTCAAGTTCATCTGCCTCAACCACGCCCTCATATCCGCATTCACACTCTATCTCCACCGGGACAACCTCAAGGTTGAATCTGGCACCTTCAAGTATTGTGTCCTCGCTGAGGACCTCCAGCATGAATTTTATCTGTTCAGGGTTCAGCAGGGTAAGCTGGCCGATCTCAACTGTGACCTCAAGGACCTCAACGGCGTCATTCTTCTCTGCAGCATCGATAACCGTCCTTACAATTGCATCGGCCATGGATAGTTCATGCACCCATTTCACCTCTTTAGTCTGACAAAATTTTATAATTAGAATTAATAGAGTTATCTATATAAAAATTGTTAATTACCTGAAGGTGATTTTTCATGATAATAGGTTGTTCAGCGTCACAGAAACTTGCTGCATCAGTTGCAGATTTATTAGATGAGCCTCTATGTCCGGTTGAAACCCGTAAATTCCCTGATGGGGAACGTTACATCCGGGTTAAGGGTGAAGTGGATGGAGAGGTTACCGTTGTGCAGTCAACAGGTTACCCCCAGGATGAGAATCTTATGGAGCTCCTTCTCATGATAAAGAACCTCAAGGACCTGGGAGCTGATTATGTGCGTGCAGCCATACCTTACTTTGGTTACGGGAGGCAGGAGAGGCGTTTCAAGAGCGGTGAAGCCGTTTCGGCGCGGATAGTCGCCCACCTCCTTGAGTCTGCCGGTGCAGATGAGATTGTAACCGTGAACCTCCATGAGAACTGCCTCACAGGGTTCTTCAGTATACCTGTAAGGGAACTCTCTGCAATGCCCCTCATCGCGGAACACATCTCCTTCCTTGATGATCCTGTGATCATCGCCCCTGATAAGGGTGCCCTCGGCCATGCCCGGGATGTTAGCAGCATAGTTGGATGTGAATGTGACTACATGGAGAAGGTCCGAATATCCCCTGAGGTTGTTGAGACCCGTGTTAGGGACCTTGATGTTGAGGGTAAGGACGCTGTGATTGTTGATGACATCATAAGCACCGGTGGGACCATAGTAAACGCCGCCGGGATTTTAGGGGAATGTGGAGCCTCAAGCATAACTGTTTGCTGTGTCCATCCTGTACTGGTGGAGGACGCCCTCCTGAAGATATTCTCAGCCGGTGTTGAGAGGGTCATTGCAACAGACACCCTGAAATCTGATGTTAGTGAGATCTCGGTTGCACCGCTTATTGCAGATGCCATAAAGGATTAATCTAAGTAACCTTTATTCATTATGGTTCCTGAATTGGGATCAAACTATTATTACTTTTTTAACCATCATACCTTAATCAGAAAAGAGGGCATGCAAAGCAGCCATATAAAAACACATTTCGCCCTTACAAAAAAATCAGATCTAAGATATTCCAAAAAAGAGTTAAATGGAGGATCAATGCATAGCAGGTTTCTTCATGATTGAAGGCACAATATCACTTATCTTCTGCATCCTCTCAATGAGGCTCTCCTTACCCTTACCGATGAGTGCATGTTCAAGGACATCCCCGAGGGTCTCAACAGGTATTATCTCAACCATGTCCTCATACTTCTTCTCAATCATCACATCGCCCATGTTGGATGCAGGTATCAGTACCTTCCTTATGCCTGCCTCTGCAGCAGCCTCGATCTTCCCTGTGACCCCCCCAACCGGGAGCACGTCTCCACGTATGCTCAGTGAGCCTGTGAGGGCAACTGACTGGTCAACGGGTATCTCCTCAAGGGCTGATATGACGGCTGTTGCAACTGAGACACTTGCACTGTCACCCTCAACACCATCATAGGCCTGGAGGAACTGTATGTGGATGTCATAGTTGGATATGTCTGTACCTGTGTACTTCTTTATGAGGGCGCTAACATTCTGCACAGCCTCCCTTGCGATTTCACCGAGTTTACCTGTTGCTATTATCCTCCCCTCCTCCTTGCTCTGGGCAGGGGCAGCCTCTGCGGCTATTGGGAGTATGATTCCACTCCTATCACCGATTATTGCAAGGCCATTGACGCGTCCGACCTCTCCACCCTCTGATTTGAAGACACTGTACTTCTTCTTCTGAACGATGTATCTATCTGCAATCTGCTGCTCAAGGGTCCTTGAAAGCTTTTTAGCCTCTATAACGTCCTCTGTCTCCACAAGTTCTGCTCCGCGGCTCTTGGCGATGTCACCTGCAGCCCTTACAAGACCCCCCAGTTCACGGAGTTTGAGGGTAAGGGAGTCCTTCTTACCGGCCCTCCTCTGGGCCTCCCTTATTATCTCCTCAACTGCCTCCCTGCTGAAGTGAGGGATCCTGCCATCCTTTTCAACTTCCTGCGCAACGAACTGAACGAGTTTGTCCCTGTTTTCTGGTGTGTCCGGCATCGTGTCCTTCATGAAGACCTCGTATCCGTATCCCCTTATTCTTGAACGGAGGGCAGGGTGCATGCCCTCAAGTACCTGGAGGTTACCTGATGCCACCAGTACGAAGTCGCAGGGAACCGCCTGTGAGCGTACCATGGCGCCGCTGCTTGTTTCGCTCTGGCCTGTGATTGAGTACTTCTTCTCCTGCATTGCTGTGAGGAGTTCCTGCTGGGTCTTCATCTTCATTGTGCCTATCTCATCTATGTAGAGCACTCCCTTGTTGGCCCTGTGGATCATCCCTGCTTCCACCCTCTCATGTGCAGGTGTGCCCAGACCACCTGACTGGTAGGGGTCATGCCTCACATCACCGAGGAGGGCCCCTGCATGGGCTCCGGTTGCATCGACGAATGGTGCGACCTGCCTTCCCTCATTGTTCACCAGGAGTTTCGGGACCATGACCGTTGTCCGTGGCCTGAACTGCTGCAGTGCCAGGAATATTATACCTGCAGCTATTATCGCTGCCAGGAACTGGTTCATCATGAACCCAAGGACAAGGATGAAGGATATTATGAGCATCATGAAGAGGTTCTTCTTCTCATCCTGGGCCCTTGCCTTGTTCTTGTGGTTCATCACGATCTTACGGCCCTCTCCTGCTGGCACGGCCCCTATGAGGGGATTGTTGGGGTCCTCTATGTTGGGGTAGACCAGTATGTCCTGCAGCTGTTCGCGTGGCAGCAGCTCTGCCATCGCCTTTGCCAGCATGGATTTACCCACACCTGGTTCCCCTATTAATAAAACGTTACGCCTCTGTTCAGCCGCCTTCTTTATTGTCTCAACGGCCTCTTCCTGCCCTATGATCTGATCTATGAGTCTTTCTGGGACTTCTATATCCTTTGAGGTTTCATATGAAAGGGCCTTCCCTGTTCCCTTTTTAGTCTCGTTACCCTCATATGAAACAGATTCCTGAGTTCTGGAGTTTTTAATGGTGGTTTTCATTTCTATTCAGATGCCTCCATTAAGTGAAGTGGTTAAAATTAAAATCACAGTTCCCAATTGTTTCTTCTACTTAAAATATTTTACTTACAAATTTTTATTTTAATATATGTGGGTCCCATTTATAAAGGTATCCCCCATGGCAGGTCACCTGTTTATTTCAGATATAAGGGCCAGGGCGTTCTGTATGAATTTCTCAACTATCTTACGGTACTTCTCCTCGCTCGCCTCCAGTGCCTGCTGGGTCCTCTTCATCTCGGTGATGTCCCTTGCAATGGTTGAAATCCCGATAATCTCACCATTGAAATCCCGTAGTGGTGACAGGGATATTGAAACCCAGATCTCCTCACCATCCTTCCTTATACGCCTTGCCTCAAAGTTTGAAACTGAATCCCCTGATTTAACCTCCGATATCAGGCCCCGAAGCCTCTCAAGTTCCTCCTCGTCCACTAGGATGGAGATGTTCTTCCCCTTAACCTCATCTGCACTGTAGCCATAGATCACCTCAGCTCCCCTGTTCCAGTCCATTATGTTACCCTCAAGGTCATAGCTGATGATGCCATCACCTGAGGATTCAACTATGGCTGCCAGTCTCTCAAGTTCCCTCTGGAATTTAATTTTCTCTGTAACGTCCCTGAAGATCGCCCTGCTGTATTCGACCTTCCCGTTCCTCATCCTGACATTGACGTTCCCCTCAACGAATACCTTCTCCCTGTCACGGGTTATGAAGGCCGTCTCGACGGTGGGTATGTTCTCACCTGACATCACTCTCCTGAAAAGTTCACGACACTCCTGGAGTTTATCCGGGTGTATCACATCGAAGAGTGTGAGTTCCTCAAGGTCCCTGTCGGTGTAGCCAAGGGTCTCCTTCCATGCCCTGTTAACATAGACGAATTTACCCTCAGGGTTAACGGCCTGTATCATGTCAGTGGCGTTCTCAAGGAGGTCCCTGAACTGTTCCTCACTGCTCCTAACTTCCTCCTCCATTTTCCTCCTCTGGGAGATATCCCTTATTATTGAAGTTATATACCGCCCGGTAGGCGTTTCAGCAGGGTTGATGGTCATCTCAACAGGAAACTCTGTCCCATCGGATCTGAGGGAAACCGTCTCAAAAACCCTTCCGCTGAGCTCATGTCTACCAGCAACACGGTACTCCTCCATTTTAATGTGGAGATCATCCCTCATGTGTTCAGGGACCAGGATATCCAGATTTTTACCCCTAAGTGTCGGGTATCCGTACATCCTGTCTGCTGCAGGGTTTGAGAAGACTATGACACCATCCATGTTAGCCGTTATTATGGCATCAGGACTTTTACTGATAACAGTCTCAAAAATTGTCTTAAGATCCTCTTCAGACATTTCAGGAACTTCAGGGGGAACAGAGGCCATTTAATCATCTCCCACAATGAACATCTTGAGTAATATTTTCGCCAGCAATGTATTTAAGATTTTAGTGTCCAATATTGTTAGGAACAGGCTCCAGTTAACCAAGGTCATATTAAATAGAAAACAGTTAATGGGGCAATTTCCACTGATCAATGGTGAGGCCATGAGTGCAAAGTGTATAATGGTTCAGGGCACGTCATCGAGTGCAGGTAAGAGCGTCCTGGTTGCAGCCCTCTGCCGTATATTCTCAAGGAGGGGCTACAGGGTTGCGCCCTTCAAATCCCAGAACATGTCACTGAACTCCTTCACAACAGCTGAGAACAGGGAGATAGCTGTGGCCCAGGTCCTCCAGGCAGAGGCCGCAGGGATAGAACCATCACACCACATGAACCCCGTCCTCCTCAAACCCAAGGAGGACTTCACATCCCAGGTAATAATCCATGGAAGACCCGCAGGGAACATGAACTTCCAGGAGTACCAGACAGAATTCAGGGATACCGCCCTTGAGGCGATAAGGGAATCCCTCGAGTACCTTAAGAGCAGATATGAGCTTATAGTGATAGAGGGGGCAGGATCCCCCGCCGAGATAAACATGAGGGACAGGGACCTCGCCAACATGGAGATCGCCCACCTTGCAGATGCCGACGTTATACTGGTTGCTGACATAGACCGTGGGGGTGTCTTCGCATCAATTGCAGGCACCATGATGCTCCTTGATGAACCTGACAGGTCCCGGATAAAGGGTGTTGTCATAAACAAGTTCCGTGGCAACATTGACATACTGATGCCCGGCATTGAGAGGATCGAGGAGATCACAGGAGTCCCAGTGCTGGGTGTTCTGCCCTATGATGAATGCCTGAAGCTCCCTGAGGAGGACTCAGCATCCCTATCCCAGAGGAAGTACCGGGGGAGTGGGGATATAAGGGTTGGAGTTATGAGGCTGCCCCGGATATCAAACTTCACAGATATAGACCCCCTTGAGTACGAGGAGGACGTTGCTGTGAGGCTCATAGAGACGGGTGACAGCCTTGATGACCTTGACGCCATCATAATCCCCGGCACCAGGAACACAGTAAGCGACCTCATCCACCTTGAGGAGAACGGCTTTGCTGACGAGATCCGGGACTTAAGCCGTGAGATACCCATCTTTGGCATATGCGGTGGCTTTCAGATGCTGGGGAAGAGGATCATTGATGATGCCCGGCAGGAGTCCCTTGCAGGGAGTGTTGAGGGTCTTGGTCTTCTTGACTGTGAAACCCGGTTTACAGGGGAGGGTAAGATAATATCTCAGAGCAGGGGAAGGGTCCTTGGTAACGGGATCTTCAGTGGTATCAGGGGAGAGACCGTGGAGGGCTATGAACTACATGAGGGGACCACAGTCCTCGGTGATGTGAAGCCCTTGCTGCGGGTTGAGAGTGGTTTCGGGAACACAAGGGGAGGAGGATTTGATGGGGCGGTCGATGGAAACGTGGCCGGAACCTACTTCCATGGAATATTCCATAACTTCCGCTTCAGGAGGTACTTCACGAATATCCTCAGGGAGAGGAAGGGCCTTGAAACCCTTGATTATGTGGACGATAACTTCAGTGCCTCAAGAAGGTTCTCAATTGACAGGCTGGCAGAGATCGTTGAGGAAAACATGGACCTCTCCATCATCGAGGAGATCCTTGAAGGATAGATTTTAAGGACCCAGTCTTCATTTTCAATCTTAATTCTTTTAGAGGATTAAGGACGCCATATTTTAAAAGAGACTGTTCCATGCATTAACCAGAACAGACATCCTGTCAGGATTAAATTCTGGACTCCCAATCTCTAACAGAATTCCTTTGAAGTTCAGCATTTAGAGAGGACCATCATCAGTTAAAAAATAGGGGGGATGCATCTGCAGACCCGGGTCATGATATGAAGGGCACTGCCAGGGTTGTGATCACAAGGACCGTCAGGATGATACCGATAGCTACCAGGGGAATCCCGGCCCTCGGTATATCCCTCAGCTTAACGTAGCCGGAACCGTAGGCCATTGCAACCGTGGGGTCTGCCATCGGCAGCATGAATGATAGTGAACATGCAATTGCCACTGGTACCGCGTATACCCCGATGGGCTGGTGCTGGGCAGATGCAAGGGTCACAGAGAGGGGGACGAGGATGGCTGACAGGGCTATGTTGGACATCACCTGGGTGATGATCACCGCCACAGCCATAAGCAGGAGCATGACAACCACAGTAGATGGATCTGAACCCATCATGCCCACAAGTTTATCAATTATCCATGCAGCTGCCCCTGTCTTGAGGAGTGCGCTTCCAAGGGATAGTGCCCCTCCAAAGAATACCACGAGGCCCCAGTCAATGTTCTTCTGTGCGTCCTTCCATGTTATTACACCCGCGAATATGAACATCACAGCGGCTATAAGTGACACTGAGTAGCTGTTGATGCCTGTAAAACCTGCTGTAACCCATAGCAGTATTGCGAATAGGAGTATCCCTGTGCTGAGCTTCTCATCCCTGCTCAGTGGACCCATCATCCTTATCTTCTCACCTATCAGGGCCTCCCCGTTTTCGAGTGCCCTTACCTCGCTGGGAAAGATCCTCATAAGGAGGAACCATGTGACAAGGAGCATTGCAATCGAAAGTGGGAGACCGAATATCATCCAGTTAAGGAAGGGTATGCTGGTGTAGGCAGCTGCCATGAGGTTGGGGGCTGTTCCTATCTCTGTACCGAATCCGCCGGCAAGGGACCCGAATGATGCCCCGAGTATCATGGCCTTTGCATAGTTACTCTTTCCCCGCTCAGGTTCGGAGCAGCCCATTATATCCACTATCTCCTTTATGATGGGTAGGAGCATTGCAAAGGCGACAACATTCTCAATCCATGCAGATAGAAGACCCGTTGAGAATATGCTTACAAACAGCCCCCTCTCCGGTGAGGTTCCAAGCCTCCCCAGGAGGTAGTAGGTGAATCTCTGGGCGAGACCACTCTTCCTTATGGCCTCCGCCATTATAAATCCCCCGATCATGAGGAAGAGTATGGGATTTGCAAAACCTATAACCGCGTTTTCAAAACTTTCAACACCAATGAGTGGCTGTGCAAAGAGTATTATGAGTGATGTTACAGCCAGTGGGACGGCCTCTGTTGCCCACATTGTAACTGCAAATACAAGTAAAGCAATTGCGGCGTGTCCTGAAGCCCTCAGACCCGGTAATGGTACCAGGTATACCCCAAGGGCCAGCAGAAAACTTAGAATGAATCCTTTTCGGGCATCCGTAATATTACCTCCATCAGCTAATAAGATATTAATCCGGATTTAAAGCCAAATTTGCTTTAGTTAATAAATCCGGATGTAAACTCGAGACTTGATTTTACATTTTATTAGTTAATAAGTTTTTTGATAATTTTAGTTAATAAGTTTTTTGATAATTAGTGTGTGGACCATTTACTGAGGTTATTTACGTCATGAAGCTTCATTCCAGCATTCTGGAGTCATTTAAGAGTTTAAATCCATTAATAGCCAGATTATCCCCACTATCACAGGCTGATGGATCAGGTAGACCTTCAGTGAGTTTCTTCCAATCAGCTGAAGTAGAGAGGGACTCCATGCCCTTAATCCAAATCTTCTACGGTATCCCGGGTAGAGGGTGTCCCCTGTGAAGATTCCAAGGAGCACAACACCCAGCCACGGGAAAAGCGGGAAGTAGTCAAGGGTGTAAAGATTATAAGGTCTGATTCCAAGCCACATCAGGAGTGGAGTTTCAACACGCACCCCTGACATGATGAACCCCACCGTGATTGCAATAGCCGATAATGTAAGTGCAGCGGCTCTCCTTCCGGCAAGGGGGTATGTAAGTATAACTGCAAGGCCTATGAAGTGGAGCACCCCAAAGACTATGAAACCCTTGTGGGGGTAGATCCATGTTGCGGCGGTGATGACCATCCCCCAGAGGAATATCTTCAAACCTCTCAGGATGTAATGTCTGGCATTAACTTCCCTCCTTGAATTGCTCAGGCTGAGGGACACCCCGACGAGGAATATGAAAAGGAACGCCGTCAGCCTTCCGGTGAACCAGATAACCGGGGAACCCATGTCAATATCCAGGACCCCCAGGAAGTCAAGGTCAAAGAGGGCATGATATCCAATCATCATCAGGACAGCAGCCCCCTGAGCGCATCAACCTCCCCGAACCTTGCATGAGCTGTAACCATGGAGACCTCCATTTATATGTGGAACCCCTGAGAATAAAAACCGCGTGCTAAAATTCATTGCCTGAACAGACGAAAAATAGAAAACTTTATATACTATGATCTCAAATCTTTTCTATGCCTACGAATTGCGGCGTTAGTCCAGCCTGGTTAAGACACTGGCCTGCCACGCCAGCGACCCGGGTTCAAATCCCGGACGCCGCATAGCGGTTGTAGTCTAGTCTGGTTAGGACTCGGGCCTTCCAAGCCCGCGACCCGGGTTCAAATCCCGGCAACCGCATATATCTATTCTGAATTAATGCCCCCTGGATTTTAATAGGATCTTTTTCTAGATACCCTTATCAAGGACATCTTCTTCTATTCCCACCATACCCCTCTGAATGGAGATTCCTTAAAGGATTTAACCTTTCATTTTTCAGATTTACATGGTTTTACAGAGTGTCCACATCAGGCAACCATATATCAGTTATATATACTAGAAGCCATGATAGTAGAGCAAGGGATAAGTACTTTAATTCTAGAATAATAACAGAATCCAGAATGATATTAATGGTGTGATATTCATGGCTGGAATAGTTGGATATGGAGTTTACATTCCATCATACAGGATAAAGGTTGAAGAAATCGCGAGGGTCTGGGGAGACGACCCCCAGGCCATATCACGGGGTCTGGTTGTGGAGGAAAAATCAGTCCCCGGCCCTGATGAGGACACAGCAACAATCTCAGTTGAGGCAGCACGTAATGCCCTCAGAAGGAGTCAGATAGATCCTTCAGAGATAGGAGCTGTCTATGTGGGGTCAGAATCACACCCTTACGCTGTTAAGCCAACAGCAACAATAGTTGCAGAGGCTGTTGAGGCGACACCTGAGATGACAGCAGCCGACCTTGAGTTCGCATGCAAGGCAGGTACCGCAGGTATACAGGCCTGCATGGGCCTTGTTGACTCAGGCATAATCAGGTACGGCCTTGCAGTTGGCGCTGACACAGCCCAGGGAGCCCCCGGTGATGCCCTAGAGTACACTGCATCAGCAGGCGGGGCAGCCTATGTTATAGGTGGAAAAAACTGCCTTGCAGATATAAAGGAAACCTACAGCTTCACAACAGACACCCCCGACTTCTACAGGAGGGAAGGCATGCCCTACCCCCGGCACGGGGGAAGATTCACAGGTGAACCCGCCTACTTCAAGCACGTCCTTGGAGCCGCCAGGGGTATGATGGAGAAGACCGGCCTCAGTGCAGATGACTTCGATTACGCTGTTTTCCACCAGCCCAACGGGAAATTCTACCTGAAGACCGCCCGTAAACTGGGATTTGACAGTGAACAGGTGAAACCAGGACTCCTGACACCCGTGATAGGGAACACCTACTCAGGTGCGACACCAATAGGCCTTGCAGCAACCCTTGACGTTGCAGAGCCCGGCGCAAGGATACTCGCAGTGTCCTATGGTTCAGGTGCTGGAAGCGACGCCTTCATAATAGAGGTTAATGACCTCATAGAGGAGAGGCGTGACCTTGCACCATCTGTGGCCGAGATCATCAGGAATAAGAGGTACGTGGACTATGCCATATACGCCAAATTCAAGGGCAAACTCAGGATGGCTTAAGAGGTGATATAATGAGGGATGTAGCAGTTATTGGAGTTTCACAGACAAAATTTGGAGAACTCTGGGATGTCTCCTTCAGGGACATGATAACCGAGGCCGGACTTGGAGCCATAGAGGACGCAGGAGTCGAGGGCGCCGACCTTGATGCCATGTACGTTGGTAACATGTCAGCCGGTCTATTCATAAAACAGGAACATATATCCTCACTAATCGCGGACCACGCTGGCCTGACACCCATACCCTCCACAAGGGTTGAGGCAGCCTGTGCATCAGGTGGACTCGCCCTAAGGAGTGGCATAATGGCGGTTGCATCAGGATACCATGACATCGTGATAGCTGCAGGTGTTGAGAAGATGACCGACGTTGTTGACCCGACACCTGCCATTGCAACAGCATCCGACCAGGAGTGGGAGGCCCAGCAGGGTGTCACCTTTCCATCACTGTATGCAATGATGGCCAGAAGGCACATGTATGAGTACGGTACCACAAGGGAGCAGCTCGCCATGGTCTCAGTTATAAACCATGAGAACGCATCAAAAAACCCCAGGGCCCAGTTCCCGATGAAGGTCACGGTTGAACAGGTCATGAACTCAACAATGGTTGCGGATCCCCTCAGGCTCCTCGACTGTTCACCGATATCCGATGGGGCTGCAGCGGTTATACTGTGCCCTGCAGACATGGCGAGGGAGTACACAGACACCCCTGTATATGTGAAGGCATCTGCACAGGCCTCGGGTACCATTGCACTCCATGATAGGAGGGACATAACAAGGATTGATGCTACAGTTAATGCGGCCAGAAAGGCCTTCAAGATGGCTAAGATGACTCCAGGGGACATAGACCTCGTTGAGGTCCATGACTGTTTCAGCATAAACGGTATACTGGCTGTTGAGGACCTTGGATTCGTTGATAAGGGTGAAGGTGGAAGGGCCTTTGAGGAGGGTATGACAAGGATTGATGGTGACATGCCCGTTAACCCCTCAGGTGGGCTCAAGGCACGTGGTCATCCACTTGGAGCCACCGGGATAGCACAGGCAGCTGAGGTTGTATGGCAGCTGCGTGGTGAAGCCGATAAGAGACAGGTGGAAGGTGCTGAGATCGGTATGACCCACAACATCGGTGGAACCGGTGGAACAGCAGCAGTCCACATATTTTCAAGGTAACCACCATCCACCATTATTTTTTTGAAGCTGAGCCCAGAATTCTTGAATAATGACATTTTCTCATTCCAGAACCAAAGTTTTTTCCTGAAATAAAGAATCGTAGTCAAACCCAAGGAGAAAAAGTTACTAATAAATAAGAAACGTGCCCACGAACCCTCAAAAACCAGAGATTACAGTGCCAAAAAAAACCTCATTTTATCCGTGAGTTACTGCATTAAAATTTTTTATGGAAAAAAGATCTCCACCCCATCAGTTTATGGGTTCAGTCCTTCGCAAAAAAGAGCTATAAGAATGGATTAAATAGAAAGATTGGGGGATGCCTTACATTGGAGGCATTCCGCCCATGCCGCCCATTTCATCCATTCCTTCATCCTCGGAACCGGATGATGATGCGGCTATGACGTCGTCTATGCGCAGTATCATCTCAGCTGCTTCAGCTGCAGACTGGATGGCCTGTTTCTTGACCCTGTGTGGTTCGATTACTCCTGCTTCCTTCATGTCGACGATATTACCATCGAATACGTCGATTCCCATGTATGGTGACTCCTCGTGGGCTGCCCTGAGGTCAACGAGGACGTCGATGCTGTCAAGACCTGCGTTCTCTGCAAGGGTCTTTGGCACGATTTCGAGGGCGTCTGCAAAGGCTGAGACTGCCAGCTGCTCCCTGCCGCTTATTGAGTCAGCATAGTCCTTGAGCCTCTTTGCAATTTCTATTTCAGGAGCTCCTCCGCCTGCAACGACCTTACCGTCCTCAACTGTTGCGGCGACGACACCTATTGCGTCTTCGATTGCCCTTTCAACTTCGCTTACAACGTGCTCGGTTGATCCCCTGACCAGTATTGTCACTGCCTTTGGTTCCTTGCACTCTTCAACGAAGATCATCTCTTCGCCTGAAATCTTCTTCTCTGATACGACTCCTGCTTCACCCAGGTCTTCTTCACCCAGGTCCTCGATGTTCGTGACTATGTTTGCTCCTGTGGCCTTGGAGAGTTTCTCCATGTCGGACTTCTTGACCCTCCTCACTGCAAGGACTCCTGCCTTGGCCAGGTAGTGCTGTGCCAGGTCATCGATGCCCTTCTGACAGAATAGGACGTTTGCGCCTGTGTCAACAATTGAGTTGACCATGTCGCGGATCATCTGTTCTTCCTGTTCTATGAAGGCCTGCATCTGTGATGGATCTGTTATCCTGATCTCTGCGTCCACCTCTGTCTCCTTGACTTCGATTGGGCAGTTGAGGAGTGCTATTTTGGCGTTTTCAACCTTCTTTGGCATTCCTGGGTGGACCCTTTCCTTGTCGATTATGACACCCTGGACGAGTGTTGAGTCGTCCACTGCTGCGCCTTCCTTCTTCTCTATCTTTATGTGGTCCTTCTCGACTTCGCCGTCCTCTTCAACTTGCTTGACAGCATCCACTATGAGCTGTGCCAGTGGTTCCCTTGCCTTTTCTGTTCCTTTTCCTGTCATTGCGGTCATTGCAACCTTCATGAGGGTGTCCCTGTCGCTGGCGTCGATTGCGATGTCGTCGAGTATTTCCTGGGCCTTTTCAGAGGCCTGCCTGTAACCCATTGCTATTATTGTTGGGTGAATCTCCATTTCAAGGAGGTTTTCAGCCTTTTTGAGCAGTTCACCAGCTATTATGACTGCTGTGGTTGTACCGTCCCCTACCTCGTCTTCCTGAGTCTTTGCGACCTCGACGAGCATCTTTGCTGCTGGGTGCTCTATGTCCATTTCCTTGAGTATTGTGACACCGTCGTTGGTTACGACAATGTCCCCAAGGGAGTCAACCAGCATCTTGTCCATACCCTTAGGTCCAAGGGTTGTCCTCACGGTCTCTGCGAGTATTTTACCTGCAAGGATGTTCATCCTCTGTGCGTCTCTTCCAAGATACCTGCTTGTACCTTCGGGCAGTACAAGAATTGGCTGCTGTCCCTGTGCCATTCAATCACCTCAGTTTTATTATAAATCAATATGCAGTTATCAATGGGTTAGAGGTTCTATAAATAATTTTCGGTTGTTTCCAGAAGAGTATTTAACGAAGATAGGACCTAATATAAATATGTGGTTGATATGAGGCAGCTAAGCAAAGCCTCAGTATACCTTACCATGGCCCTGATTTTAATTGTGGCTATGGAAGGTTCATATGCCCTTGAGAATGACTCAGAATCCCTTAACAGCTCTGAAGTCCTTCAGGCAAGTGTCAGGGTGGCTAATTTCATGGAGAAGTATCAGAGGCTGCCTGAAAATATAAGTACTGGAAACAGAAGTCTTGACTGTGCATCCTACACCTAGCCCTGAGCAGGTACTGAGAGGCTCAAAGACCGTTGAATGCAGAGCTTTGAAGCCACCAGGCCTCGATATTCGCCGTATGTCAGTGAAGCTAAGCGCATGGCAGTACAGTGAGATAACAGAAAGATTTCGTGACATGACAGATAGATACAGTAGATGCCCTTCAGCAGTACCATACAGTGGGGGTAAAATCGATTTCTACAATACCGTATACCTCCTCTCAAAGATCGGCCGTTACAGATACCAGACGGGAATGATGCCGGCAGGCGTATATATAAGGACTCCAGTACCCCTCAATGCATACCGGCTAAACTCCCGTGACGTTGATTCACATATAAGGAACATAAACTCAGAGATCAGGAAGACATCCGCCCTCATCAAGAGGACCCTGGCCAGGATAAGCACCGCAAGTAACAGAAAAACCATCATAATACTTCAGAACAAACTCAGGTCCCTCGAGAACAGATACAGGTATCTTAAGGGGCGGTTAAGAAGGGTCTTAAGAGCAGCCCATGGTACGTGCCACCATCCCTCCGAATGTATCTGAGTTCAACGGCCCACTGCAGCGTCACGGATCCCAACATAGTTTACCTGGCCCGTGAACTCTCAGGGAATACCAGCTACTCCACTGCACTGAACCTGTTCACCTGGGTACGTGACAGTGCCGACTACTCATTTTATTACAGGACCCGTTATGGTGCCCCAGGTACACTGCGGTTAAGGAGGGAAAACTGTGTCGACCAGACCCACCTCATGGTCGCCCTTGCAAGGACCAGCGGTATACCTGCACGCTACGTCCGTGGTTACTGCAGATTCATAAGCGGGAACTGGTACTCCCATGTATGGGCCCAGGTATGGATAAGGGGTCATGGCTGGGTTACTGCAGACACAACCCACTCCCTGAACAGACTGGGACATTTAAGTAACTGGAACACGACTGTCTCGAAGGTTGATGGTGTCCTCCTCCAATACAGACTCAAATAGGGACCAATAATCAGGAGAGCATGGGGGTCCCAGTAGGGGATCCATGTTTATAGTTTTTTGAAGTGGAGGGGCTTATAGGGTGATTCAGCCCCAGGTTCCATGTTTATACAGTGGCAGAGAATGATTAATATATTCAGAGGTTGCTCACTTTAGGGTATTTGGTTACAAATACGTGGCAGAGAATGATTAATATATTCAGAGGTTGCTCACTTTAGGGTATTTGGTTACAAATACGTGGCAGAGAATGATTAATATATTCAGAGGGGAAGAGTCACACCATGAAAATAATCGACCTGACCCATAAGGTTGAGGACTCCATGCCGGTCTTCCCGGGTGATCCCCCTGTTAAACTGAGAACTGAGAGTTCAGATGAGGACTACATTACATCCTCAGTGTCCATGGGCCTGCACGCAGGGACCCATATAGACGCCCCCCTACATGCGCGCTGCAGTGACCTGACGGTTGACGGGATCGGACTCAGGGAACTCACAGGTGAGGGTTTCCTCATATCCAGGGAAGAGATTTTAGGGGCTGGTGACATTGCTGTAATCAAAACTGGCTGGAGCTCAAGGTGGGGCTCGGAGGAGTACTTCACAAACTATCCAGGTATAAAGAGACGGCTTGCAGAGGAACTTGTGGAACATGAAGTTCTGGGGGTCTGCATCGAGGGCCCCAGTGTTGACAGGCCCGGAGAAACAGAGATCCACAGGCTCCTACTCAAGAATGGGATATGGGTTGTGGAGAACATAACAAACACGGACCTCCTACCACCTGAATTCAGATTATTCGTTGTCCCCCTCCCTGTGAGGGCAGAGGCATCCCCTGCAAGGGTATTTGCAGTTACAGGTTCTGAGCAGGGTAACCTCCGATAGGAACTCAACCAGTACAGTTCACTTCAACAGGAACACAGGAACCCAGTACATCACCTCTTAACCTTCTCCCAGAGGGTCAGACTGTCCTTCCTCACCGACCGGAAGTATCCCTTCCTCTCAAGGTTCCTGAGTATCTGGACCATGTTCTCAAGTTTCAGGTCCTTAAATCCTATCCCATTTATGAAGTCAAGCATTTCCTCTGTGGTGGCTCTCTCATCAGGCAGAAGGCGGTAGATCTGCGACTGGAATGATGTTAAATCCTTTTCAGGCTTCTGTGTAAGGGCCTGGAAGTATTCCCTATACCTTTTGAGGTCAGATATCCGGGATTCCTTATCTGCTATGATGCCGTTGAGTTCCTGTATCAGCCTGTCCTTTTCAGCCACAAGTCCCTCAAGTTCATCTATACGTCTGTCCCTGAGTTTAAGTGCATCCTCAAGTTCCTTAACCCTCTCACAGTTATCCGACTTCTCACGGCATTTGCGAAGATCCATCTTGAGCTTGCTTATCTCAAGCATGCACGCCTTTACAAGAAGCTTGAGCTGTTCCTTTTCTGAATCCCTCATGAACCTCATGGTACCCCTTTCCATTTAATAGATAACACGTGAAAGCTTAAAAACCTTCCCAAATGGAGTCCAGGGATCAACTGGAATGCAGTGCACCTTATAGCCACCACAGAACCCATGTATGAACCCCTATCGATAATCATCTGATTCTCTAATTAGGGGTCCCCTTAGGGTGATGAAAAAAATCCATAATCCGCAGTGTGGGCCTGGAAATAAGTTGGTGGACCCGGGATGATTCACTCCACCCCGGAGGTACTCCACTAACGTTGCTGCAACCTTTCAAAGCGGCAGAGACCAAAGCATTTAACCCTATCCTCTATCTTCAGGGCCATGAATGCACAGATGACTCCGATAAAAGCACCGGCAAGGACGTCGGTGGGGTAATGGAGGCCAAGGTAGATCCTCGAAATCCCCACAAGTGATGCAAGGATCAGAAAAAGCCAGGGTCTCCCGAACTTGAAGTAAAGTGAAGTGAAACCGGCGAATGCTGCCACAGTATGGCCCGATGGCATAGAATAGCCGCCAGCAACCGTGGTGTGCCTCACCCACCAGATCACCTCATAGGGTCGTGGCCTTGCGATAACCATCTTCAGGAATTCGCTCATGAAGAAGCCCATTACCAGGGCGGTGAGGGCTATGAATGCGGCCTCCCTCTCATCCTCCCCGCCAAGAAGATAGAGAAGAAGGCAGAGTATCACCCAGAAGGCCTGGGTCCCGCCGAAGGTTAAAACTGGCATTAAAAAATCAAGAAATGGTGAGCTCAGAACTGAATTAAAAAAGTAGAGGATGGTTAGATCAGCTCCCAGAGGGTTGGGGTGCATGGTATCCTACAGTATCTCATTTATGAGTTCAGCGTTCAGGATAGATGCCCCTGCAGCACCTCTAACTGTGTTATGACCCACAAGGACGTACCTTAAACTGTTTTCGAATGCAGCGTCCTCCCTGAGTCTTCCAACAGTGACAGCCATTCCACCATCCCTGTCCCTGTCCATCCTTGGCTGGGGCCTGTTCTCCTCATCCCTGACAACCACCGGTTTCTCTGGGGCTGAGTGGAGGCCCAGCTTCTGAGGGAGCCCCCTGAATTTATCCATGGCCTCCCTTACATCATCAATTTCAAAGTCGTCATCCAGTTCAATGAAGACCGCCTCGGTGTGGCCGTCAACTACGGGTACACGGTGACAGGATGCGCTCACACCAAAGCTGGCTGGTTTCACCACGCCATCGTCGAGTTCTCCCAGGAGGTGGAGGGTCTCTGTTTCAATCTTCTCCTCCTCACCCCCAATGAAGGGTACCAGGTTGTCAAGTATGGCCATTGAGGGGACTCCATTGTAGCCGGCCCCTGAAACTGCCTGCATGGTTGAGACGTAGACCCTCTTTATGTTGTAGGCGTCGTAGATCGGCTTTAATGTGAGGGTAAGGGCTATTGTTGAGCAGTTGGGGTTGGTAACGATGAACCCATCCCATCCCCTCCTCCTCTGCTGCACCTCTATTAGGTCAAGGAACTCGGGGTTGACCTCGGGTATCACGAGGGGGACATCAGGCTCCATCCTCATTGCACTTGCATTTGATGCCACTATGTATTTCTCTGCAAATTCTGGTTCGACCTTCCTGGCCACATCTGCAGGGAGGGCTGAGAAGAGTATATCAACGTCCCCAACAGCTGAGGGATCCGTTTCAACGACCTCCATGTCCCTCACAGATTCTGGCATCTCAGAGTCAAGGTACCAGTTAGCCACCTCCCCGTAGGGTTTTCCTGCGGATCGTGAAGAAGCCACCAGTGTTGTAAGTTCAAATTCAGGATGTTTATCAAGCATCTGAATGAAACGCTGTCCAACCATCCCTGTTGCTCCCAGAACACCCACATTAACCATAATATCACCTTATCATTTTATTCCTAGCACATCCCCCATATCCATTATCCTTCCGGGTTCTGCTTCCTCAATGAACCTTATGGCCCTTATAACTCCACCTATGAAGGCATCCCTGCTGTGAGCCCTGTGAACTATCTCAAGGCGCTCACCGTCACCTGCAAAGAGGACTATGTGGTCCCCGACGATGTCACCACCCCTAACTGCATGGACACCTATCTCCTCTTTACTCCTCTCACCTGTGAGTCCAGATCGGCCATGGACGGCCACCTCATCGGCCCTTCTGCCTGTGGCCTCTGCAATGACCTCCAGTGAACGTACAGCTGTCCCTGATGGAGCGTCCTTCTTGTGCCTGTGGTGTGCCTCGATGATCTCAACGTCATAGTCAGAGAGGATCGGTGCAAGGTCCCTGAGGACCTTGAAGAACACGTTGACCCCGACTGCCATGTTAGGTGCGATCACAGCCCTCACACCTGCCCTTTTTATGCAGTCCCTTACTGTCTGCATCTGCTCCTCTGAAAATCCTGTTGTGCCAACCACGAGGTTAACACCGGCCCTGGCTGAAGTCTTTATTGTTTCGACTGCCGCGGATGCGACTGTGAAGTCAACAAGGACGTCGGGTTCTGCATCTGCGAGGGTTTCTGCAAGATCGGATGCATCTGTGACTGCAACTCCAACCCTGCCTCTGCCTGTGAACTCTCCTATGTCCCTGCCCCTGAGGGGTGTGCCGGGAGCCTCAATGGCTGCCACAAGTTCCATGTCATCCTCCTCGAGGACCCTGCTTATTATCCCTGAGCCCATGCGCCCGCATGCACCTGTAACTGCGACCCTTATCAAACATGATACCCCCTAGATCAGCGCCAGTTCCTCAAGGACCATCCTGAGCCTCTCACGGTTTGCATCCTGCAGGGGTGCGAGGGGCATCCTCACATGACCAGCGGGCCTGCCCATCATGTTAAGGGCCTCCTTGACGGGTACCGGGTTGCTCTCAATGAAAAGGACCTTCATGAGGCTGTAGAGTTCGTAGTGCGTTTTCATTGCAGCTTCAAAGTCTCCTGATAGGGCCTCGTTAACAAGCCGGCTCATACGGGCAGGGTCGACATTTGCAACAACCGATATCACTCCCTCAGCACCCATGGATATCAGTGGGAGTGTAAGGTTATCGTTACCTGAAAGGATGGTGAAGTCATCAAGACCGAGGTCCATGAGCCTTGACCTGAGCATTGACACCTTGTCCAGGTCGGGACTGGCCTCCTTTATCCCTATTATACCGTCGAGTTTTGCGAGTTCAGCGACCGTGTCAACATCTATGTCGGTTCCTGTCCTTGAGGGGACATTGTATATTATGAGGGGTATGTCGGCGGCTTTCTCCAGCATGGTGTAGTGTTCAATGAGTCCATGGGGCTGGGGCTTGTTGTAGTATGGGGTTATGACAAGGGCTGCGTCTGCACCGGCGTCCTCTGCATACTCCACGAGGCCCATTGCCTCCCTGGATGAGTTGCTGCCTGCACCGGCAACTGTCCTGACGCGGCCGTTGACCTCATCCACAAGTATATCGATCATTCTCCTCTGCTCTTCATGGGTTATTGTAGCTGATTCACCGGTTGTCCCGGCAACCAGCAGACCGTCAACCCCGTTCTCTATAAGGTAGTTTATGTTCTCCCGCAGCCCGGCCTCATCCACCACATCGTCCTCTGTGAATGGAGTCACCATGGCCACTACTGTGCCTTCAATCTTCATTCAAGAACACCCCTTACAAGTTCATACGCCTTTTTACCATCATTCCAGTCAACAAAGATAACCACAGATGTCTGTGAGGATGAAATTTCAACTATGTTAAGGTCATTATCCCTGAGGGGCTCGGTGATTTCAGATATTATGCCTGGTGTGTCTATGAAATCCGGGCTTGATATGGTTATCATCGCGATGTCCCTTCCCAGTGAAAGTGAGCTGAGGTCATCGTCTGCAATGACCACATCATGGAGGAGCCTGTGGGCCTCATCGGCGTCCTTCTTATCAACAAATATCGTGACCGAGTTCTGTCCTGTTGAAATTCCTATGATGTTTATGGAGTTCTCTGCGAGCCTTGATGTTAACCTGGCCAGTATACCTGGCTTGTTCAGTATCTTTTCACCCACAACAGCAACCACGGATATTGGATCCGGGTTGAGGGTTGTTGTCCTGACCATCTTGTTCTTTGATGGACCTATTATCTCGGTTCCAGGGGCTGATAGGTCCCCGTGTTCAAATCCTATTATCTTTGCCTTTATATCCGGGTCCTTGTATTTTAGGGCGTGGGGGTGGAGTACCTGGGCCCCGTGGGTTGCAAGGTCCCTCATCTCCTCAACTGATATCTTATCAAGTTTCTTTGCGCCCTGAAGCTTGTTGGGGTCAGTGGACATGACCCCTCCAACATCTGTTACTATTATAACCTCATCTGCCTTAAGGCAGTGCCCAAGGAGGAATGCTGTTATGTCACTTCCACCCCTCCCCAGGGTGGTTATGTATCCATTGGGGTCCCTTCCAAGGAAGCCGCAGACCACGGGTATTATTCCCTGATCAAGGAGTTTAAGCAGCTCCTTTGACTTCTCCTCGGTTGCCTCAAAATCCACCTTAGCATTTAAAAGGTTGCTATCGGTTATTATTGGCCATTCATCCATGAAGGGGTCTATATATTCTGATTTAACTCCTAGCGCCTCTATGGCGGATGAGAATATCCTGACGCTGGTCATCTCACCCATGGATACTATTTCAGCCAGCTGCTTCTCTGTGACAGCGTCTTCCATTGCCTCGTCCACTATCTGGAGGAGTTCATCGGTTGTCTTGTTTATGGCAGATACAACGACAACGACCTTCTTTCCCTTCATGTACTCCTTCACAACTGAACGGGCCGCCTTCTTAATTCGCCTACCATTTCCTATTGATGTACCGCCAAATTTAGCAACTATTAACTCCATTAACCTTCACAACCTTTTAAATGTTGGAAAAAAATGAATAGATTATGGTTTTATTTCTGCTGGCTGATGATCCTTGTGATGTAACCTGCTATCTTGTTTCTGAGGTGTTTGGTGCTTACTGTTGAGAACTCCTCCACAAGTTTCTTGTTCTTGTCAAAGTCGTCTGTAAATTTTCCTGGATGAGTTTCTATCAGTTCTTTAGCTATTCTTTTTACAAAGGATGTCCTTATGTTTCCCATTTCATTGCCTCCTTAACATTTCTTTCTGTTCAGTTTTACTGAGATCCATCAGAATCTTCATCAGCTCTATAAGTTTACTCTCATCGATACCATTTTCCCTGGCGATTTTCCGGGTCCTCTCTATAATCTGGAGTTCCCTTTCAGGGTCCAGGATCTCCATTCCAAGGACCCCCTTGGCCTCTGCTATCTCACGTGCAAGGGATATCCTTGAGGATATCAGGTCAAGTATGTCCCTGTCTATCCCATCTATCTTCTGCCTGGATCTTCTGAGGATCTCCCGTGCTCTGGATTCATCCATAATCATTCCCCTTTTCTCTGTTCAGGGTTGCTGGAGTTATTCGAGGACACGTGTACCCTCGTTGTCCACTGAGGTTACAATAACCTCGCCCTCAAGGTTCTCCCAGGCATCAATGATGTCAGCTGCAGAGTCATCACTGGCCAGGGCAACGAAGGATGGCCCGGTTCCTGAGAGACCCGCTGCCAGGGCACCCGCCTCAAGGGCGTCAAGGGCTATTCCCGGATCGAATCCCAGGGATGCACAGTAGAGTATCCCGTTGAGTGTCAGGGCACTGTGTACCCTTCCATCAAGGACCTCCCTGAAGGCCATATCAACCCAGGGAGCCAGCAGTTTCATCCTCGGGACATCTGATTGTGCAGTCAGTGATCTTCTGTCCGGCATATATATTAATACCTTTTGATTTTCCATGCGCTCCCTTAGGATTATGCGCCTCTCCATGTTATCTGTCACGGTTAGGCCGCCGTAGAATGATGCGCTTGCATCATCATAGGCCCCGGTAACACTAACACCCGCCTTCAGGGATGCGTCAACTGCCATGTTGAGCATCACAGAGTCCTCCATGGGTTCAAGACAGAATTCCTCTGATAAGAGGGAGGAGACTGCCATCACAGTGGCATTGGAGGCCGCGCTGCTGCTTGAAAGTCCGCTGGCAACTGGGAGGTTCGAGGATGTTACGACCCTGACACCTGCATCCACCCCGTAATATTCAATCACCATCCCTGTGCAGAGCTCCATTAGGGCCGTGTCAGCTCCCTCCCGGGAGATGCACTCTACCCCCGAGTCAATCAGCTCTGCCTCTGCCACCACCCTGAGTCCTATGCCAAATGCTGAGCCCCTCCCAGTTGCAATCGCATTAATCACGGTTGCGGATCCAGGGGACCTTACAGTCTTCTTCACAACAATCACTCCCGGATTCTATGATCGTTCACTGAATAGATTAGGAAAGCACTCCAGAGAGCACCTCAAGTTCTCAAACACTGCAAAGTGTATTCATCAATAAATAAGTATCTAAGTGCAATATTTATATAGCGGTGGACATTCTATTAATAAAAATGGTGAAAAATTTAGGATGGTAGATGGATGTCTGATATAATAAAAACTCCTGAAAACATGACTGGAGGTAAAAAGGTCTGATACCATGGATAGAAACAGCAAGATAGTCGTCGGTCTCGTCGCGGTTCTCTCGATCGCGGGATTGGTGCTTTCATTAGCCGGTCTGCTGGAGGGCGGCGAGGGTACGATAGCAATAATACCTGTCCACGGAGCCATAGCCTATGACACGGCTGGTTTCTCTGATGCTGCGAACCCCGATGAAATAAAGGAGCTCATCGATGAAGCCAACAGCGACCCCTCAGTTAAGGCCATAGTCCTCGATATAAACAGCCCGGGAGGGACACCTGTTGCAAGTGAAGAACTCATGGAAGCCATAAATAAATCAGGAAAACCTGTGGTGAGCTGGATAAGTGATTCAGGAACCTCAGGAGCGTACCTTGCAGCATCAGCATCTGACAGGATAGTTGCAAGTCCATCAGCATGGGTTGGAAGCATAGGCGTCATACTCGACCTCACGGATCTCTCCCAGATGTACAGGCAGATGGGGATAAACAAGTACGCCATAAAGGCGGGTGAGTACAAGGACATGGGGGCCGATTACCGCATGATAACAGATGAGGAGAGACAGATGCTGCAGTCGATGGTCAACGAGGAGTATGACTACTTCATAAGAACCGTGGCTGCCAACAGGAACCTCAGCGTCTCCTACGTTAAGAACCTGGCAGAGGGGAGGATATTCACAGGCAGACAGGCACTCCGTAACCGTCTGGTGGATTACACTGGCGGGAAGGACTATGCAGTTGAGGTGGCTGCAAAGCTTGCAGGTGTGAAGAACTATGACACCATAATCCTTGAGCCATCTGGTGGCCTTTTGAAGGTCCTATCCAGCATGTTCTCAAGGCTGGGTTTTGCATCAGGGAATGCGACGGAAGAACTGCAGCTCCATTGATTGAAGTGGAAAAGGATAAGTATTTATCTAAAAAGGGGGAGAAGATAATCATATTACTCTCACGGAGGTTAAGACATGGTTGTTAATATAGAGGTTTTCACATCCCCAACCTGCCCCTACTGTCCAATGGCAATCGAGGTCGTTGATGAGGCCAAGAAGGAATTCGGAGACCGTATCCAGGTTGAAAAGATCGACATAATGGTTGACCGGGAAAAGGCCATAGAGTATGGCCTGATGGCTGTACCGGCCATAGCCATCAACGGTGTTGTCAGATTCGTTGGGGCCCCGAGCAGGGAGGAGCTCTTTGAAGCAATAAAGGATGAACTGGAATAGCTTCAGCAAGAGAAACTCTCTAAAGCCAGAGAAGGAGATTTAATAACTTATTTTTCACATTAATTTTTAAGGATTTTTCTGATGAAGGATGAGAGGGTATTCGGGATTACAACTGGAACAGCTGCCACCGCAGCAGCCCTCGCCTCACTCCTGTGTCTGAAGGGCTGTGAAGCAAGGAAGGTCAGGGTCAGGACCCCCTCAGGGATCCTGGAGGTTGACGTTGAATACGTTGAGCGCATCTCAGATGACACCGCCAGGGCCTGTGTCATCAAGAGGCCCTACCCCGACCCCGATGTCACCGTGAACCTTGAGATCATTTCCACTGTCCAGATCACAGGGACCCCTGAAATCATGATAAGGGGTGGTGAGGGTGTTGGAATCGTCACGAAGCCTGGCCTCCAGGTCCCCCCCGGAGAACCGGCAATAAACCCTGTGCCCAGGAGGATGATGGAGGAGAACCTCAGGGAACACCTCAGGGATGATGAGGGTGCTGTGGTCACGGTATCCGTGCCAGAGGGGGAGAGGATAGCATCCAGGACCATGAACCCCCGTCTAGGGATCACTGGGGGTATCTCCATCCTTGGGACAAAGGGTATAGCCAGACCCATGTCCAGTGAGGCGTACCGTGAATCCCTTGCCTGCCAGATAGGCATAGCCACCGCCCTGGGTTTCAGGGAACTGGTATTTGTACCAGGTAACATAGGTGAGAGATTCGCCATGGAGTACTTTGAATCCATCGAGGAGGAGAGGATAATCCAGATGGCCAACTTCCCGGGCTACATGCTGGAGGAGGCCGACAAGAGGGGGGTTGAGAGGATAATACTCATGGGACACGCGGGTAAACTGATCAAGTTATCTGCAGGAATATTCCAGACCAAAAGTTCAGTTGCAGATGCCCGCCGCGAGATAATGGCTGCCCACGCAGCCCTTAAGGGTGCTTCCAGAGATACAGTGACAAGGATATTCAACCATGGAACAGTTGAGGAGATGATATCTGAACTCGATGGTGAGGGGTTGACTGTGAGGGTCTTCGATGGCATAGCAGATGCCATAAGGGACAGGTGCACTGAGAGGTACTCCTTTGATACCGATGTCCTGATTTTCAGTCTGGATGGCCGGGTACTAAACTCAAACTTCAAAACTGGAAGTAACCACCGATTCGACTGATGAAAGCCAAGTTAGAAGGAATTTCATGAGTGATGATAATGAAGGAATTCACACATACACATGAAAAGGGGGTCCGCATGGTCGATGTGGGCTCAAAACCAGTTCTCAGGAGAACAGCCACGGCCGAAGGCCATATATTACTCAGTGAGGATACAATAAACCTGATACGTGAAAAGAGGGTTGAGAAGGGGAACGTCCTTGCAACGGCCCAGATAGCAGCCATAGGGGCCGTTAAGAGGACCTGGGAAATAATACCCCTATGCCACCCCCTCCCCCTCACAGGTGTTGATGTTGAATTTGACCTTGGGGAGGATAGGATCACTGCCAGGGTGACGGTGCGGTGCGACGGAAAAACCGGTGTTGAGATGGAGGCAATAACCGGTGTCTCGGTTGCGCTGCTCACAATCTGGGACATGGTTAAAAGTGTTGAGAAGGATGATGATGGACAGTACCCTGAGACTGCGATCAGCAACATAAGGGTCCTTAAAAAGGAAAAGCTGGAGCTCTGAGGGTGTTCATATGAAGTCCCTCCCACCTGAAATGAGGCAGATCCTCAGGGACTGCTACCCCCATATAAGGGAGCTTAACCCTGCCCAGAGGAGTGCCCTTGAAGCAGGTTACCTAGAATCCAGGGAAAACTACATAATAGCCATACCCACCGCCAGCGGGAAGACCCTCCTGGGGATCCTTGCAGCCCTGAGGACGGTCATGGAGGGTGGGCGTGTGATCTACACCGTGCCCCTCCTTTCAATCCAGAACGAAAAGATAAAGGAATTCAGTAAACTTGAAGAGCACGGTATAAGGGTCGGTAAGGATCCCAGGACCTCTGACATTGCAGTCATGGTCTTTGAATCCTTCGACAGCCTAACCAGGTTTTCATGGAATATCCTCAGGGAGGTGGACCTCCTCATCGTTGATGAATTCCACATGATAGGTGAGTACACCAGGGGGCCGGTGATTGAATCTGCAATTACAAGGACGCGGATCCTGAACCCCTCCACACGTATAGTTGCACTCTCAGCAACCCTCTCAAATATGGATGAAATAGCCGGATGGCTAGGAGCCCGGGTGGTGGAGCACGACTACCGGCCCGTTCCACTGCACCGGGAGGTCCTTGACACGGAGATGTTCGGGGTCAGGGAGAAGAACGACGTTGTCCTAAAGGTTCTTGAGAGGTCCCTGGAGGATGGTAGCCAGACCCTGGCCTTCGTATCCACCAGGAGGTTCACAGAGTCCCTCGCATCCCACCTCGCATCCAAGATATCCAGGAGGATACCCCCTGATATGCGGGAGAGGTTCAGTGAGGTGGCAGCAAGAATCCTTGAGGTTCCAAAGTCCAGGGGCTCCCCTCCAACCTCAACCTGTCTGAAACTTGCAGAGTGCCTGGAGGCGGGGATCGCATTCCACCATGCAGGCCTCTTCAACAGACAGCGGGAGATAATAGAGGACGAGTTCAGGGAGGGGAATATACTGATGATAACAGCCACCCCCAGCCTCATGTACGGGGTGAACCTCCCATCAAGGACCGTTGTGATAAGGGACTACACAAGGTGGACGAGGCAGGGCCCCAGGAGGATCCCTGTATTCGATTATGAGCAGATGTCAGGGAGGGCCGGGCGCCCACAGTACGATGATGCAGGATACTCCTACCTCATAGCCAGGAGCCATGAGGAGGCATTGGAACTGGAGGAGTACTATGTGATGGGGGAGGTTGAGAGGACCAGCTCCCGTATAATGGAGAACAGGGACGCCCTTTACAGGCAGATAATTGCACAGGTGGCCTCCGGCCTCTCAAGGACCGTGGAGGAACTTGTGGACTTCTTCAGGAACACGTTCTATGGCTACCAGATGATTGAAGGTCCCTACAGCGATTCATTCGGGATGGACAGTATCCAGTATGAGATAGAGAACGCCGTGGAGTTCCTTGTGAGGAACAGGATCATTTACAGGGGCCCCGGAGGATTCTCTGCCACAGAGTTCGGTCTCCTCATAGCAAAATCAAGTTACAGTGTGGAGACTGCCATAAAGCTCCACCAGTTTGCATCAGAGATGGATGATATGGACATCTATCGCCTTATCTATGAGATAACCAGGACTCCTGACATACCCATCATATCATTCAAGGGGCGTAAGAGCAGGGACCCTGTACGTGATAAGCTCATGGAACATGGAATATTCGTCATGGACGTCGGGAACGAGGAGGCCACTGCAGCCGCCCTCATGGAGTGGATATCTGAAAGGACCGAGTATGAGATTGAGAACGCCTTCAATGTCTACGCCGCCTCAACAAGGAGGGCTGCCTATGAGGCCTCAAGGCTCGTTAAATTCTTTGGAAGTATATGCGATATCCTTGGAGTTTACGGTTATGCAGATAAACTTGATACTCTATCCGCAAGGCTCTACTATGGTGTCCGTGCGGACCTTATACCCCTGGTTGTCGGTGTGAGGGGCCTTGGACGCAGGAGGGCCCGCAGGGTCGTTGAAACCTTCGGGGAGGATCTCAGGCATGTCCGGAAGGATGAACTCAAACGGATCGATGGAATCGGAGAAAAAATGGCAGAGGCTATTAGACGGTACTGTGAAAGACTCTGATGCCCTGATGATGGTCCTGAGGAAAATGGCGGCCACTGTAAATGTTTACGATCTCATGGAGGTGCGTGTATTCCTAGAAAGGAGCTGCAGATTTGTTCAGGAGAGATACAGGACCGTGTATATAGATTCATATATGTCTATGGTCGTTGACTCGGTGCTTGATCTCAGGGCCCGGTTCCCGGGGGTGTCTGAAACAGGTTCTGAATGGTATAGACTCCATGATGCCTCAAAAAGGCTGGATGAAATGAATGCTCCAATTATTGTTGGTTTAACAGTTTTATACAGAACATTTCTTAAGGGTGAACCACTCCACCCCCCTGGAACACCATTCCCTGGAGGCTTTGAGGTTGAAAGGAAGGACGGGGTCTACTACTGTCCAGTTAAGGATAAGCAGAAAGATAACCCTAAGGCCCTCTGTGATATATGCATCGCCAGACAGACCCCCATTTGATGTTTCTGGAGGAATCAGCCAGATTCCGCCGGTTGAAATGCCTGGATGTTTCCCCATGAGGAATGATAACCATGAACTTTACTGGGATGACCTGGGTCTCGGGGAGGATGTTATTATAAGAAGCAGTAATATTCCAGAGAAGATGTCAAAGATGCAGCTCCTTGAAATGCTTAAAAAGGAAGCCTCAACCATCCATATAAAGGATATAATGAGTGCATCAGTCTATCTGAGGGAGGACGCCCGTTACATGCCTCCACGGGAGCAGAGGGAGTTCATTGAAAGGTTCACCAGGGCCTTCTTTAACAGGATAAGGGATATAAAGAATGATAAGAACCACTACCCCGGCAAAGTCGACACTGAAAAGTTAAGGGAGTTCATGGAATTCCTTGACCAGCAGCTGAGCCACGCGGAAACAGAAAATGAAAGGTGTTTTCAGAGGATCGCCCGTATAATAACAATCTACGTCACATTCGTAAGGGAGGAACCCGTCCATCCAGTGGGGACCCGTTTTCCTGGAGGCCTCACGGTTAGAAGGGAGGGGGATGTATTCTACTGTCCTGTGAAGGACAAGCAGATAAACACTCCCGGCGCCCTCTGCCGTTTCTGTGTCAGCATCCAGGACCCCTCTGTCCACTAATACATCAGCAGCCCGATTCCATCGATTATCAGTGAAAGGCCGATGAGCCAGGCCAGGAATACAGGGTTTGTTACAAGTATCCCCAGGATTATATAGATGATCCCCAGAACCACAACGGATATACCCGCAGCCCTTCCAGCCCGGTGCTCCCTTGAGAAAAGAGCTGTTATACCTGCAATTATAAGGATTATACCTGTTATGTATATCCAGAATGCTGTGAGGAAACTGAAGAGGACCACATTACCTGCAAGGGCCGCTGCAACGATTACACCGAGCACCCCGAGGAGAATGTAGAGGGCACCTGCACCCCTGCTGACCTTCCATGTCCCGGCACCAAGGAGGAAGAGCCAGACCGCAACAAATAGCACTGCCACTCCCGTGAGGACACTCAGGGTAAATACTGAAAACACTGGAAAGAGAATCACCAGAATCCCCAGGATAAGAGATATGATACCTGGAATCTTTGTGTCAAACACATTTTCACCCCCATAAGTTTATAACATTAAAAGAGACAATGGTCAGGGAAAATCCCGGCATAAAAAAGGAGGGGAGGATAAATCAACCCCCACCATCACAAACCTCTGAGCCCATATCCACATCAGCAAAGTCTTCCTTCATCTTCCTGATACGGTCAATGGTGTCACCGGGGCCCTCCTTCCTGACTGCCCTCCTGAGTTCGGATTTATCAACAACCTCAAGGTAATCTGTATTGTACCAGAGATCTGAGTCCTCAAGGCGGGCCCATCCCTCGCCATCCTCAACCTTGATGGCTGAGATCTCACCTGTGGTCCCTGTACCAGTGTAACGTACAGCCATCCCAACCGTCAGAACATTTCCATTAATGTCCTTTACCTCCATGCTATCCACCCATCATTCAGGGGAGATCTCCATGGACTCCTCCTCTTCGGGGGCCTCCTCCGCCTCCTCTGCAGCTATTGCAAGGACGACGTAATCGCCGACCCGGCTCACGCTCTCCATATCCACGATGAAGGTCCTCTGCTTGAGGGACAGTTCACCCTTGGATATTATGAGGGACTTTATGAGGCCCTCCTCCGGGTCCACTTCCAGGTCAGAGACCTTACCTATCTCCATTGCATTTTTATCCAGCACCTTACGACCGAGGAACTCCGTCACCTTCATTTGAACACCATAGAATCTTATGTCAGTCATGCTATAAAAAATGATTTATTCATAGCACCCCATATAATATAACATGACTTCAGTTAAAATATTCAGTGTCTACGGGATACCCATTGAACTCGATTTCTCATTTCTACTTCTGATGCTTTTCATATACCTCCTCGCCTACCTCGGCTTCCTCTCACTGAACCTGGCGGTTCTAATAACCCTTGTATTTGTAACGGTGGTGATACATGAACTGGCCCACTCCTATGTCGCCCTGAGGTTCGGTGTGAATATAAAGAGCATACTTCTACTCCCCATCGGCGGTGTTTCAAGGATGGAGGAGATACCCAGAATACCACGCCAGGAGTTCCTGATCTCAATCGCCGGGCCCCTCACAAATATAGTCATAGCCCTAATCACAGGGGTCCCCCTCCTGCTTGGTCTGGGGGGAGCCGCTGCAGGATTCGCAGGCGACTTCCTTGCTGTGAACCTGCTTCTTGCAATCTTCAACCTCATACCCGCCTTCCCCATGGATGGTGGCCGGATACTGAGGGCCATACTGGCTGAGAGGCTGAGTTACATCAGGGCTACAAGGATAGCTTCGAACCTTGGAAAAATCATAGCGGTCATCATGGCTGTAACAGGCCTTTTCTACAACTTCTTCCTGATACTCATCGGCTTCTTCATCTACATCGGCGCAGAGCAGGAGTACCAGGCAACCCTCATCTCGTCACTGCTGGATGGCATCATGGTGGCGGATATTATGACCGAGGACCCTGTGACCCTCCGCCCTGACATGACAGTTAAGGATGCCCTCGATGTGATGTTCCGTGAAAAGCACATGGGTTACCCTGTGACTGAGGACGGTGAACTGAGGGGTATTGTAACCTTCCATGACATATCCGATGCCAGACGGGACCTCAGGGTGGGGGATGTCATGATAGGGGACGTTGTAACGGTGAGGGACGATGATGAGGTCACAGCGGCCCTCGAGAAAATGAACCGGCTGCAGCTTGGGAGGCTCCCTGTGATGAGGGACGGTGAACTCATAGGCATAATTTCAAGGACAGACATAGTCAGAACATTAAACCTGATGAACAGAACCGAGTAAATCAATATATGACGATAATGGATTGCTGGATGAAAGGGAAAGAGGGATTAGGATCATGAAGGACGCGTCACGTCTCATAATCGATGAAATAATTTCAGGAAAAATAAGGACAAGGAAGGACCTTGAGAGGTTCAAGCACAGGGTCTGCCGTGAAATGGGACTTGAGAGGTTCATGAGCAACTCTGAAATCCTTGAACATGCAACCCCTGATGAGAAAAGGGTTATAGAGGGGCTTCTGAGGAAAAAACCCACACGGACCATCTCAGGGGTCGCCGTCGTTGCTGTGATGTGCCAGCCCAGGGAATGCCCCCATGGCAGGTGCCTCTACTGTCCAGAGAGCGAGAAGGCACCTCCAAGTTACACTGGAGAGGAGCCTGCTGCCCTCAGGGCCAGGATGTATGACTTCCACCCCTACAGGCAGGTGTACAATCGCCTGGAGCAGCTCCACAGCATAGGCCACCCCGTCGATAAGGTTGAACTCATAGTTATGGGGGGGACCTTCCCATCCCACAGCCTCTGCTACCAGGAGTGGTTCATCTCCAGGTGCCTGGAGGCCATGGTGGACTTCGGGGCTGAACTCAGGGGCATCAGTGTGGATGTGCCCGGCCACCATGGATACGTGAAGGTTGAGGACGCCCAGAGGCTCAACGAGTCCTCCCCTGTTAGATGCGTTGGCATGACCTTTGAGACAAGGCCAGACTACTGCAGGGAGGAGGACGTGGACAGGATGCTGGGCCTGGGGGTCACCCGGGTCGAGCTGGGTGTTCAGACCATATACAACTACATCTACCAGCGAATCAGGAGGGGTCACAGCATAGAGGATGTTGTGGAGTCCAACAGGATCCTCAGGGACTCAGGGGTGAAGGTCGCCATGCACCTCATGCCGGGCCTCTTCTCAGACTTTGACAGGGACCTCCGCATATTTCGGAGGATATTCCAGGACCCCTCCTTCAGGCCTGATATGGTCAAGATATACCCCTGTCTTGTTATCCAGGGCAGTGAACTCCACAGCCTCTGGGAGAGGGGCCTCTACAAGCCCTACTCAACCGAGGAGGCGGTTGAGCTCATCGTGGAGATAAAGAAGATGATGCCAAAGTGGGTGAGGACCATGAGGATACAGAGGGATATACCCTCCCAGCTCATAGTGGACGGTGTGAGGAAGTCAAATCTGGGTGAACTCGTCTACAGGCGCCTTGAGGATGAGGGGGTGAGGTGCAGGTGCATAAGGTGCCGTGAGGTTGGGCACATGTCAAGGAGGGGTGTGATGGTTGACGAGGATGCTGTTACCCTCATGGTGGAGGACTATGAAGCCACAGGTGGGCGGGAGTTCTTCATCTCACAGGAGGACCCTGAAAATGATGTCCTTGTGGGTTTCCTGAGGCTGAGGTTCCCTTCTGAGGAGGCCCACCGTCCTGAGGTCCATGATAAAACAGCCCTTGTGAGGGAACTGCATGTATACGGTTCAATGCTCCCCATAGGAGAAAGGGGGGATGCTGTTGGTCAGCACAAGGGCTACGGTGAGGAGCTGCTTGCAAGGGCAGAGTCCATTGCAGCTGATAAGGGGATGGAGAAGATACTCGTAACAAGTGGAATAGGTGCCCGTGAATACTACGGTAAATTTGGATACCGGAGGGAGGGCCCCTACATGGCAAAGAAACTTTAGGTGGTTAAAATGATTGTTGAAACAAGGGATGAGCTTGCATCACTTATAGACCACACCAATGTGAGGGCTGATGCAACAGTGGATGATATTGAGAGGCTCTGCAGGGAGGCTGTCAGCTACGGCTTCAGGTGCGCCGTGGTCACACCCACCAATGTCAGGCTGGCAGCTGAACTCCTTGATGGGACCGATGTGATGGTCTGCTCGGTTGTTGGTTTCCCGGCAGGCGTCAGCACCCCCCGAGTTAAGGCCCTCGAGGCCTCTGAGGTTGTTGAGAACGGGGCAGAGGAGGTGGATATGGTCATGAATATCGGGGCCATGAAGTCTGGTGATGGGGATCTGGTCTACAGGGACATAAAGGGTGTTGTTGATGCCGCGGGGGTCCCCGTTAAGGTCATACTTGAGACAGCCTACCTCACAGACAAGGAGAAGGTCGAGGCGTGCCTCATAAGTAAGGAGGCGGGGGCGGCATTCGTCAAAACATCAACAGCCTATGGTGGATTAGCTGGAGCCACAGTTGAGGATGTGATGCTCATGCGAAAAACTGTGGGTGATGACATGGGTGTCAAGGCGGCTGGCGGAATAAGGGACATTGAAACAGCCCTTGCAATGATAGATGCAGGGGCTGACAGGATCGGGACATCAACAGGTGTGCAGATAATCGAGGGATGGGGGTAGTGCTTTGAGGAGGATAAGGATAACCGTTGAGGGTAAGGGCCAGGCCACAGCCGAACTTGATGATAGAAACCCTGAGTCTGCAAGGAGAATCTATGAAAGCCTACCACTTGAGGGTAGGGCCCTCCTCTGGATGGAGGAGGTCTACTTTGACATACCCGTGGATCTTGACTATGAGAACCCCTCCGATGATGCCTCACCCGGTGACATCTCCTACTGGCCACCCGGCTATGCCCTCTGCATCTTCTTTGGCTCAACACAGCCCTATTCACCTGTGAACCACATAGGCAGGGTAACCGGGAACCTCGACCTCTTCTTCAGTGTGGATGAGGGTGACAGGATAATAATTGAAAGGGAGGATTAGATCCAGAAATTACACGCAGAATAAAATTAAGGCCACCAGATTGCCTGATACACTATACATCCTCTATATCACGGTAGAGGGTGTCCCTCCTTGCTGGGATCCTTCCTATGTCCCTCACAACCCTTATAATCTCCTCAGGCTCTGTCCTCACACCATGTGATGCCCCTGCAGACCTTGAAATGTTCTCCTCGCCAAGTGTGCCCCCAAGGTCATTGGCGCCTGAAAGGAGGGCGACCTGAGCAAACTTGAATCCCAGTTTAACCCATGAGGCCTGTATGTTCTCAATGAGGCCCCTGAACATGAGCCTTGATACTGCGTAGACCTTGAGGTCATCTGCACCCGTTGCCCCGGGCATTGCAATGCCCTCACGGTATATAGGTGCACGGGGGTGCATGAAGGGTAGGGGTACGAACTCTGTGAATCCCCCTGTCCTCTCCTGGATCCTCCTGAGTATATCCATGTGCTTAACCCTGTGTTCAGGGCCGTCTATGTGACCGTACATCATTGTGCAGGTGGTGGGTATCCCCACACGGTGCGCTGTCTCTATGACCTCAACCCATTCAGCTGTACTCAGCTTGGTGGGACATATAACTGCCCTGATATCGTCATCCAGTATCTCCGCAGCTGTGCCCGGCATTGAACCAAGCCCAGCCCTCTTAAGTATCCTCAGGGCCTCTTCAACCGTTAATTCAGCATTCTGAGCCCCATAGTAGACCTCCATGGGTGAAAAGGAGTGGAGGTGGACATCGGGAAACTCAGATTTTATGGCCCTGATGATGTCCTCATAGAAGTATGTGTCGAGTCCCGGGTAGAGGCCTCCCTGTATGCACAGTTCCCTGGCACCATTCTCAACAGCCATGCCTGCGATTTCAAGGATCCTCTCTGTTTCAAGGTAGTAGGAGTCATCATCCACAGCATCCCTCCTGAATGCACAGAACCCGCACTGACCCGAGCATATGTTGGTGAAGTTGATATTCCAGTTCTCGATGTAGGTTATCCTGTCGCCTGCTTCGGCCTCCCTCACCATATCCGCGGCTATCATAAGGGCCTGGAGATCCCTGCCCCTCACATTCATCAGGTAGAGGGCTTCATCATCTGTGATTGGCTCATCCATGGCCTTCTCTAGTATTTTTTCTGTGCGGGTCTTGATGTTCATGGTGCCAAACATGCGATTTAGTATCTGGTTCTGCAAGTTTAAAATTTTTGGTTTCAGTGAGATTCATACCCATTAAACCCCATATGGCCCATGTGGTCCAGTAATCAGGCCGAACCAATAAATTTAAATATTAGAGCGTACCAGCTTAGTTTGGAGGTGAAATTATGGCTGAATTACCAATTGCACCAGTAGGTAGAATAATAAAAAATGCCGGTGCCCAGAGAATAAGTGACGATGCAAAAGAGGCTTTAGCAAAGGCCCTTGAAGAAATGGGTGAAGAAATATCACGCAAAGCCGTTGAACTTGCAAAACACGCCGGCAGAAAAACTGTTAAAGCTACAGACATAGAAATGGCAGCTAAACAGTTATAAATAGACCTATTATCACTATTTATTTATTTTTAGGAAAACTGCAAACCCTGATCTAATTATCAGGTTATCTGCTTCTCTGTATTCATTCCTGTTCAGTTAGTTTCTGCGATAAGAATATAAATTAAGGGTAACATATTATTACTTCAGAAGCAGTGAGGTGATTTGTTATGTCAACAATGGATAACCTGAAGGAAGCCTTTGCAGGTGAATCCCAGGCAAACAGGAAGTACCTTGCCTTTGCAAGGAAGGCCGATGAGGAGGGATACCACCAGGTTGCAAAGCTCTTCCGTGCAGCCGCAGCAGCAGAGACAGTCCACGCCATGAACCACCTTGATGCCATGGAGGCTGTCAGGAGTACCGAGGAGAACCTCAAGGAGGCAATAGAGGGGGAAACAGCTGAATTCGAGGAGATGTACCCTGGTTTCATTGAGGAGGCCGAAGCCGAAGGCCATGAACAGGCCCGATGGAGCTTCGACGTTGCAAACAAGGTTGAAAAGATCCATGCAGAGCTATACAAGAAGGCCCTGGAGAACCTTGGAAGTAACGTTGAGGTGGACTACTACGTCTGCAACTGGTGTGGTAACACCGTTGAGGGCGAGGCCCCTGAAAGGTGCCCTATCTGTGGAGCTCCCAGGGATGAGTTCAAAAGGATAGATTAACCCAAAAAACCTTTCCTTTTATACATGTAGATATCAATTCCTTTTATGGATTATTTCACCAAACAAACACACAGAAACTCATTTTATACGTCAATGCAGGGATTATTCAGTGGCAAGTCCCTTCTCCTTGAAGGTTATCCTGAATGTTGTCCCGCCATCTGATATCATCTCGACCTCCCCATCTATCTGTTCGGTGAGGCTCCTTACAAGCTGGAGTCCAAGTGATGGGCTGCTCTCCCAGTCAATGTCCTCTGGAAACCCTTTGCCATCGTCGCTGACCTCAAGGATGACCCTGCTGTTCCTCCTCCTGAGGGAAACCGTTACGGTGCCCTCCCCATCAGGGAATGCATGCTTCACGGCGTTTGTTAAAAGTTCATTGACTATGAGGCCCAGGGGCACAGCTGTTTCCACGTCAACCCTCAATTCGTCTATCTCAAGGTTCATGCGGATACGTGAATCTGCAGAGTAACTCCTGAATATCTCCGATGCAAGTCTGCCCAGGTACTCTGCAAGGTCAACGTTCTTCAGGTCCTCTGAACGGTAAAGTCTCTCATGGATCAGCGCCATGGACCTTGCCCTGTTTTCGCTCTCCCTGAAAAGGTCCATGGTCTCCTCGTCCTTAACCTGTCGTGACTGGAGGCTGAGGAGACTTGAGATTATCATCAGGTTGTTCTTGACGCGGTGGTGGATCTCCTTGAGTAGGAGCTCCTTCTCGGCAAGGGACCTCTCAAGCATACTCTGGGTCCTCTTGAGGTCTGAGATGTCACTCAATACTACCAGGAGGCAGTCCCTCCCCTCTGCGTGTATGAGCCTGTTGTATACCCTAACGTTATATTCCCTTCCGGATGGGTCTGTCATGACCATCTCATAGGGTTCCACGAAACCGTCCCTCATTATTATCTCCAGTTTGGACCTGAATTCCTTCTTAACATCATCAGAGAGGAAGTCAAGTTCATAGATGGATCTTCCCCTGAGGTCTCCGGGGTGTATTTCAATGGTCCTGGCGAGGGTTGAGTTCACATCAAGTATCTTCCCATCACCTGGATCCAGGAGGAGTATGTATTCCGGTGCGAGGTTGAAGAGGGACCGGTACTTCTCCTCACTCTCCCGCAATCTCCTCTCATTCTCCAGTCTCTGGCTTATATCCCTTGCAACGGATACAGCCACCTTCCTGCCACCGAGTTCAATTAGCCTTGAGTTCACCTCAACGGGTATCCTCCGGCCGTCCCTGGAGATGTAGGTTCTGTTGAAGGTCCCACCCCCTTCCCTCAGGAGTTTTCTTATATTATCAGTTATCCCGTCACCCTCCATCCCTATATCGAGGGGTGTCATTTTGAGAAGTTCCTCCCTTGAATAGCCCAGTTTCTCAACCGCTGCCCTGTTAACCTCAAGGTATCTACCTGGAAGGCCGTTATCATGGATCTCTGCCATGGTTATTATATCCTCAACTCCATCAAAAACCGCCCGGAATTTCCTTTCACTCTCAATCAAGGCATTTTCTGCCATTTTTCTTTCAGTGACATCCCTTATAAATGCAGTTACAAATTTTTCATCCATATTCTGCCAGCTGAATACCGATAGCTCCACAGGGAAGTGAGTTCCATCCTTCTGAACAGCCTCAACATCTGCTATGCTGAGTGAAACATCCCTGTCCCTAATCCTGCTAAAGTCATGTTTTTCCCGGTTAATCTCAGATATCAGGGTGTTTATATGTTCTCCCATCATTTCGGCTTCACTGTAGCCGAATAGCTTCTCAGCGGCCCTGTTCCAGGAAACCACCTTTCCACTCCCATTGACGGTTATTATGGCGTCCCTTGCAGCTTCAATGATTGTCCGGTATTTCTCCTCAGTCCTGCCACGGGCTTCCTCTGATTCCTTAAATGATTCAGAGAGAAGCACTGTGATGGTGTTCACGAATAACATGACAAATATTCTCATCAGCTCATATAAACTGCCCAGGGATGCGAGGACATTAGTCAGGACGAGTAAGGTTCCCAGGATGGCTGTTACAGCATAGGATTTCCTCCCGAACCACAGGGCGGCAAGGACTATGGGTATGTAGAAGAGGTGGGTGAATACGACCTCAACACCGAGGACCATGTGGGAATACAGGGTGACGGCTGCGCAGATTACTGTCAGTGATGTGACCAGGACCAGCCTTGCACCCCTATTCCAGTAGGATTGCATTTTCTCGGCAACTGCAAGAATCCTGTAAGTCAAAAACATCCCCCATGAAAGTTGCGATGGAATCATATACTATTAAATTCAGGCACATTGACTTATAGTAGGTTAGATTATCCACAAAGCAGTATTTAATCCCATGCTCTAGCTTTATGAACGTGATCAGTATTAAATAATTTGATTTGAGAGAATTTAATGGAATAAATGAACCCTCAATGCTCCAGTTTAAAACTTTGTCTAGCAGGGGATCTCCAGGTGAAGCTAATGGGTGCACCCCACCTTTTATTGACATAAAGGAGATCTTTATCATCGTATCCACACCGTGGGAAGGGAAAAGCTTATATACAACCACTTCCATACTTTAGAAGGAACACGGGCCGGTGGTCTAGGGGTATGATACCTCCCTGACACGGAGGTGATCACGAGTTCGAATCTCGTCCGGCCCATCATGCCGTGGTAGTTCAGTTGGGAGAACGCCAGACTGAAGATCTGGATGTCGCTGGTTCAAGTCCGGCCCACGGCACTTATAACCACCTCTCTTTTGACTGGACTTAAATTTAATTTTTTTTTGAGTAACTCTAAACTGTTTCCCAATCCGAAGCCCTGAAAAGTTCTCTGTATTATAATTTCAATCTTCACAGTTCTCTACTCAAGCTAAATAACAACTAAACATTATTTAGAAAAGTTTGGTAGGAGGGCTTCAGAGTCAATTGAATTCTGGACTCTAATCAGCAAGGAGGTACGTGCCCGTGGCATCCCTTATCCTGACCCTCCTGAAGGAACCCGGCTCACCGCTTCCCGTAACAACGGGGATGTATGAACCTGTCCTTCCGATGAATCCACCCTTCCTCCCCCTCTCAACCACAAGTACCTCCTGGACCGAGCCCACCAGCCTCCTGTTTTCCTCCTCAGTTATCCTCATCTTGAGTTCTTCGAGGGCCCTGGAACGCCTCCTGAGTTCCCTGAAGTCGATCTCATCAAGTGAAGATGACCTGGCACGTGGACGGTGACGGTACTTCGAGAGGTGTATGAAGCTGGGTTTAACCTCCTCCAGAAGCCTGCAGGTCTCCATGAAGTCCTCCCACTCCTCGGTGGGGTAGCCAACGATTATGTCTGTTGCAATGGATATGTCGGGTATCTCTGACCTGAACCTCTCAACGATCATCCTGAACTCATCCACTGTGTGGCCCCGCTCCATATCTCTGAGTACGCGTTCACTGCCGCTCTGCACCGGAAGATGAAGGAAGCTGTAGACCTTCTCTGATTTGAAGGCCTCAACAAGGCCGTCAAGATCCCTGAGGACGCTTGCAGGGTGCATCATGCCCACACGTACCCTGAACTTCCCTGGGATCCCTGATATCCCCCTGATGATGTCTGATAGCTTTTCACCCGTATCTACCCCATAGGCGGCTGTGTCCTGTGCTGTGAGCTGTATCTCCCTGCAGCCGCTGGCCACTGCATCCTCTGCCTCCCTGATGATGAGGTCAGCAGGATAACTCTGGATCCTTCCCCTGGCAAATCTTGTGCAGCAGTAACTGCAGCTACCATTGCACCCCTCACATATCTGTATGATGTGTATGAGTGGATTAGATCTGACCCTGGGGACATTCACCTTCAAATCCGTGGTGAATCCTGTTATTCGCTCAACAGAACCCGTGCTAGCGGCCCTTACAGCCTCCGGGGCCCTCCTGAGCTGGTGTGGTCCGAGCCATGACGCGTCCCCTGAGATGGCCTCAAGTTTACGGGGGTCTATCTCAACCATGCAGCCAGCCACAACGAGGCCCTTCTCTGGGTAGGCCTCCTGGATCTTCTTTATCCTGTTTATAACCTTGTGTTCTGTGGGATGCTTGACATAGCATGTGTTGATGATTATGACGTCAGCATCATCTATTCCTGTGAGGACAGCGCCCTCCTCCCTGAGGACGCCTGCCATGATTTCAGAGTCTGCCTGGTTAAATGTGCATCCAAATGTCTCTATATAAACCCTGATACCATCCATCGGAAATCACTCTATCAATTTTAACTAAACCAGGATCTCCATAAACAATCCCCTGGACATCCCTCAATTTTAACCAAAAAATGGATTATGGTCTCCAGTTCAATGAAATTTCCATCCATGTTTCCCTATCAGTGGGACGAAGGCGACACCACCGAGATTCCTGGACCTGTAGTCATCGGCGGAGGTCCGCTCAACCAGAACAAGTTCCTGATAGAATTTATCAGAACCCACGGGTATTAAAAGTTTTCCCCCTATCTCCAGCTGCTTCATGAGGGGGTCAGGTATGTATGGTGCAGCCGCAGTCACATATATCCTGCTGTAGGGTGCCTCATCAGGGAATCCCTGGCTGCCATCACCGTGTATGACCGTGACGTTATCATATCCGAGGCTCCTGAGTTTTCTGCTGGCCCTCTCATAGAGGATCTCTATCCTTTCAACAGTGTAGAGGTGTCCCTCTGGTCCTATGATTTCAGCTATAACAGCTGCATTGTAGCCGCAGCCGGTGCCTATCTCAAGGACCTTCATGCCTGGTTCAAGGTCAAGGAGCTCCGCTATCATGGCAACCATGTGGGGTGCTGATATGGTCTGGCCCTCACCAATTGGGAGTGGCATGTCCATGTAGGCCCTGTGCCTCTCCCCCTCAGGGACGAACTCCTCCCTTGGCACCCTCTCCATGGCCCTCCTGACGGCCTCAGATTTTATGTATCCCCTCTCCATGAGGTCCTGAACCATTCTCCTCCTCTCATCCATCATGTGACCACAGCAGATCAGCCATGAAATCAGGCCGGTTTATTAGTTCATATATGTTATTCTGCTTTTATCAACCACAGCAGATCAGCCATGAAATCAGGCCGGTTTATTAGTTCATATATGTTATTCTGCTTTTATCAACCACAGCAGATCAGCCATGAAATCCGGATCACACCACCCTGTCGGTGAGGTCATAACTGAACCTCCTATTAACAGGGACGCCGTAGATCCTCTTAATGTTGTGTGCAGGTGCTGAGCCCCTCCTTATCATCCTTTCCCCTGTCTTCATGCTTTTTATCCTGAAGACGTGTTCACCTATTTTGAGGACGTCACCAACCCTGAAGATGAAGTCCCTGTCCACCTCAACCTTCCTGGAGTAGACCTCACCATGGAGGTCAACAGAGACACCCACACGTGCTGGTGCCTCAAGAGAAACCGCCCATACAGTCTCGATGTCCTCTGCATTGGCCCTGTCAACCCTTTTACCGCCCCTGAGTTCAAGGGAGGTCACCTCAACGAGTTTACCTGAAACACTCAGGGCGTCACCGGCAGATAGCTCCTCGCCGGGGTAGAGTTCCACTTCATCCCTGTAGGATTTCCCGTGCTCACTTACAACTACCCTGTGGGGTGTGGGCTTTTCAATGACGATGCTATCCCTGAAGACCGTGCTGCATTCCTCACATTCAAGTACAAGGTGCTTTATCTTCCTTGACCTTGACTCGTCTGTTCTGCTTTTCAGGACCCTGAATGATCCTGATCCACAAATAGGGCACTGCATCTCTACCCCTCATCTCCTGATGCGCCACTGTCGATTGTTTTGAGGTAGTGATTCACGAGGCCTCCGTCCTCGAGGATTGATAGCATGTAGTCGTTGAAGGGCTTCATACGGTATTCTCTCCCCGATGTCAGGTTCCTGATCTGGCCGCTTCTAAGGTCAACTGATATTTCATCACCATCATCAGCATCCACCTTCGCCATTATAACTGGCAGTCCTATGTTTATGGCGTTTCTGTAGAATATCCTTGCAAAGGATTCAGCTACTATTGCAACAACACCCGCATGTTTCAGGGCGACGGGGGCCTGTTCCCTTGATGACCCACAGCCGAAGTTGCGCCCTGCCACGATAATGTCTCCCTTCCTGACCTCAGTGGCAAATTCTGGCCTCGCCCCCTCCATCACATGGGATGCCAGTTCATCCAGACTGAAGGTCCTCAGGTAACGGCCCGGTATGATCATGTCTGTATCTATGTTGTCACCGAATCTCCATACTCTTCCCTTTATGATTCCTTCCATTGTATCTCCCTTACCTGGTCTTCTATTTGAGCATAAATCATTCATTTCCGGGTTCATTTTATCATGAAGGCTCCCCTGTTGCGGCCTCCTGTTATCAGTATCCTCCCTGGACCCATGACCTCGGCCACTGCTCCAGCCACATTTCCAGGTTTTTCATCGGTGACCGAGTAGACTGTGGGTCCAAAGGAACTCATACCTGCGCCTGCAGCCCCCGCAGATATCATGGAATCTATTATCCTGTCTAGGAGGGGGTCCTGGAGTTCCCTTTCAATCCTCTTGAATCCTGTCCCCTGTATCTCATTCAATGACTCCCCGAAGGCCTCTATGTCCCCCTCGATGACCGCCGGCATCATCTTCATGAGGATTATATGGGAGAGCCTCTCAACGTCCCTCAGGGGAATTGGGCAGTATTCCTGGAATATGTTAACCTCCCTCCTCCCTGAAACGGATCTGTCGATCTCAGGGATGGCTATTATGATGTTCCATTCCTCTGGGAAATCATACCTTGCAATGACAGGTGGTGGTGAGGCACTTGAGGCAGAGGATGGCAGAAAGTCTGACTTCTCCCTGGTGCTGTGGCCTGCATCCACTATGAATCCTCCCTCCTCAAAGGACGCCACACCTATACCGGAGGTTCCGCCCCTCCCCACGATGTGGGCAAGTTCCCTTGCTGTGAATTCTGCTCCATGATACTCTGCTATGAGCCTGGCCGTGGCGAGGGATATCTGGGTCCCTGACCCCAGACCCGAGTGGGGCGGGAACATGCTCCTTATGGTGAAGTGGAAGTTCTCATCACTCCCGATGTGCTGGAGGGTCCTCCTGGCCGCCTCCATAATCTTTGACCTGTACTCCTCCCTGAGCTTCTCATCGGTGTCGGGAGTGAATTCAGCGCCCATCTCATCCGAGGCCTCGAGGCCCATTACAAGTTCAGGTTCCTTGAGTGTGATCCCAACTCCACCGTCAAGGCGGCCCCTCTCACCGTTGAGGTCTATGAGGGTCAGGTGTAGTCTGGATGGTGTGTTTATGATCAATTCAATTACCACTCCTTAATCATCGGATTCCTTAAGGGGCTTTGCGAACTGCCTTTCAACATCTGCCCTGTGTATCGAGTTCATTGTGCAGAAGGGTACTATTCTACCGTCGGGGAGGGCGTAGTGTATGACGCACCTCCTGACCCTGTCGATGTCAAAGTTCCAGGGGTCCATGAAGTGCATGCATGATATCAGGAGGGTGTTGTAGTGGAACTCTCCGAGGGCACTGTAGGATCTCTCCCTGAATACAGATGTGAGTATGCTCTTTATATCCACTGATTCGGGTGCCTCAGATTTATCGAGGGTTCTGGGTAGCTCTATTGTCGACTTTGCAATCACCCTGGCCTTTGCAGCTATTCCTCCCCTCTCAATTTCATCCTTACCCTTCTCAAGTACCTCGAAGAATCTGTCAACGTCTATGAACCTTGTTATTGGGATTATCCTTCCGTCATCTATGAATATGTAGGTTGCTGTCCCGCAGTGCTGGTGGCATGTGAAGGTTACCTGGGGTTCTCCCTCAATGGCAGCCACGAAGTCAGATATGGGGCGGACAGATGATGCCGGGTAGAAGTCGTCCACTGATATCTCTGAGCCTGTCTGTTCCTCCACCAGTTTCTGGAAGTCCGGTATCGTTATGCGCTGTTCCTCGACCCTGTCGGCGGGGGTTCTTCCTGCGAAGGAGACTGGCTGGAAGTTAACGCCCCTTATGATGTCAATGTTGTCAATTGCGAATCTTATGATGTCCCCAACCTGGTTGTCGTTCAGTCCCCTCACCAGTGTCGGGACAAGGACAACTCCAAGACCAACCTTTCTACAGTTCTCTATTGCCTGCAGTTTTATGGGGAGGAGGTTTTTACCTCTGGATACAATGTATGGTTCCTCTGTGACACCATCGAACTGGAGGTAAACCGTGTTGAGACCTGCCTCCCTGAGTTCAGCTGCAAGTTCAGGTTTACGCGCCAGTCTGACACCGTTGGTGGCTATCTGCACATGGGTGAAGCCCTCCTCCCTTGCAAGTTTCACCAGGTCGACTATGTCCTTCCTGACGGTGGGCTCACCCCCTGCGTACTGAATCGCAGGTGTTGGAACCGGCCTGTTTCTGCGGAGATTTCGAAGCATCTCCCTTATCTCTTCATAGGTTGGTTCATAGAGGTAGTTGGACACTGCTGCATTGGCAAAACAGATGGGACATTTAAGATTGCATCGATTGGTGACATCAATAAGACCAAGAACAGTGTGGCTTTCGTGTTCAGGGCAGAGCCCACAGTCCAGTGGACATCCCTTCATTGGGTCTGTCTGTGGATTCAGGAGCCCCTCACCTTCCTCATCATAATTTTCCGCCTTATGGTAGACCTTGGAATTGCTCCAGTAAACATTTTCAAATTTTCCATGTTCCGGGCATTCTTTCCTTATCAGAACCCTGCCCTCATCCTCAAAGACCTCCGCATCAACCGGTCTGAGGCATTCGGGGCAGAGACTCCTAGTTTTTTTTATTACCACAACAGTCACCTGTTAATCTGGATGTTAAAATGCATTGATCAATTCATCGGCAAATGTTATATATCTGATCCTTGAAATTATCCATGTATCCTCTTCTTTAAATCTAACCCACTCTCATGGGGTCTTAAAATTTTTGCGAGGTGTACAAGTGAATACCGATATTATCAATATTATAGATGTTCTCTATGTAATATACTTTATGTTACCCGCATATATGGCAAATATAAGTGGTCTCGTCTTTGGTGGGGGTAAGCCCCTTGATATGGGGATAAACCTCGCTGATGGGCGGCGCCTCATAGGTGATGGTGTGACCTGGAGGGGTACCGCTGCTGGTACCTGCGTCGGTTTAGTGGTGGGAATAATTCAGGGTCTCCTTTCAGGTTCAATAATAACTGGTGCCGTTACAGGGCTTCTTCTTGGATTTGGGGCCCTTATGGGTGATGCTGCAGGCAGTTTCATCAAAAGAAGGCTTAAGATAGATAGGGGCAGACCAGCACCAATCCTTGACCAGCTCGACTTCGTCTTTGGCGCACTGATACTGGTATCCCCCATTTTTGTGCCACCCATTGATTATATAATCCTCATAATGCTCATTACACTGGTTCTTCATCTCTCAGCCAACATAATCGCCTACCTCCTTGGTATGAAGGACGTCTGGTACTGATGGAATGAATAACCAATAAAAATAATGGGTTTCTTGAAAGAGTGCTGAAAGGGCGTCCTGTGATCTCACTTTTCAGGACAGTGAAAGGATGCCCGGCTCATGCTTTATTTCTATTTCCTGAATTCAGAGAAGAGAGCAAACATGACCCTAAGTTTCAGCCCCCTTCTTCAGTACACATAAAACCATCTCACTGATTTATCTTGGCGGTTCCACCTGGTCCTCATGCATCATGAGAGAAGATAGCTGCTGCTCCTGAGGAGCTTGATGGTCATGAAAAACACCTCAAAGGGTGATGACCACTCAGGGACCTCATAGACCAGGGTTGGGTACCCTGCAGCTGCCAGGGGCCTTGAGAAGAGCCTCCCGGATGAACTTTTATATTTAGTTCTGCCTGAAACAGGGTAATAATTGAATCCATCCGCCTTAACCCTTTCAGCGATCTCCACCGACGCCCTGTCCATCTGGGGTGTTGCTACATAGAATCCCTCACCGTAGCCAGGTTTATGGGCGTGTGAAATTACAACGAGGTCATAGTCTGACCCCTTTATATCTGGAAGGATGTAGGTGGCTGCAAGACCCTCACCGTTGGCCCTTCCCCTTGAATAATCCTGTGGACTGTCCTCGACGTTGATGCTGTAGATTATAACCTCCACAGGGAGCAGGGCAAATACGCGTCCAGCCCACTGGACAGGGGCTATCGATACCTCTTCCCTTGGATGTATGCCGGTTACAATGGCTATCTTTACACTCTGCTCGCCGTAGTGGGCGTAGATGTCCCTCGTCACGTACCCCCTTGAATCCGAGCCTATGGTTGAATGCTCAGAGAGGTTCAGTATCACGATTGTGGTAACAAGGACCGCCACAATGGCTGCAATAACAATCCTTAACCGCATGGAACCAGCTTCTTCTCAGATTTTAAGTCTTCATCATCCCTGGGCCTGGAGATAGTCCTCCATGAGGAGTGCTGTGCCCACTGCAGGTGCCACCACACACTCTTCCTCAGTTAAGAATTCATCCATGGTCCTGCATTCCAGTTCAAGGACCTCTGCAGCCCTCTGTGCCAGTATCTTCATCCCGAGGCCCGTTGTAACAACCTCCTCCAGGCCCTCACGCTCTGAAACCTCGGCTATCCCCTCGGCTATCTTGAGGATCTGCTGGTGGTAGATGTACTCTGCAACGTCAAGCACATCACCCGGGCTGAGGAGTTCAAGGTCCGCGCATAGAACCCTGGCTATCCTCAGCATGCACTCCTCCACCGATTTCCCGGCCCCATCAGGTGTGCTGCATGTGTAATCTGATTCCCTGATGTTCCCCAGTACCCTGTGGACGTCTGCGGTGACTGCGAAGAGTTCAGATGAAACCCTGAACCATTTATCATGGAGGGGCACCCTGTCAACTATGGTGGCCACGTTGGTCCGGAGTGTCCCTGTGTATACCAGTTCACCTGTTGAAAGCCTTTCAAGGTCATTTCTACCCCTTGCAGCCTCGAATCCATCCTTTACAGGTATTATATCCGTTGTGGTGCTTCCAACATCGACCATTATGCAGTCACTGCTCATTGCAGATGCTATCTGGGACGTTGCAACCCAGTTGGCTGCCGCTATATTCATGGGGTCCTTGAGGGCCTCTGATGCATCGACCATCCCTGAGAGGCTCACGTATGCAACCGGAACATCGAAGGCCCCCTCAACCCTGTCGATTATATCGGCAACACCCGCCGCCTTGCTGGGGTATGCGTCCACCAGTTCAGCTGTCATGCATACCCCCACACCCTCAAGTTCATCAAGGTCATCGCCCACCATCTCGAGGAGTGTCTCTGCAAGTTCGTCCTTTCTGAGCCACATCGGGAGGTACCTGAAATCAACCCTCACCTCCTTCATGTCTCCGTCAGAGCCAAAGTCTATTATGGCCATATCGGTGTTTGCTCCTCCAATATCAAATCCTGCAATCTTCATGAAACTTCATCTCCATAATCCTGAATCAAGTAGAGTAAATAGAGAATTATATGCAGCGAATCAACAGTACAGATCAGTATCCCCTGAAACCTTCATTGACCTCCACAACCATCCCATCGGTGCCCTTCCTGAAGGATGCTGTGCCATTGAATTTAACACCAGAAGGGAGTCTTCCAAGGACAGATTCGAGTATGAGGTGGCCAAGGTTCGCCTCCGCAACCCTCCTGAGCCCTATGTATGGCGTTGTGATCCTGGAGTTTATCTCAACAACGTAGGGCTCATCTGCAAGTATTAGGTCAACGCCGACATATCCCCTTAAACCTGGAATGGACTCCACGGCCCTCCTGGCGACGGTGAATGCATCCTCCCTCATCTCATGATCCACCGGTGCGCTACCACCACTGTATTCCAGTTCACTGCCAGCCATGATGATGTCCTGCCTGTTGAGGCTCAGGGGGAGTGCCCTCTCACCGTCGGATAGGAGGCTCACACTCACACTCTCACCCTCAATGAAGTCCTGTATGATCAGGTCTCCTGATAAATCAGGCGCATCACCGGGTTCAAGGATCCTTATACCCTGACAGGCGACCCCGTCGGCAGGTTTCACTATGAGCCTTGAAGGGGCATCAACGATCTCTTCAGGTTCATAGGTCCGGATGAGGGGGACCCTTCCATCAAGGGCCCTGTATGTCAGCCTCTTATCTGAACATGTCATCACGGCATCCCCTGATGAACCAAGGAGCAGCACCCCTGATTTCTCAATGATGCGGGTGAGCCTGTAGAGCTCCATACCCTCCTCTGCTGCGATGAACATGCATGCATCGAATCCCTTAAGATTCTCCTGGAGCCATTCATCCAGATCACCTATGATGGATGGTCTGAAGCCCGCCCCGATGTCCATATCTGCAAACCTCTCAGAGAGGAGGAACTCAACATCAAAGTCTCTGAAATCTGCAAGGAGGGCCTCCAGCATTGATCGTCCTTCAAGAAATATTTCAGGGTCATCTATGCCTGAGGCCGTGGCATATTCAAAGATAAGGAGCTTCAAGGACGGCCCACACCCCTGAATGTTATACCCCTTGCCCTGAACCTCTCAGGGTCCATGACGGGCCTGGTGCATATGAATATCCCGCCCGGGATCATCTCAGGTGTTATTTCAAGGTACTCTGTATGGTCTGTCATGAGGACCACGCAGTCAGAGTTGAGGGACTCCTCAAGGGAAACCGGTTCAACACCCATCCCCCTTATGATTTCAGGGCTGACATGGGGGTCGTTCACCAGGACCCTGGCTCCCTCAGAGAGAAGGGCTGCGACCAGCGGCCTTGTCGGTGTCTCCCTTGCATCAGCCACATCACCCTTGTAGGCAACCCCGAGAATCCCCACATTTGAACCCTCGAGGGTCTTACCCCTGGATTCAAGAGTTTCCCTCACGATTTCAAGGACGTGCAGGGGCATGGACTCATTCACCTCCCTGGCCGTCCTTATTAGTCTTGCAGACACGCCATTCCTCTCCGCCATCTCCACTATGAAGTAGGGGTCTATTGAGAGGCAGTGGCCGCCGACACCCGGCCCCGGTGTGTGTATGTTCACCCTTGGATGGTGGTTTGCTGCCTCGATGGCGTTTATGGCGTCTATGCCGAGGGCCTCACATATAACTGCAAGCTCATTGGCAAGGGCTATGTTGGTGTCCCTGTATGTGTTCTCCATCAGTTTAACCATCTCAGCGGTCATGAGATCATCCACGACTATTACCTCACCGGATGTTATCCTCCTGTAGAGTTCAGCGGCCCTCCGGGCGCTTTCAGGGTCAGCGCCCCCTATTACCCTTGCATTGTTCTGCATTTCATGGAGTGTGTTGTTGGGCAGCGCCCTCTCCGGGGTGTAGGCGAGACCGAAGTCCTCTGAGACCCTAAGACCTGTTTTCTCAAGTATGGGGAGCACCACATTCTGACAGGCCCCCGGGGGTACTGTACTCTCCACTATCACAAGGTCCCCTGGTTTAAGGCCTCTGGAGATTGTTTCGGCTGCAGATATCACTGCAGATAGATCTGATGTGTTGTCACTGTTGACCGGTGTTGGCACAACGATTATCATGACCTCTGATTCTGCTGCAGCCCGCTCACCGTCCATGGTGGCCCCCAGATTACCGGTCCCGACGACCTCGGCCACCAGTTCATCAAGGCCCGGTTCAAGGACGGGTGACCTTCCTATGTTAACCTTCTCCACTGTTTCAGGGTTTATGTCAACCCCTGTGACCTTAAAGCCGGCCCTCGCAAATAGTGCCGCTGTTGGAAGACCTATATGTCCAAGACCAAATACTGCTATCCTCTGATCATCCATATCAATTCCTCCGGGACCCTGATTCTATGAGAACATCCAGTCCCCTGAGGTTGAGGTCAGGAGCCGGGAAGAGAATTTCGCCTGCAGAGTAGACCATCCTCACAGATACGTCCTCCCTCTCAGCCAGGTCCGAGACGGTTATATCCTCATCAACGTGTATCAGTCTCCTTGATGGTATGGACATAACCTCCTCCGGGGCTTCCATTCCCAGTTTACCCTCCCTGTGGAGACAGAGGGTTTCTTCAATTATCCTCTCTGAGGCATGACCATCCCCGTAGGGGTTTTCTGCCTCCATCATCCTCCTCCTGAAATCGGGGTCCTCGAGGAGCCTCCTCGCTGTCCCGGTTATCATCTCCCTGTCGGCGCCCACAAGGATATTGCCCCCCGCCTCAACTGTCTCGGGGCGTTCTGTGTTGTACCTTAGGGTCAGGCAGGGTACGTTGAAGGTTATTGCCTCCTCCTGGAGTCCCCCTGAATCTGTGAGTACCATGAATGAGTTTGAAAGAAGAAGAAGGAAGTCAAGGTAGCCCATTGGTTTCATGAGTGTGACGTGGGCTGCATCCTGGAGCATTCTGTAGAGTCCAAATCTTTCAAGGTTCTTCCTGGTTCTTGGATGGACCGGGAAGACTATCCTGAATTCCTCAAGTTCAAGTATGGCGTCTATTATTGATCTGAGCCTTTCAGGGTTGTCCACGTTCTCTGCCCGGTGAAGCGTCAGGGCGACAATTCTGTCATCCTCTGAGAACTCTGAGAGGATATCCGATTTCCTTGATGCTATCTCAATGTTCCTGAGGCAGGCGTCCACCACCGTGTTTCCTGTGACAAGGATCATCTCTGGATCCACACCCTCCATGAGGAGGTTGATGGCTGATTCCTCTGTTGGGACGTAGTAGAGTTTTGAGCAGACATCTGCGACCATCCTGTTTATCTCCTCTGGCATGGTCCTGTCGAAGGACCTCAAACCGGCCTCAACATGTCCAACAGGTATGTGGAGTTTGACCGCTGCCAGTGCCCCTGCAAGGACGGCATTGGTATCCCCCTGGACCATCACAATATCCGGTTCCTCCCTTAAGAGCACTTCCTCCAGACCCCTGAGCATCTCGGCGGTCATGGCCCCGTGGCTCCCTGAGCCCACACCTATGTTGTGGTGGGGTGCCGGGAGTTCAAGGTCAATGAAGAACTGATCAGACATCTCATGGTCATAGTGCTGACCGGTGTGTATCAGTGCAAATTCCATGCCACGCTTCCTTATCTCATCTATAACAGGGGCCATCTTGATTATCTCTGGCCTTGTCCCTAAAATAATCGCAATCTTCATGTTAACCACTTAAAAGAGTCTCATTTATGGTTCCTTCTTCGCTGAGCCCTGTACTCGGTTATTACCTTGAGGAGCTCCTCTTCTTCTTTCTTCTTCCTTTTTTCATTTAATCTGTGTTTCCATTTTTTTATTTCTCTATTTAAATCTTGAGTTTTAACTGACCCGAAATCATCATGTACCCTTATATGGAGTGATCTGACCGGTATAACGGGTACCTCTGCCCCCTCAAATACCTCAAGGGCCTGGTGGGACATCTTATCCTCAGTTATTATTGCCCTTGGTCCCAGATCCAGGAGTATTCTTGCGGTCTGTGAACCACCTCCTTCCGAGCTCCTGAGAAGCAGCACGTCTCCAGCCTTTATTTTCCACCTGGAGCAAGCCCCCCGTATTCCATCCCTTGTGAAGGTTTCTATGATCTTGATGGGTGTGGTGTCGCCGGAGGACTCCATGTCCCTTATCTGCAGGAGGGAGTCAAGGTCCCTTTCAAGTGCCTCCCTGCGGGATTTTTCATCTGCGTATTTCTTCTGAAGCTTCTCTATAACCTTTAATTTGTGAGAAAGTTCTCTGTTTAAAAGCAGATCCTTTGAATACTCATACTGGATCCTTTCAAGTTTTTTCTCGAGCCTTGACTTCTCATCCTCCAGTTCCCTTATCTTCTCCAGGAGGGACTTCTTTTCCCTCTTCAACCTTTCAATGGTTGATCCCTGGTTTCTTAACCTTGACCGCTGGGCCCTGATGGTCCTTCTGAGCTTTTCAACATCATATTCGTCGCCATGAGACTCCCTTTCTGAAATTTCCATGGTTTCAGATTCTTCTTCCCCTTTCACTGACCTTATTGCCTCTGCGATGGGTTTTCCCATTATCACAAGGCCCTTGACCCTCAGGGTATCAGAGGGGCTCATGCCGGTTTCGCTGGTCTTTCTTTCTATCTGCTTCAGCTTCATCTCATAATGCCTGTAGGCCTTCACGGCAGCTGCCAGGGCGTCCCTTTCGTGTGAGTTTTCAGGTGTGAAATCTGTTTCCCTCAGGAAATCCGATACCAGTTCATTCTTGAAGGATATGGTCATGACCCCTTCAGGTGTGTAGAGCTTTGCATTGAGCATTGAGGCTATCCTCTTCACTGCGCTGGGGGCTGGGTGAACGTCCGATGCTACTATAACAGGTTTTCCGTGTTCGATTATCCTTTCAATTATATCTGACCTTGCCGCTTCCTTCATACTTCCAAGGTGTAGGAGTCTTCCCTCAAGGTCAACCAGGGCAAGGCCGACTGTGTGACCCGGGTCAATACCTGCTATCGTGAGGGGCTTTATCTCCACCCCTGGCTTTCTCCTCTTATGCAGATTATGATCCTCCAGAACTGTGTCCATCATTACAGCTTTATATTTAATAAATTACTTAGAGTTTTTGATAAAATCAGTGCAGTGAAAACATGGCTCCGGGGTGATCGATGTTAAAGCCTTGATACTGAAGATGTGGCTGCACTGGCAACGGTGGGGCTGTTTCCTGAGTCAATCCGCGGATATAAGGTCCTGCAGATCCCTCAGGTGATCACTCATAGCTCTTCTTACCAGGCTCATCTCCCTGTATACCCTGAACTCCTCTTCAAGCAGGGATATGAATCGTTTAAATGCGTATTCATCGTGCCTGAGTTTTATTTTAACCCCATATTTGAGGTCCATGAGGATGAGGTTCTCGGGGGGCATGGGCTCCAGGAACACCCTCTGGTCAGTATCCAGTAGTCCTGCTATGTCATCAGGGGCAAGCTCCCCCTCAGACACCATGACAAGGGCCCTGACCATCTTACGAACCATCTGCCAGAGGAAGCTCTCACCATAGACATCGATGATGATGGAATCTTCTGCCCAGGATACCCTGACATCATTTATCCTCCTTACAGGGTCCCTGTCTCTCCTCCTTGAGAAGTTACTGAAGTCATGGGTCCCCCTGAAGTGGGCTGCTGCCTCGGCCATTGAATCTGTATCCAGGGACTCCTCCCGGTGGAGGATGTACCTGTAGTGCCTCTCAATGGGGTACCTTACCTTGAAGGGGTACATGACAGATGCCCATGCCAGAACCCGTATGTCCCTGGGAAGGAGGTCGTTGATCTGGTTCACATGGATATCCTCCTCTGTGAAAAAGCTCACAAAATTTCCAATTGCATGGACGCCCCTGTCGGTTCTGCCAGCTATCTGGAATCGTGCCTTTTTTGGATCCTCAATGATACCTGCCCCCTCCAGGGCCTCCAGGAGTTTCCCCTCAACCGTTGGGACGTCTGGCTGTCTCTGGAATCCATGATAATTTGTACCTATGTATGCAACCTTCAGAGCTATCTTCCTCATAGGATCACCTGGTGTGGTGGAGATAAGAGAAACCTGTAGTTAGAAGAAGTAATACTGAATTTCTCACATGTTGAGTTATCCCGGAGCTTCAATGTCTGCCGGGTAATCCTTTATTTAGTGGGTCATCACTTATATCTTATACCCACCACCATATCTATGTGTGGGTATCCTGAGGAAGGTGCATATATGCGCAGACTGTGGGGTTATATCAGTATTATAACTGCAACGATTTTCTTTGGTATCTCTGCAACACTTGATAAGATAATGCTTTCCAGCATGCATCCTGTGACCATCGGGGCCTACACCTACCTAATTGCCGGGCTCTTTCTCTTCTCCATAAGGGAGACGCCCCTGCGGGAGCATGTACTTAATGCCATAAACAGAAAAGGTGAAAGCGAGGCCAGAATAAAAAGGAATGATTACCTGATTCTCCTTCTTACAGCACTCCTGAGTACTGTGATAGCACCTCTCCTCTTCCTCACGGGACTGGGGGATACCACAGCGGTTAACGCATCGCTCATACTGAACGTTGAGGTTCTCTTCATTATTTTACTGGGCTACCTCATCTTCAGGGAGACCCTTCAGCTGAAGGATTTCATGGGGATAGTCCTCATCATACTGGGTGCCGTGTACCTCTTAACTGAGGGTGATTTCAGTACCATTCTACTGAACGTTGCTGTCACCGGAAATTTCCTTGTGATGGCGGCGGCGTTCTTCTGGAGCCTTGACACCGTCCTGAGCAAGTTTTTAAGTAGAAAAAGGGACCTTATATTTATATCCGGGGTTAAAAGCTCTGTTGGGGGCTTTGTACTCCTTATCATCATGCTTATTCTCGGTATAGACACGGCACTCCCCCTTCAAATGCTCCCCTATGCACTCGGGGTTTCAATTTTCAGTATAGGCTGCTCATTCATACTCATCTACATCGCAATAAGGGAGATAGGTGCTTCCATGGTCGGGGCCCTCTTCCCATTGTCATCCCTATTCGGGGCAATATTCGCCTTCATAATCCTCAGAGAACCATTCTCGATCATGCAGGGAATTTCAGGGATTGTGATGCTCACAGGGGTCTTCATACTCTACTGGAATGGTAAGTAAGATTCATGTCCAGGAATGAAACTGAAATGTAATCAATGCCCCCTGAAAAACTGAAGGGAAATGAATCTGATCTCTAAATCCTGGCCCTCACGTCAAACTGACAGCAGGAGTAACCATTGGTCCAGCAGCGCCTCTCATATGCGTCCGCATCACAGTCAAGTATCTCAGAGAGGGCGCCGGCAATTATACCTGCCTCAAAGAAGCATATTGGGCGTCCTATATTGGGGAGACCTGCACATTCAATGCACTCATAGACCCTCACATCCATCCTAAGGTATCCCTCCTCCTCCCATTCAGATACAGCATCAAGAATGCCCATTTTCTGGTCAAGCATGAAATCTGCAAGGGCGTGGATGTCCTCAGCCAGACCCTCAGCAATGATGGCCCTTCCAAGATTACGGCCTCCGATATAGGAAACACCGGCCGCTGAACCTGAAATTATATCAGGAATGTTGAAGTGCCCCATGCGGAAGCTTGAAACATGACTCTCATCATCTTCAAAAGTGGAGAATAACCTCCTATCTGGTCTAAAAAGATCTTTAAGTTCTATATTATCCTTGATAGGCCTTCTGGGGCCAATATTATCTTTTTCAGCCCTTATCTCCCTGTCTGTAATTCTCCGGTATTCCTCAATGAAGGCCCCAATATTCTTCATGGTACACCACCTTCACCATTCATTATATTCATGGATATTTAAATATCTTCAAGACCCTGAAAGGAAGTTTTAAATATCCTCGCGGGAAAACCCCAACCAGAAGATTATAAAGCCGTGATAAAATGAGCTTTCATAAAGACAGGATGCTTATAATACCGGCCGTGGATATAAAGGACGGTAAATGCGTGCAGCTTGTGCAGGGAAAACCCGGGACAGAGCAGGTTGTGCTTGATGATCCGGCCGGAGTTGCCGGAAGGTGGGAATCCCTGGGGGCTGAAACAATCCATGTTGTGGACCTCGATGGGGCCCTGGGCCTTGAGAAGAATACAGATATACTGAAGGAGATCACGAAAAGGGTTTCAGTGCCCCTCCAGATAGGCGGAGGTATAAGGAGCAGAGAATATGCAGGAAAACTCCTTGATATGGGCTTTGAGAGGGTTATACTGGGCACCATGGCCATAGAAAATCCTGCAGTCGTTGAGGAACTTGCAGATGAATACGGATCAGAACGCATAATGGTCTCACTTGATAGCAGAGACTCAAGGGTTGTTATAAGGGGATGGACAGAGAAGGTCCCCTTCACAGCAGAGGAGATGGCCAGGAAATTCCAGGAGCGGGGGGCTGGCAGCATACTCTTTACCAACGTGGACTTCGAGGGCCTTCTCTCAGGATTTGACCTGAAACCCGTGACTGAACTTGTGGAGGCAGTTGAGATACCTGTAATCTACTCCGGAGGTGTTAGCAGCCTCAATGACCTGAGGATGCTGCAGGGGACCGGTGTCATGGGGGTCGTTATAGGATCAGCCATCTACAGGGGTCTCATAGACCTTACCGAGGCCCTCAAATATCAGGACCTTAAATGAACACCTTAAGCAGGATGATAAAATGAAGACAGTAATGGCGACGGGCACCTTTGACATAATACACCCCGGGCATGGTTTCTTCCTTGAGGAGGCCAGGAAACTTGGTGGGAAGGACGCCAGGCTGGTTGTTGTCCTTGCAAGGGACTCCACAGTCAGGGCCCGCAAGAGGACCCCCATAGTCGGTGAGAAGCAGAGGCTTGAGGTCGTCAGGATGCTTAAACCCGTTGATGAGGCCTACCTTGGCAGTGAGACCGACATGTTTGAGATAGTGCACCGTATAAAACCTGACATCATCGCCATCGGCCCCGATCAGAAGTTCGATGTTGATGAGCTGCGTGAGGAGCTCAGGAGGAGGGGCCTTGAATGTGAGGTTAAGAGGATAGAGAAGTACAGGGACTCTGAACTTGACAGTACCTGCAAGATAATTAAAAGGATCCGCAGCATGGAATTCGATGAGGACTCACTAAAAAACTGTTGACTGTAGATCAGAAGACAGGCCTGCAGCCACAAAATAAAAAAAATAAATTATTTTGAATATCAGAATGGCAGCTCCGCGTAAACGCCCTTTATAAATACACTGGACCTGTCCCAGTTATTCACTGTTCCCAGGGAGTTTGAGAAACTTGTTGCATCGGCGTCATACCATCTTCCATTGACGTACAGCTGTCCCCAGACGTGTCCATAGGTGTTACCACTTCTGAATAAACAGTTACCATGCATGTACCTTGCGGGTATACCCGCCGCCCTTGCAAGGGCAACAAGAAGGTGTGTATGGTCGCAGCAATTTGCTGATCCGCTGTGGAGTGTACCCAAGGCGCCTTTACGTGTATTGTAGTAGAAACTATAGTCTATGCTGTCACGGACCCAGTTAAAGATCTTTACCGCCCTGTCATAGGTGGAGTTACACCCTGATGTGAGGTTACTGCTCAGAGAGGAGATCTCCTCGTCCGAAACCTGACAGTTATCGGTTTCATTTAGATAATCAGAGAGTTCAGCGTATCCGACCCTTGTAACCTTTCTGTATCGTGTCTCGGTAACCCAGCGGTAGGTCTTTTTGTACTTGGTCACATAGCTGTAGGCATAGGTGTAACGGACCCTGTATTTCCCCTTCCGGTAGTAGTATTTCCTGATGACCTTTTTAACCTTCACCCTGTAGGGTTTAAGGTAGGACACCTTCACCCGCACCTTATACGGGACGTATTCATGGTAGGTGTAGTTCACTGTTGTCGATGCTGATGCCTTTGTGTATGCAACAGTCGTGTTTCCTGTGGTGCTGGATGTTAGATTTGATTCAGCTGCATTCACATCTCCAGCAGGCAGTACCACCACTCCTAGAAGCAGCAGTAATGCAAGTATCGAGTGACGCTTAATTTTACCGCCTCCATTCATGGGAAGAATCATCCCATGGACAGTTAAAGGTTGTACCGGATATACTTATAAATTTTGGTGACCATGCCCTGAGGTGGTCAGAAAAAATGTATTGTGTAAAGCGTGAATGGGGTTTATGGGAGTTAAATGTACCAGGGGCCACAAAAATGTGGTAAATAAAGGGCATGGAAATGGTGATCGATTCCACCAGAGGGTAACGAGAGAAAAACCTGGATGGGGCCCGAACCCGGAGGATGATCCCCACGGAGACATCCACCCATGACACCTTATTTAAATTAGTTCACCAAAGTAGTTATCACAGTTAATTAAGGTGATTGACATGATAAGTGTGGGTATTATCGGAGCCAGTGGATACACTGGAGGTGAACTGCTGCGACTCCTCGAGAACCACAGGGAGGTGGAGGTGGTCTCAGCCACATCGAGGCAGTACAGTGGTGTTCCCGTGTCGAGGGTGCATCCACACCTCCAGGACACTGACCTGAAGTTTGAGGACGTCGGTGCCGGGGAAATAGACGCGGACCTTGTCTTCACAGCCACCCCCCACGGGGCCTCAATGAAGATCGTCCCCCAGCTTATAGAGAGGGGTATAAGGGTGGTGGACCTCAGCGGTGACTACCGCTTTGATGACACTGAAACCTATGAGGAATGGTATGGAATCGAACACGAAAGCCCCCTCGACGCGGTTTATGGTCTTCCTGAGATACACCGGGAGGAGATAGCCTCCGCAGATCTTGTGGCAAATCCTGGCTGTTTCCCGACGGGTGCAATACTCGCATGTCTCCCCCTGGTATATGAGAAAATCGCAGATACATTCATAATTGATTCAAAGACCGGGGTGAGTGGTGCGGGTGTTAAGCCAACAGCCCTGACCCATTACCCCCACTGCAGTGATAATGTAATCCCCTACAATGTAACCGGCCACAGGCACACACCGGAGATAAGGCAGGAACTCTCAAGGCTGAATCCCGTGAGGCTCAGCTTCACACCCCACCTCGTCCCTGTGACAAGGGGCATCCTTACAACAGCCCACACCTTCCTCCTTGAGGACCTGAAGCAGAGCGAAATCACAGATATATTCAGGGGATTCTATGATGGCGAACCCTTTGTGAGGGTTGTTGATGGAATCCCACGACTCAGTGCCGTCAGGGGCTCCAACTTCTGCCACATCGGATGCTTCGAGGTTGATGATAATCAGAGGGCTGTTATAGTATCAGCCATAGACAACCTTGTGAAGGGCGCATCCGGGCAGGCCATCCAGAACATGAACATAATGTTCAGATTCAGGGAGGTTGAAGGTCTTGATTTCCCCGGGATGCACCCATAGCAGGGCACGGTTATTAAATGGGCAGAGATATATATTATACTGTCCAGATCATACTCCAGGTGACGAAGCTGAGTGATATGATGAAGACTTGTGTAATTTATTATTCGCGTACCGGGAACACTGCAATGGTTGCAAGGACCCTCGCAGAGGAACTGGATGCTGATCTTATTGAGATCAGAGACCTTGAGGATAGAAAGGGATTCATGAGCAGTTTAAGATCATCCATAGACGCCCTTCGAGAGTCAAAGACACCCATCAAACCCGAAAAGGTTGACCTCTCAGGTTACGACCTTGTATACATAGGAACACCCACCTGGGCAGGTAAACCCGCCCCCGCCATAATAACACTCATAGACAGGGTGGATTTCCTGGGGAAGGACGTGATACTCTTCACCACCATGAGCCGGCAGGGCGGTGAGGGTGCAATAGAGCGAATGGCAGAGAAGATAAGGGCACGGGGAGGAAGGATCATAAATTTCTTCATCCAGAAAACCGCAGGCAAAGAACTCATCCAGGTGAGGGATGATACCCTCAGGATAATCAATGAGAAGGACCTAAAGATATACGAAGCCAGGTGATCTATTTGAAAGAGGAGATAAACTTTAAAGGTGATGGCCTTGATTGACCGCATTTTAAAGTCATACAAGCCACTCATAGCAATACCCGCGGCCATAACTTTAATTGCACTGCTTCTTGTTATCTTCAATGGACTCAACGAGAGCGTGGACCTCAAGGGCGGAGCCCTTGCAGAGCTGACCCTCGAGAAGAGCGTCACCCAGGCTGAACTGGAATCGCTCCTCAGGGGAAAACTGGGTACCGGAGACGTTAAGGTCCTCTCCGTAAGAGGTGAAAGGGCAACGGTACAGTTCGGCACAGACATGGATGTTGTGAAGGTGAGTGAAGCCCTCAGGGGCACCGCAACCATCAACAGTTACAAGTCGGTTGGTCCTGTGCTGAGCAGACAGGCCATGAACCAGATCTACTGGGCCATTGGCTTCGCATTCCTCTTCATGTCGTTGACGGTTTTCATAATATTCAGGGACCCTGTCCCCTCACTGGCGGTTATACTTGCAGCAGCATCTGATATCATAATAGCGGTGGGTGGGATGTCACTTTTCGGCATTCCCCTCTCACTGGCATCTGTTGGTGCCATACTGATGCTTATAGGTTACAGCGTGGATACAGACATCCTACTCACCACAAGGGTCCTTAAACGGAGGAAGGGGACCATCAACGAGAGGGCCCTGGGGGCAATGAAGACAGGTGTTACAATGTCCATAGCTGCAATAGCTTCAATGGCTGCGCTTTACCTTGTAACGGTATTCGCGATGCCCGAGGCGAGGGTGCTGAGTGATATAGCATCAGTCCTGATAATTGGGCTCCTGGCGGATATTATAACCACCTGGCTCATGAACCTTGGAATTCTGAGGTGGTACCTGGAGGTTAGATCATGAACAGGAAGGTATCAAAGTTTCTTAAGGACTACAGGGTGATACTCCTCATAGTCCTTGTGGCGGCGAGTATCACTGCAATATCAACCATGGGTATTCAGCAGGGACTTGACCTTCAGGGAGGATCACTCATACAGATACAGCTCGAGAGGCCGGTGGATGCCGCTACCATGAACACCGTGACCAGTGTACTTGATAAGAGGCTCAACATATTCGGTGTGAAGGATGTGAAGGTGCGTGCAAGCGGAGACCAGAACGTTATAGTTGAAATTGCTGGTGTCCAGCCGGACCAGGTCGCAGATATAGTTGGTAAACCCGGTAAGTTTGAGGCAAAGATCGGGAACGAGACCGTGCTGACAGGTGCCGATATTGTGAGCGTCCAAGCCCCCATAATAACCGGGAATGAATGGGAGGTCCCCTTCAGACTCTCAACAGAGGGCGCCAGAAAGTTCGCAGAGGCGGCCAGGGGTAAGGCAGGGGAGCCTGTTAAAATGTACCTGGACGACCGCCTGGTAACAGCCCCTGAAATATCAGCCGAGGTTGCCACTGGAAAGCCAGTGGCAGATGTTAGGATAACCGGGGCGGAGAACGGCAAGGCAGAGGCTGAGGTTCAGGCAAAGGAGATAGAGACCCTCCTCAAATCAGGTTCACTGCCTGTTAAGGTTAAGATAGTCGGTGTGAGCAGTGTATCCCCTGAACTTGGAAAACAGTTCACAGAGGGTGCGCTGATCGCAGGGATACTCGCAGTACTTGCAATCGCCGTGATACTCATAGTGAGGTACCGCAGTCCTATCCTTGTCCTGCCAATATTCTTCACAACCCTCGTAGAGCTCATACTTATACTGGGGGCGGCAGCGGTTATCCGGTGGAACATTGACCTTGCAGCCATAGCCGGTATACTGGCGGCGATAGGTACAGGTGTGGACGACCAGATAATCATAACAGATGAGGTACTATCTGGTGAAGGCCGCAGAACAAGGAGGAAGTTCAGGATAAAGGATGCCTTCTTCATAATATTCGCATCAGCAGGTACCCTCATAGCTGCAATGCTTCCACTGGCATACATAGGCTTTTCAAGGGGTGCCACAGGTATAGGTCTCCTTGCTGGCTTTGCATTCACAACGGTCCTCGGAGTCATCATAGGAGTCTTCATCACAAGACCCGTGTATGCCCTGTTCATTGAAACCTTCAACGTTGTTAGAAGAAAATAGGAGATGTTCTAACCCGTGAAGGGGATGATATCCTCCAAAGAACAGGAGAGGTCCTCAATCTGGGGGATATCGCCCATATCACACGTTAAATATAATTAAGAGGGGATGGATATGAAGAAACCCTTTGAACTGAGGGTCAAACCAATAAGGAACGGGACTGTTATAGATCATATAACCGCAAACAGATCCCTGAATGTCCTCAACATCCTTGGGCTCCCTGATGGGCATAGCAAGGTGACGGTTGCCATGAATATGGACTCATCCCAGCTTGGATCCAAGGACATAGTTAAAATAGAGAACAGGGAACTTAAACCCTCAGAGGTTGATCAGATAGCCCTCATAGCCCCCAGGGCCACAATAAACATTGTAAGGGATTATAAGATTGTTGAGAAGGCCAAGGTGAGGCTCATGGATGAGGTGAGGGGCATCCTCAGATGTCCCAACCCCAACTGCATCACAAACAGTGACGAGGGTGTCGAGAACCGTTTCTACGTCATCTCAGAGGAACCCGTTCTCCTACGCTGCTACTACTGTGAGCGCCTCATTGAGGCCGAGGAGATAGAGTCACAGTTCTAGGGAGGGATACCATGAGATTAAAGTTAACTATCATCCTTATGGCGGTCCTCATTTTGATTTCACCTGCATCTGCAGCGGTTTTTGTGACCGATCAGTCCCATGCTGTCATAACTGCACCTGCAGCGGCCCATACAGGTGGCAGGCTGATAATCAGCAGTTACACGCCTGAGAAGTCTGTGGTGAAGTATCTCAGGGGTCAGAGCCCGGTGGTTGTTGGTGACATAAGGGTGAACGGGACCCGGATCCCTGCGAGGACATCTTCACTTGCACGTTACTGGACCAGGAGCGACGTTGTTGTCCTGGGGACAGGGTCAGACATTTCAGCAGCATACCTTGCAATAAAAAACAATGCCCCCCTGCTTATAGCTGGTAAAACATTACCATCAGCCACCAGAACAGAGATAAAACGTTTGAAGCCCAGGAGTATAATCATATGCGCATCTCCGTCAGCCATACCATCCTCATCCCTGAGGGGTATTGGAATATCCTGCAGGCGGGTCTGGTATGGAAGCGATGCTGCAACCCTCAGCGCAGTCCAGCCAGCATCTTCACAGAAGGTATCAGCTCCAAGGACACTTCTGCCGGTTGCCATGACAATCTGGAAGACAGGGGCATCCTACAGTACCTCAACGGGAGTGAAGGTCAACGGCACATCCCTCTGGTCTTCAGGGTACCCCACAACCTCGGTTATAATGAACCGTTACGCATCAGGCAACCCAGAAACCATATACATAAGCTCTGACAGGCTCAGTGGTGTGAATGGCAGGAGCCTCATGGAGTCCATAAGGGCCGAGATAAGTGGTTCAGCCAGGGTCATAATTGATGAAAAGTCACCAGCTCCAGGGGAGGCTGACCGGGCGATTAAGAACGCCCCGAAGGGTTCGCTGGCTGTTTACATAGCCGCTGCATGTCCCGGCACGATGTACGGTGTTGTCTCAGGGGTGAAGAGGGGGTACCTGAGATCCTATGCCAGTGGACTTGACGGTATAGTCTATGTTAACTATGGAAGCCTCACCCTTTCATCGACTGGATACCTTCCACGGGCCTGGGACGACAACTTCTCCAGCCCCTACTTCGCAGGGATAAATGAACCTGCAAGATTCCTGAGGGATGCAGGCATACTCCTCATAGAACCCAGGAACTTCAGCCGTGATGAGCAGATACACATCACAGCCATGAAGCTGATTGACTATGCCTACTCTGCAGATGGAGATCACCTTGGGGATATGGATACCTCCAGATACGTTGCAAGGCATGAGATTGACCCCACAACACTATCCACGGACGCCAGGAGAATAGTCATGGGAGAGGCCACGTTAATGCCCCGGCAGGAATGGGTATACCTTGCATCACAGTACATTGCAGGGCTCCCCGTAAGGAAGAATACCACAAGGATATCAGATGCCTCATCATCCATTAACACCTACACCGGGACACTCTCAAGGACAGAGTACCGTGACGTTGCAAGGAGGGTCTATGAGTTCAGCAGAACTAATGGCAGACTCCCATCATATGTGCAGGTGGGTGCTGCTAAGATCGGCAGGGATGATTACACAGCCATGTTTGCACAGATAATCCAGAACCACACAGACAGGAGCCGGATGGTGTTCCCATCCTCTGTGAAGGTTGGTAAGGGCTTAATTGACACTGTGGTGGAGTTCATAAAGGACATCATCACATGAATCTTCCATTTTTTGACATTTTGTGGGAATTAAGGGTTCTCATCCAAAAGATCTATTCAAGATAAGATTTTTCATTTTTCCGGTGAAAATCCGGAAGATATGCCTATTCAAATAATACAAAAAAAGTTTATGTGGAATCAGATGATCCCATTGTACTTTAAGAAGCCCATCATCTGGGTGTAGGATTTTGTGACGCTTCCAGATGCAACTGAGCCATGGGGCGATTTAACCTCAGCAGTCACAGCAGGGATACCTGCGAGGTTGCATACATCCTCAAGAGCTCCTGGATAATCCTTACCTGCAACCCGAGCAGGTATGAATGCGGATCCACTGTAACGGCTCATGTAGTATGCCATCCTGTAGCTTTCATAGGTGGGGATCCTTGTGCAGAGGATGGATGTTTTCCCCGGCACTCCACCTGGCCTTGTTGAGTGGAAGTCACTCACTGCATCCACGTCCCTTAAAAGCGCAATCTGGAGTATCCTGTTTGTGGGTGTCCCCCGCACATTTGCTATACTGTTGGGGTTCTTACCATTCCAGTACCTAGAAGTTCTCGTAGTGGATGATGGTATAAGGAAGGGTACAACGTAGACCGTGCCCCTGATCTTCTTGCCTGATAAGTAGTTTATGAGTTTCACAGCGGCTATGGATGCTGGGAGTTCATTGCCATGAACCCCAGCGACTATTATGACCTTCTTACCCCCTCCATCTCCAAATGTGAACATTGGTGTTCCCTTTCTGGCTGCCTGGAACACCTCAGACGTCACCTGGGTCTTGGGGGGTGTACTTCTTTATGTAGTAGTTCTTGGACACATCTCCCCCTGTACCTGTGTAGATTATCTCGGTTTTGAGGGCTGATGCTGCCTGCAGGGTGGAAAATAGAAGTACAACCGAAAATAGGAGGGTCATGAATTTAAACCGTGAGTTTTTCATGATTTCACCTTTGATAATATATAGCCTCCCTGTGTATTAATAGGGTATGTTATCCACGACATAAAAAAATAATCCAGAAATTGAATAACACCCTGATGTGTTCTTAAGACCAAAAAAGGCTCCATCATAAAACTGAAACTATATGGCGTGCCAGACGCCTTGCAAGTGCCATTATGGTCAGTATGGGTGGAGCGCCAGGTGCTTCTGGCAGCACACTCGCATCAGCCACGAAGAGGCCCTCAATGGAGGTCTCCAGGTTCTCGTCAACGACCTCCCCCACTGAAGCGGTACCACCAGGGTGGGCCCCCCTGGGGCCCGTGGACCTCAATGTTCCTGCCTTCACACCAGCTTCTGATAGTATGCTCCCTGCAATGGCTGCCCCTCCAGAGAGGAGACTGACATCCCTGGCTGTGTGATGCTTTATAACCCTCTCTGCCTCCACACGTCCAGATCTCTCATCAGGTATCTTAACCATGATACCGAGGACGTTCCTCTTATCCCCTTCAGGGAACAGGAGGGTTGAGAAATGGGGTGATAGTATAACACCATCGAGTTCTATGAGGGCGTTCATCTGGACCTCATCACAGAACCCCACGCCCTCAAGTATGCCCCCCACAGTCACAAAGGTGTCCATGAAGAGTCCATCACCTGCATCTATCCCTGCCCTCATGAGTATCCTGGGGGTTTCAATGGCCCCTGCTGCCAGCACAACCGTTTCATCCTGGAAATCTCCCCTGGATGTTTCAAGGCCAGAGACTGAACCGTTCCTCATAATTATATTCTTAGCCTCGGTTTCTTCAATGAGAACAGCCCCGTGTTCAACTGCCTCATCAAGGAATCTCCTTGCAGACCACTTAGCAGCCCTCGGACATCCGAATGAGCATTTACCGCAGGGTCTGCATTTATCAGGATCTATGAATTTAGGCATTTTTCTGATCCTGAGGCCCAGGGACTCTGCAGCCTCCATTATTAAGCCTGTGCCGGTGCCTGTGTGGGTTTCCGGGAGCTCCCCAACCCTGAGTTCAGCCTCAATGGCATCGAGGTCCCCCCCTATGTCAACCCCGTAACCCCTGAGGGTATCCTCAAGGACCCTGATGGCGTTTCCTGCAGCAACAAGGGTTGATCCTCCAACACAGTTCGTCCTCAGGATATCCACATCACCAGGGGCTTCATAGCACATGAATGCATCAGAATCCTTAACATATGGGCCCCTCTCGATTACGGTAACATCAATGCCCCGTATGGCGAGTTCCCTTGCAAGGGTTGCGCCGCCAGCACCTGAGCCAACCACGAGAACCATCGGATCATTCCTCTTCTCAGTCAGTCGAAGAGCACTATGGCCCCTGTGGGGCAGGAGTTCACACAGAAGCTGCAGCCGATACATTTCTTGTCATCGAGGAGGATCTCCCAGTCATCCTGGATGCATATGGCGCCAACCGGGCAGAGGGATACACAGGCACCGCAGTCTATGCACTTATCATGGTCCTTTTTTACGACCCTCACTGCGGGGTGCACCTCTATCCCTGCCTCCTCTATGAAGTCTATCCCCTCCCCCTCCTCTGGGCCGCTGATCTCAACAAGCATCTTACCCCCGCGGGGTGTGATGTTTGCCCTCAGGATGTTGAACTCGATGTCATACTTCTTTATGGCTTCTGATATTATTGACTTGTTAACAATGTTCGGTGAGAATTTAAGCCAGGCCTTCATATTGATTCTCCCCTGTTATCCACTTTCCCTATTAACCTTGAAATGTCCTCCGCGGTTACTATACCCTTAACACGGTTTTCATCATCAACTATGGGTAAACCTGAAATGTTATACTTATCTATGCGCCGTGCAACAACGTCGACGGGTTCATTTTCCCTTGCAACAACCACCCTGCGGGTCATGATATCCCTGAGCTTCTTCTTACCCCTTGCCACTGCGTCTGCAATGTCCCATGACGTCACGATACCCCTGAGGACGCCCTCACTGTCAACGACGGGTATGTGGTTTATGTTATTGTCAACCATCTTCCTGGCCACATCCTTAAGGTCGTCCTCCTGGTGGGTTATGATGACGGGTTTGCTCTCAAGTTCCCTCACCATGATTGATGGCCTTCTTATCTCCAGGGGTCTGGTGGCTGATCTTGATGGGAGGCTCTTAACTGGCTCTGTGAGCAGGAAGTCGCCCCTTTCAATCCATGATTTGAGTTCCTCTGCAATTTTGAGGGCCCTCCTGATTGATGAGAGGGGTGATGTAGGGACCTCCATCCCATTTATTTCAATCTTCCCTGATTTGAGCTCCTTATAATTGGTCTCCTTCACCACGGGTCTTGATCTTCGGGGCACGCCGTAATCAATGACCCTGCAGATTATATCCTCATCTGATATTCCTGTTGAAGCTGCGATGTCCTCGTTGAGCACAGGTATGGGTATCCCGGCGCCCACGTAGAGTGTTGGACCGTACCTTGGCATTGTGGCTCCACGCACATATTCGGGGTCCATCTCCTTCATGTTACCCTTCAGCATGAGGGTGCCTGATGGTGAAACTGGCACCCCATTCCTCCTTTCAGCCTCTGTTGAGTGCTGGGTACCTTCCCCCACTATGTAGCCCTCTGCGCCGCAGAGGAATATCCTTGTGCCGACACCTATGGTCTGGAAGTAGGGGTCATTGATGAGGGGGCTTAGCTCCCCGGCACTTGAGTAGGTGACGTTACCGTAATTGGGTAGCAGTGTTCCCATGTAGGTGTATAGTGTCTCCTGTGTGGAGTTAACCGCCACTGCATAGTTCTGGTAGCAGTTCCTCGGGTTAACCATGACCGCCTGGTTTATGATCTCCATGCTTATGAGGGTCTCAACATTCTTGAGGGGGTAGCAGTCTGTCCCATAGGCCTCTGCCACCAGCTCGACCTCCTTCCCTCTTATGAGGTCCTCTATTACATGTGAACCCCCATATTTAAGCCCTATCTCAGGGTCACGGTTTGGCTGGGTTGCACCTATGTATGCATCAACCGCGGCGAGTCCAGAGTAAGCCTCAACACCATTGAGGTAGGTCCTCGCCATCTTTATGGGTGGATCTGAGTGTCCAAAGTTGAGGAAGGCACCTGATGAACACATAGCACCAAATGTACCTGTTGTAACAACATCAACTTCCTTTGCAGCGTCCATGGGGCCGTTTTCAGCAACTATCCTTGTCATCTCGGCTGCGGTGACAACCACAGCATCCCCATCCCTGATCTTCTGGTTTATCTCCTCAATTGTCTTCAATATACCACACCCGGTGCTATCTATAAAATGAACTGGTTACTGGTATATGGATGTTCATTTAAATATTTATTGAGTTCACAGAACCACTTCATGTGGGCTTCAGCGTGACATCAAAAGAATCATAAGCACCCACCTACAGAGTTAAGTAGTAGAAACTTTTGAAGGCTGATGGGAAATGGAGATTGACACTGATTATCTTGGCAGCATACTCAGGGACATAGAGGATATGGTGGAATATGCAGATATAAGGGCTGGCACCTCCAGGACAAGCTCAATTCTAATGAAGGACGGCAACCTGCAGGAGGTCAAATCCGGGCGGGCATCTGGTTTCAGGATAAGGGTGCTGAGGAACGGTTCATGGGGATTTGCCTTTACAGATGAACCCTCCAGGCTCGGTGAAATGGCCCTTAAGGCCATAAAGATGGCCGGGTCCCTCAGGGGTGATGTCCAGGTGGGTTCAGGTGCCCCCTCTGTTGACAAAACCAGGGTCAGGTCATCCCGGCCGCCCTCAGATGTCCCTGCAGATGAGAAGAGGGAGCTGGTATCAGATGCACACCACGCCACATCAGTTGATGGTGTTGTGAGCACCACTGTGAGCTACGTTGACATGGAGAGTTCATCCGTCTTCCTGAACTCAGAGGGGTCACACATTGAGATGGATGAGACCAGAGTCGCCCTCTTTCTAAACGCTGTTGCCTCTGATGGCTCAGGGATACAGTTCGGCCATAAGAGCTGCGGTGGAACCGGGGGCTTCGAAATACTTGAGAGGGAGGACATCGAGGAGCTTGGTCGCAGGACCGGCGAAAAGGCTGTTAGGCTCCTCAGGGCGAGTCCGCCGCCATCAGGACGTTTTGATATAGTAACTGACCCTGAACTTACGGGTGTATTCATACATGAGGCCCTGGGGCATGCAGCCGAGGCAGACCTCATACTGCAGGGTGACTCAATACTCGAGGGTAAACTGGGGGAGAAGATTGCGTCTGAGGGTGTTACCATCATCGATGACCCTACGATTGATGGTTTTGGAAGTTACAGCTACGATGCAGAGGGTGTGAGGGCCAATGGAACCGTTCTAGTGGAGAATGGCGTCCTCACTTCACTGCTGAACTCCAGGGAAACAGCCTTCAAACTTTCTCTTAAACCCTCAGGGAATGCCCGTTCAGCCATAGGAGACCAGCCCATTGTCAGGATGAGCAACACATACCTCAAACCTGGTGATTTATCCTTCGATGAACTCATAGAGGATATCAGGAATGGCGTCTACCTGAGGGGTTCAAGGGGAGGCCAGGTGGATACCGGTAAGGGTATATTCCAGTTCAATGCTGCTGAGTCATTCCGTATAAGGGATGGTGAAATTGCAGAACCCGTGAAGGATGTCTCCCTCTCAGGAAACGTTCTGGAAACCCTCAAAAATGTTGACGGGGTCGGTTCAGACTTCAGGCTGGGGATCGGCTTCTGCGGGAAATCCGGGCAGAGCGTCCCTGTGGGCGATGGTGGCCCCCATGTGAGAATAAGGAATGCAATGGTGGGTGGAACATGAAGTACGCGCCATTATCCCTGGATGAAGGTAGAATTCTTGTTAAAATCGCGAGGATGGCTATAGAGGAGCACCTGCGTGGATCAGAAACTCTCAGACTTCCTGATGACCTCCCTGATATTTTCAGGAAGAAAAGGGGGGTTTTCGTTACACTTGAGAAGAATGGGAATCTGAGGGGATGTATAGGCTATCCAGAACCGACCAAACCCCTGATCGATGCCCTTGTTGAGGCGGCAATATCCGCCGCAACATGTGACCCAAGGTTCCCCCCAGTTAAACCTGAGGAGCTCGAGGATATAGAGATTGAGGTGAGTGTGCTGACACCGCCAGAGCCCATTGAGGTTGAAAACCCGGCAGATTACCCCCACCTCATAAGGGTCGGTGTCGACGGTCTCATAGTTGAGAGGGGATGGACCAGGGGGCTTCTCCTTCCACAGGTCGCCACGGAGTGGGGCTGGGACGCTGAGGAGTTCCTCTGCAACACATGTATGAAGGCGGGTCTTCCGCCTGACTGCTTCTATGACCCTGAAACCAGGGTCTACAGGTTCCAGGCCCAGATATTCCATGAAGATGATAGTTCATGCTGAAGCTAATTACTCATGAGGGGATTAAAAAAACATCCCCGTACATTAAGATAAAGAGATCCACAGAAGTTACAGGTTTAATGAGAGTGATTTTATGATCATACCCACAGTTCCAACAACAGAGGAACTTCTTGATAAGGGATTCCGGAGGGCCAGGAAGGCCGCGTCCCTTAAACGGAGTTCAAAGATTCCTGGCCAGAAGAAGGCCAAGATTATTGAGTCAACACGGGTTCAGACCGCATGTCAGGTCATAAGGGACCGGTTGAAGATGATAATCCAGAGGATACCCGATATAGAGTCCCTTCCAGAGTTCTACCAGGACTACATCGACGTGACCGTGGGGGTGGATGAACTCAAAAAATCCCTCGGGGCGCTTAACTGGGCCGTTGGAATACTTAACCAGCTTGAATCAGACTACATGAACCGTATAAAACGTTCGAAGCCCTCTGATGCATCCCGTCTGAGGCGGGAAGCCTTCGGAAGGATATCATCAGTTATAAAGAGGATCGAGGGCGACCTTGACTTTCTTGACTTTGCAAAGAATAAGTTGAGGAACATGCCCACGGTGGACCTTGACGCCTTCACGGTCGTCATAGCAGGCTTCCCCAACGTTGGAAAATCCACGCTCCTCAGGACCCTCACAGGTGCAGAGCCTGAGGTGGCAGATTACCCCTTCACCACCAAGGGGATCCAGATAGGTCACCTGGAGCGGAAGTGGAACCGGATACAGGTCATAGACACGCCGGGGCTCCTGGACAGACCCGTTGAGGATATGAACAACATAGAACTCCAGGCCATGGTGGCCCTTGAGAACATAGCCGATGTGATAATGTTCATCTTTGACGCCTCTGAGACATGCGGATACACCCTTGAAAACCAGTACAGCCTCTACCTCGGCATAAGGAGCGTCTTTGACATCCCTGTGGTGACGGTATTCAACAAGATGGACCTTGCAGAAAATGTTAAGTATCTGGAAGAATATATTAATATGGTTGAAGATCCACTGAAAGTTTCTGCATTCGAGGGCAGAGGGGTCTCCAAGATAATAAAAAAACTGGAGGGGTTATATGAAAAAGAAACTCGAGAAGCCCATGACAATGTTCGAGAAAAGAAGGTTGATGGCTGAGAAGATGATGGAGGACATGATAAAGAACATGAAGGAGATGCAGAGGGAGTTTGAGAAGAAGATCTCAGAGTACGCAGAGAACATACCCGAAAAACTCAGCATGGACGTCATGGAGACAGATGACGCCATAATCATCAAAACCGACCTTCCAGGTGTAAAGAAGGAGGACATCAACATAGAACTGACAGAGAACACCATCTCCATATCAGCAGTCTTCGAGGAGGAAGTGGAAATCGAAGAGGCCAATTTCATCAAGAAGGAAAGGAAGTACGGTGAAGCAAGAAGGGAGATGAGGCTACCTGAAAAGATAAGGGTAGAAGATGCTAAGGCCAAATTTGAAAACGGTGTCCTGACAGTTGAACTTCCAAAGGTTGAGGTCAAGAAGAAACAGACCCTCAAGGTGGAATAAAACCACCACCAACTCTTTTTTTCAAAAAAATGGCTCTGTAGAAATCATGTTCTAACTAGTTCTATGAGGCTTTACTTGCCCATGTGAACCGTTTTTTGTTGGTTTCTTTGTCCTGGATTAGTTCTCGTCATTGCGGATATGACATCTAGGGTTTCTTTGTCAGGCTCTGATGGTACCCGATTATTAATATATGACATGAAGGGATGATGATCATAAATGTTTTTCTGTTTATGATAAATAGTAATCGTTTTATGTTATAATTTATTATATTGTTGTTTGGAGACTACTGGGAGGGTTTATTATTGAGACGGTTTGTGTTTGTCCTGGCAGCTTCTGTCCTTGTTTTGTGTCTTGCAGGAGGTGCTGAGGCGGTCAGTCTCAACTACAATGAGATCCTCCGACGCCTCCAAACTAATCAAAAACTACAAAGAACAGCAGGGCAAGATACCCCAACAGACTATAATAGAGAACAAAACCATAAGAGCAGATGATTATCTCTACGCCGCCTCCAACACGATAATAAACCTCAACCAAAACAAAAGAGTTGAGATAACATACAACAGCATCCAACCCCCTACAAAACCTGCAGGGACAGCCACAGGAACACTAACAAAACAGGAATACCTACAGACAGCCCAGAACATTAAAAACTTCATAGAAACCAACAAAAGATCGCCAAACTATGCCACAACAAAGATAGGACAAATCAGATACGAAACCCTAATCTACACCTTCGCAAAAATAATAAACCACTACAACACAACAGGCAAACTACCAGACAGCATCCAGATAACACAAACCACTGGAATAGGAGAAACCATAACAAAGCCACAGGCCAGCATCGGCTACAACATACAAAACTACAGAGTACAATTCACAGACAAAAGCACAGGAAGCACACAATCCAGAACCTGGGACTTTGGAGATGGGAGTAAAAGCACAGAAAAGAACCCAACCCACACCTACCAACCAGGAACATACACCATAAAATTAACAATCCAAGGCTATGGAATCACCGATACAAAAACAACAACCATCAAAATACTCCCAGAGCCAATCCAGGCAAAACTCACCATAAACACAGGAGGCAACTGGCTACAATATCCAGGACAGATAAACCTACCATTACACAATGGCATCAACTGGATAAGCACCTACTTCAAAAAAGCAGATGAACCAGGATTAGAAGAGGTTGGAATAATACAAGACGGTGAAATCAAAGGAAAATACTACTTCTATGACTGGACTCCCGGAACCCCCACCACAGTAGAACTAGAATGCAACAACCTGCAAGTCACCCGCAACGAAAAAATATACTATGACAACATGGGCGGATTCGAAAAACTAATAACCTACACCATAGTCACATCCAAAATCACAGATGAGATGATAAAAGCCTGGACCAACAAAACATACGAGCCAGGACCATTAAAAACAGCCTATGGAACATTCCTAACAGGACTGACAACAATATGGCTGCACGACAAATTAGCAGACGAAATAGCAAAGAATATAACATGGACCCGGACAAAACCAATAATAGTATCGGTTGCTGACACCCCTAAGGACACGTTTATGATACCGGGGCGACGACTACCAGATAGGCCGACTACTAGGTTACCCAGAATGTTGCATGAAAAGCTTTTCAGAAGAAACAAGATTCGCAATAGATGAAGGTTACCTGAAAGAATTAGAGGAGATGGACATCCCAGAAGACGCATACGCACTCATACTACCATCAGGTTTCATACCCTGCAGTTTAAAATGTCCAAAAGCATGGGAAAATAAACTAATAGCCTATGTAAACCCCAAGGAATACCAGATGATACTAGAACTTGAAGAAGAGCTCAAAAAGGGAACTTCCACACTTCCATCTAGGCTACAACGAATATTACGAGAAACTCCCAATCAAAAAAAAGCTATGAATAGAAAATCACCTTCTCCATAAATAGATTAGGAGCAAGGCCAATCCTATGATAATAGCATAATCAAGAAGATGAAATATGGATTCTATGGTCGACCAGCTGGGGCCCAGATTGTATCCAACATATGTCAAGGCGAAACACCATGGCACCGATCCTATGAAAGTGTAGATTGTGAACCTTTTCAAGTCCATCTCCGCTATCCCAGCTGGTAATGAGATGAATGTACGTACAATAGGAAGCATCCTTGAGATTAGAACCGCCTCATGACCATACCTCGCAAACCACTCCTCGGCCATTTCAAGCTTTTTCTTTGTGATGAGAATATACCTACCATATTTTTCAAGGAATGGTCTGCCACCATAAAGTCCCACAAGATATGCTATCCATGAACCTACAAGGTTTCCTAGAGCCCCTACAAATGTAACCCCAAGGATGCTCATAGTACCCTTCCATGCTACGTATCCACTGAATGGCATTATAACCTCACTAGGTAGTGGGATGCATGCACTTTCAAGTACCATGCATATAAAAACTCCAAAATATCCTGTTTCTTGGATGAACCCAATAACAATATTACTTAAATACTCTACGATACCAAACATCAGCCTCTTCTTTATCCAACATTAAATATAATCTTATCGAATAATACTAAAACTGGCCTAATAAATGATACTAATAAATGATGGTATCTCATAAAAAAGAGTTTAAAGAGTTTTTTGAAAAACATCCCCATCAAAATATGATTTAGATGTATAGAGTGGTATAGACGGCATAAAAAGCTATGTAGGGTGTATCCTATCTCCGGCATGAACTTACTGCCGCTTGTTGATTGACTTTAGAGAGATGCTTCTAAAAGGTCGCCAAAATGAATATTGAAATTTTGGATTATTCTTTTTAGGTTTTCTGTTGGGGGATTGCTATTTTGAATTGTGTGCCTGGTTTTGTTTTGAGGTTTATTTTTCAGTTAAGTTGTTTTAGGAGGTTTACTAGTTTTAGGCCTAGTGTTTCTGTTTTTTTCTGGTTTGATGTTTTCTGGCATGCCTATTCCGTTATCGGCCACGGTTAGTTCTATTTTATTGTTTTTGGTTGTGAGTTTTATTGTTATTGTTCCTTTGCCGGTTGGGAATGCGTGTTTGATGCTGTTGGTGGCGAGTTCGTTGATTATCAGGCCTAATGGCACGGCAGTGTCTATGTCTAGTTGTATGTTTTCTATTTCTAGTTCTTTTTTGATTTTGGCTTTGTAGAATATTGTCAGGTCTTCTAGGAGTTTTTTTATGTATTCTTTGATGTTGACTTGTGCTAGTGTTTCTGTTTGATAGAGGTGTTCGTGCACCTGGATATTGCTCTTATTCTTCCCTGGCTTTCCTGAAGTAGTCTACGGACTTTTTCATCTTTTATTCTAGTGGTGGAGGTTTAGTAGGCTGGTGATGATTTGCAGGTTGTTTTTTACGCGATGATGTATTTCCCTTAATAATGCTTCCTTCTCCCTGAAGGATTCCCTGATTTTTTCTTCTGTTTTGCACTGTTTGGTGACGTCCTCTAGGATAAGTGAGTAACCTATTATTTTACCGTTTTTCTTTAGGAGTGCGCCATAAGGTATGATTGAAACTTGCTCGCCCTTAATGTTTGTCAGTGTTATGATTCCACTTTTTATCGTCACCCCTTTTATAAGATCCCTAAATCCAGATACTATATCCTCAAGACTCCATTTAATACCTTTGAAACTCAATTTAATCTTGGGGAGTATCTTTATAAACCTTTTACCTACCAAATCTTTCCTTTTGAGCCCGGAAAGTTCCAATATTTTCTCATTGACTTCGATTATCTTCCCTGTTCTGTCTAATATTATTATACCAAAAGGTGCAGTTCCAACAACAGCCCTATACTTCTCCACACTTTCTCTAACCTTCCTTTCAGCCTCTTTAAGCTCAGTAATATCAATAAGTGAAGCCACACTCTTCCCGGTCCCAGGGATCATGCCTATGTTCATTTGTATGTCTGATTTTCCCTTGCTTGTCACGCAACTTGAAGGTGTATCTTCTGGGCGCTAATCCAAGGTCTTTTTATGATACCTTTTCATTTTTTCCAAATCTTCCCTACTACAAATTCTGTCCAACTCCTTTTACCTTCTATCTCTTCCCTGGAATAGCCTGTTAGCTTCTCAAATTCTCTGTACAAAGTGATATTATGGTGTCTTCTTCTAGTATGGCTGTTGCTGAGTTTGTGTTCTCGAATATTGATTTATATTGTTCTTTTTCCTCAATCTCTTCTTCAAGTTTTTTCACTTCAGTAACGTGCTTAAGAGTTACTATTATTTCACTCCTAGAGACTTTATATACGGTACCTTTAGCCCATGCTCTAAGTTCACCACCTTCATAATAAGGAATAGTGAAACTTTTCGGTTCACCTGTAGTGTCTACCTCCCTTAAAATCCTCACTATTCCACGATGAAATACCCTGGAAGTTCAGTTATTCTTTCACCCTGGATGTCTTCTGGATTGACACCTTCAGGAGGTGGACTCATATCCTTGAAAATAAAATCTCTACCTTGTCTATTACCTCAAAAACCACCAAAAAATCACTTACATGCCCAAATGAGCTTTCATAACCGCCACTTTCATTACCTATAGGGGTTATACGTTCATCCCCAACATATCCATAAAAAATTATATCAAATGAACTTTTATAAAATTTTAGTCGGGCTCTGTAATGAAAAGCGCGATAGAATCAAACCTTAAATCCACACTATTAACTTAATACCTAGTCTCGGATGCCCGGACTTGAAGGAAGAAGATGGGGGGTGAATCCCCCTTCCATTTTCTGTTAGGCTCTGAAAACCCCATTTTAGTTTATTGATTGAATGTTCTCCAGTTTTTCCTTTCAACACTTCGCATGGAGTTTCCCAAGGGGATTATATTACATTTTACGCTGCTAAGAATAATGATCGGCTTTCCTTTAGCATTTTTGACTCGTTTCAGCGGCTAAATAGGTGATATTGGATGATCTTCTCCTAAGTTTTCTAATATTGTTGATTGTCCCAAAAAAGAGAGAAAAAACCCATTCTAAGGTTTTTGCATGGAATAGGATATAATATGGGCCCCTTTTTTCTCATTTCCTGTAAATCAAGGAGAGACCTTTGCAGGGACATAACATGGGCCTATCTTTCTCTCATTTCCTGTCATGGAATAAAACATCATACATCAGTATGTGTAGGAGTATGGTATGTGTAGGAGTATGAAATAAGAGAGAAAATGCTAGTGGTGAAAAAATATTATATATTGGTGAAACCATATATTGGTGAAACCTGAAAATTATAACCATTCAAAAAGGAATCTAATACCAGCTATAACTAAATCCAAATGTTTTGTTGCTTAACTTCTTATTTTACTCTTGTCGTGTGGACGGAATTATGATCTGCCGGTTTTCCATGGGATAAAAATTGCTGGTTATGATGGGTTATAATCGGGTTATAACCATAATATAACCGCCTAAAAGCAATACTCGATAATACCGCAAATTCTACAATAGAAAGCCAAAATTCTACAATAGAATACAATAGAATCTAATAGAAAGTCAAAATTCTACAGTAGATTCTACAATAGAATACAATATGAAATTTATAGAGTACATCATCATCGGTGTTATAAGCGAAAATACACACAAAAAAAGAGAATACAGAACAATACAATACACAATCAACCTAAAAAAGACGAAATCGAATCAAAAGCCTTCAAATGCAAAGAGAAAGTAATAATAACACCCAAAACCCAATTCCAAAAACTCACCGAAACCCATGAAAAATACCAAAAACTACTAGAAAAAAAACAAAAAACTCAACAAAGAACTAAGCCAATTACAAACAGATCATGACAAACTAAAAAATGAATACAAACACTGAAAGAGGTCTACAAGAAAAGGGAAAAGGAAGTCAGCCGCCTACAAAACGAATTAAAAAGACTGCAAAACAGGAGCATACTCGAAATCATCCTAGAAAAACTAACCAAAAGAAGCAATAGAAGGATCTTGCCAGGCTTTCGCACACAAGATTTAAAACTTATAAAAGGGAGATGGTAAATATATCTTTCATGGAAAAAATTATAGAACGGATGATGGGTAAAATGAAACCCGAAGAAAAAGAAAGAATGATGGAAAAGATGATGGAAAAATTCTTTGCGGATATGACTAAAGAAGAAAAGCAAAAGATGATGGAGGAGATGATGAAAAGAATGGATATATCGGAAATGATGCCACAGATGATGTCCAAAATGATGGGTAGTGAGGGAATGCCAATGATGAAAATGATGCAAGAGATGTGCGGAAAGATGGGCGAAGGAGATTTCAAACCATGGGAGATGTGCGAAAAAATAGAGAAAGCACTTCAAGAAGTAGTAAAAACAAACAAAGAGATATTGGAAGAGTTAAAAAGGAAATAATTATGGTGTGCTCAAGCCAACGCTTCGTCGCTTCGCTCCTCGCCTTCGGCTCGGTCATATAACAGCGGACATACGGCTGTGCTTCGCACCTCTGCTCAATTAGAAAAGGGAATGCATGCATCAGGTCACGCATCAGGTCCAGAGATACTAGAAGCAATAAGAGAAATAGAACCAGAAAAAGTTTACCCTATACACACAGAAAACAAAAGAAAAATTCAAAGCACTAGAAAAAGACAAAATAAAAATCATAAACCCCAATGGAGGGTGAAATTACATAGAAACCATCCCTATTCCCAAACTCATTCCTGACTTTAGCATTTTTTAGCGTATAGTAGGATTTCTTATCGACCCGCTTCGTCAGAAGAAAATCTCTAGCCGACTCAGGCGTCCGTTCCCTTATAGATCTCGTATGTATTGTCTCCTTTCCGCTCCTTGCGAACGAATTTTGGTTGCTTGCCTTTGGGGGGTTGCGGGTTCTTTAACCCTTCCTTTTTTTCCAAACAACTTTTCAAAATATTCCCATTTTTACACTTCCTAAATTTTATAGCGACCAATTGCGTATAACACGGTTATTCGCTTTTTATATCAAATTAGGGGATGATAGACGAACTGTTCGTTTATTTTCCAATTTCTAACTCCTTTTTCCTATCCTTAATATATTTGGGGAAACCTTCCCTTTTTTTATCCGGCTGCCGCTGCGGACATTATAGACTCGACACTGTACGCCTCTAAACTATACTCTGCACCAAGAGCACCGCCTTTTTTGAGTGTCCTTGTTAGCTTTATCGCTTTAGCTCCCTTAACATTAACGGTTGGCCCGATATTCATCAACGCAATCCTATGAACATCCCCAATGATAATGACACGGCCACCCTGTAGTGAACTACTTGGCCTCCTTGTTCAACATTAGTCTGCTCCCAAACATCAAGATCAGGAAAGAACCTTTCTTATCCAAAGTCAGAGTTACTTCTTCTCCAACATATGGTTCAGGATGCCAACAGATTTTTAGTAAATGAATTTGTGTAATCCGTAGATTCTTGCGTTTTATTCGTTTTATTTGTAGATTCCTGCGTTTTATGCCAAACACACCCACCACCTATTGCAATTATTATGCACATACCAAGTATCAAGATTATTTCCCTTTTTCTCATATTGTCTCACCTCCCTGTTTTTTTCTCCCCTCAATAAACCTTCCCTTATTTTCCTCCCACCCACTTCTGCCATTTTTCTGCGTCTTCTCCAAAATCCTTGCTGGTTAGCTTTCTTAGAGTTTTTTTGCCGCTTTTGCAGACGGTTCCACCAGCATTTGGGTAAGCAGGCGAAGTATCGCTGAGTGTTTTATTATTCCCGCAAATATTGGTCCAAAATGTTCGTAGGTTAGAATAATAATTCTGCCAAACAGACTTTTACGAAGCACTAAGTCGCGATACGTGCACAAGACGTAAAACATCAGCATGCCTATCGGTACCATACACCGCCGTTGCAACGAAACATTCAGACCTCTAAATTTCTTTTGTATATTGACCTAGTTCCCGCAATCGGTCGTAGGCAATAGCAGATGGGTCACTGAAGTACTTTAGACTTGCTCGATAGCACTCGGCCGCCTTTTTTGTGTCTCCTGTTGTTCGGTAGGCCTCTCCCCGCATAAACCAGAGGTAGTACTTGTCCTGATTTGATAGCGTGTCAAACATCCGAGAGTTGATTTGCTCAAGCGTTTGCAATACTTCTTTGCTCTTACCCGACTTGTAAAGAGAGTCTGCCTGAGCTATGATGAGCGCAGGATCGCGGGGAGCGTGACCCTCTATTTTCTCAAGCGCTTCACCAATGGCCTTTTTTGTCGCTTGATTGACTTGATCGCTGTGCAGAGCGTTGTGCAAAGGCTCGAGAGCGCGCTTGTCACCTATTTCCCCTAACGCTCGGACCACCGCGGGCCTAAGAATTTCAGAGAACTGTGGGACCCTGCATTGGGCGCTCACGAGTGGAACTAATTGCGGCACTGCACTCTTTGCACGTGCGCGACCAAGTGCCTCCACAATTGCCCGTTTCTTTAACCACTCATTCCAGGCTTCATCGCCGCCGAACATGACTTGTAGGTTAGACCCACTAACCTCATGTCGCGGTATAGCCATTCCAACAGCACTTTGATCCCGATGTCCCCTTTAGCCGATATAAGGTCGAGGGCATCATTTACACGTTTGTTAAGTTCTTCATTGTGCCGAACCAAGTAGGCACCTCCAGAATAGCCAATGCCTCTGGGATATCATCAGTGTTAGTCATTGTCCCTAAACGTTTTTCGTGTTCTTTTTGTAATTGGGAACCGCAGTTAGAGCAGAATTTTGCATCATCTGGCCCAAACCAAAAAACTGGGAATAGAAGCCTCCAACATCCTCAAAGAGATTACACCAACCCACTAACCAAGAACAATTAAGCTTCACAGGACAAAACACCAACTCCAAGCATCCAAATGATAGCACAAGCAATACTCAACGGCAAAGAATTCCAAATAACATTCAACCAACAAAAAATATACTTTGAAGTTGAAGGATTACCAGGCATCCAACCTGACAGGCGAAGTTAAAGACAGCTTCTATGGCCTTGGAGGAGCCCATAGCAAGCAACAGATACTGCTACCACGACCAACTAACAGACAAAGTAAACAGTTGGCTTGGAAGTTTTCTAAAATCATCAACTGAAGCTACAGCAGCCGGAATACTAATAACAGCAGGACTAATAGCACTGGCAGCATCAGAAAGCATACCACCAATAGCAGCAGCTATAACTATGCTGGGCGTTGCCTTTGCAGCTCATGCATCTGGTTTATTCGATGATCCGCTCAATCCTATTAATTGGCTTGATTTCGCGGCTACAGTGGGTTCTGCGGTCTTTTTCAAGGCGCCAATAGGAGCCTCACCATTCAAAATACTCACCAGTCAATTTCTGCAAAAAATATGTGAAGGGTATGGTTTTCAGATATGGTAATAGATATTATAGTCAAGGCAACTCTTGGGCGTGATGCGAGAGAAGCCATAGAGAACACAGTTAAATCTGGGATTAAAGGTAGTGGAATATCAACAGTTATACACTCGCCAGAACAAATTCAGCCCGTTTACTAAACCCTACAGCTTACAAAACCAGAAAACATATAAATAAAGAGGGAGAAAGTGAAAAATCATGTCATCAGAGGGAATGATGATCGCAGGAGGCCTAAGCCTCACTATATTCTTGATTTCCTTGGTTATTGTTGGAGAGGACCGTCTAGGTAGATTCTATGAGAGAGTTACAGGAGAAAAAGCGAAAAAAGGTGGTGTATGGACACCCAGAGCCGACTCATTCACCATGATAATCCTCCTAGGACCTTTTTTACTCCTTTTTACGGGGTTTTCCTTTGTTTTCGCTCCTGAGGCTGTGCCAGGAGTAGTTGCTCTTCTAATCCTCGCAGAGTATATTAGTTTTGTGTTCTTTTTGAGGGCTGACACCTTCAGAGGGGAATGGGATGGGAAAGGCTACCCACTTGGAGGATATCTCGGTTTTTCACTCCTTTTCTCTGCTTTTATGGTTATGAGGGGTGTTGTTGGTTTGTTTAAGGGTTTGGTGGTTTGGGGTTTGTTTATGTTGTTTCTTGGTTTGTTTATCGCGACATATTATCTTTTCCCTGATAAAATGCCAGGATTAAAAGGGAATTATCTTAGCACGCGGCATGAAGTTTTGAAGGCGATTATTGTCGGCATAATACTCCTCATAGTTACAAGGATAATCTGGATAATAGTTCAGGTTTGGGTGTTTCATTGGTCATTAACAGGCCACTAGGGAAATGTGAGGATGGGGGGCGTCCTTGGAGCATGTCATGTCCATTGGCTTGTAGAAAATCATGTTCTAACTAGTTCCATGAGGCTTTATAATGCTTTATCAATGCAGAACCATGATAGAGATTCAGCTTTGAATGCGGTGCCAGTGAAGCTTATTAACTCCTTCCCGCCCTACTGATAGCTCTATTCCCATCCCTCATGGCATCTGATTACAGCCATCATTTTCTCTAAAGAAAGAGAAAACAGAGAGGTATTCAATGCCCCTGAAAAATTGTAGTGGATGGGCTAGTATCTCACCTTACCTATGTGCCTCGTGCTGCCGGGGTCCTCACCGTTGAAATGGGCCAGATAGTACACAAACCATTCAAGGGGGACTGCAAGTACAAAGGGGGCCAGGAGCCCGTTAAGGTCAGAGTAATCTGACATCCGGAATACAAGGTTCTCAGCACCCAGTTTCTCACAGAAACGCAGGGCCCTTTCTGTCAGCTCATCACCCGGGAGTCCCGATTCAAGGAATATAACAGGGACCCCCTCCTCAATCCTTTCAATGAGTCCGTGTCTGAATTCTCCAGAATAGAGTGGACATGCATGCTTCAGGGCCCCCTCCATGAGCATCGTCATGGCGAGTTTGTAGGCCAGCCCATAGTTAGGGCCGCTCCCCATACAGTAGAATATATCCTCAGCAGCATATTCCTCTGCAAGATCCCTGCAGTCACCCTCTGTTCTCCTCAGCAGATGCTCCACCTCACCGGGTAGCCTCTCAAGTTCCCCCATTATCTCATCTGATCTTTCATCACTGTACATCCCGAAGAGTATCCTGTAGAGGGCCAGGAGCTGTGTCATGTATGTCTTGGTGCCGAGTATTGCCTCCTCACGTCCACATCGTGTCACTATGGTCTCCATGGACTCAGATGCCATGGTGCTGCCGGGCTCATTGGTTATGGTAACGGTTCTAAGTCCCAGTTCATTCGCCCTCCTCAGGGCTGCGAGGGTATCCGCGGTCTCACCCGACTGTGAGGTGAATATGACCGCGGAGTCACTGTAATCAATCTTCCTGTGATAATAGAACTCGTAGCCGGTCATAACATCCATACTCACCTCATAGTTCATGGCGATTGCATCCCTTGCACTGTAACAGGTTGAAAGTGAACTGCCGCATCCAACGAGGTATATGCGTCCGCATTCAAGGATTTCATTGGATATGCGTTCCATCCTCTCCCCTTCAGACTCCAGGGTTCTTCTAAGCGAATCCGGCTGCTCCATGAGTTCATCGAACATCCTGTACTTCATCATCTACACCTTTAAACTCCTATACTTCCTGAGTATCCGTATGGCAAGCTCTGCAACCTCAACGGCATCCCGCCCTGTGAGTACTATCATTGGCTCCTTACCCCATGCCCCCCTGTGATATATGACGTCTGGAGGGGACTCCGAGTTCCTGATGGCCTCCTCAACACCCCATGGTATGCTGCCCCCCTCAGTATCCCTCACATTGTCGGGTTCCCTGCTACGGTCATAGGATGAGACCACAAGACCCATATCCTCACATATACCGATTATACTCTCATCAAATTTAATATTAAGTGCACTTCTCCTCGCCGGGAGGTGTTCATTAAGGGCTATTATGAAGCGGGCCATGTGGGATGAAGCCCCGTATTCAGGGTCCCGGCAAGCGAAGGCCCTTCCCTGAAACTCAGTGATCCTCCCAGGAACCGCTGCAACATCCTCAGGGCCGCATGGATTTTTCCGCGCCATTGCAATATTGGACCTCACCTCTGGTATGAGGATCCCGAAGTCATCTTCAGATGAGATCATCTCAAGGGCCCTTCTAACATTTTCTATCTCCATGATTATCACGAAAGAGAATTATACAGTAAACCAATTATATGTGAATCAGTAATTTATAATTATAGTCTTGAGGTGTTTGGATGGAGAAGGTAAAGGAATTCAGGGGTATAAAGGAGCATCTCGGTGTATTCCGGGAGGCGGTTAAGGATGCTGAGAGAATCGGCTTTGCAGGTGTTCCGGGTGTATGCACACCCTTCGCCCAGCTATTTGCATACGCTGTCCGGGACAAGGAAAACATATTCATACCCAACACAGATTTCAGGAAGGCCAGAAAGCTTGAATTAACCGAATATGGGGTTGAACTCGGCGAAATAAGCCCGGGAAAGGTGGATGTTCTTGTACTGCTGGGTGGGCTCTCAATGCCGGGTATTGGCTCAGACATGGAGGATGTTAAAAAACTCATAGAGGATGCCCTTGAAGAAGGAGGGGAGCTCATGGGGCTCTGCTACATGGACATGTTCGCCAGGGCCGGGTGGTACGAGCTCCTTGACTTTGACTGTGTCATCAACGCCGACATAGAGGGTTATGTCCTCAGGGGCTGAGGGGTATTCCCTTGTCCGCTGATATGAAGGTGAGTCATGGTAAAATCCCTGAACTGGAGTACACCTCCTTCAGTGACCTGAGGGCCCTTGATATGGAGAGGGGCAGGCTCTATGAGACCATCGTCGTGACCTGGGACGGGTCGATGGTGGGGAATGCTGCCCCCATAGGTGTGCTGTGCACAGGTGCTGATACAGTGACACTCTACCTGTACCAGGGGAGCCGTACCGTGGAGAATGTGCTGGAGAATGGGCGTTTCACAGTTAACGTGACCCTTGACCCCCTCATATTCACCGATTCAACCCTGGGTGACCTTGATGAGGATATGTTCAGCCATCACAGGGGATTCCTCCACCTGAGGGGTGCCGATGCATTCTTCACTGCAGAGGTTGTCTCTGTGAAGGAGGTGGTGAAAAGGGACCGGTTCGGTGAATCGGAGCTGTATGTTGTGAAGGCCCGTGCAGGTGATGTTATGAGGGCTGAAACCTTCAGGCTGGTCCTCAACCGCGGCATATACGCTGTTATTGAGTCATTGATAGCCTATACAAGGGCTGAATTTTCAGACCCTGTGGTCCTCAGGGAGAGGATCTCTGAGATGAACAGGGTTGCAAGGAAGGTGGGGGGCCCCAGGGAGAGGGAGGCCATGAGGAGGATAATAGAGGCCCTTGAATCAAAGATATAGGGACTCACCCAGGAAAATCAGGACACGAGAACATCCACAAATTCAAATTTCTCAACATCGAAGAGGCCCCTATCCCCTATCTTCAGTCTGGGGATGACGAGGAGTGAGAGGAAGGACATTGTCATGAAGGGTGCGCTGAGGCGTGACCCGAGCTGTTCAGTGAAGGTGTTGAGGTTCTCAAATCCATCTGCAACCTCAAATACGTCACCATCTGACATCAGACCTGCCACAGGAAGCTTAAGGACCCTGTGATCATCCTCTGAGACTGCCACGAGGCCTCCTCCTGTTTCTTTAAGTATATCGACCGCCCTCTTCATCAGCTCAGGATCCACTCCCACCACGATGAGGTTGTGTGAGTCATGGGCAACCGTTGATGCTATTGCCCCCTCCTGGAGGCCGAATCCATGGACGAACCCGCTGGAGATATTACCCCTCCCGTACCTGTCAAGGACAGATACCCTGAGGATGTCCGAGGATGTGTCGGCCTGCACGGTTCCTTCCTCAACTTCCAGGGTTGCAATTGACTCCTCAGTTATGAGCTGTCCGTCCAGCACGTCTATGACCCTCACAGTGGCCTCATCACCCTCAGCCCTGACACCCAGCCTATCAGCCGTGAATTCCGGTACCTCAAGTCTCCTGGGGGGTGTGCTGGTTCCCGATGGGCTCCCCGGGAGGTATCTTCCATTTTCTGCAACTGGTCTGCCATCTATGTAGACCCTCTTAACATTGAAGTCCCTGAGGCTGTCAACCACGACAAAGTCAGCGGACCACCCGGGTGCTATGGCGCCCGTGGTGAGGCCGTAGTGCTCTGCAGGGTTTATGGTGATCATCTGCACTGCACTTACAGGGTCGATACCGTAATCAACCGCCCTCCTGAGTATCCTGTCCATGTGCCCCTCCAGGAGGTCGGCGGGGTGGATGTCATCGGAGACCAGGAAGTCACACCCGGCAGCGGCAAGGGCCCGCAAGTTTCTTGCACTTGAACCTTCACGCGCCATTATCTTCATTCCAAGTCTCCTCTTCTCAAGGACCTCCTCGGGGCTCACACATTCGTGGTCAGTGGATATCCCTGCCCCTATGTAGGCGCATAGTTCATCCCCTGAGAGGAGGGGGGCATGTCCATCAACCGGCATGTTAAGGGCCCTTGCCGCCTCTATCTTATCCATGACCTCATCATCACCGGCTATAACTCCAGGGAAGTTCATCAACTCGCCGAGGGCCACTGCTGAATCCATTCTTAGGAGTTCCTCTATCTCCCTCGCTGTGATCTCTGCCCCGGCAGTTTCAAAGGGTGTTGCAGGTACACATGATGGTGCTGTGAAATAGAATTTCATTGGTGTCGCTGCAGCATCATCCATCATGAACCTCACGCCATCCACGCCCATGACGTTTGCTATCTCATGGGGGTCCGATATGACTGCAACCGTGCCATGGGGTATGGCTGCAGCTGCAAATGATGATGGTGTGAGCATTGAACTTTCAATGTGGAGGTGGGCGTCTATGAAGCCAGGGAGGATTATGTCAGGGAAGTTTCCGCTGATGCTCCGGACACCGGCCACCTTCCCTCCGGAAACCTCTATCTCGGCCGGGTAGATGTCGCCGGTGAAGACGTTGAGGAGGTTCCCCCTTATCATTCAATCCCCCAGACCGTTCATCTTCTTGATTTCGTGGAGGAGTATGGGGATGAATGCACCCACATCTGTGACAACGCTCACAGCCTGGGAGCTGCCCCTGTCAGAGAGCTTTGTGACGGTCGCAGGGTTTATATCCACGCATATGGTTTTAACCCGTGATGGGAGTATGTTGCCGGTTGCGATGGAGTGGAGCATGGTGGCTATCATTATGACCATGTCCAGGTCCTGGACGTATCTCCTCATCTCATTCTGGGCCTCCATCACATCGGTTATGACATCAGGGAGTGGTCCGTCATCCCTTATTGAACCTGCAAGTACAAAGGGCACATCATTCTTTATGCACTCATACATTATCCCTGAGGTGAGAACACCCTTCTCAACAGCATCCCTTATTGAACCGGCGCGGTTTATCTCATTTATGGCGTTTATGTGGTGCCTGTGGCCCCTGCTTACAGCCTCACCCCTCTCTATATCAACTCCAAGGGAGGTCCCGTAGAGTGCGCATTCAATGTCATGGGTTGCCAGGGCATTCCCTGCGAAGAGGACGTCTATGAATCCCAGGCGTATCATCTCTGCAATGACCGGGGCTGAGCCCGTGTGTACGATGGCTGGTCCGCCGACGAGGCCTATCTTTCCACCCCTACCTTTGATCTCTGTTATTTCAGATGCGATCTTCTTTATTGTGGTCACGAGGGGCTTCTCACTTGATACATCACTGCCCATGAATTCAAAGACGCCCTGCTTTCCCCTGGGCCTCTCTGGAGGTACAACCTTTATGCCCTCCCTCCCAACAACCACAGGGTCACCCTTCTTTATCTCCCTGATTGGTTTGCAGCGGGCTGTCCTGCCCTCAGGGTCAACCACTATCATGCAGTCCATCTCTATTCCCTCAACCTCCAGCCATTCACCGCCATGGTAGATGAAGGTCTGGTGGTTGGTGGTGGAGTAGAAGTCATCCGGCAGAACCCTGTCCATGGGGGCCCTCTTCAGTTCAACCTCCTTTATCTCTGCTATGGATGCCCCTATCTCACCCAGCTCATCCAGTATCTGGTTAAGGAGTGAGGGTGTCTCTGCCTCCACCAGTATCCTTGCATGGCTTGGATCAGATTTTCTCTTACCTATATCGATTTCGAGTATCTGGAAGTCCCCGCCCATATCCATTATTATATCAAGGGCCCGGGGGAGTATCAGACTGTCAATTATATGACCCCTTAGTTCCACCTCTCTTGTATTCATGATAACACCACTTGAGACTGATAATTAAATGGTTGGCCTCCAAGCTATATAAAATCTGCTGGGGCCAAATCTTTAAGTGCCAGGAGAAAGAAGTCGAGCACGAATAAAATCTTCAGGGACCAGCACCAATTATAAAGGGGGATATGGATTAAATGGACCTGAATGGGGTCCTGCAGATGAAAAATGAGCTAGGGGGATGAATTCAGAGGAGCGTTAGAAGGTCGTAGATTATCTTGGCTGCGTTTACAGATGTCGGGTCAGCCACACCAGCCGATGCCACCTCAACCACGTCAAGGCCCACCACATCCTTACCTGAGAGTGCAAGGACAAGTTCCTCCATGATGTGGGGTGTGAGGCCTGATGGTGCCGGGTTACCCACTGATGGAGCATAGGCAGGATCAAGGACATCCATGTCAACTGAAATGTAGACGGGCCCCCTGATGCCATCAATGAGTTCAATGGCGTCGGCCGGATCCCCCATGACCTCATGGGCCATGCAGCACCGGACACCCTCCTCCACTGCAAATTCAGCCTCCTCCTCTGAGGCTGATCTAACCCCTATCTGTATTATCTCAGCTCCAAGCTCATGGACCCTCCTCATGACGGTGGCGTGGGAGTACCTTTCCCCGGCGTAGGTATCTGCCATGTCCATGTGGGCGTCCAGATGGACCACGGTGAGGGAGTCATGGTCAGGCAGATTCTCGATCACAGGGAGGGTCACCGTGTGCTCCCCGCCGATTATTATGGGCTTCAGATCCATGTCCAGGACTCCGGCTACAGAATCCCCTATGAAACCCGCGGTTTTCATGAAATTACCTGGAGAAACCTCAACGTCTCCAAAATCAAAACTTTTAACATTTACCTTCTCTGAGAAACGCAGATTGTATGCCTCAAAGCTGTAGGATGCCTCCCTGACAGCCATGGGTCCGAAGCGTGCCCCCGGCACATAGGTTGTTGTGGAATCAAAGGGGGCTCCCATTATTCCAAAGGAAAGTTCAGGAATCCTTTCATGGTCTGTGGTGGAAAAAGCAAATTTGAGGGGCTCATGGGTGTGAAGAAGCATTTCATGTGTCCTTCAAGAATTGTGAAAGGTAGAGGAGGGTTTACCCCTTGGTCCTCATGAGTTTCCTCTGGCCGAGGGCCTCGATGTACTCAACCTCAACACCCTCAACCAGCTGTTCGCTCAGTTCGTCAGGTATAGGTGTCTCGAAGGTCTCATAGGTCTCAAGGTCCATTAACTGGACGTCTCCACCCATTATGGCAATGACCTGGGCTGTCCTCTTGTCTATTATGGGTATGTCCACCTTTGAATCAACAGGCTTTACGAAGCTCCTCTTCTGGTTGTCGAAGATCCCAACGGCCTCCACACGGGCCTTTGCTGATCCGTGCTTCCCGGGGGATGATGTTGAGATGTTTGTGATCTTTGATGCCTCTCCATCAATGATCACGTACTTTCCAACCTTAAGTGTTTTAACTTCAACCACTTTCTTTGACATTAATCTTACCTCCTGTTAGAATGAGTGATAGGGGAGTTCAATGTATATCTATTAATTCAGTGGACATTATATAAAAGCTTTGTAGGAATTCAGTAAGCTGATCATGAAGTGATTGTGATGAAGGTTGCTATAACATCAGGTACCGCAGAAGGACCCACGAAGCTCAACGCCTTTGACAACGCACTGCTTGAGGCTGGAATTGGAGACGTGAACCTGATAAAGGTTTCAAGTATACTTCCAAGGAACACGAAGATAGTGGAGCTCCCGGAGCTTGAGCCGGGATCAATGGTGAACTGTGTCCTCTCACACAGGGTTTCAGAGAGAAGGGGGGACATTATATCTGCCGCTGTTGCTGTGGCCACCTCCAGCGACTTTGGATGTGTCGTTGAGAACTCCGGCGTCAACATGGACCCCGAGGATGTGAGGAGCGAGGCCATCTCAATGGTAAGATACATGATGTCGGTGCGGGGCCTTGAAATAAAGGAATTAATAGTAGAAGAGACAAATCATGTTGTCAAGAAATGTGGTGCTGCTGTATCAGCCGTCGTATATCTTGATTAAACTCAGGAAGGGGGTTGAATGGAGGAATCAGATATCTACTACTGGAAGAGTGTTGCTATAAAAATGGCTGACCAGGTCGAGAGGGCCGTATCCCCCCTTGTGGGGACAGAGGATGCTGGGGAGATAATCAAGATGGGTGCCGACGGTACACCCACCAAGCTCATAGACCTTGTTGCAGAGGATGAGGCGGTGGGTGTCCTTCAGAGCACAGGTAGGCCGGTTACAATAATAAGCGAGGAGATAGGCGTCCTCCACATAAACATGGATGGGGATGAACCAGGGATAATCTTCGTTGTTGACCCCCTTGACGGTACAAGCAACGCCATAAGGAACATACCCTTCTACGGGATATCTGTGGCCGTGGCAGAACGCCACCCGGGCGGTGCAGCCCCAACACTTAACAACGTCATGATGGGATTTGTCAAGAACTTCGCCACAGGTGACCTCTACTGGGCAATAAGAGGCCAGGGGGCATTCCTCAATGAGAAACCGATAAATTCGTCCCCACAGAGCTCCCTGGACAGGACATCACTGGGGGCCTTCATATATGGCACGCGTTTCAGGAGGGTGGACAGCATCTGCAGGGTGATCAGGAGGATGCGTATCCTGGGATCCGTGGCACTGGAACTTGCCTACGTTGCAAGCGGTTCCTACGACGCCTTCATGGACCTCAGGGAGAATCTGCGGATAGTGGATATAGCCGCATCCAAGCTCATCGTGGAGGAGGCTGGTGGTGTGGTGACAAATGAGAGGGGCGGCGAAATAGAAGGCCCCCTGAACGTTAAGGCAAGAACATCCCTCGTTGCAGCTGGAAACCTGGAGCTCCACAAGAAGATAATGCAGACCCTGGAGGTCATATGATGCGCATAGGGATAATAGCCCGCTTTGATGTTCCAGAGGCCGTTGAAATGGCTGGAGGGGTGGCATCATTCCTCCTTAACAGGGGGGTTGAAATTACAGTCGACCTTAAACTCACAGAGGAACTCCCCCATCTGAGGGAATACAGGGAAGACATAAGGAACATGGAGGCCGACATGATACTCACCATCGGCGGGGATGGGACGATACTCAGGACCAGGAGCATCATAGAGGATAAGGAGATACCCATACTCGGCATAAACATGGGTACGGTTGGTTTTTTAACTGAGGTTGACCCTGAAAATGTGTTCTCAGCCCTTGAAGCGGTCCTCAGGGGTGAATACGCCGTAGAGGAGAGGACTCTCCTGAGTGTCTACCACAACGGTGAGCTGCCCTCCGCCCTCAACGAGGTCGTCCTCATGACCCGCAGGCCAGCCAAGATGCTGCATATAGAGATATCTGTTGATGATGAGGTGGTTGAGGAGCTCCGGGCCGACGGGATAATCATAGCAACACCAAGCGGCTCAACAGCCTACTCCATGTCGGCAGGTGGTCCCATAGTTGACCCCCGGGTTGAAGCCTTCCTCATAGTGCCGATATGTCCCTTCAAGCTCAGCGCAAGACCCCTGGTGGTCTCAAACAAGAGCGTAATCCGGGTTAAACTCCTCAGAAAGGGGAAGAAGGCAATCGCCGTTATCGACGGCCAGTATGAGGAGGAGATCAACCACATGGATGAGGTCATATTCAGGAAGTCAGGGCGAAAGGCCCGCTTCGTGAGGCTCAGCAAGGACTTCTACAGGAAGGTCCGTGAGAAGCTCATAGAGGGCGGAATAGACTCTATAAATGGTTGAAGGCTGTTTAAATGGAATCTGAAATTGTAAGGCCCCTCGTGGCTGACCTCACCCATGGGGGTGTCACCATAGCCCTGGAGATGAGGAAGTACTTCCCTGAGGTCATGGCCTGGGACTTTTACGGCACACTCGATGATGATGACCGTGAACTTCTGATGGAAGCAGGTATCCGTGCCGTTGAAGGGCCTGTCAGTGGATCCACAGTAATAGCACCTGTACACTGCCCTGTCAGGTCAGATCTAAACCACCATGAGGTAACCGGATGGCTCCTCAGTTCCTGGAGGAGGGAGAATAGGGTGCCGGTGGTTGAGGTGACAGGTGTTAAGGGGAAAACAAGCACCGTGTGGATACTCCTGAGTATAATGAAGGGCCTTGAACCCCTGGTCCTCAGCAGTCTGGGATCATGGGCAGGTGATGAACTCCTCATGCGGGATATAAGCATAGCCCCGGCCAGCATAATTGAGACCGTGAACCTCGCGGAGCACCATGATTACGGTGCAGCCATCTTCGAGGTCTCCCTGGGTGGGACAGGCCTGGCAGATGTGGGGGTTCTGACGAACATAGCCGAGGACTACAGTATAAGGAGGGGGACCTCAAGGGCCAGCAGGGCTAAGGAGCAGATATTCAGAAGCAGACTGGTCTGCTGCGAATACGGTGCATTCAGGAGGTACTACAGCAACTTCAGGGACAGGACAAACACCTTCTCGGTGAGGGACGCTGAGGCCACACTCCACGTGGAGGAGGTGAAATACGGCCTTGAGTCAACAGAGGCCATCATCCATGCCAGGGGACTTAAAACCATTGAGGGGAACCTCCTGGATACAGAATTCCAGATTCAAACCTTTGCACCGGCAGAACACCAGCTATCAAATGTTATTGCAGCTGCAGGAGCCGCCCTGACCCTCGGATTTGATGTTGATGATGTTCAGAGGGGTGTTGGAGCCTATCATGGAATCCCTGGCAGGACCTCCATGAGAGAGCTCAATGGCACCACAATAATAGAGGAGATAAACCCTGGCCTCAACGTCCGGGCCATAGAGTACACCCTCCAAATGGCTGAGGAACTTCCAGACCCGGTGGTCATACTGGGGGGGAGATACGGGGTTACCTGTGAGGAGATAGATGAGTCCCGGCTTTCAGGGATACTCAGCGATTATGACCTTAACTTCATATTCACCGACGAACTGGGGTACAGTATCATGAGGAAAACCGGAGGGGATGGTATCTACTTCAAGAAACCTGAGGATGCCCTGCGGGTGGGGCTAAATCATCGTACAGTGGTTCTCATTTACCGCTCGGAGTATGGTGACCTCACAAAAAGGTAAAAAGTTGATGGTAGTCATAATTACATGATTTTTAATAAACCGGAGTTTTTGAAAAGTTATATAATAGGATACAATAAATTTCTCAAGTGATTAACGTTTACTGGAGATGATTCGTTGATAGCTGGAACAAGGGGGAGTCGCCTGGCGCTTGTCCAGACGAACCATGTCATCGAGATGCTCAGTGAAGTCTGCGAAGAGAAAATCGAGAAGAGGATCATAAAGACAAAGGGCGACAGGATAAGGGATTCCCAGCTCTACAGCATGGACTCCAGGGGTCTATTCACAAGGGAACTCGACATCGCAGTCCTTAACGAGGAGGTGGACCTTGCAGTCCACAGCCTGAAGGATGTCCCCAGTGACCTGGACCCTGACCTTGCGATTGCAGCCGTGCCGCCCAGGGAATCACCTGCAGAGGTCCTTGTATCCCGCCTTGACTGGGACGAGCTCCCCCCCGGTTCCAGGATTGGAACCAGCAGTCTACGAAGGGAAGCATTCTGCAACCATCACCAAAAAAATTTTAAGATGGAGCCCCTAAGAGGAAACATAGATACAAGGATACGGAAGGTTATGGATGGAGAGGTCCATGCAACCATAATGGCCGAGGCAGGGCTGAAACGTCTTGGACTTGAAGAGTACATTAAAAGAAGGTTCCCACTGGAATACTTCACACCTGCCGCCGGTCAGGGAGCCCTCGCGGTTGTGACAAGGGCTGACAGTGAATTGAGGAGCTCCATAGAGAGGATAACCCACCATCCATCCCGGCAGGAGGTCACAGCTGAGAAGACACTCCTCAGGGAGCTCGGTGCAGGTTGCCAGTGCCCCCTCGGTGTCATAGGAAGGGCCACTGGAAACCAGCTGACCCTCTACGCTGTACTTCTAACCAGAGAAGGTGAGATGCTCAGGAAGGTAACCGCTAAGGGGTCTCTTGCTGAAGCAGAGGATATAGGTAAAAAAGCCGCCAAAGAAATGGAGGATTATATTTGAGACAGATAAATGTGGGTGTAATCGGCGTTGGAGCCATGGGTTACAACCATGCCAGAGTTTACTACAGACTTAAAAATGCAAATCTTATGGCTGTGTCAGACATCATGAAGGGAACGCTTCAGAAGGTCGCCAACAAGTATGACACCGTTGGATACGTGGACTATGAGAACCTCCTGGAGATACCCGAGATAGAGGTCGTCAGTGTATGCGTGCCAACCACCCACCATTACAGAGTGGTCATGGATGCCCTTGAACATGACAAGCACGTTCTCGTTGAGAAACCCATCGCATTCACCCTCGAGGAGGCAGAGGAGATGGTGAAGACGGCGCGCAAAAGGGGTCTGAAGCTGGGTACCGGCCATGTTGAAAGGTTCAACCCCGCCGTCCAGAAGGCCAGGGAACTCATTGAGAATGATGTGATAGGTGACGTGGTCTCTGCATCAGCAAAGAGGGTCGGACCGTTCCCTCCAAGGATAAAGGATGTTGGGGTAACCATCGACCTTGCCATACACGACCTCGATGTGATGCACTACCTCTTCAGTGAACCCGTTGCAGAGGTCTACGCTGTTATGGGGAGCATACTAGAGAAGTGTGAGTACGAGGACCATGCCGAGATAATGACCAAGTTCAAAAGTGGAATCACAGGGATACTCGAGGTTAACTGGCTCACACCCTACAAGAGGAGGAAGCTGGCCATCACAGGTACAGATGGAATAATCAACGTTGACTACATAGACCAGAGGCTGGATGTCTATGGTAAATTCGCCCAGGACGTGGATATCAAACATGAGGAACCCCTGAAGAATGAGATCAAATCATTCCTCATGTCTGTTATAAATGATGAGGAGCCTGAAATAACAGGTGAGGATGGTATATACGCCCTCAGGACTGTGCTTGCAGCAATGAAGTCTGCGAGGGAGCACAGGCCCGTGAAGGTTAATGGTGATATTTGAGGTGCTTGTATGGAAAATGAACTTATAAGGAAGGCCCGGGAACTCAGGAGCAGGGGATTTACAACAGGGGAAATTGCAGATGAACTGAACGTGTCTAAGGACACTGCGAGGTGGCTTACACTTCAGACCACGACCTCTGTTTCCAGGAAGGAGGCCCCTGTGGATTTCGCGATCAACTGGGAGAGCCTGGGGGGCAGTTCATCCAGGATGAGGTATGTTTCAGCCGCCATGGCAGACATGGCCCTCAAGTATGGTGTTGCGGATGTTGTTCTTGGCATCGCCATAAGCGGTGTTCCCTTCGCAACGCTGATGGCTGATGTTATGGGTGCTGAAACTGGACTGGAAACATCACTTGCAGTTTTCCACCCCGTAAAGCACAGGAAGGATGAGGGTGCAGAGGGAGCCATAAGCAGTAACTTTGCAAAGGTGAAGGGCAAGAGGGTTGTTGTTGTTGATGATGTTATAACAAGCGGCCGGACCATAGCTGAGGTGGTTGAGGTCCTCAAGAACCAGGGAGCAAAGCCCATAGCCGTCACTGTCCTCATAGACAAGAAGGGCATCTCTGAGGTTGACGGTGTGCCGGTGGAGTCACTCATAAGGGTTAGCAGGCTGGGATGATTTACCTTCATCTAGTCTCCTAACCCTCTTGTCTCACCGAAAACTCCTTTTTTGTAATTTCCTTTAATAAAACAGAATAAATAAGTCAAAGAACTAATTTTTCCTTATTCTCTGGTTTCAGATGTCCCTGATAGAGATCCATTTATCCATCAAAACATCCATTCAGAACTGCAGGGCATTATCTGAAAATTAATCATGGATCTGACCGGTAAGATGAACATTTTTTTCTGAGCTGGGGAGTATTAATAACCTTTCATTACCCCATAGTTAATACTATGACGGGTCATCTATATGAAACGGGGTTTCTGAAAAAGGCGGTGTTTTTAAGGCAGTTGATTTTTGCCCTGAAAAATCTTTTCATCCACGGTGGTTTTCTTCCGGCGCTCTGGGGGCCCTCGCTTCTTCTGGTATCAACGGTTCTCCTTGAAAGTCGCTGCGGCCCCTTAACCTGGGGGATATGCTTCATGCTGCCCCTTACAGTCTACGCCTACGATTACCTTGCTGACCTTGAGCTGGACTCCCTAACGAATTCTGATAGATCAGAATTCAACCATAAATGGGGTGAATGGCTGCTGGCAGCCTATGCAGGAGCTCTTCTGGCGCTGCTGCTTCTCTGCATGGATCCACTGATCACGGTCCTCACAGCTTCAATGTTCATTACCGGGATCCTCTACTCAAGATTCTTCAAGGGGCTCACAGCATACCTGACGGGATTCAAAAACATCTATCTGGGCCTTGTATGGAGTTCATGGACAACCATACCTGCAATGGGTGGCAGATCCCTCCCTGCACATATCCTGGTGTTCACATTCATATTCCTCAAGGTATACGTAAACACTGCCTTCAGCGACTACAAGGACATTGAATCGGACGCCATGAGGGGCCTCAAGACTCTCCCTGCGGTCTTCGGTGAGAATAACAGCTTAATGATACTACAGCTCCTCAATGCGCTGGGTGCAGCCACCCTCAGCCTTGGAGTGCTCACGGGACTCATCCCAGGCATAGGTGCTGTTGCTGTGATCCTCTCATCATACACGGCCCTTTACCTGCATCTGAAGCCGGTCATGGATGTAAAAACAGCTACACTCATAGCGGATCTTGAGGGGCCCCTTCACCTCCTCCTTGGTCTGGGGGTCATGATGTGAAATTTTAGATCCCATAGAATACAGCGCCTCCACAGCCATGACAAAAAGGGATCTGATCCTTCACCGTACGCTGAATCACAGAATTGTCAGGAATCAGGGGCGGTACCTCAGTATCGCCCCTATGCCCCCAAAGGCCCTCAGAAGCTGCATTCCCTCCTCGGTCTCAGTTGATATGATTTCAACCTCGGTTCCGACCTCCTCGGCCATCTCAACGAGGTCGTCGATCATGTCCCTCCTATCTGAGAGTCTCATCTGATCGTTGCAGCTGGGACAGGTTTCAGTATCCGGAAGGTCCCTGCCCGTCTTCTCCATCCTGTGTCCGCAGGATGCACACTCGTAGGTCCCCCTCTGGTACTTAAGGTCCTCTGAGAGAAGAAGAACCTCAACCGCACCCATCTGGAGGTGCTGTCGAACCTCCCTTTCACCGTAGGATGCGAGTCCATCCTCATTTATGAGTTCCCTGAGGAATCTCTGGACAAGTTTCTTCTCCCTCATAACATCTATTTCACTTAAAACATCCATTGACTTGTCTATGACCTCCCTTATACCGAACTCCCCTGTGTAGGATGTGTCCACAGTCGTTATGACCTTCTTCTTCAGTTCATGGTGGAGGTAGTCGCCGTTGAGGAACTCCTCCTTTGTGTGACCCGGGCCCCCGAGGATTATGCCCTTGAGGTCATCTATCTGAAGGAAGGCCTCATTCATGTGTTCCCCTATCCTCTTGAGGAACTCATGGGCTGCAAGGTCTATGAGCCTGTCGAACCTCCTCTGGGACTGTCCACCGGCCTTGTGTTTACCTGGAACCCCACTGGTGAGTGTCTTGAGTATGTCTATCCTCTTACCCTTCAGGGTTGCGATTGTGGCCTCCTTCCTGTCAAGGACTGCGAGGCCATAGGTTTCCTTCTCCTCAAGCATCTCCCTCAGTGGTTCAAGGTAGAACTCTGAGTTACAGTGGTATATGTATGTCTTGATGGGTTCAGGTGGCTCGAATACGTAGGTCTCCATCTTCTCTGTACCCGGGCCTCCCCTGGGAACCATGCCGACGAACATGACGAGCCCCTTCTCGGGTGGTTTCGGGAATAGTTTGAGCCTCTGCATTATAACCTCAATGGCTGACTGGACGTTCTTCTTCGTCTGTTTGCTCTTTATGTTGGCACTCTGGCTCAGTTCCTCCCTCATATGCTTTGCAACGTCACTTATCTGCCGGTCAGGGGGTATGTATACCGATACGAGTTCCGTCCCCCTGCCCCTCTTGTCTGAGAGTTCCTGGAGGGTCCTCTTGAATTCGAAAAGCTCCTTTGATGATGGTTCGCTCACTATGAATCACTCCTCATGAAAATGATAAAATAAACTGTAAATGTATATGGGGCGGGGTGATTATAAAGTTTACTGGAGGGTGGGAGAAAAATGTATAAATGGATTCCACCATAACTCGAAAGGAAGAGTCAACTGATTTTATGGTGGACCGTTATGAGAATCGTGATTACCATTGGAGGATCAATCATCATAAGTGAATTCTCCCATGAGATGTTCAGGGCCTATGCTGACATTCTGAATTCACTGAGAGATGAACATGATCTCTTTGTGGTTGTGGGGGGAGGAAGACCTGCCCGTGACTACATAGGAGTTGCCAGGGAACTGGGAGCCAGCGAGGCCCGGTGCGATGATATAGGTATTGATGTGACCCGCCTGAATGCCCGGCTCCTTATAACCGCCCTGGGTGATAGCGCCTACCCGGGGGTTCCAGAGAACTTCAGGGAGGCCCTCGAGGTTGCCACGACCGGGAGGATAGTCGTGATGGGTGGTACCGAACCAGCCCACAGCACAGATGCTGTCGGGGCAATACTCGCTGAGACCGTTGAGGCGGACCTCATGATAAACCTCACCTCGGTGGATGGATTCTATGACAGAGACCCGGCCAAATATCCTGACGCCAGGTTCTACCCGGAGATCACCGCCAGTGAGATGCTCGAACACCTCAGGGGCTCTGATGTGAGGGCGGGTACCTATGAATTCTTTGACCACACAGCCCTGCATATGATAAGGAGGTCAGGTATAAGGACCATGATAGTGAACGGTAACGACCCTGAAAATCTCCTGAGAGCCCTTGATGGTGAGATAGGCACCACAGTTATCCCTGAATAAACCGCTAAATTACTGAGATGTAATCAAAATTTAATGGAGGTAATAGTTATGGTTGAACCACACAAGCACTGCCCTGTATGCAGTACCCCGATACCCATGGATGAGGTAACCTGTTCAGAGAGGTGTCAGGAGATCCTCTCAAAAAACCAGCAGAGGGTCAGAAGGACACGTATGATATTCTACCTGGTATTCGCCCTCTTCATTGTGGTGTGGGTTGTACTTTCAATTAGAGGTTGAACCTTTTATGGGGATCTGAGTACAGCCACCCCGTAAACTATGAGGATTACACCCACAGCCAGACCCACAAACACCGGGTTGAATGAGAGTGCAGCCATGAGAATGTATATGACCCCAAAAATGGCACTCATTATACCCGCATTTCTTTTCAGGTAACTCTGGGAGCCTGCTGAAAGGATCAGCATTGCAGCCACCAGAAGAAGGATCCCTGTAACGTAAAGCCAGGCTCCTGCAAGTTCATTTATAAGGAAGACCCTGAAGGCCAGCATGAGGCCAACTGCAAGGGTTATAACCGCAAAGACCATCCAGAGCACGCCCACCTCCATGTACCTCCGCCCTCTGATGGCATTTGCGAGCATCCAGACCCCGAGGGCAGAAAGCACAAGGCCCGTCAGTATGCTTATGGCCGTCACACCGGAAACAGGTGATACCAGAAACACGATACCCAGAATAACCGAAAGGAGACCCATCCCTTTTTTCAGCATCATCTCACCATTCTGTAATATGTTCATCTGATTTTATATATTTTGTTAATCTCTGCATTCTCTGACCTGAAAACCATCATTGATTATATATCCTGTTAATCCCTGCCTTCTACGGACATGAACCCATCATAGAAGCATCTTCAAACCTGTAAACAGTAATAGGATTATGAAGATGTACCTTATGTACCTCACATCAACCCTGTGGGCGATTAGAGCCCCCAGCCGTGAGGAAGGGACACTCATAACAATAACAAGCAGGAACTGAAGGAGGTTAACATAACCGACAGTGAAGGGGCCCCCTGGCCCTGTGAAGATGTAGGAGATGGTCCCTGATGCAGCCGTAAATGCAATTACAAGGGAGGATGTACCAACGGCCTCGAGGACATCAAAGCCCGCCACCATCACAAGGAGCGGTACCAGGACCACACCCCCACCGATGCCAAGGAGACCGGATAGAAAACCTGCCAGGAATCCGAGGGGAAATGCTGCATTCCGCCCAAACCCTGAAGGCGAAATTCTGGATGATAGAATGAGCTGTGCTGAAACCAGTATGAGTAAAACACCGAAAAACGCCCTGAGGACATATGCGGGTGATGCTGAAGCTGTGAAAACACCTGCCACGCTACCGCACGCACCAAGAACGCCCATGGTGATTCCAATCCTGGCATCGACACACTTCCTCCTGTAATGAGAGTGGGCTCCGCTGAGGGCCGTTGGAAGGATTATGGCAAGGCTCGTCCCGAAGGCCGTCCTTATGGCAATATCCGATGGTGTGCCCCCTGCCTCCATGAGAAAGAATAGCACCGGGGCTATTATGAAGCCGCCGCCGACTCCGAGAAGGCCCGTTGCAAGTCCAGCCAGAAGTCCCGTGAGTAAAAGTGCCACCACATAAATTAATGGATCCATATTCAACCCCTTTAACTGCTGACCACGATAATTTATAAGTGGAAAGTTTCATATCTCATGCTGTTAGTTATTAAATTTCTTCTGGGTGAATAACTTTGAGATCAGAGAGGTTCATGGTAGCCGGCATAATCTTCATTGGAGTGGCGGTCACACTCCTTGTGACAGACCTTCTGGATCACATCATAACACCCTTCACACACGTGTTCCTCATGGGCTCCTCAGAGGGCAAGGACGTGATATTCTTCACCGTAATGGGGACCATGTTCATCCTAGCACCACTCTTCAGGGAGGATGGGCTGGTGGGGAGGTCTTCACGTCTTGATAAAAACAGCTACCTCCACATCGCAGCCCTCCTTGCCTTTATCACATACCTCACAGGGACTGCAATAGAGGTCCTGATACGCCTCAGTATGGGTGTATCCCCCCTCACCACCTTCATATCGATGGACCCCCCGGCATCAACAAGCATAACCCACTCACACGTCTTCAAGGCCAGTCTGAGTCCCCTGACGGGCCTCATTGTCCCTGCATCATCAGGAATCCATACCGGTTCTTCGCTGGCAGGTTACATCCCCTTTTTGCTGCCTATGACCCTCACGGTGATCCCCGTAATCTATCTGATGGGCCTCCTTTCAACAGGGGACCGGAGGGACTTCCATGTTGCAATAGTGATATTCGCAACCGCCACAACCATAATAGGGATAATCGACGGGGGCCTGTTCTCAACCCCTGCCCTTGTGGGTCTATCCGGAATACTCGGCATGAGCGCCCTGAGGGTCCCCTTCAGTCCGGGCAACCTTAAAGTCCCCACCCTGATAATAGGGGGCCTCATAGCCGTGCGAATACTCCTGGGGATCCTCGGATCAGTCCCGGAATACTATGAGGTCACTGTACTCGAGCCATCAGGTAACCTCGCTCTCGACGGACTTCATGTACTCTCAGAGGAGAAGAAGGGTGATAGAATCATCCTAAAGCTCTCATCAGACCAGAACGAGATGGAACTTCTGAATAAACTCACAGCTCGCCTTGATGGAAGATGCCATGGTTTCTTCATGACATGGAACTTCTTTTCATTCTTCTAGGGAGGATCAGAAATGAAGCTCAGCATAATCATACCAGCATACAACGAGGAGGAATATCTTCCAGGACTGCTTGAAAGCATAAGGAATCAGGACTTCGATGATTATGAGGTTATAGTCGCAGATGCAGCCTCAAATGATAATACCCGAAAGATAGCGAGAGAATACGGTTGCAGGGTTGTTGATGGGGGTATGCCCGCGGTGGGAAGAAACCGGGGAGCTGCCGCTGCCAGGGGCGAACTGCTGCTCTTTCTGGACGCCGACCTTGTCCTCACCGAGGGGTACCTCATGGATGCTGTTGAGGAGTTTGAATCAGAGGACCTTGGAATTGCAATAACCCAGATGATACCCATCTCAACCAGGAGGCGCGATAAGATACTGCATGAATTTGCCAACAGATTCATGATACTGGTTGAATCCATAAAACCCCATGGAGCCGGATGCTATGGCATACTGACACGCAGGGAGCTCCATGAGAAGGTGGGTGGCTTCGATGAATCCCTGGATTTTGGAGAGGATACAGACTACATTGAAAGGATAGGGAAGATAAGCAGGTTCAAGGTCCTCAGGAAACCCAGGGTCCTGGTATCCATAAGGAGACTGGAAAAGGAGGGACTCAAGAACCTTGCATTCAAGTACACCAGGAGCACCATCTATGATTTCATGGGTAAGAGGGTCAGTGCAGGTGACCTTGGCTATGAATTCGGCCACTCCAGGAGGAAGAGGAGGGTCCTCTACTCTGTCTGCGGTGAGGGTATGGGTCATGCGATACGCAGTGGCGTAATCCTCGATAAACTCACAGAGGACCATGAAGTCCTCATATTTGCAAGTGACCGTGCCTATAAGTATCTGAGCAGTAAATTCGATAACGTCCATGAGATATACGGGTTCAACACCGTCTACGAGGATAACAGTGTAAACGACGTTAAAACATTCCTGAGGGCCATGAAAACCTTCCCAAGGGACCTCAAGGAGAACCTGAGGCTCCTCTACAGGATCGCAAGGGACTTCAAGCCGGATGTGGTGGTCTCTGACTTTGAGTTCTATGCCAGTGTTGTGAGTAACATGCTCAGGATCCCCCTCATAAGCATTGATAACATGCACGTTATAACCCAGTGCCGTATAGAGTACCCTGAGAGGTTCCGCAGGGATAAGCTGAAGGCAGAGGCCGTTGTGAGATCCTTCATTGTGAGACCCAGACGTTATCTGATAACCAGTTACTTCTTCCCTGAGGTTAAAAACCCTGATAAGGTATCCATGTATCCCCCTGTACTCAGGGAGGAGATAATGAATCTCAGGCCATACTATGGAGATCACGTGATGGTGTACCAGACGAGTCAGTCAAACAGGAAGCTCCTTGAGGTCCTGAGGTCCATTGACAGGGAATTTGTTGTCTATGGCTTTGACAGGGAGGGGGTTGATGGGAACCTCACCTTCAGGAGATTCAATGAGGATCAGTTCTTCAGGGACTTTGAGTCTGCAGCCGCTGTTATAACAAATGGAGGCTTCACCCTTATAAGTGAGGCCCTCTACCTCAGGAAACCCGTCTACAGTGTTCCCGTGAGGGGACAGTTCGAGCAGATACTGAATGCAGTTTACCTTGAGAAGCTCGGCTACGGGGAGTTCCATGAGAAAACCGAAAGGGAAAGCCTTGAGAGATTCCTTGGCAGGCTGGATATTTACAGAAGGAACCTTGAGGACTATGATGGTGGTAACAATGAGATCATAGAGGCCCTTAAGAGGACCATAGATGAGTGCTCTCGAGGATGCTGAAAATGCAAGTTTTTAAGGAAAATCCTGTGAAGACAGAAGAAAATTAATAGATACAATTTGAATAGAGTAAGAAATCAAAACTTTGTAGAATTAATAGATTAGTGTGACCCGAGGGTCACAAAAACATCAAAGTTCTCTAACCTGAAAAAATTATGTGTAACTAGAGAGTCACGCCAAGATCAAGCTGCTCTGTGAGCTCCTTGTACCTGTTCCTTATGGTTACCTCTGTTACACCTGCAACCTCTGCAACGTCTCTCTGGGTCTTGCGTTCCCCGAGGAGGACCGATGCTATGTAGAGGGCCGCTGCTGCAACCCCAGTTGGACCTCTTCCTGATGTGAGGCCGTTCTCCATTGCCATCTCAATTATCTCAATGGCCTTGGACTGTACCTCACCTGATAGGCCCAGTTCACTTGCAAACCTTGGCACGTAATCCACCGGGGATGTTGGAGGTAACTTTATGTTGAGTTCCCTTGTCAGGAACCTGTAGGTCCTTCCAACCTCCTTCTTGCTCACCCTTGAAACCTCTGCAATCTCGTCAAGGGTCCTTGGAACGTTGCATTTCCTGCATGCAGCGTAGAGTGATGCTGCCACCACTCCCTCAATGCTCCTTCCCCTGATGAGTTTGTTCTCAACGGCTCTCCTGTATACCATGGAGGCCGCTTCCCTCACACTCCTGGGGAGCCCCAGCCTTGATGAGTCACGATCAAGCTCGCTGAGGGCAAATGCAAGGTTCCTCTCGGTGGCGCCTGATATCCTTATCTTCCTCTGCCACTTCCTCAGACGGTACCACTGGGCCCTGTTCCTTGCAGGTATGTCCCTTCCATATATGTCCTTGTTTCTCCAGTCTATCATTGTTGATAGACCCTTGTCGTGTATGGTGTAGGTTATGGGTGCTCCTACCCTTGTCCTCTTATCCCTCTGTTCGTGGTCAAAGGCCCTCCACTCTGGACCCATATCAACCAGGTTATCGTCTATGACAAGACCACATTTTCCACAGACTATTTCAGCCCTTTCGTAGTCGCCCCTAAGGTCATCGGAGCCGCACTCAGGGCATTTTGTTTCCTTCTCTATTTCAGAAACATCAGACCTCATTTTCTCCTTCGTTTCCTTCGCCCCCATTTTTTCACATTCTTTATACCCACGTATAAAGTCTCTCCAACTCGGTTCTCAAAGTTTTCAGGATTTATTGCACGAGATGGTTTTATGGATATGTATGGATTCCGTGTAGGTCCAAAGATATCGTGCACTTTTCCTATCCTTTTCCCATCGGAAGTAAAAACAGGTGCTCCAAGCTGCGGTGTTCTATCTGAACGTGCTATGATCCTTCCCTTGTTGGAGACATGTGAAATATTCCCTAAAGCCTTCATAATTCACCGAAAATTTTATATACTGTATTCTCTAACTACTAGTATATAAATGTTTCGATAATTTTATATAAAATTAGGGCTGGGTGTCATGAGGTCATCTGTTTTCCATAGTAGATCGCCGCAATGAGACCTATCAATGTCGGTGCAATATAGCTTGCGATCCTATCAACAACACTGGCTGCCATGACATAATCGGCGCCTATCCCTGCAACTGCAAATAGGCCCACAAGTATCCCCTCTCTCAACCCAAGGGACCCTGGTAGAATCGGAAGGAGGGATATTAGGATCCCGACTGTGTAGATTATTATGAGTGGAACCGCAGGTGGTGAGACACCCACAGCCAGGAAGCAGACATAGAGTCGACAAACATCAAGGGCCCACATCCCCAGTGATATGAAGAATCCTATGACAAAGACCCTCCTGTCTGTTATTGCAGTTGAAAAGCCATCATTGAATCGATTTATATAGAATATGACCTTCTCGTGTATCCCTGCAAAACTGATACCCCCTTCCCTGAACCTTGAGAACCATGAAACCAGCCTCCTTGTGACAGAAAGGGCTATCCTCTGGGCTATTTTTTTGTTCATACCCGCATAGACCGCCAGGGAGAACCCTGCAATGGTCACAAGGATCAGCACACTGACAACTATCCTGGTCCAGATGGATATCTCCCAGGTCATTATGAGCACCGCAGAGAGAATGGAGATCAGGGCAAAGGGTATGAACTCAAAGACCCGGTCCGCTGTGGATGATGCAAAACCAATCTCAAAGGGTGTGCCCTCAACCTCACGCAGAAGGTAGGCCCTCAGTGGCTCACCACCGGCAGCCCCGGGGGTTATGTTGTTCCCGAAGATACTGGTAAAAAGAAGCATCATGAGCCTCGGAAAGGATGGAGCATCATCAACCACATTCAGGATGAGCCTCCACCTCAGGGTCCACAGGATAAGTATAATGGCCTCCAGGACGAAATTGAGGGCAAGAAAATAGGGGCTGGTCCCCTCAAGTGCCCTCAGAATATCACCGAAACCTGCGAAAAAACCTATGAGAAATATTACAACAGCAACCGCAAGGAATGAGAGAACGATGGTCCTTCTGTTCTCTCGGATGTAATCAAATACGCTGCTCTCTTCCATGGAAACCAACTACTTTCGAAGGCCAAGGATCTCTGAAAGGGAAATTCCGCCTTCAACACCCTCCACTATTGAGGACTCCTTCTCCCTCACCTTCAGGGCGGCCTTCACGACTTCCCCTGTAACCTCGGAGGGCACAACAACCACACCTGACTCATCACCGAGGAGCAGGTCCCCCTTTTTAACCATGACACCATCACACTCAAGGTCTACATTGAGCTGCCCCTCGGCACGGGGTTCCCCCGCGCAGGGCACATAGTCCCTTGAGAATACAGGGAAATCAAGTTCAAGGAGGGCATCAATATCCCTGCAGGATCCATAGATAACGACCCCTGCGATACCCCTTTTCATGGCGGTCTTAGAGGTGAGTTCACCCCACACAGCCCTCTCATCACCATCAGCACCTATAAAAATAATTTCCCCTGGTGCTGCAGCATCAATGGCCATGACGGACGTCCCCCAGTCGTGCTGGGATGTCCTGACTGTGACCACTCTACCGCAGACACGCAGGTTGTTCACCGGTTTTATTGAGGGTATCACGCCAACCTCTCCGGTCACACTTTTGAGTGCATCGGAAATCTGGGGCGCCGATATCCCAGATAAAAGCCTGACAGGGTCCTCGGGTACACTGAGCCTCCTGAGACGATCAATCGGTTTCATACCTCTCCTGGCCATCCAATCAATCCTGGGGAGTTGTGACCTCTTCGACCATGGTCCTTCCAGCTACAACTTCATCAACACTGTGGATGGAACCACCATAACTCTCTATTGCCCTTGTTATCTCATCGAAATCCAGGTCGTTCCCCTGGATGGTCACCTTGATGTTCTCTGTTTCCTTGTCGATCTCCATGAGGGTGATGTTAACTCCCTCAACACCCCTCAGTTCACTCAGATACTTTGCATATTCAGGTATTATGGGTTCGTGGGGTTTCAGTATATCCAGAACGATTCTAATAAGGCCCTTAGCCACCATCTTTCCTCCATGAATCTGTTAAAATGATATAGTATTATGATAACATAGATATTTAAATATAGCCCAGAAACACACCTCTGATTATTTTATATATCAGTATCGTCATATAAGATATAGATATTATCAAGTTATTAAAGGGCCAGATATGTCTCTTATCAAGCTTCAGCAGATAACCGATGAGTTAGAGGAACTTAAATATCAGGGAGAGCAGGGAATACCCATACTAATTGAGGGCCGTAAGGATGAAGAAGCCCTGCGGGAGCTGGGCGTCAACGGTCCCTTCATAAAGGTTTCAGGCACCAGACTGAGCCTTTCGGAGATTGCTCTCAGGGCATCCCGGACATCGAGGGTCATAATACTCACAGACTTTGACCGGAAGGGCAGTGAACTTGCAAAAAGACTCTACAGGGACATGCAGAGTCTTGGAGCAGATCCAGACCTCAGGATACGTCGTAGACTCATGGGGATGACACGCAGATACATCAAGGATATACAGAGCCTCCCTTCTTACATTGAAAGGCTGAAGCTGGAGGTATGCCCGTACCCCCTTGATAATATCTGAATGCTGTTATCATCACACTTCAATTTGATAACCAGTCATTCCTCAAAAGGAGGGTTTACATGGGAAAAGAAGAGATAAGCACAACTAAATACCTCATTCACGCTCAAATTAACGCTAATGGAATCGTAGAGAAACCAGATGTCGTGGGGGCGATATTCGGACAGACCGAAGGCCTCCTCAGCAACGACCTCGACCTCAGGGAACTCCAGAAAACAGGAAGGATCGGTAGAATCAAGGTTAACATAACATCACGTGGTGGTAAATCAAAGGGGGAGATAATAATACCATCAAGCCTTGACCGTGTTGAAACCGCCATACTTGCGGCTTCCCTGGAAACGATAAACCGTGTCGGGCCATGCGAGGCCTACATCCAGGTCACCAAGGTCGAGGACGTCAGGGCAGTTAAACGTAAGAGGGTCGTTGAGAGGGCCAAGGAGATCTACGCAAGCATGATGGAGGAGGTTACTCCCGAAAGCCTCAAGATGATCGAGGAGGTAAAGGAGGCCATGCGCGTCCATGAGATCACCGAGTACGGTGAGGAGAAACTTCCGGCCGGCCCCAACGTTGAAACTTCAGACGCCATACTGGTGGTTGAGGGAAGATCAGACGTGCTCAACCTCCTCAAGTACGGTATAAAGAACGCCATAGCAGTGGAGGGTGTCAGTGTACCGAAAACCGTGGCTGATTTAACCAGGAAAAAGACCGTTACCGCCTTCGTTGATGGTGACAGGGGCGGTGAACTCATACTCAAGGAACTCCTCCAGGTTGGTGAAATAGACTACGTCACCAGGGCCCCCAAGGGCAAGGAGGTGGAGGACCTTGAGAAGGACGAGATAATGATGGCCCTGCGTAACAAGGTGCCTGTTGAACAGTTCTACCATGACCTTGGAATGAAGAAGGAGAAGAAGAAGACAGAGGACAAGATGGTGCTCCTCCGTAACATCCTGAAGGAGCTTGAGGGCACCGGAAACGCCGAGATACTCGACGACGCCCTGAACATACTCAGGGAGGTTAAGGTGGAGAACCTCTATGACGAACTGAGCAGGGTCAACAACCACCCCTACGCCGTGGTATTTGATGGTGTGATAACACAGCGCCTGGTTGACCTCTCCTTCGAGAAGGGTCTCAGATACCTTGTGGCCGTTAGAAGCGGGGATATAGTTAAGAAACCCCACAACCTCAAGCTTATAACCGGTCACACCTGAAATTAACAGAAGGCATCAAAAATGTATGTTGATATGAACCGTGAGTATCTGAAGGACATAAACACCACGGAAGACGTTAAGATACCTGAGGATCCCCTTGAAAGGGTTATAGGGCATGAAGATGTCATGCCAATGATAAAGATAGCTGCTAAGCAGCGTAGACACCTGCTACTTGTTGGACCGCCGGGCATAGGAAAATCACTCCTTGCCCAGGCAATATCCTTTCACCTGCCTGAACCATCTGAGGAGATAACGGTTGTCCACAACCCTGAAAGGCCAGAGAGACCATTCGTTGAGATAAAAAACAGGAAAGAGATCGAGGATGAAATCCTTGAAATCGAAAGGGCTGAGGGGGAACTCATAGACCCCCAGAGCGCCCCTGATGCTGTTGCAGAGCGCCTGGGCTTCAAGTGCATCCACTGCGGGGAGTACAGCAGCGCCTATAACAGTATCTGCCCGCGGTGTGGTGGGGACAAGTTTTCACACATTAAGGCCCGGAGAAAACATATCGGAGACCTCCTTGGAATGTTTGAGATGAGTTCAGGGAGCCTCAGCGTCCCCCAGAAGAGGGTGACAACGACCCGGATCATTGATGGTGTTGAGGAGGTTGTGATCTATGAGCGGGTTGGTGGTGAGGAGATCAAGGTACTTGATCAGAGGGCCCTTGAAAAGCGAAGGCAGATCGTTGAGGAGAAGCCCAGGAACGTCATAGTACCCCTTGATAGAAAAACCTTTGTCCAGGCCACAGGGGCCAGTGAAACCGAACTCCTGGGAGATGTCCGCCATGACCCCTACGGAGGTCACCCTGACCTTGGATCCCAGCCCTATGAACGCGTTGTGCCGGGAGCCATCCATGAGGCCCATGAGGGTGTCCTCTTCATAGACGAGATAGTTCACATTGCAGGCCTTCAGAGGTTCATATTCAGCGCAATGCAGGATAAAACATTCCCCATAGTCGGTAGGAACCCCCAGAGTGCTGGAAGTTCCGTCAAGGTCGATGAGGTTCCATGTGACTTCATATTTGTCGGTGCCTGCAACATTGCGGACCTCCAGTACATACTCCCCCCTCTGCGATCAAGGATCCAGGGAGAGGGTTATGAGCTTCTTCTGAACACCACAATGCCTGATACCGATGAGAACCGGGCAAAGATAGCTCAGTTCGTTGCGCAGGAGATAGAGCTCGATGGAAAGATACCCCATGCCCGTGCCGCTGCCGTTGAACTCCTCATTGAAGAGGCTAGACGGAGGGCAAGGGCCGTGGATGATGTTGATAACGCCCTCACCCTCAGGCTCCGGGACCTCGGAGGGGTTGTGAGGATGGCCGGGGACCTTGCAGTTATGGATGGAAGCCCCTACATTGAGACCCGGCACATGGAGGTCGCCATAAGGAAGGCCGTTTCAGTTGAGGACCAGATAATAAGAAGATACAAGAGCTATGAGAAGGCCCTCGAGAAGGATCTATCAAGCTCCCAGAGGATGTCACAGCATGGATACAGCAGTGAGAACATAGACCGCAGCTACATGTAGTGAGAACTGCATCAGATGAGTTCGATGAGTGCATGATCCGCAAGGTTTAAGTGGATATTTATGGTAGATACCATGAATATGAAGAGGGAGTCAGAGGAAAGGCAGGGTCTTCTTGAACGTTACAATTTTCCAGAGCTCATTGAGGATTACCTCATTGAACTTGAGATCAGGAATTACTCTCCAAACACGATAAAGACGTACAAATCAATTGTTAAAAACTTTTATGAGTTTCTGATGAATGAGGATGACCTCTACGATGACCGGAGGGTCCTCAGGTCCTTCAAGAGGTATATACAGTACCTTAAAAGGGATAAAAAGGTTACACAGAACTATATCTACCTTGTAACCGTTGTTGTTAAGAAGTTCTTTGAGTTCAGTGGCATAGACTGCTTGGAGGAGGTTAAGGCCCCCAAGAGGACCAAGTCCCTCCCCAAGTCCCTCAATGAGGATGAGGTCAAAAGTCTCATCAACGCCGTTGAGGTGGCTGATGATGGCTCCGTCATAAGGAGGTTCATAAAGACACGTGACCGCCTTATACTCTCACTTCTCTACTCATCGGGTCTCAGGGTCTCTGAGCTGGTCTCACTCAGGATCAATGACATAGACCCTGATGAGAGGACCATAAGGATCAGGGGTAAGGGTGATAAGGATCGTATAGTCCTATTTGATGAGAACACCCGTGATCTCCTCATGGATTACCTCAAAAGAAGGATTCATGAAAGCGAGTACCTGTTCCTCAACCGTTTCGGCGATCCCCTCACCCCCAGGTACGTTCAGATGATGATAAAGAACTATGCACGGAAGGCCGGGATAAAGAAGAAGGTCACCCCACACATACTGAGGCACTCCTTTGCAACCCACCTCCTCAAGAACGGTGTGGATATAAGGGCCATACAGCAGCTTCTGGGCCATTCAAACCTTTCAACGACACAGATATATACCAGTGTGGATATGCAGACCCTTAAAAATGTTTATGACAGGGCCAGACTCCTCTAATTAATTTATTTTTCATTTATTTCAATAAAATTCAGGTCAGGAGCCAGAAGATTGCCTGAATTCTTCCTTCAAGGGCGGGCTTAATTTTTCAGAAGGTCAGTGACTTCATCGAACCATGGAAAGTTATATATACTGGCAATCCCAATTTACCTTTATATCCATAAATTTGAATATATTGATTGGAGGTTAAAGGATTGTTACAGGAATTCGCCGATTATGTAACATACAATCTCATGGGCCTTGAACCGGCCTCCCACCTCGGAAGCGCCGTTAACTTCTTCATATACGACACCATAAAGATATTCATACTTCTCGCCACACTCATATTTGTCATATCATTCATAAGAACATATATACCGCCCAACAAGGTTAAGGAAACACTTGAAAAAAGGCACAAGTACACAGGAAACTTCATAGCAGCCCTGGTTGGTATAATCACCCCCTTCTGTTCATGTTCAGCCGTGCCACTGTTCATAGGCTTCGTTGAAGCTGGCGTGCCCCTGGGTGCAACATTCTCATTCCTCATATCATCCCCCATGATAAATGAGATAGCAATAATATTGCTCCTTGGACTGTTCGGATGGCAGATAACCGCCTTCTATATATTATCAGGTTTCATAATCGCAGTTCTTGGCGGAATCCTCATAGGAAAGCTTAAAATGGAAACCGAACTTGAGGATTACGTCTACGAGACACTGGAGAAGATGAGGGCGCTGGGGGTAGCCGATGTTGAACTACCAAAACCAACACTCCGGGAGAGGTACGTGATAGCCAAGAATGAGATGAAGGATATACTCCGCCGTGTTTCACCCTACATAGTTATAGCAATAGCCATCGGGGGATGGATACACGGTTATCTCCCCGAGGATTTCCTCCTCCAATATGCCGGTGCAGACAATATATTCGCTGTTCCGATGGCAGTTATAATAGGAGTGCCGCTGTACTCAAACGCCGCCGGAACCATCCCCCTCATATCAGCCCTCATAGAGAAGGGAATGGCTGCCGGAACCGCGCTGGCACTTATGATGTCAATAACCGCCCTGTCACTCCCCGAGATGATAATCCTCAGGAAAGTGATGAAGCCAAAGCTCCTCGCCACATTCATAGCAATCCTGGCAGTCTCAATAACACTGACAGGATACATATTCAACCTAATAATCTAGAGAATCTACAACATGTCATGTTAACAGGTTCAACCTGGAATTTGAGGTGAAATGATGAAGATACAGATATATGGTACAGGATGTGCAAACTGTCAGATGCTCGAAAAGAACGCCAGAGAAGCAGTCAAAGAACTTGGAATCGATGCCGAATTCGAAAAGATAAAGGAAATGGACCAGATACTGGAGGCAGGACTCACCGCCCTTCCAGGACTGGCAGTCGATGGTGAACTGAAAATCATGGGCAGGGTGGCCTCAAAGGAAGAGATCAAGAAGATCCTCTCCTGAAACCCCTCATTTCCATGGTGATGACTATGGTCAAAGATGAAGAAAAGGGCTTTGATGGAAAAATAAAGGCAATGATCTCATCAAAGGCATGCGCCTGCCAGACAGGCATCCTTGAGAAGAAGAAGTCAGGGCTGAGGTACGTAAACTGCAAGGGCTGCGGTAAACTATTCAAAACCGACAGGGACACCGAGTACTGCATGGACTGTGAAAAAAAGATGAAGTGATGGAGATGAGAATAACATTCCTGGGTGGTGGCCGGGTAGTCAGAATAATCCTCGGGGGCCTCCAGAGGGCAGGTAAACTACCCCGGGAGGTGATGGTGTGCGACCCCGATGAGGATTCCCTCAGAAGCCTTGAAGATGAATTCGGGGTTAAAACATCAGCTGACTGCAGCAGCATGGAAGGAGATGTGATATTCCTTGCACTGCATCCACCTGTCCTGAAGGATGTTCTGAACAAAATGGAGTCCCCTTCCCCTGAATCACTGATAGTGTCCCTGGCGCCCAGGATCAGAATAGAGGAGATACAGCAGGCACTGGACCACCCAAAGGTCGCGAGGGTCATACCCAACGCCCTCTCTCTTGTTAACAGGGGCTACAATCCCTTCAGCGCGGCAGATGAACTCACCGGGACTGACCTGGAAATACTTCAATCACTATTTGAACCTCTCGGAAAGTTTCCAGAGGTATCTGAGGACAAACTTGAAGCATACGCCGTTATAACTGCGATGGGTCCGACTTATCTATGGTTCCAGCTGGCTGAACTGGAAAAACTGGCTGTTGAGTTCGGCATGTCCCCTGATGAGGCTGCAACCGCTGTGCATTCCATGGCATCAGGCGCAGTGGAGGCCCTGTATTCACACCCAAACAGGGATGTGGTTATGGACCTCATACCTGTGAAGCCCCTGGAGGATGCAGAGGATGATATAAGGGCCATTTACAGGAAAAAGCTTAAACCGCTGTACGCTGGCCTCAGGGAGGGCCAATAAGATGGTCCTCGAGGTTAAGAATCTGAGCAAGAAATTTGGTAATCTGGTGGCTGTAGACAGCATCAGCTTCAGCGTGGATCAGGGAGAGATATTCGGTTTCCTCGGGCCAAATGGTGCGGGAAAGACAACGACCCTCAGGATGCTGACCGGGATAATAGAACCTGACAGTGGGAGCATCAAACTACTTGGATACGATGTTAAGGAGGACCCGATAAGGGTCAAGGAGAGAATAGGGGTTGTTCCCGAGAATGCGAATCCATACGTTGATATAACAGCCTGGCAGAACATGATGATTACCTGTGGCCTCTATGACCTCACCGGCAGGGAAGCTGAGGAGAAATCTGCTGAGATACTGAGAGATTTTGGAATATATGACCGCAGGGACCAGAAGGTCAAGGAGTTTTCCAAGGGTATGAAGCAGCGTTTAGTCCTTTCAATGGCCCTTGTTCATGACCCTGACTTTCTCTTTCTTGATGAACCCACCAGTGGACTTGACGTCAGGAGCAGCCTCCTGATAGTCGATAAGTTGAAGAAACTTAGTGAGGATGGCAAAACGATTTTCTTAACAACCCATAATATGTGGGAAGCCGAAAAACTCTGTGAAAGAATAGCAATTATTAACCACGGGAGAATCATCACAGTCGAAAGGCCCCATGTACTGAGGGAGACCACTGAAAGGCTCAGAAGGGTTGAAATCCTATTTGATAAAAAAATCTCTCCTGAAGACCTGCAGGGATACATCAAGGTGGATGAATTCAAGGGTAACAGAATAATACTTAAATGTGAGGATCTGAATCCGGTTTTAACAGGGATCAGCGCCTTTATAAGAGACTCCGAGGGGACTGTGAAGGTTCGTTCATTCAACACCCTGACACCCTCCCTCGAGGAGATTTTCCTTAAGATTGCAGAGGGATGATCATATGGGACAGTTAAACCGTTCACTGACGATTGTCCGGAAGAACATGATAATCTACTATCTTAAGGGGCCAGTTATAATATTCGGAATACTTATTCCAGCATTTTTCTTCCTTGCATTCATAACCGGACGTAAAGATCTTCCATTATCATTCCTGATGGCAGGCCTCACATCCATGACCGTCTTTTTCACGGCCACCTCCGTTTCCCCGGTTATAATGCCCTGGGAAGCCCAGATGAACACCCTTGAAAGGCTCATAGTATCTCCCGTATCCACAGCAGCGCTTTTACTTGGAGATGTAATTTCATCAGTTATATTCAGTCTCCTGATAACGCTTATTCCCCTAGCACTCATCATGACCCTCAGAGTTACAATCACAGATATCCCCATATTCTTCCTCAGCATTCTGATAGCATCCATATGTTTTTCTTGTCTCGGGATGGTCATGGCAGCGCCAAGGACAAATATACCATCTAACATAATGATGCTGGCTTCATTAATAAAATTCCCTCTGGTATTTATAAGCGGAATATTCGTGCCCATTGAGGCCATGCCCCCATGGGGTCTCCTGATAGCATCCATCTCACCGCTCACATATCTAATGGATGCTGTGAGGTATTCCCTGGGAGGATGCCACCACTACCCACTGGCCATGGATATTGTGATGCTTCTCATCTTCACAGTGATATTATCAGTTGTGGCAGTCAGACTCCATTCCATGAATATTCCCAGAAGAATTTAGGAGGTATGATATGTACAGAAAAATATTGCTTGCAACGGATGGATCCGAATGTTCAATGCAGGCTGCAGGATACGCCATTGAAACTGCAGCGCAGAACCAGGCCGAACTTCTGGCGCTCACGGTCACAGAGACCTACCCCCTTGATAACCTTCCGGTGGAGGAACTCACAAGGAAGGTGACGGAGCTCTTCAGGAGGGAATCAGAGGAGGCCCTCCAGAAGGTCGAGGACCTTGCGGCGAGTCTCGATACTCCTGTTAAGGTCCGTAAAATGATGGTGGATGGTTCACCTGCAGAAACAATTCTGAAGGTCGCCGATGAAGAAAATGTGGATCTCATAGTTGTAGGGGCATCAGGAAAACATGCCCTTGAAAGGTTCCTCCTTGGAAGTGTGTCAGAGAAGATTGTGAGACACGCCAGGGTACCTGTACTTGTGGTCCACAGCCAGAAACTTGAATGTTAGGTAGTACCATGAATTCATGTAACGCTGATAGACCAAGCCCCGAGCAGATTGAGAGATTGAAAGAAAGGCTTGCTGGACTCCCGGATGAGGATAAAATAAAGAAGGAAGCAGCAGCCCTTAAGGCCCTGGCAGATCCAACCCGCCTTCTCATAATCTACCTCCTCTCTGAGGGTGATCTCTGCGTATGTGAGATAATGGCTGCCCTTAAAAAGCCCCAGCCAACCATTTCACATCACCTGAACATACTGAAGAGGGCTGGTTTCCTGAAGGCGGAGAAACGCGGTGTATGGGTTCACTACAGTCTGGCCAGTGATGACCTCCCATCAATGATAAAGCAAGTGATTACTAAGGTGGTATCTTGACCGGTGATTCCTGCAGTTTAGATGGTGATATCTGTCCATCAAGGCTCGGATTTCTCGATAAATATCTGACACTCTGGATTTTCCTTGCAATGGCGGCAGGTGTTTCAATCGGATACTTCTTTCCTGAATCCCGTCAGTTCATAAACATGTTCCAGGTGGATACAACAAGCCTCCCCATTGCCATTGGACTCATACTGATGATGTATCCTCCCCTTGCAAAGGTTCATTATGAGGACCTCCCTGATGTCTTCAGAAACTTCAGGATACTTGGACTTTCACTGTTGCAGAACTGGATCATTGGCCCTGTACTGATGTTCATCCTTGCCATTGTCTTCCTGATGGACCATCCAGAATACATGATCGGTCTCATACTAATAGGACTCGCAAGGTGCATTGCGATGGTGATAGTCTGGAATGAACTTGCCATGGGCGACAGGGAGTATGCAGCGGGGCTTGTGGCATTCAACAGCCTCTTCCAGGTTTTCTTCTACAGCATATATGCATGGGTCTTTATAACCCTCTTACCGCCACTCTTCGGGGTTCAGGGGACTGCTATCGATGTCAGTATATTTGAGATAGCAAAGAGCGTCTTTATCTACCTGGGAATACCCTTCATTGCAGGATTTTTGACCAGGTATATCCTCCGGAGAAGGAAGGGTTCTGAGTGGTACGATACAAGGTTTATCCCCAGAATAAGTCCCCTGACACTAATGGCGCTCCTCTTCACCATCGTGGTGATGTTCAGCCTGAAGGGAGACTATATAGTGCAGATACCCTTTGATGTGCTTCTAATCGCCATACCCCTCATCATCTACTTCGTGTTCATGTTCCTAATATCCTTCATCCTGGCATACAGTGTGGGGGCTGATTACTCGAAGTCATGCGCCATTTCATTTACAGCTGCAAGCAACAACTTTGAACTTGCAATAGCTGTCGCAGTGGCCGTCTTTGGTATAGATTCGGGTGTGGCATTCGCAGCCGTTGTGGGACCGCTCATCGAAGTGCCTGTACTCATAAGCCTTGTAAATGTAGCACTGTACTTCCAGAGGAGATTATACAAGAGGGTTAAACCAGAAAATTCTCTTTTTCATTAAAGCGGAGGATTTTGAAGGGAATCCTCCACCAGATTTATTTTTGTTTAGATCATCTGCGGTAGGACTGGGGAATCCAGACAAGACAATCATCACGTTATTCTGTCAGCATAGAACTGCTCAAAGAACTCAAATATGAATACAACGCCATCATCACTGCTTTCAACCTTAATATGTCCTCCAAGCTGCCCTGCAAGATTGTCCATCATCCGGAACCCGAAGGACCCCCCTTCTGGAAAACTGACATCCTCAGGTAAACCTGGACCACTGTCCCGGTATACCAGCCGGTGACGGCCATTGAATCTTCTAATTTCGATGTGTATCTCACCGCCCCCACTTAAGGCGTGTTTGAGGGAATTGGAAATCAATTCTGCAGTTATGAGCGCCAGTGGAACTGCCGTATCCATGTTAAGCTCTGCAGTATCCCCGCTAACGGTAACCCTGACATCGGATGCCCTCCCATGGGCACTGATGAGATGTGATGAGAGGCTCCTGACATACTCCTGAAAATCAATTATGTAGGTGCCTGAAGAGGGATAGGCGCGCTCATGTATCATTGCAATCGAGCGCAGCTGGTTCACGTAGTCCCTGAAAAACTCCTCAACGCCTGGATCCTCTATGTACCTTATCTGGAGTGAGAGGAGACTTATGATGAGCTGGAGGTTGTTCTTGACCCTGTGGTGAAGTTCCCTCAAGAGCTGTTCCTTCTCCTCGATGGACCTTTTAAGGTACTCATTGATGGCCTTCTCCCTCACAAGTTTAACCCTGTTCTTCTTTGCCTCATGCTTGTAGAGGGCCATTTCAAGGTTCACCCTTATATCTCTCTCATGGAATGGTTTGAGGATGTATGCATATGGCTCAGTCTCCCGTGCCCTCTTCACAATCTCATCACTGCTGTAGGCTGTGAGGTATAGGACCGGGATGTCCATCTTCTTCTTTATTATCCTTGCAGCATCGATACCATCCAGTTCGCCCTCCAGCATGATGTCCATTATTATGGAGTCAGGTTCCAGTTTTTCCAGTGACTCAAGTAGGTCCTCTGCTGAATGGAATATTGCAGCGACCTCATAACCTGCATCCTCCAGTATGTACCGGATATCCTGGGCAACCAGTTCCTCATCCTCAACTATAACAACCCTTCCCCTCATCATTCACCACCAGCATCAAAGGTGACCGTGAAAACAGCCCCATCACGGTTCTCTGCAACTACTGATCCATTGACTCTCCTGAGCATGAAGTTAACGAGTTTAAGACCAAAACCTGGCGAATCTGAAACCTCAAAATCCTGAGGAAGCCCGCAGCCGTTATCTGCAACCACAAGTGTGCCCCTTCCATCTGAGACCGAAAGCGTGATCCTCACCTCACCATGGGAGTCTATACCATGATTTATGGCATTTGTAACGAGTTCATTGACAATGAGGCCAATGGAAACCGCGGTGTTGATTCCCACCCTGACCTCATCAAGTTCCGTCCTGAATACCGTGTCCCTCCCCCGGCACATATTTCGGAGTTCAGAAAGCAGTTCCTCTATGTATTCCGCAAGGTTGACCACCATCATGTCCCCTGATCCATAGAGCTTCTCATGGACGAGGGCTATGGACTTAACCCTGTTCTGACATTCCATGAATATTTCAAGGGACCTCTCATCCTCTATGTACCTTGACTGAAGCCTCAGGAGACTCGATATCAGCTGAAGGTTGTTCTTGACCCTGTGGTGTATCTCAGATAGGAGGAATTCTTTCTCCCTTATGGAAGCCTCAAGGGACTCCCTGATACGTTTATCCTCTGTTATATCCTGTTTTATCCCTATCAGAGACTTTGGATTCCCTTCGGAGTCCCTCAGCACCTCTGCCCTGAGCAGCACGGATGAAGTGGAACCATCATCCCTGAGTATCCTGTATTCACCCTCGAATGAACTCAAAGACCTGATTGAGTCATTGAAGGTCCTGCGTTCATCAGGGTGTATCCTTGAAACCATCTCATGAATGTTACCACTGAATTCATCCCGTGGGATTCCAAGTATCCGCAGGGCCTCATCAGAGCATGATAGGGTGTCCGAGGCAATGTCCCACTGCCAGCTTCCTATCCTCCCTATCTTCTGCGCCTCCCTCAGCTGCCAGTTGCTCTCAATAAGGGACTGCTGTGTCCTTTCAAGCTCCTGCTCCTTTTCAATCTCCCTTATGGCCCTCTTTATTGCAATGGGGACCTTTGAAAAGTTGCTCTTGAGGACGTAGTCGGTGGCCCCGGCCTTCAGGGCCTCAACTGCAAATTCCTCACCGATCTTGCCACTTACAAATATGAAGGGTACCCATGGGCACCTCTCCCGGGCTATTGAAAGGGCTGAGAGGCCATCAAAGGAGGGCAGGGAGTGGTCTGCCAGTATAACGTCGGGTCTGAACTCATCAATGGCCCTTATGAAGTCCTCTTCATTATCAGCGGTCTCTGATATGAACTCAATTCCGGCCCGCCTTATCTCCCTCTCCATGAGCTCAACGTCCAGCGGGACGTCCTCAAGTATAAGAATCCTGCATGTCATCCTATCATCTGATCATTTTTGAACCATGTCACATATCTTGATTACTGTTTACAGCAAGTACCTCCATGGAACTTAATCACCGGGTTCCAATAAGGCTTATCTATGATTTGGACCTAAATATAGTTTATGAGAAAATTCAGAAGGCCCCTCGTTGTGCTCAGCCGCTGCATTGAACATGACCACTGCCGCTACGACGGGTCAATGATATCAAGTCCCTTTGTGAGGCAGTTCGAAGACTACGCAGACTTCATAACGGTCTGCCCGGAGGTTGAGATTGGACTTGGTGTTCCAAGGCCGCCCATCCACATAACAGAGGTGGATGGTAAACCCAGGCTTGTGCAGCCAGAAACCGGCAGGGACATAACAGCTGACATGAGATCATTCATAGACTCATTCCTGGGTTCGCTGGATGCTGTTGACGGCTTCATACTTAAGAACAGATCGCCCTCATGTGGCATAAGGAACGTGAAGGTCTACCGTGGTGAGGGTCGGCGCCCTGGACGTGACGGAATGGGTTTCTTTGGAAGGGCCGTGATGGAGAGATTCCCCCACCTCCCCCTTGAAGATGAGGGGAGGCTCCGGAACCTGCAGATAAGGGAGGACTTCCTCATCAAGCTCTACCTTGTAAGGGACCTCCGCTCCGTGGAGGGGCTGCAGGACCTCATAGACTTCCACACCCAGAACAAGTTACTCCTGATGTCCATCAGTCCAGAGGGACAGAACATCCTTGGAAGGGTGATAGGAGAGCAGACGGACCATGAGGATGCAATTAAGGAATACTCAGAAATATTCCATGAAATCATCCGAGAGCCCCTTAAACCTGAAAGACTGATCAACGCCCTGCTGCACGCCTTCGGCCATTTTTCATCGGAACTCAATGGCGAGGAAAAGAAATACTTCCTTGAATCTGTTGAATGGTACCGCAGGGGTGTGGTGCCGCTCCTTGTGCCAATAAGCATACTCAGATCATGGGTTGTGAGGTTCGGGGATATCTACCTCGAGAAACAGACACTATTCGAGCCCTACCCACGGGAGCTCGTGCCGGTAACCCTCATCATCTGAGGGATCAGGATGATACATGCTGAAAGGATAAGAAACCTCAACGGTGAGGAGCCAGATCTTCGCGGCAGTTACGTTGTGTACTGGATGCAGGCATCTGTGAGGAGCCACTGGAACCATGCCCTTGAATACGCCATTGAAACCGCCAACAGTCTCAAAAAGCCCCTTATAGTGGTTTTTGGTCTTACAGATGATTTCCCTAATGCCAATTCCCGCCATTACCGTTTCCTCATTGAGGGTCTCAGGGATGTGAGGTCAAATCTCAGGGAAAGGGGGATTCAGCTTGTGGTTGAAAGGGACTCTCCACCATCCGTTCTTCTCAAATATGCTGATGATGCCGCTGCAGCTGTGACAGACAGGGGATACCTTGACATACAGAAGGAATGGGTGGATGAGGCTGCAGGTGCACTTCACATCCCCCTCACACAGGTTGAGTCCAACGTCATAGTACCTGTCGAAACGGCCTCAGATAAGGAGGAGTACTCCGCAGGGACCTTCAAACCAAAGATAAAAAGGCACCTGAAGAGATTCATGGTCCCCCTGAGGATGAGGACCCTGAAGATGGATTCCCTGGACCTTGAACCGGGACCTGAATTTGAGGATGCTGTGAGGGACTTCAGGGCCCCTGAGGATCTTGAACCGTCAGTATTCCGGGGCGGAACATCCACCGCCCTTTCCATCTTCAGTGAGTTTCTGAGGGAAAAACTTGAATGCTTTGAGAGGTACCGGAACGATCCTGTGAAGAACTGCCTCTCCAATATGAGCCCCTACCTGCATTTTGGACAGATATCCCCCCTCTACCTTGCACTGAGGGCTTCAGAGGCCGGTGAATGTCCCGAGTTCCTGGAGGAGCTAATTGTGAGGAGGGAGCTCAGCATGAACTTTGTCCACTACAGTGACAGTTACTCAAGCATCAGTTGCCTCCCGGAATGGGCCCAAAGAACCCTCATGGACCATGTGGCTGATCCCAGGGAGTATGAGTACAGCCTCAGGGAACTTGAATCCGCCAGTACCCATGATCCCTACTGGAACGCTGCGCAGCAGGAGATGGTCATCACAGGGAAGATGCACGGCTATATGAGGATGTACTGGGGTAAGAAGATACTTGAATGGACCGATCACCCTGCAAGGGCCTACGACATTGCCCTTTACCTCAATGACAGGTATGAAATTGATGGCAGGGACCCCAACGGATTCGCGGGAGTTGCATGGTGCTTCGGCAAACATGACCGTGCCTGGGCTGAAAGGGAGATCTTCGGTAAGGTCAGGTACATGAATGACCGCGGACTTAAGAGGAAGTTCAGGATAGATGAATACGTCGATAGAATCAGGGGCCTCATGGATGAGTAGAGACCACACAGCAGATGAAGAACTTTATCCTCAGGTCCAGTCACCTGGGGTCCACATAAGGATACAAAACTTTTTATCTTCAGGTGACCAACTATCTAGGGGACTCTAATTATATTACCATTCACTCCAGGGAGGTTAGGATATGAACATTAACCTTGAGGGATACTACAGAATGCGTTACACATTATTCAGATGGAGACACAATCAGAACTGGATAAACAAGACGGTGATGGCCTTTTTCATGGCCTGTGTAACAGGCCTCCTGGCCCAGGTTGTCATTCCACTGCCATGGACACCCGTACCAATCACAGCCCAGACACTGGCAGTCCTCATGTCAGGTGTGATCCTTGGAAGGTACTGGGGTGGGCTGAGCCAGCTAATCTATGTGATCATCGGTGCAGCCGGCGTGCCCTGGTTTGCAGATATGAGCGGCGGCCCTGAGGTACTCCTGGGGGCCACCGGAGGTTACCTGCTGGGATTCATCCTCGCAGCCCTTCTTCTGGGTCACTTCGTTGACAGACACATAAGGGCCAGAAAGTTCACCCCCATGCTGGGCCTCATGACGATAGCAAACTTCGGCCTCATATACATACCCGGACTTGTTGTGCTGGGCCTCTGGAGCCTGAAGACCCAGGGCACACTGCCGGGACCATGGGAACTTCTGGTAATGGGACTGCTCCCATTCATACCAGGGGACATCCTGAAGATAACCGGGGCTGCTGCCCTCACAAGGGCCATAACACCCAAGGAGCCCTATGGTGAAGAGATTGACATCCAGAAGGCAGAAGGGTGGAGGGTGCCCTGATCTAACCATCAGGGCCCATCACCTCCTATGCATGAGGGGCTTTCAGGGGTACGGCTACAGTGAGGAGTTCACAGAAAACCTTGCACGTATCATCCATGAAATAAAAGGTAACCCCTCAGCTTTCCTCATGATCGTTGATTTTCCAGATGACATATGCCGGGCCTGTCCCTTCATGGATGGTCTCCGGTGTCTCAGGGATGAAGAAAGGATCAGATCCATGGACAGGAGAGTCCTGGAACTTCTTAAACTGGAGAGCGGCTGCATGGTGACGTTCCATGACATCGAAGACGCCCTGCTTGCTCTAATCACTTCAGGCAAGATCATGGAGATATGCGGGGAATGCTCCTGGATGGATCTATGCCTCATCCACAGGTAGTTCTTTGCAGATGAAACCATATGATTCAAAGAAAACTTGGGTCGACAGATATAGAGGCATCAGTTCTGGGTATAGGCGTTATGCGCTTTCCAGAGGTTGACGGTAGGCTTGATAGGCCTGCGGCAGATAGGATCATGGCCTTCGCCCTTGACAATGGTATAAACTACATTGACACCGGCTACACCTACCATGGTGGTGAAAGTGAGGTTTTCATAGGGGACTTCCTCTCAGAAAACGATTACCCTGATGTTTACGTTGCAACCAAGCTCCCCACCTGGCTGGTGAGGGACAGGAGGGACATGGAGAGTTATCTGAATGAACAGATGGAAAGGCTCAGGGGTAAGCTGGATATATACCTCCTCCACAACCTTAAAATGGACTCCTGGCTGGCCCTGAAGGACATGGGGGTGCTTGAATTCCTGGACTCACTCAGGGATGAGGGTATATATGCTGGTTTCTCATTCCATGACACTGCAGACGTCTTCTTTGATATATTCGACGCCTATGACTGGGACCTTGTTCAGGTCCAGCACAACATAGTCGACGATGAACAGGCAAACCCCGCCACCATAGCCCATGCAAGGTCCCAGGGCGCGGGTACCGTTATAATGGAGCCCCTCCGTGGGGGTTCACTGGTAAGGAACATCCCCCCTGAGGTCATGGAGATATATGAGATGGCCGGGAGGCCCAGGAAACCAGTGGAGTGGTGCCTGAGGTACCTCTGGGACATGGATGCTGTTGATGTTGTTCTGAGTGGAATGAGCAGCATCTCCGAAGTGAGGGAGAACATCAAAATCGCATCATCCCCTGAGGAACTTACAGAGGATGATCATGCAATCTTAAGGGAGGTTAAGAGGGCCTACCGTATGAGAAAGAGTGTGCCCTGCAGTGAGTGTGGCTACTGCATGCCCTGCCCTGAGGGCGTGGACATACCACGTAACCTCAGACTACTGAATGACATCTACAGGTTCATGAGCACCAGGGGTGTTAGAACAGAGTACCGTAAGATCATGGGTGAGGCGGAGAGGGCCTCAAACTGTTCCGGGTGTGGCTCCTGCATGCCCTGCCCCCAGATGATTGACATACCCTCTGAACTCAGGAGGCTCCATGAGAAGCTTGGATAGGTGAATCAGCTTGATTGAAAGGTTGAAGTACTCCATTAAAATCTCATTTATGCTGGCTGTTCTTGGTTCTGCTGTCCTTTTTATCTGGGGAATGATCGGAAGGCTGGAGATCAGCTGGGATGTTCTGAACTCAGCCCTTGAGGGTTTTGTTGCCTTTGGTATATTTGGATTCATACTGGGCTTCCTTATATATGACCTTGAGTCCTGATAAACAGATGTGAGTTGAGGGTCCTCCAGGGGATCACACCAACCATAATGACTTATGTATCATATAACATAGTAATTGAAGGGGGTGATTTCTTTGAAGGTTCCTGAAAATTTCAACCTCCTTGTTACACTGCGCGGCCAGAAGGGTGGAACTGCAGGCGAGGAGATAGTTGGTCTTGAAGAGACTGAAATGGCGCTATCCAGGTACGAAGGGGAACTCAGAGTCATTGAATCTGATTTTCCAAATGTTATGATGTTTGATCTTAATATGGATCCCCTTGAAGCGGTTAATATTATCAAAAATTCTCCAACGACTGTCATATCAAAGGTTGTTCCTGTGGAGGCTGTTGTGAGGACAAGACTGGACAGTATACTCGAGAAGGTAATAGCGCTGGTATCAGAAAAGGTTGAGGCAGGTGAAACCTTCAGGGTGATCTGTGATCTGAGGGGTAGAAGGTACATCAGGTCAGCCGGAGAGATTGTTGAAGCTGTTTCAGAGGCTCTTATGGAACGTTTCCCCATCACAGAATCAGATGAACCTGACTGGATCATCCAGATTGAAGTGGTGGGTGATTCTACAGGTGTCAGTGTTCTCAGGCCCCATCAGGTGATTAAGAAGGAATGATAGTCCCCTCAAATAATACCTCCCTGAATTAGGAATTTTTACGCAACATATATAGATACTCAAATACATAGAAAACTCCCTGTTTAGAAATTTTTACGCAACATATATAGATAAACTGGAGGAATTATATGGAAATACAGAAAGGGGTCTTCCTGGCCCTGTTTGTTGCCGCCATCCTCCTCGGGATGGGTCAGGTAGCAGCAACAGACGATATAACGACCGGTGAATTACCAACCGGAGGGTCAGGTGACTTCATCGTCACATCCGCACCCTCAAATGGTGTCTACTACACCATTAACGGCGGCATACCGACACTTAACAGTACAAGATACACCGCTCCCATAGTCCTGAACAGAACACTCAACATCAAATACATGATAGTGAAAAACGGCACCGTAAAGTACGGTATAATACACCACACCCTAACCGGAAACATCACAAACAGAACATACCCCCACCTCATATTCAACGAAACACCACTGATACAGATACCCAACGGAACCTACTACCAGCTCAACAACGGCAACATAACACCATACACCACCCCCCTCGCCCTAACCGGAAACACAATCATGAAATACCTCAAAAACAGCACCAACACAACACAGATGGGCATAATAAAAAACACACCAGCAAAACTGGTAAACAAGATCAAAACCTCAAAGATCAGGGTCAAAAAATGGTACAGAAGAGGCGGTAAATGGAGATACAAGTGGAGATACTACTGGACCTACAAACAGATAAAACAGAAATACCAGGAACTCCAGCCAGCCGCATAATCTTTTACTTTTTTTACCCTTTCGATTTTTAGCAGGTCTGATGCTTCAGAAATTCTTTAAGATTTAGTTTATAAAAACTCATCTAAATTTTAATTTAGTATATAAATATTTTGTTTTATTATCTTGTGGAAAATTTTATATACTGGATATTATTTATTGATGTAAATGTACTACAAGTTGAGGAGGTCTGATTATTAAAGACTCAATGAAATGGGGCTTCATTCTCTTTTTTGGAATGACACTGCTCAGCGGATCCAGTTACGGTGCAGACTACATCGTTGATAACACAACCTACCTTCAGGTATTCACACCCGGCGGGGTGCAGGGAACCTTCACCCTAAACGGGACCGAATACACCCTTGAGGACGGTGATACCTTCACCTTCCTAGAGGGCATCTATGATACGGTGAACATGGTGATCAACAGGACCATCTCCCTGGTTGCATCAGGCACGGTCCAGCTGAATGGTGTTATTGACGCCATTGCACCTTCCAGCATAACAGGTTTCAGTGTCAACGGGACAGTGAACCTCCGCGGAAACGGATGTAACCTCAGCAGCACAAACATCACAGGCACCCTGAATATCACAGGCAATTCCTCGCGGGTCAATGATTCAAGGATACTCAACCCTGCTTCAGCCGTGATGGTATCAGGGGACAATGTAACAATTACCAGCAGCTACATAAACGGTTCCGCATCCCATGGAATTGTTGTGAATGGCAGGAATGCCCGGATCCAGGGTAACAATATAACAAACAGCAATGGAAGCGGAATCCTCATCCATGGGGATGGATGTCTTGCAGAGGGGAACACCATATACCTCTCAGGGGGTGATGGGGTAACCTCAGATGCATCTGGAGCCTCAATAATCAGAAACAGCATATCATTTAACTCAGGAGACGGTATAAGATCCTCCGGCAATAACTCGGTGATAACAAACAACACGGTTCTCAGGAACAACGGGACCGGCATATACTCCTCAGGAAAAAATGCAACCATAAACTCAAACACCGTCAAGTACTCAGGCGATGACGGGATATATGTTGCAGGGAATGGCTCCACGGTACAGGGCTGCTATGTCCAGAACAACACGAAGAACGGCATAAAAATAACAGGATCTGGCTGTACAGTCAGCAGTTCCTACACCTATTACAACGGTGAAAACGGGATATACTCCACAGGGGATAACACATCATTCAGATACCTTGATTCCAGTTTCAACGCCAGGAACGGCATATACTCCTCAGGAAAAAATGCAAGCTTCTTCTATATAACCAGCGCATCCTACAATGGTGAGAACGGCATACTCTCAACCGGACCATCGGCAAGTATGCAGATCATCCTTGATGTGACCTCAAATTCACAGAACGGTGTCTCATCCAGGGGTGATAATGCATATATATGGTTCGTTGAGGTTAAAAAGAACGGAATGAACGGTATCCATTCTTCAGGAAAGAATCTATATCTATCATACGTTAAAAACGCCACCAACAACACCCTCAGCGGTATAAACTCAACAGGAATAAATGCAAGGATACTGGACGTCACTGTGAACCTCAACCGTGGAAACGGGATATACTCCTCAGGGTACAACACGACCATAGCCTACTTTGAAGCAGTCAACAACCGGGGAAATGGTTTATGGATTTCCGGAGGCAGGAGCTACATTGTCGAGGGGAATACGACATCCAACCGCCAGAACGGAGTCAGAGTGAATGGTCCCGATGCCATTGTAAGGTCCGTGAATGCGACAGACAACACCGCCAGCGGGATAGCCATCTACGGTAAGAATGCCATCATATACAACTGCACATCCATGAGGAACACCGATGGGGTGTACGGAATAGCCAGCTTCAGGATGATCCTGAGCAGAACATCAGCCAACAGGAACTGCGGTGTGAATGCAAAGGGAACTGCAACGATAGAGCAGTGCACGGTGTATGGTAACCGTTATGGAATCTATGCTGGTGGCGCGAATTCAGTCATATACTCATCCAGCATCAGCAGTAACAGGGGCTACGGTGTCTATGCAGCCGGTTCATCAGCAACCATCTACAGGAACACGGTACAGTCAAACGGTGGAGACGGTATAACTGCAAGGGGAAGCTATGCAAAGATATACTACAATACAGCAAACAGGAACAGGGGCTCAGGCATAAGCTCATCATCCTACAGAGCAGTTATAGCCTACAACAGGGCATCATATAACTCCTACTACGGAATATACTCTTCAGGTAAAAAAACGACGCTTGCAAAGAACAGTGCAGCCGGTAACAGAAAGAGAAATATAAGAAGGGGCTAACCCCCCTATTTTTCATATAAGAAAACTGTCAAGTCCTGAGACTAATTTTCCCGATCACCCTTTTCATTGTGGAGGGTCAAGGACCCGTATACCCTCATCCTCAAAGATCAAAAATTCTTCCCGGTTCCTTGTGTGTATCGGGTATATTGACTCTGGCTCAATATCCCGTATCATCCCCAGCAGGTCTGAGCGCCCTGCATGGCCAGACGAATGGAACCTTCTGTACTGGTATATGCCGAAGTGCCTGAGCCAGTTACTCTCACGCTCTGCATCAATCTCCATCTCCTCATTGAAGGGTTCCGTCTTGGATTTGATGTAGGCTGCCCCCTCCGGTTTTATGTCTATGAACTCCTTGAATTCAAAGTAATCGCACTGGAAGAGGTACTCCTCAGGTTCCTCCCGGAGGTCCCTGCAGGTTATGGTGTTGTCAAGTTCAAGGAACGCCCGCTCCCATCCCCTGTAGTCCTGTTCCATGTATTCCTCTGGAAGGTCAGCTGCAGGTATCCATTCCCCATCAAAGCATACGAAGGCGTCCTCAGCTATCAGTCCCCAGTTCCGCCGTGGTATGTAGACCGCCAGGTCCCTTAGCCAGGGGTAACCCAGACCCTCGAAGAGTTTAATGATGTAGGCCTGTTTCAAGCTGACTGCGAGGGTCCTATCCGAGTTCTCGGCGGCTCTGTAGAATGTCAGGAAACGGTCCAGGTCCCTTATGGGGTAATTGATGATCACAAGTCCCCTGTGATTAACAGCTATGTCTGAGGTCCTCCTCTCAATGTCCTCCTCAAAGGTGCTGTTATCCTGATCTATCCGCGTCCCCTCTGTTATCATAACGGTGGGGGAGAACTTCCTTGCCTTCTTAACGAATTTACGGGATTCCTGATCTCTCCGGCCCCTGAACCTGATATCGCCTGTGTATACGATGGCCTCCTCGGATTCTATCAGATAGGCGCATGATCCTGGCACTGAATGATCAACAGGTGCCTGTGTGATTTCAAATTCGCCCAGATCCTCAGCTTTATAGGGTTCAAGCAATTTTATGGGTCTTTCTATTTTGATATTCTTGTCTCTCATGTGTGAGGTGTTTCCAGTTTTTCTTTTCTTTTCTTTGAAGTGGAATTTGGGTTTGTAGTGAAGGAGATCTGAACTCAATGTGGATGTATCCTCTATGGCCTTCAGGATGAGGAAACTCTCCTCTGTCATGTAGAAGGGTATATCGTGGCGGATGTACTTGAGACATCCTGCATGGTCCAGGTGGGGGTGACTCAGAAGTATGCCTGATACTGCAGGCTCATCCTCGAATCTCATTCCGAGGTACCTTACCTGGTCCTCACGGTAAAGTCCGGGTATCCATGGGAGGGCCTCGAGTTCAATGAGATCTGCGATCCCGCTGAAGCTCCTGGGCTGCAGGAATTCATCAAAGTACAGGTTTTCAATATTGAATCTTTTGCCAAAGTCAAGGAATATACCATCGCCATTGCAGGATACCTCTATCCTGTTACCGCCTATCTCATCAACTCCACCATAGAACCTGAAGTCCATATAATCACCCGGGGTCAGTATGTGAGGAGTGCCAGGAGAATCAATAAGCCCACCATGCAGAGCATGCACCCAGCGACTCCACCACAGCAATCATCATCCATTCAATCACCTTTATGAGTACCCTACCCCATACCATCAGAGAGACGGCAGAGGCGAGTCCAGATTAAACCCTGATGGTTCAATAATATTAATTAATATTAAGCATATTTTATAAATATTTTGCTCATTGGGTTTACATTTAAATGGTTTTATAGATCATGGCTATGAGGGCGCCACTGACTGAACTTCGATTTTTTTTATGCTCGAATATGCTGTAAAGCCTTTCATCTATAAAAGGTCTCATCAGAAGGCCCCTGCTTGACCTGCGGGCGACTTCATGGGCTGGCGGTTAACAGCCTCGATGACCCCACCGGAGCTGAAACTCTTAGCATCTGGAGTGTGAGCTGGACCTATTTTCTCAGAGTAACTGGACCTGCTGCGATCAGAATGAATGCTGCCAGGGTCCCATAATAGCTGCAGGCCAGTTTTCTGCATTGGCCCCTTTTTTAAGGAAGAGAGGATCAATCACTGCACATCATCCTGTGAATTAATTTTTATATTCGTAATAGTGACCTATAACGAATGTACCCGTAGGTCCACACGGGCATAAGACTCTGAAAATTAAAACTGACATCTGCATCACTCAGTTGATTAAAAAAAAAGAAATGGGTGATGGATTATTTGCCCAGTTGCCATATTGCCTCGTTGGATCTGCTGGCTCTTCTCCTAAAGAGGTACAGGCCCAGACCCCCAACAGCCAGAATAATTGCCGCATACACAGGTATAAACCAGCTTGATGATGCACTGTCTGGATGTTCTGCTGGATTTACTGGTGATGATGTTCCCTGACCGGTAACCTCTTCGACCACAGCGCTGGAGTCATCAGATCTCATCCTTTTCATGATCCACGAAATCACTGAAGCTTTTCCTGCTGTCACTGATCCATAGGAAACTTCTGGTGTGTTCTGAGCCTCTTTTTCTGGAACACTGATACTGCCTACCTGCCGGGCATTTCCTGCAAGATCAACAGCATAATAATAGACCGTCTTTACATGCTTACCCAGTTTAACAGGTGCACTGTAAACATTCCATGTTCTGCCATCAAAGGAATAGAAGATCGTCCCTTCCTCATTGATATCCATGTACAGTGTGGAGTCATCTACTCGCACATTTAAAGATGGTGCTGTAACATCTTCAAAGTCCTTAATATAACTCACTGGATCACTGGCAGCAATTAATGACCTGAACTCTCCTGATGTCAGAGTTACTGATTTTGCAATGGAATAAGCAGACGTCACTGTACCATAGAGTTCTTTACCGGGGAATGCCTGTGTAATGTACCAGAGAGCCCAGTACATTGTTTTGTAGTAACTGTTAGATGCTGGCTGTATGGCGTTGACTGCATCTTTATTGTAGGACACAAGTATAGCCTTTCCCGTATTCTTAACGGGATCCCACCTTATGGCAATACCAACTGCACTGGCATCTGAGGCTGTTCTGGTTCCTGTCGTGAAATAGGTACCTCTCGCTGCTGAGAGTCCCAGGACCTCCATGAGAGCCTGTTCCTTACAGTGGGCAGGCACACCGATGTATGCATAGTACTGTCCCTCTGATAGAGGAAGCCATGATCGGATTATGCTGGCAAGCACGTATCCCTGCGCCAGACCGGATCCTGGACATCCGCCCCCAGTGGCAGCCAGAGCGAACTCGTAGGGCATACCATAAGCCCACTGGTTCGCCAGACTCACAATATAATAGTCCTGCTGTGCGTACTGGGGAATGCTGTATCCATAGGTTGACGCGACTGCGAGGGATTTCTGATAACCTTCGGTTCCCCCAGCACCAGCAAGGTTTACAGCACTGATATCAAACACATTGAACTGTGTCCCTCCATATGTGACCGGCCTTATGGCTCCATTACCATCAATAAAAACCGCGTGGAGTGGACCGGTCGTTTCGTCTGGTTTTTTAACGAACACGTACCAGAGAGGTGTCTGCGTACCTCTTTTGAGGGAGTATATGTTTTTAAATTTTATGCCTGTTGCTGATATTATACCATCAATGGCGCCAGCAGAGATTCCTTGTGTCTCTGAGTAACCTGCAGATGTTATCAGAAGATCATCACTGTCAAGCGGTTCAAAACCAGCAGCTTGAAGGGCTCTATTGGCTACCATGACAGCATTAATACCACTGCATACATTGCGCTGTATTCATCACGTGGGATGACACTGACCGTGCTTGTCCACTCAATTGGAGTTACCGGGATGGATGAAATGTATTCGCTGTCAATTCCAGTATCCCATAGTGTTTTAAAGGTCTGATAGTCGATATTTGTTGCTTTAAGTAACTTGTAGAGTGCTGATGGATTAGTTGCGAGCATTCCTATACACTGAGCATTCTTTATAAGTCCCTGAAGTGTCTCCCCACCATTATATGTCATATCTGAGAGGGTCCAGTAAAACATCACACCTGTCCTTGAGAGAGAATCCCATCTTATATAAATGTTCTCATGGGAATCATCCGTGTATGCTGATTTGAAGTTGTAAAATGTGTCTGAACCTACTGTAACCCACTTCAAAGGCGTTGAATCCATGAAGAACATTGGCACGTCATCATCACCACCCCCAGTGGAGACTATCACATGATATGATGTTGCGTTTGAAGTTAGCGGATAGTTGGCCATGAACTGTTTTGAAGCGGAGTATGCCCCTATAAGACCAGGGTTAACGTTTCCAGTCCACGCAGCCACCTTTAAAAGATCACTGGGTGCGCCAGCATTCCATGCACTCACCAGGCTCAGCACATCATAACCCAGATTCACCTTTGCCTGCTGGAACTGGTTTTCAGTCATGTCAAGACCTGTGTATACTACAGGTGTTTTTAGCACTGCCCCTGACTGAAGAACGGTGTATTTCCTTGCATAATAGCCCTTGCTGTTTTTCACGGCAAATGTGAATGTGAGGTCATGGTCCGGCTGGTTCATCTGAAGAATCTTTGAATATTTTATAGAAACTGTTTCCATCACGGTCTGTATCGCATCTTCTGTTGTGGTGTTGGAATACCTTGCTGAACCTGCATTTGTTATGAGGATCAGATCATCTGCCTTCGATATGTTCAGGGAAGTCTCCGCATCATTTGAGATCTGGTGTGTGATATCGTCCAGTGGCGTCGCTGAGCTGATGCCGGTAAAAAGAAAAACTGTTAGCACTGAGACCACTAGAGTCAGAAGTTTGTTTTTCATTTCAATTTTCACCTCCATCTAAATCATAAATAAACATCGAGTTACATTTTTATGTAATTCGTGTATAAATATGTATCTGAATCCACAGAAGCGCAGTACCCTGCCGAGGATAAAGATCTGTTTAAAAGCAATAACTGGGTGTGAAATGCAGATATGATGATTCATGGATTTAAAAGACTTGAAAGTAAGAGAAACCATGTATACTTAATCCAATCAGCTACAGAAAGTTTCATAGTCAAAGTACACAAAACCAGCGAAAAATCTTACCTTGAATCAAAAAATGTGAAAATACTAATGGATAATGGGGTCAGAGTGCCTAGAATACTTGGTGTCTCCGAAAATATCCTGATTGAGGAGTTCATCGAGGGAAAAACCATTGGAGAACTGATATCTGGGGCAGACACAAAATGGACAGAAAGCCTTGGGAAGTGGTTCTCAGAAATTCACAGTATAAAAAAACAAGCAAAAACCCTTTTAAAGGGTGACTGCAATCTTAAAAACTTCATATTCACAGAAAAAGAAATCTTTGGGGTTGATTTTGAATATATGTACTATGGGAATCATTATGCTGATCTTGGAAAACTATGCTTCTTCATACTGGATAGTAACTCACAGATGTCCATAAATGACAAAAAACACCTTATAAAAAAGTTTCTGAGTGCCTATGAAGATCATTCAAAAACTGTTGTAAATCCAAAAATTGTGGCTGAATACATGGAAATCGAGAAGAAACGGGCCCTGATAAGAAGGAAACATGGTGGCAACTTAGACTTAATCATCTGAAGATCCAGTACCCGGTGTATTATTCGCAAAGGATACACCTCACACTCCTAAAGGGTTATACTTTGAATGATTGAGCTAATGGAGGGAGAATTCTGAGTAAAAAAACTTTCCTCACCGAAAGACAGAAAACCGTTCTTGAAATGAGGGAGAGGGGATGGTCCCAGAGGAAGATTGCCAGGGAATTGAAGACCACAAGACAGAACGTATCAGCAATAGAAAGAAAGGCCATAGAGAACATAGAGAAAGCCAGGAACACTCTAGATTTTGTTAAATCCCTAAAATCACCCGTAAGAATACTTTGCAGACGCGGGGATACCCTTGATGAAATTATAAAGAAATTATTTGAAGAATCAAATGAAAAGGGTATACATGTAATACATGACTCAATTACACTTGCATTTTTGATAAGGGAAAAGGCCAGCCACAGGATTATTCACAGGGTTGTTAAAAGCGATTTTGAAGTAGGAGTGACAAGGGACGGAGAAATCATCGTCGATCTAACTCCTGTCATTTAAACTCCCAGAAATTAATAAAAAAATTTTTATATTACCTCCCCCATACAACGAAATACAAATATCTGCATATCGTGTGGTGATCGGACGTGGGGCAGGTCAGAGAATACCTTGATTTAATAAAAAATTTCAGTGGCTTCGCAAGCCCGGGTAGTGTCATAGGAGCTCATATGTTCCTAATAGCCAAGGAAGTCCTTGATTTTGAAGACGATGAAGAAATTTATGTTACATGCGAAACGACAAACTGTTTGCCTGACGCATTTCAGGCCATATGCAAATCAACAATAGGAAATGGGAGATTGAATATCCTGGACACCGGAAAAATGGCTGTTATCATCAACAGAAAGGGTATACCTGGAGAAACAGTCCCGGCTCTTAGAATAATACTGGATCCCAAAAAGACCGTCAATTACCCGATCATACATGAATGGTACATGAACACCCGCAAGATATCTGCAGAAGAAGTGAATCCAGAACTCATAAGAGCCGGTGAAAACCTATATTCCTGGCATTTTGTTGATGTGATCGTTCCAGAAAAAGAAAAGAAGATAATTGAAATCTGTAATCTTTGCAACGAACCTTTCATAAAAAGAAATGAGCTGGATCTCTGTCCAGCTTGTCTGAAAAAATAAACATGAGGTGAAAAAAGATGGGATTTATGTTGGTACCAAAATCAGATTTCCAGATACCCCTGGAAGCAGATACCATAAGACCTGATCTGTTTGAAGGGCTGGATCTTGATGAAATTCGTTCCCTTCAGGTATACGAAGGGAACATCAAAAGACCCCTGGGCGAATTTTTTGAGATAGTGGAGACAGCCCATGAAGATCAGTTAATACGGATCGATGGTGACGTCAGCAGGGTAAAGTATATCGGTTCAGGGATGGAGTCCGGAAAAATCATCATAAACGGCGATGTCGGACTCCAGCTTGGCTGTGAAATGAATGGCGGTGAAATAGAGGTAAATGGAAATGTTTCTTCATGGATCGGCATGGAAATGCATGGTGGCACCATAAAAATCAATGGAAACGCAGGTGATTACGTTGGCTGCGCATATAGGGGAGAGTGGCGTGGCATGAAAGGAGGTAAAATCATTATACAGGGTAATGCAGGGAACAATATTGGGGGTGGTATGATGGCCGGAGAAATTTATATAGGTGGAGATGCAGGTAATTTCTGTGGCATCCGAATGAAAGGGGGTGAAATAACAGTACGCGGAAATGCTGGGAGAGCCCCCGGGGCAGAGATGGTATCAGGTATCATCAAAATTCATGGACGAATCTCCTCTCTCCTCCCCGGATTCAAGGAAATCTCAACATTCAAAGAAGACGGATCCCTTATGATTCTATTCAAAGGAGATCTATCCGAAAAAAATCCCGATGGTAATCTATACATCAATTATAGTAAGAACCTTCACATTCTAGAGAATGAGACCGATGAAGAGAGAGTCATCACAAAAAAGGGAATTAAAGTAATCTACAACAGCGGAAGTACGATCCGTGAAGGTCAGATAATAAAGGGAGGCAATAAACTCACAGATGATTATATAGATGAATGTGCACGCTGCTGTATTAATCCTGAAGACTATAAGCTCCTCGGTGAACCTGAAAATGTTGTCGTATCATCACATGGAAATGAAGTTGTTCTGAGAGCTGTTGAGGATCCCGGAATCCAGATGGGAACAATATTCATACCCAGAGGTATATGGGCCAATGTGCTAACGCCACCGTATACCGAGTCAACCGGTTCCCCAATGTATAAAGGAGTGCCAGTTTATCTTAGAAAGGCTTCACCAGGTGAAAGGATTAAGAGTGCCGAGGAACTTGTAGAGGAATACGGGGTGGGAAAATGAACGTCTATAAAAATGTGACATGTCCCGTTTGTGGAGGGTCGTGTGATGACATAGAAGTGCTCTATGATGGGAAAACAATAAAAACAAGAAATGCTTGCAGGATGGGGAATGCAAAGTTTCAGGAGATGGTCAGCCCCCACAGAATACTCAGACCCCAGATTAAAACTGAAAGTGGTTTCAGATCCGTAGAATGGGATGAAGCCCTTGACGCTGCAGCAGAGATACTTACAGAGTCAAAAAGACCAACCCTATTCATGGGCAGTGAGATGTCAACTGAAGCCATGGCTACAGGTCTTGAACTTGGTGAGTATCTAAATGCCATGGTGGATTCAAATGCAACCATATGTCATGGTCCCACATTAATGGGAATCCAGGAAGCTGGACAGAGCGCCGCTACGGCAGGTGAGATAAAGAATAGAGCTGACGTCATCATTTATTGGGGTACAAATGTTATGGACTCCATGCCTCGCCACATGTCACGTTACAGCACATTCATGCGCGGATTTTTCAGAGAACGTGGTAAAAAGGATAGAACCGTCATCTCCGTGGATCCCCGTGAAACAGCAACAACAAAAGCCTCCGATATCCATCTGCAGCTGAAACCAAACTCAGATTATGAACTTTTTTCAGCACTCCTTACAGTTATAAGGGGCAATGAACCACACAAGAGTATTGAGAGTATAACAGGGATATCAGTTGAAACCATAAAGGAAGTTGCAGACATAATGCTGAAGGCGCAGTTTGGAGCCATCTATGGAGGTCTTGGACTTGCATCATCAGAAGGTAAGCATAGAAACGTTGAAATGGTTCTCAAACTGGTAGCTGCACTTAATGAACACGCCAAATTTACAATAGGAGCCATAAGAGGTCATTGTAATGTCGCAGGATTTAATCAGGTAGCTTCATGGGAGTATGGTTTCCCCTTTGGTGTTGATTTTACAAGGGGTTATCCACGCTACAACCCCGGAGAAACAACTATAGTTGATCTTCTCCAGAGAAAAGAATCCGATGCAGTCCTCGTTATATGTTCAGATCTTGCAGCTCACCTCCCCAAAGAATGCGTTGAGCATATGAAAGAGATTCCTGTAATATGCATAGATATTGCCCCATGTCCAACAACACTTGTATCCGATGTTGTGATCCCCGGAGTTATTGATGCTATGGAGTCCAGCGGCACCTTCTACCGCTTTGACAATGTTCCCATCCACCATAAGGCATTCACAACATCACCATTCCCTGAAACAGAGAGCAACGAACATACTCTTAGACAGATCCTTGAGAGGGTTAAATCAATTAAAGGCAAATGAATATCTGCTAACCATTTAATTTTTTTTCTCCTATGATACGGACATTCGTGGCTTTAATCAGAACTTGAAACTCTTCGCCCGTTCTTATATCAAGCTCATTGACTGCGCCTAGAGTTACAGCCGAGGTCAGAACTATATCCCCTATCCTCAAGTTTACATAAACAATCCTTGAAGTTTCTATAATATCTTCAACTGTACCCCTGAAGATATTCTGTGCAGATGCCATAAACAGATCATCAGCTGCTATCATTATATTTTCTGGTCTGATGGAAAGTATCACAGACCCCTCCCCGCAGTCAACTGTCCTGAAGATATTTGAATTAACATTTACAGAGGTGAGCCCATTCACCCGGCCTTCAACGGTCCCTTCAAGTATATTAGCACCCAGAAAATCTGCAACAAAGTAGGGCGATGGTTTATTGATAACTTCCTCCTTTTTATCCATCTGAATGATTTTTCCATGATTCATCACCGCCACCTTATTTGAAAGCCACCATATATCATCAAGGTCATGTGTAACATGGATCACAGTGGTTTCAAAATTATCCCTGATATCTGCGATAAGTTTTCTTAGGGATACCTTTGTTTTCTGGTCAAGGGCACTGAATGGTTCATCCATCAACAGCAATCGGGGATTCACTATGATTGCCCTTGCTATTGATGCCCTCTGGAGCTCACCTCCACTGAGGGTTCCAGGGTATCTATTCAGTACGTGATCTATACCCATCATAGCTGCGATTTCATGGACTTGTCTGTGAATATTTCCCTTCATCTCTGTCCGCTTACGAAGTCCGTAGGCTATATTCTCCTCCACGGTCATGTGGGGGAAGAGGCAGTGATCCTGATATACTATGCTAACGTCACGTTCCTCAGGTGGGAGAGTGGTTAGATCCACCCCATCAAGAGATATCGTCCCCGAAATCGGTTCAAAGAACCCCATGATGGTCTCAAGAAAGATAGACTTACCACTACCAGTCGGGCCGACTATAACAAGATAATCTCCCCTCGAAAGCTGGAGTTCATCTACCCTGACTACAAATTCACCAAGGTCGATTTCTAAATTATCTATATCCAGAAAACTCATCCCTATAAGCCCCCATTTTTTCAAGGAAAAATATTGTTATGAATGAAATTATCATAAGGAGGATACCAGATGCCACAGCCATCTCCACGTTTCCATAGGATAAATTAAGATACAGAGATATAGGGAGCGTATCTGTTTTCTGATAGGTACCTCCGGCAACTATCAGTACCGCTCCAAAGCAGCCTATGCACCTTGAAAAGGTAATTATTGTTGCAGCTAATATGCCATCCTTAGATAAAGGGATCATGATATTTCTGAATGTCTCAAACTCTGTATATCCAAGGGAACGGGAAACAAATTTGAGTCTCCTATCTATGTTACAGAATGTTGAGTAACATATTCTGACCGTATACGGTAAAGAGACAAAGAACTGTGCACAGATGACTCCAAGATTCGTGAAGACTATCTGAATACCGAGCCCATCCATCATATAATTTAGAGGAGTATTTCCAAGAAATATGAGAAGCATTATACCTATAAGAATTTCAGGGAATGCTATAGGAATATCCAGCACTGTTTTAACAATGGACTTCCCTTTGAATGAGTCCTCCGATAGTGAATAAGCAATGAGCAGTGCAGATAACATCACGATCAATGTTGTTATGGTGGATGTTAAAAGAGATAATTTCACTGAGTGGATCATATCAGCACTTTTGAATGAATCCAGGATGGATTGTGGAGAGGATACCGTCCAGAGTGAAATACATATTATAAAAAAGGAGGCCACAAAGATGACCGCGAAAAATCTGCAAGTACCTCTGAAAATACTCACTCGCTCAATGGACAAAACCGTTCAACCCCCATCAGTGCTGCTAACCCTGCTATCGTTGTCCCATAAAATATTACTCTTTTATCTGATGCCATAGCCATGATATCCTCAAATGTACCGTTAGCTACAGTAGAACCGGTTACCACTAAAACATCAGAATTCTGGATTATCTTCTTATTGCATTTGTTTGCATCAAATACATCTACACCATATTTTTTACCCTTATTTCTAGGATTTAGATCTGTGACTTGCAATCTGTCTCCAAATGTCTCCTGAAGTTTCCTTACAAACGCCGGTTGAAACCCAAGCAAAGCAACTCTGTCATATCCCAGCAATTCAAGGTAATCTGAAAGTAATTCAGCACACCTTTCAGGAGTGTTTCCAGTACAGTGAACCGTCCTATCAATGAAACCATTCTTCCTCATGAGTGCATTGAAAGTAGCGATCAAACACGATGGTTCCCCTTTTACTAACAGTTCCTCGAGGGTCCCTCTGAAAGGAGTGGGAGTGGCTGTGAAGCACTCCCCTGCAGTACCATCTTCAAGAGTCGCTCTGAGCATGACCTCTCTCCCCTCAACAAGAGGATAATCCTTGATGGTTGACGTATCAAGGAGAGGGTTCTTCACAGAGATCTCGACATATGTGGACTCCATGGCTGAAGAATGTATCAGATATTTCATCCTATCCCTGATAAACTCATGTATCATGGTATCAGATCCTAGTTTAAATCAGGAAATGACTTTGAACCCCCATTTTTCCCATATAACCCTGGCTTCCTCGGATTTAAGGTATTTAACGAACTCTTTTGATGTTTCAACGTTTCCTGAAATTGAAGTGACCGCTGCGGGTATTGTCTGGTTCTTTGCTCCGCTGATTTCAATCATTTCCAGTTTTGATTTACTGTTGTTCCATGTCAACATGTCCTCCCATATTATAACTGCATCTACCTGTCCTGAGAGGATGTATGTTAAGAGCTGATTAACTGTTGGAGTCTTTGCAACTAAATTTTCAGTTATATTTACGCCCTCTTTATCAAGCATTTTCTGGGCAACTTTGCCTATCGCGCATGCCTTGGGATCTCCTATCGCAACTCTCACGTTCTCTTTACCCAGATCTTTAAGGGAGGTTATGTTCTTCGGATTTCCCCTTTTAACGGCTATGACCGGTTTATGTGAGGTAACATTCACGATGGTATCATTGATTATGTAACCCTTTTCTTTTGCCTTGTCCATTGTCGTATATTCGCCTGTTATAAGCACATCGCCCTTTTTTGATGTCATTAGTGTTGCAAGAAGTTCTCCTGAACCCCCATACTGAACATTAACTTTTTTTCCTGTCTTTTTCTCAAAATTAGTTATTATCTCATTCATTGGTTTCATGAGCCCTGCCCCCGCAAGGACTGTGATCTCAGATCCATTCATAGTCTTTGAATTTCCCACGATAAGATACGCTCCTGTAACAGCTGAAAGAATCAGCAAACCTATTACAAACGCCATTTTCTTATCCATAATCAAGCCTCCATTACCTTGTAGATTATTCCTCCATCTTTTTCATGTAACATGCCCTCATTGAACCTTACTTTCTTCAGAATATTAACAGGATCAGTTATTTTAACCCCTGCAATCATATCAACCCCATATTCAAAAAAAACATCTGTCATTGGTGTTGTGGGTCCTATGATAGCCACAAAAACATCGAGTTCTGCAAGTGCAAGGTAGCGTTCCGTGCTGTGGTTGACCAGTGTGCTGCCAGTCACCGCAAGTACATCAACCCTGGGGATAATCTCTTCAGCCGCTGTTTCAGGAAAAACACCCCTTTTAGGATTGACCTTAAATGGGTTGATCTCTAGAATATAGAACTCGTCCGAAACCTTTCTTATCTTGTCAGTGTAGCGGCGTGGGAATTCACCCACCATAGCGATTTTTCGATTTCGGCATTCCTCCATCAGTATATCAAATGCATTGCAACGTTTACCACCTCCATCGATCACTGAGTTAACAGTAGCAATTCCCAGACTGGAATAAAATGGATCCCATGACCTTGAAAGTTCAAGTAATTCATGAGTCATCTCTGGAATTTCAAAATCTCTGATGAATCCATTATTACTGGCTATACCACAGGAGCTGCTCCAAACAGCTGTCCATGATCTGCCTATGGCCACATCCCTTACTCTGATTTCAGGCATGTTCTCAATCTCATCCAGTATATCATCAATTATCATAATAGCACCGTCTAATGGCAATTTCGGGCATTTATTTCTGGAGTGCTGTCTTTATGATGTGTTCCCATGCTGCTGACTTTAAATTCCTGATCCTGAGTTCAGACCTTTCAATAGACACGAGTCCATCGGGACAGACACTGGAGCATGCTCCGCAGAATACGCAGAATTTCTCATCGATCCTGGCAGTACCATTTATTATACTGATTGCATTACAGGGACAAACATCCACACACGCTCGGCATGATTCACCCATGCATCGCTCATCTGCCTGGCTTATGGTTCCTCTGATGGGTTTTTTAACGGTGATTGCATTTGCGGGACATATTTCCATGCACCAACCACAGTGAGCACATCTTTCATCAAGTTCTATGACAGCACCCTCAACACTGGCCTTCAGTTCCTCCTTATACATGCATGTCAGACAGCTCATACGGATGGCACCAACAGGACATATCCTTTTGCATATGCCACAGTAGAGACATTTATCCTCATCCACCCGGATCCCATCGGCTATCGTCATATTTGATGAATCCGGGTCTCTCCAGCTTATTTCAATGGCTGAGACAGGACACATAACTACACATTCACCACAGTAGATGCATTTTTCCATTGATACATTTATCTCCCCTTTTACAAGGGATTTGCGTTCAGGAAGATTCCTTATGGTTAAGAGTGCATTCCTTGGACATGCATCGGCGCAATTACCGCATAAAAAGCATTTTTCGTCATCAATTTCAAGTTTAACGTCCCAGAACGGATATTCGTCGGTACCCCTTATGCTTTTACCATCCTTCTGGAGGTCTATGGCTCCGAAGATGCATACTGAAGCACATAACCCACATAGAACACATTTCTCTTTGTTGAAGGACACTCTGTTCCTTTTGATTAAATCCCTCGCTATTGGGAGAAGGGGAGCTCTATCTATAGCGTCCACCGGGCATGTTTCCGAACATAATCCACAGCCCGTGCATAGATCCGGATTGTAATTCAGTGTCCTCCTTTCAGAACCCTCCCTTTCATTAACTATCATCAGTATCTACCCCAGAAAGAGCGCTGTTTGGGCATTTAGAGATGTAAAGCTTACAATTGTCACATTTATCATCTATCGCAAGGGAAAAACCGTTGTCCCCAATTATTGCATCCTTTTCACAGATGAGAATGCAGAGGCCTTTTCCCGCCCAGTTTTCAACGCCTCTACATTTCTCCGTATTGATGATTATCATAGACCAACCTCGAAATGTAATTTTTTGCATATCGTATATTCCACATGTCCATATATAAATCTTTCTATCTTTCCTAATGGATCTCATGAAAACAGGACTGTTTTACATTGGCAGCTGAGGACCCCTGCAATTATAATAGATATTCTCACTTATTTCCTGAAAAATAAAAAATTGAAAAATTGAAAAATTGAAATTTCTGTTCTTCCAAGCCCAAAGAAGTACCCCAGACCTAAAAGGCCCACTATCGCCACTATACCAACTATGGCATAGACCGGTAGCCCTGTCTCCGGTTTAGCTGAACCTGAGGTGCTGCTGACCTCATAGGCCTTACCCTTGTTTTCGCCCGCTGAGGAATGAGTTGCTGCCTCCACTCCCGGTGTTGATGTTGAAACATCTGAACCCTGTGACCCCTGGTGATGTGGCTCCCCGTTGTCTGGTGATGTACCCGGTGCCTGTGGCTGTCCTGGATTTGATGGTGCTGTCGGTGTGGATCCTCCATCGGCGGATGGTGCGAATGCTGAGTTCTTCGTGGCAGCGTAGAGCTTCTCCCTGACCCTTGAGAAAAGGTCCGGGTTCAGGTACTGCATGGCCCATTAATACGCGCATAATAAAGGTTTAATCTGAAAAGCCATTTAAATGTTCAAAAAATCGGAATCGATCAATCAACTGAAGAGGCCATTTACGTGCCATTCAATGCACCTGTTGTAATAATTATATTTAATAAATTAATCACAGGGTGCTAGATTTTCAGGGTTACCATGAGGGGTATATGATCAGATAATCTTGGCCTGGTTTCTATGATTTCACTTGCCTGGGGGTGCCAGACGTCAAGGATCCTTCCTCCTCCCTGAGAACATCCCTGAATCCAAGTTCAGATAGTCTTCCGGTCATCTCCTCTGCAATGAGTGCCAACCTCCTCAGGGATGGGCCAAAGTTTTTATTGATGTTGAAATCACCGCCTTATGATCAGGTTCTCTCTCCTCAATGTAGTTATATAGGAGGTCAAGGAACTCAGAAAAAGTCACTATCTGCTGGCCCAATGTAATTATATGCTAAAGAGGGAAAGACTAGTTCCTCTGATTTCTATTCTGCAGGAAACATAAAAATCTTCTATACATATGCTAAAGAGGAAAAGAGTAGTTCCTCTGATTTCTATTCTGCAGGAAACATAAAAATCTTCTATACAGTGGTTGTCTGAGATTTCAAGGTAGTTCCTGAATCCACCATGAGCTCCTTATGAAGAAGTAATGTGTTCATCTCCCCGCGGAAGGTATGGTACTTCCACCTTACCTCGTTGGGTATCATGTAGACCTCCTGGAAAAATCCTGCATCAAATTCCAGTTCTCCTATGTAACTCCAGAGTTTCCTCCGCCTGTAGGATGGCCGGTTCAGGTTCCATGTCAGAACCTTAAGTTATCCTATAGAAAATTGTGATGTCCATTAACTTAAACACACTCGGAAACATTTATATGGATGGAATGTAATATATTACCTAAATATGTAATATATTACCATAGGAGTTTTTGAGAAGATGAAAATAAATAAGATCCATACACTAACAGCCCTCATAACACTTATGGGGCTCTTTGCAACACTATCTGGCCTCCTGGACCAGAACACGTACATTAAAGACTCATTATCAGCAACTGCACAGATGATGGGCCAGGACCTCGTGACACTCACCACAGGGATCCCCCTCATAATCATTTCAGCATACCTTGGCCGTTCCTCGGCCAAAGCCAGGCTGCTGTGGATGGGTGGAATGTTCTACTTCACCTACACCTATGCCTCCATGGCCTTCCTCGCATCCTACAACAGTCTCTTCCTCCTGTATGTGGGCATACTTGCCTTATCACTCTACGGCCTCATGGGAGAGCTGTTCACAACCACCTACAGGGTTAATGTTGATGATAAAAAATCAGGCTTCACAGCCATCTACCTCACCCTCACCGGATTAATGCTGGCAGCCATGTGGATCAAGATGATCACAGATTCCCTGATAACCGGCATGGCCCCGGGGGCCCTTGAGGGCTACACAACCCTCGTCATACAGGCACTCGACCTCGGCGTCGTGGTTCCAGCGGCCCTCCTCACATCATACTTCCTCCTGAAGAGAGAAGTGTGGGGCTACGTCCTTGCACCGGTATTTCTTGTCAAGGTATCATTACTGGGAACAGCCATACTCTCAATGGTGGCCTTCATGGCCATGGAGGGGGTCCCATTCAGCTGGGGGCAGGCTGGCTTCTTTATGGTCCTCACCTTCACAGGCCTGGCCGTCACCGGGATTTTCTACCGGGGAATGGCAATCACATCAGGGAGGTTGACACTGGATGAAGGATATGCATGCAATACGGGATGAGCACCGAGAGACAAGGGAGTCCATGGAGAGGTACATACTGGTAGCTCTCTTCCTCATCGAGCAGCGCTGGAGCTACATAGTGAGTCGCGAGTTCCGCGAAGATGGCATGACAGCAAAGCAGTGGCTCTTCATGGTGATCCTTGGAAACGTCTTTGAAAGGCCCCCCTCAATGCAGGAGATGGCTGATGCCATGAGCAGCACCCACCAGAACGTCAAGCAACTTGCAGTTCGCCTTGAGGATAAGGGACTCCTGAGAATAAAACAGGACCCTGAAAACAGGAGGATGCTGCGCCTCGAGCCATCAGAGAGCTTTCATGAGTTCTGGGCTGGCAGAGATGAGAGAGACGCCGCCACCCTGAAATCCCTCTTCGATTCACTTGACGATGAAGAGGTCAAAATCCTGTTTAACGTATTTTCAAAGCTTGAGGAAGCCTCAAAGCAGCGCTATATGGAATACCGTGCGAGATGATCAGATGCTAAGAAAAAGATTTGAAATGGAAGTTAGAGAAGAACTCAGAAAAGTTTATAACCTGAATGAGAGGGAACTGCCAGGGTTACTTGCAGGATATCTTGAATCCTCCGGTCTCCCCCATGACCCTCAAAACCTCCTGATCAGGTGGGCTGACTCAAAAATAAGGAGAGGACCCCGCTGGATGAATGTGGACATGACCCAGATCAACACTCCAGCACCCTTCAGGAGCGTTTACATAAAGGGCCGTTTTTTAGGAATACCTCTTGAGGGCCTTGACATGTATTCCGGAGGCCATGGAGAGATGACCATCAGGGCCCTGAAATTTCTGAAGGTCGCAGAGGAGCGTGGAGATCCTATGGACGTGTCGGCCCTTGTAACTCTACTCTCAGAGGCCCCATTTCTTCCTTCCCTATTCCTTGCAGAGTGTACGGAATGGTCACAGCTGGATGATGAAAGGGTTGAGGGTAGAATCAGGGATCATGGCATTACTGCCAGTGGTCTGTTCACCTTCGATGAGCATGGAAGGTTCCTGAAATTCTATACAGAGGACAGGTACTGTGCAGAGTTCAACATGGAGCAGCACCCCTGGAGTGTTGAGGTGCTATCATACAGGGATACCGGGGATTTTATTTATCCCGCGGAGTGCACCGCAACATGGCACCTCCCGGAGGGTGACCTGAAGTACTTCCATGGAAGGATCGGAGACGCAAGGTTCAACATAAGGACGCTTTAATTTGTCCGGATACTCCATGGATTGAAGAAAATTCAGGGCACTTTAAATATATTATGAAACATAGGATATACTGTTATGAAAGAACTCTATCCATTCATTTTCAGAAGAAAGTCCACTAGAAAGTACAGGGGCCCCGCATCAGAGGATGAACTCAGGAAGATTGAGGACCGCCTTGAGAAAATTGAACCCCTCCTGGAGGATTTTGATACCGAATTCATGCTCCTGGAGAGGGATGATGTGAGGACCCGGATGCAGCGGCCGGCCCCCCACTATATAGCAGCCTTCTCAGATGGCTATGTGGGGAAGGTGAATGTGGGATTCATGCTCCAGCAGATGGACCTCAGAATCTCAGGCATGGGCCTCGGGAGCTGCTGGCAGGGGATCCCGAAGCCAAGGGACCATGTGGAGTCTGAACTTGATTTTGTCATACTCCTGGCCTTTGGTGCTGCAGCTGAACCCGTCCACAGGGAGCACTCCGAGTTCAGGAGGAAGCCCCTCAGTAAGATAACGGACATAGATGGGATGGGTGATGTCCTCGAGGCTGTGAGACTTGCACCCTCAGCTGTTAACAACCAGCCATGGTACTTCACCGGTGGAGATGGAAAGATCCATGCATACTGTCAGGTGCAGAGTCCCCTCAAGAGGCGCCTTGTGGGGAGGTGGAACCCCATAGATATGGGGATAGCCCTTGCACACCTGAGGATCTCACTTGAATACCACGGGTACCGGTCTGAATTCAGAATCCTTGACGGGGTGGATGAGCTTAAAAACTACACCTACACTGGTACATTCATCTATGGGGACTGGAAATGAAGAATAAAGCTCTGGTGGAATTCCTGGGGGATAAGGAATTTAGAAACTCTGAGTTTGTGGCTGGCATTGTAGCCAATATCGTCCTCCTTTACATCATAAACAGTGTGATGAACTGGGATATCTCCTTCATTGCAGATTCCTTCAGGGACCTTATACCATTATTAAATGCTGTGATAGGAGCCAATCTGGCTGCGAATTTCTGTTTTCTGATCTACAGGAGGCAGTGGTTCTGGACGTTCATGCAGATCATCTTGAGTGCACTGGGGTACCTTATGGTCTCATCCCTTTACAGTGTATTCCCCTTCACCTTCAGGAACCTCTATGTGTTCTACTCTGTCAGGTTCGCCCTCCTTGTTGCAATGGTTGTCCTTGCGGTTGCCGTATTCCTTCATGGCCTCAAATTTGTGCTGAAGTTCGTCCTGAAGATTGACCTGGAATAGAATTCGGGAATCAGTCCCTGAATATGGCTGAGGCCGTGTTCATTGCAGAGCCGGCCCTTATCAGTGCCGCCACCGCCGCGGCCTCTGCCAGTTCCCCCTCTGTTATACCTGCCTCAAGGGCCTCTTCTGCGTGTCTCCGTGTGCATGCATCACACCTGACTGCAACCGAACATGCCACTGATATGAGAAGTTTCTCCCTCTCTGTAAGTTTACCCTCAGATCTAACTGCTTCCCTGAAGTTTTTGAATGATTCTGCAACTTCAGGTAGTTCCTCAAGAAATCTGTCTGCTCCGGTCTTCATGTTCTTAACATGACATCATTCCTTAAATACCTTCAGGGTATGGGTATGCCGTGGGGGCACCTTGCCGGGTTCCTCAGGTACCTCATGAGTGCCAGCTCTGTTTCCCTGAAGAGCTCGTGCTTCATGCGGGAGGCCTCCTCATAGGATGAGTCAAGGTCCATTCCAAGGACGTTGTGGAAGAAGCACTCCAGGATCATGTGCCTCCTTAGAACCATCTCTGCAATCTCCCTTCCCTCATCTGTGAGTTCAGCCCCCAGGTATGGGTGGTAGATGACAAGGCCCATTTCATGGAGCTTCTTGAGCATCTGGGTTACACTGGCTGGTCTGACGTTCATCCTTGATGACAGGTCAGAGGTTTTAACGATCCCGTGACTTCTTAACCTGTATAATGTCTCGAGGTAGTTTTCCATGCTCTTTGTAAGTTCCATAAAGACACCAATTGAATATATATTCAAAACCTATTTAAGTTTTGTCATTTATATTCATGAAAGGTGATGGATGTGCTTGAGATACGCGTGCATGAGATAAGGGGTAAGTGCCCGGTGCACCGGGAGGGGGACCGGATAACAGTTGACGACCCTGAGATAGACCTTGAAAGGACAGACGCCCTCTGCACACACGCCCTATCCACGATCCTGCACTACACCACAATCCTTGAGAGGAACTGGTGTCCGGTGGAACTTGGACTCACAGTGGACGGCGATGAGGAGCACGCCTACATGCAGTGCGTGGACCCTGGCGAACCCTACACAGAGGGCGGCACAGTCATATTCCAGGTTAGGAGACTCAGATAAGCTGGAAGGGAAACCATGTTCTCAGACTGCAGATTCGGCTCCGTGACCTACAGGGGACGTGAATACAGATCAGACATCGTGGTGCACGTTGATGGGAGCGTGACACCAAGGAGGAAGGAGATATCAAGGAGGAAATACGGGACATCCCATGTCATGGCAGAGGAGGAACTTGAGGAACTCCTGGAAGAAAAACCTGAATCCATAATCATAGGCTCAGGGGTCCATGGAGCCCTTGAAACCGGGTTCAGATCAGATGCAACAGTTCTCCCCACCTGTGAGGCCATAAAGAGGTACAATGAGGAGCGGAGTGCCGGTAGGAGGGTTGCGGCCATAATACATGTGACCTGCTAATCGACAAGGCCCTCCATGTAAAGCCGGGCCCAGTAGTACCTCAGCATCCTCCTCCTTTCGGTGCAGTCCGGCATCTCAGATTCAAGGATACCCCAGAACCTGGGGCTGTGATTCATCTCCCGGAGGTGGACCAGTTCATGGAGCACCACGTACTCCACCATCCTGTCCGGGAGATGGGAGAGGAGGGTGTTGAAGCTCAGATTGCCCCTGGAGCTGCAGCTACCCCAGCGGGACCTCATCCTCCTGAAACGGACCCTCCCATATTCGACGCCCAGGACATCAGAGTAATGGTCCAGGAACCCGCTGACCAGTGATCTCAGCTCCTTATCCCGCCGGTACTCCAGTTCCAGATCAGATGCCCTCTCAAGCATCTCATGGAACTCATGGATCTTCCTCTGGATCCAGTCACTCCTGGATGACAGAACCTCCATGGGGTCCCCGGTGAAATCTGCGGGGAGTATCAGACGCAGGCTGTCGAATCTCAGCTCAATCCTCGGGTTCTTAACCCTCCTGTATATGACCTCACATCTAACCTCCAGGTCCCCGGCCATGAATCTGTCCATTTTATCACTGATACCTCTCAAATATTTTCATAAGATCTTCCTGTGCTTCATCGGCGATCTGCCTTCTTTTGGGCGCATCCTTCGGGAGGTTCCTCAGGAGGAAAACCCTTATGATTCTCATAACATTCCTCTTAACGCTCTCCTGGGACGTCCATCCAGGGAATATGTTCCCATCAACCTCCTCTGTAAGGGCAACAGCATATTCCTTCAGTTTATCCTCTGGTATACCTCTGCCCCTGAGGGTCATCAGGACCGCGAACTCCTTCTCGTCAAGACCGAGCTCCTTCATTCTGCGCTCCTCCTTCCAGATCTCTCTTATGATGGCAGCGCCCTCCCTGTAGAGTTCCTCGTAGTCCATGGTTTTCTCCCTCCACTGTTCCAGGAGGCGTTCAACCTTTTCAGCCACCGATTCATAGATGGGGTTCCTTGTGCCATCCCTGAGGACATATGAGTTGAGTGTGTAGACTGTTAAGGCAGCCTTATCCCTTATATCCCTGACCTTCCTGAGGTTTTCAAAGTAATCGGAGTCAAATTCTATTACCGGGAGTTTACTTTCTATTTCCCTGAACTCTGTGGTCCTGTGGATGTATTTGAGGGTTTTCTGGTAATACCTTTCAGTTTCGGCTTCAACTGATGGTTTCCTTGATACGACCCTCTGATAGTATGTGTAGATGGCCGTGAGCCACCTGTAATCCTTGAGGCCATGCCTTATGAAGGGCTGGTCAGAGAGCAGCTCGAATAGCCTTCTGAGTTCACGGTAATTCTCTGTGAATTTCTTTTCGAGTTCTTCATCAGAGGTTATGAGTTCAACCGCGTCGGAGAGGACCTCAATATCCATCCCCTCCCATTCAAGGTCGCTGAAGATCCTGAGGGTCTCCCTGAGTAGCTCCTCGTATTCCCTCTTCATGGATTCCATATCATATACTGCGCCCTCATACTCCTCCTTACTGTAGAGTTCAAATGCGCGCCTCAGTTCCGCCCCCATGACTCCAATGTAATCTATTATGAGGCCTGCCTCCTTGACGTCCCTGTAGGGTCTGTTTGTTCTTGCAACTGCCTGCAGCAGTCTGTGTTCCTTCAGTGGCTTGTCGAGGTACATGGTCTGGAGTATGGGTGCGTCGAATCCTGTGAGGAGCATATCCGTCACTATGAGTATCCGGGGGTTCCTATCAGGGTCCCTGAACCTTTCCAGTACCAGGTTTTTAATCTCATGGTGGCTCCTGCCATGGTATTTATCCATGAGTTCCTCCTCATAGGCCCTTATTATCTCCTCGTCCCGTGGAGTGTAGGTCATTACGATCTCAGAGTACTCTGGTGGGAGGTGCCTGTCGAGTTCCCTCTTGTAGAGGACGCATGCCCTTCTGCTTGGAGCCACAACCATGGCCTTGAATCTTCCATCAATGTTCTCTTTGAAGTGTTTCGCGATGTCCTCTGCTATTATCTCTATCCTGCGAGGGTTCTCGAGGATGGTTTTTATGGTGTCCAGTTTCCTTTTAACAGATTCCTCAACGTCCTTCCTTATGGATTCTGGCAGTTCCTCGAATTCCACGCCGATGAATGCCTCCAGGTGTTTCCTGTCAAGGTGGACGTCACCTGCGAGTCTCGGCTGATAGGTTATCTTCACGGTGAAGCCGTCCCTTATGGAGTCTGTTATGAAGTACTGGTGGATGTATTTCTCTTCGGGGGGGTATGCGAACCTATCATAGGTGTCGCGTTCCCTCTTTGATATGGGTGTTCCTGTGAAGCCGAAGAAGAACGCTGATCTCAGCATGTCCTTCATCTGGGCTGCCAGGAGGCCATACTGACTCCTGTGGGCCTCATCAATGAAGACTATGACGTTCTTCCTGTCCATTATGGTTTCTCCTCCATGTTCCCTGAGTTCGGCTGTTATATCATCAAGTTTGTCTGTGAATTTCTGTATGAGTGTTATGAATAGGCCCCTCTTTCCCCGGTAGTCATCGCTGGCTATTGTTCTCTTTAATTCTGCTATGGATTCTATTCTTTCAGGCTGGTGGATTTCCAGTGCCGCGAGTTCTGCGTATAACTGTTCCTCAAGTTCTCTGCGGTCCACTATGAAGAATACTGTTGGGTTCTCCAGTTCCTTCATCCTGTAGAGTTTACTGGCCGCGAATATCATTGTCAGGGTTTTGCCTGATCCCTGCCAGTGCCATATGAGGCCCCTGTTCCTTTTATCTTCTCCCCTGATGTTCCTAAGGACCCTTTCAACTATCCTCTCAGCTGCATGGTACTGCATGTGCCTTGCTATGACCTTGGTTGTTGATCCGAATTCTGTCCTTATGTAGATGTAGTTCCTGATGAAGTCGAGCACCCTTTCTGGTCTGAGGAGTGGGAGTATATCTGCGGCCGGGAGTCCTGTGTGGTGCTCATGGTCCTGTTTTCTGGATTTTTGAGGGAGTTTACCATCCGTCTCCCTCCACTCGAAGGTGGGGACCTCATCAAGCCAGGGAACTATCGGGAAGTACCTTGCAAAGTCTTCAGCAGCGACACCCATCTGTACGTACTTGTAGAGTTCCGGTACTGTCTTCTCATAGTCCTTTATCTGCCGGTAGGCGTCCGCCCATGTCTCTGACATCCCCACGGGGTTTTTGAGTTCTATGTTCACGAGGGGGATGCCGTTGATGAAGAGCATTATGTCTGTCCTTATGGTCTGGTCACCACGACGGAATACGACCTGCCTTGATGCTGTGAATGAGTTGTGGCTTGGGGTATCGTGGTCAAGGATTTTGACCTTCCTGGGTTCCCCTGTTGTGGCAGATTTTATGTAAACGCCATTTTTAAGGTATTCAAGTATCGATTTGCATCCCTCAATGCTTGCTGCTTTACCCCGGAGCTCTTGGATGACCTGCTGTATATCATCATCCTCTATATACTGGTTGATCCTTCTTATGGAGTCTATCAGCTCAGATTCTATGAGGGGGTTTTCAGGGTCATCCCTCCCAAGTTCGGCGGCCGGTATATCATTCCAGCCCATTCCCCTCAGTTCCTTCATGAAGTAGTCTTCAAGGGCCTCCTCATTTAATTTCATGTTCTATCCCCCCCCTATGATGTTATTCTGACCCTCCTTTTACCTGTCAGGAGGTCGTTCATGAGCCCCCTCTTTATGTTTTCAAGTTTAACCTTCCTCTCCGTGAGGAGCTCGAGCCTTCTGTCCACATCCTGGAGTATCTCTGAAATCCTTTTCTGCTCCTCAAGAGGAGGGAGGGGAATTTTTATTTTCCTCATTATTCCCTGGTTTAACTTCTTTCTTGTGGATCCAACGACATAATGAGTTAAATCTAAATAAATAAGAATATGGAGTAAAAATCTATTAGTTATCTTAGAAGGTAACGCTTCGATAACATGTGCATGATTATTAACCCAAAACTTACCATTCATTATATATGCAGAGCTCCCAAAGGATGAATAATCACCTCCATCCTCAGCTAAAAGTACAAATTCCCCATTAAAAATATAATCATTGATATAATCAATTATGCCGTTCGCTCCACAATATGGATAATCACCTTTCATCTTAATTCTTTCTTTTTCACTAAGAGGTATTCTTTTATTATCATGAATCTCAACAACATCCTCCAAGTTAACAACATCCCAATCCACAGGAATCCTGCCAACATGAGAATCCTTGAATTCCGTGTGGTTGATGCCCTCCATCAGAAGCCTCTGCATGAGACCCCTCTTAAGTTTCTCTGTAACCCCTATCTCCTTATTAACCTTCTCTATCGCACCATCAACATCCTGGAGTATCTCTGAAATCCTTTTCTGCTCCTCAAGAGGAGGAAGAGGGACTTTAAAGTTATTGATGAATGTTTGAGTTATAATAGGGTGAGTTGTCTTTGTTGCAAATCTTTTAAGATCTTTAAATTTAATTAAATAAAACATGAAATGCACATTGACACGCTTTGAATCATAGGATTCAGTATAAATAGCATTATCACTGACCCAAACACATCCTTTTGAGAGGTGGACCTCGCCAGAGGATCCCACTCTCCCAAATATCAGTGCCTTATCCTTAGTTTTCAAATAATTGGAAGTTAATCCCATTTTTCCATTAGCACCATATATTGGTATTTCTCCCTCATTCAAAACAGGGGGCCTTTTTCCATTTTTAAAAGTGAATAAATCACCTAACTTAACAACATCCCAATCCACAGGAATCCTGCCAACAGGAGAATCCTTGAATTCCACAGTATTCACATTTTCACCCCCATATACCCAAGTTCATGCAAGTAACCCCTTATCCTCTCATCAACTTCAGCGAGTTCCTCCTCGATCTCGGAGAGGCGCATCCACTCACCTGCCACATCAATATCCTCGAGCTCCTCCTCAGGGAATGCGTAGAGGGGCACGTTCAGATTATAATCATTCTCACGGATCTCATCAAGGTCAACAACCCTTGAGAATCCATCATCATCCTGGAACTCCCTGTAGGCCTCAAGTATCCTCTCAATGTTCCCATCAGATAGGATGTTCAGCTTCCTGACCTCAGGGTGCTTCTCATACTCCTCACCTGCATTGATGAAGAGGACCTTACCCCTCCTTTCCTCATCCTTATCCTTGTTGAGGATTATTATTGCCCCCGGGGCACCTGTATTGTAGAATAATTTTTCAGGGAGAAGTATAACCGCCTCTATGAGGTCGTCCTCCAGTACAGCTGACCTTATACTCTTCTCACGGCCACCCCTGAAGAGGCAACCATTATCTATAACCACACCTATCCTCCCGTCATCCTTGGCAGAGGCTATCATGTGCTGTATCCATGCCCAGTCAGCGGACTGCTTGTTCACAAATCCGTACCTGAATCTCTCCCTCCAGTAATCCCCCTTCTTGAGGGTGTCCTCACCGTAACCATCCTGGTTCCATGGTGGGTTGGCTATCACTACGTCGAACCTCATGATCCCGTCTGATTCCTTGAATTTGGGGTAGAGGAGTGTGTCACCATGGGCTATGTGGTGATCCTTTATGTCATGTATGTACATGTTCATTGATCCTAAGGCCATTGTCTTCCTGTTGACCTCCTGTCCGTAGAGGAAGAGCCTTTCGGCCTCACCATAGGTCTCCTTAACGTACTTGTGGGATATTATGAGCATACCATTGGACGCTGATGCCGGGTCGTAGACGCTTTCGCCGGGTTTTGGGTCGAGTATCTCGACCAGTAGCCTTATAACCTCCCTGGGTGTGTAGACCTCGCCCTCCTTGGCCTTGGTTGGGGCGAAGTATCTCAGTATCCATTCATAGGCGTCTCCAAGGATGTCGGGGTCAACGTTTGTGAGTTTCTTCTCACTGAATAGTTCAACGAGCTGCCTGAGTATCTCCCGGTTCTCCTGGCTCTGTGTGAACTCCACGAAGTCAAAGGCGTCCACCACGTCCTTGAAGGCAGGGTTGAGTTCTGCGAGGTTCTTGAGGGCCCCTGCAAATTTTATGGGCAGGTTCTCAACGTCCTTCCTTATGTTGTCCCACAGGTAATCCTCCTTTATGTCAAGGTCATGGTATGCACTGTTACGTGCCTCAAGCCTCGCCTCCTCCTCACTGAGGCCATACTCCTTTATGGCATCCTCGTATGCCTTCTGGTACTCCATCATCCACTTGTCACTCATCTGTTTCATGAACAGGAGGACCAGGATGAACTTGTAGTCGACCCTTGTCCTTATGAGGTCTGCTGCCCCCTTGAGTATCCTCTCTATGTCTGCACGGCCAAGTTTATCGTCCTTGAGGGTGAGGTAATCCTGTATGATCTCTGATTTGGGTCTGAGCATGTAGATACTTCTTCTCTCATCAGCGGGATCCTTTCTTGTCTCTATCCACCCCTTCTTCCTCATCTCGGATATTGCAGCTGAAAGGGACTTTTCATCAATTAGATGTTCCTTTCCAAGTATTTCAAGGGCCTCAGTGCTCCTGAATTCCCGGTCCTCAAATTTATCCCAGAGGAGGTCATATTTTTCTTCAAGCCATTTTGGTAGTTTCATATTATCACCTTCAGTTAAGGTGGCAGTCCTGCCTGCAATGATCCATGTCCAGATTATACAAGCTAATTAACTTACTACTTGTATAATTTATAACTTTTAATATAAATATCTTTGTGCGGTATGGTGCTGTAAACCAATTACATAGCATGTCATTTCAAGGTCCAGGTTCATTATCCTCATCATCATCCTTATATTCCAGTCCACAGAAATATCACCCCGGAGTGTTAAACATGAAGGTTCCAAGATGCATGAGTACACAGCATCCAGACAACGTTAACCCGCCGTTCTTTGCAGAAGAACCTGAACTGGGTGGTGAAGACGAGATAAGGGAGGCATACTACGTCTTCTCACACCTGGGATGTGACGAACAGATGTGGGACTGCGAGGGCAAGGAAGTGGACAACTACGTTGTAAAGAAACTCCTCACAAAGTACCAGGCCTTCTTCAGGGACCATGTCCTGGGTGAGGATCTGAGGCTCACCCTCAGGGTGCCCAACCCCACAGTTGAGAGGGCCGAGGCAAAGATACTCCTTGAGACCCTTGAGAGCATACCCAGATCCTATGACACCGCAAGCCTCTTCTACGGGATGGACGCAGCCCCGGTCTTCGAGGTCATCCTCCCCATGACCTCATCAAGCAGCTGCCTCAACCGGATCCACAGCTACTACCTGGACTTTGTGAAGGGTAAGGAGAGGCTGCAGCTCGCAGATGGTGTGACCGTCAAGGAGTGGATAGGTGAATTCCGGCCCGACGAGATCAACGTTATCCCCCTCTTCGAGGACCATGAGGGGATGCTGAACGCCGCCAAGATCACAGGCGAGTACCTTGATGGTAAGGATATCCCGGAGCAGAGGGTCTTCCTTGCAAGGTCAGACCCTGCCATGAACTACGGTATGATATCAGCCACACTCCTCAACAGGATAGCCCTCTCAGACTTCCGGGACCTTGAGGAAGAGTCAGGAGTTAAACTCTACCCAATAATAGGTATGGGCTCAGCTCCCTTCAGGGGTAACCTCCGCCCCGATAATGTGGAGGACGTTACCGGGGAGTACCGTGGCGCCTACACCTTCACTGTCCAGTCATCCTTCAAGTACGACCATGAACCATCAGATGTCATCAGGGGCATAAAGGAACTAAGGTCTGTTAAACCTGGCAGGGCAGCTGAAATCGAGCGTGAAGGTGTCCTGGAGATACTTTCAGCCTACTGCCGGGAGTACAGGAGGCAGGTCATGGACCTCGTGGACATCATAAACAGGGTTGCGAGGTACGTGCCCGGCAGGAGGAAGAGGAAGCTCCACATCGGACTCTTCGGATACTCAAGGAGCATGGGAAACGTTTCACTCCCAAGGGCAATAACCTTCACAGCGGCCCTCTACTCGCTGGGGGTTCCCCCGGAGCTGCTCGGGTTCAACGCGCTATCATCAGGTGACCTTGAATTCATTGAGGAGGTCTACCCGGGTCTTGGAAGGGACCTCCATGACGCTGCAAGGTACGCCAACCCTGAATCACCATTCCTCAGCCCTGAGGTTAAATCCTCCTTTGAGGAGTACCTTGAACCTGAGTATGATGAGGGGCACATGAAGACCACAGAGGAGATCATAAGGGCCCTCAGAATCAACCGGACAGCCAACCTCCAGGAGCTCATCCTTGAGGCTGCAAGCCAGAGGAAGTTCCTCGGCTGAAAACCTCCACCATTTTTGTGCTGAGCAGAGAGCTGCCCCCCATAAACTATTTTTTCTGTTCTGAAAGCATCCATACACATCCACTGTAAGACCATCCGGCCTTCCCACGGGTTCTGGCATCAGTCTACCCACTGTTCCTGACGGACCCGCTGATATAGAATTCTGGCATCACCATCCCCACCCTTCCTTACTGACCTGTTGATACATTAAAATAGCTCCACTGACATAACGATGATATGGGGGTGTTTTATGGACAACATTGAAAGAATTAAAATGATTGAGAAGTCCCCTATAAGTTTTGAGGGGCTGAGGAAGCTGAACATAGCGGCCGGGTCCCTGCACCTGATCCAGGGGCTTCTGATGGTTGCGCTGGGTTACCTGCTCACCTGGGACAGGGACATCTACACGTTTTACCTGAAGTTCAAGATACTCTCACTGAATCCGCCGTCATTCCAGGTCCTTCCCAGCCCTGAGGTGGCATTCACCGTGAGCTACCTCGGGGTGATCCTTGCATCCTTCCTCCTGATATCTGCGGTGGCCCACTTCACAATAGCCTTCCTCAGGAATGAGAGTTACGTTGAGAACCTGAAGAGGGGTATGAACCCCTACCGCTGGTACGAGTATGCTCTCTCAAGTTCAATAATGATAGTGATACTGGCCACCTTCGTGGGGGTCTGGGACCTCTGGTCACTTGTGATGATCTTCGTCCTCAACGCATCGATGATAATGTTCGGCTACCTGATGGAGAAGATCAACCAGTACACCGAGAAGATCGACTGGTCACCCTACCTACTGGGGTGCATCTCAGGCTTCACCCCATGGGTGGTCATTGCAGCCTACTTCATCGCCGCCCTGGGCTCCGCCGAGACACAGCCACCGGACTTCGTCTACCTCACACTGCTCATCTACTTTGTGATGTTCAACACATTCTCCGTCAACATGCTGCTGCAGTACAGGGGTGTCGGTAAATGGAGGGACTACCTCTACGGTGAGAGGGTCTACATCATACTGAGCCTGGTTGCAAAGACCCTGCTGGCCTGGCTGGTGTTCATAGGGGTGTTCTCACCCTTCTAGTTCTATTTTTTAACACCTTTTTTATGGAGGCATCCGGGGGTCAGCCACTCACTTTAAGAACCGCAAAGTATTTATAGGGGTTCCATGTAACCTTATCTTGTCGATATGAGCTCTTTTTAAGCATAGTCCCGTGGGGTAATGGCAATCCTGATGGACTCTGGATCCATCGATAGCGGTTCGACTCCGCTCGGGACTATCCCCCCATAACACCCCCCTTTTATCGAAACCTATTTATGAAGAACATCACCACCTAATAACTGTCATAGTCCCGTGGGGTAGTGGTAATCCTGCTGGGCTTTGGACCCGGCGACAGCGGTTCGACTCCGCTCGGGACTATCAAACCACTGATTCTGTGTCCAAAATGGAGGAAATACTTGTAATAGGCGTCAACACCCGACCTGTGGTTGAATCAGCCTTCAGGTTAGGGTACAGGGTCTACTCTGCAGGTTACTACTGCACAGCAGACTTCAAGCACTACACCGAAAGAAGGTGCATACTGAGGGAGCGTAGCGGTGAAAGCTGCGGGAGATTCCATGAGAACTTCAGTCAGGAGAAGCTCCTTGAAGCAGCCTCAGATTTCATAGAAAGGGCTGATGGTATAATCCCCCTCACAGGCGCACCCCCTCTCCCAGGGGAGAAGGTCCTCGGTAACTCCAGGGTTGATCACGTGGAGGACAAGTACCGCCTCTACAGGAGGATCAGGAACTCATACCCCACACCCGAGACACACCTCATCAGTGACCCTGCCGAGGCGATGGAGATTGTAGCTGCAGGGGAGAAGAAATACATCGCAAAGCCGGTTTCCGGCGCTGGAGGCTTCGGTGTCACCGAGTTCCGCGAAGGTGATGGGGAGTTCCTCCTCCAAGAGTACATCGAGGGCGTCCCTGTGAGTGCCTCTGTTCTTTCAACCGGAGAGGATGCCATCACGGTTCTGACGAGCAGGCAGATCATCGACAGGGGCGTACCTGGATTTGAGGGGCAGTTCGTCTACGCCGGTAACATGACACCAGGGCCCTCAGGGGAGATTGAGGATCTTGCCAGTGACCTCATACTTGACCTCTCCCTGCGCGGATCCAACGGCGTCGACCTCATAATGAGGGACTCCGAGCTGTATGTCATAGAGGTCAACCCCAGGATACAGGGGACCTTTGAGTGTGCTGAAGCCTCCCTGGGAATAAACATGGTGGATGCCCATATCAGGGCATGCATGGGCGAGCTTATAGAAAAACCGGACCCGGTCAGTTATGCTGTTAAGAGGATACTCTATGCCCCGGCAAGGTGCCGGGTGGGTGAGATAAAAACCATGGGGGTCCATGACCTTCCTGTCCCGGGAACCATAATTGAGGAGGGTGAACCCCTGCTGACCGTCCTGGCCTCCCATAACTCCATGGAGGCCGCTGAGAACCTTGCATCAAACATCTGCTCCAGGGTCAAGAAAGAACTCCATTACCTCCAATGCCCCCCACCTCGACCACAGGGAGCATGAGAATATATTGTCAAGAAAGAACTCCATTACCTCCAATGCTGAGAACCTTCTGCTCCATTAAAGAACCCTACTTTAAGCGAACAAACCGCATATCCTCCCGGGTTAAGAAGAAGGTGGATTTAAGATACCTCTGGAGCAGATCCTTAAGGTATCTGCCATGAAATTTGCAGCTGCTTATCCGGCTCTTGCAGTACCCATACTATCCAATGCCGCTTATATATCCCCCTGTTTTTCAGTGTCCATGTACTCTCCAGTGCCCATTTTCCCCTGATATGATCATCTCAGGTAACTGGATCTGGTGTCCTGCACTCAGAACCCTGTGCATGGAGATCCTCCGATAACATGAATCACCGCGGGACAGGGCGGGCATCAGATTATGCCAAGCAGTAGAAGTATCAGTATTATGGTACCTATCGTTATGAGCACTGTGCTCAGAATCATGCCACCTGTCATTAAAAGGAAAAGCTTGGCCCTCCTATCAGGGTCCTTAAGGTACTCCTTAAGCGGATCCTTGCTCATTCCATCAACCTCCTTAGAGCTCCCTCACAAGGAACATGTACTGTGTAACCGTTGGAAACCTCGCCCTCAGCACCCTCATCTCAGGTCTGTAGATGTAGATCTCATCACCCTCATCATCCCTCTCAAGGACCTCCGAGACCACCTTCACCTCAATATCACCGGCGATCCTTGCACCCGAGGTCTCAGATTCTATCTCGATGTATATCGGGAGCCTCAGCCTCCTTGCCTCATCCTCAGTCAGCATCCCCCTGAGGTCTTCAAGTTCAGCCCATTTGAACCTGTGCCTGGTGCCATCAGCCCCTGTAACATGGGGCCTGTCCTCCCTGAGGAGCTCCTCCAGGGTCTTCCTCCTTGAGGGGAGATGACGGTTGAGGTTGAAGATCTCCTTCTTCATCAGCCTGTCTGATCTGTCACCTCTCATCCTATTAGGCTATGTTTTATATTCTATAAAACATTAATATCTTAGTGGAGGGTGTACCTTGGATATCGATATCGAGCAGTGCCGGGAAAATGATAAGATAAAGGAGATAATAAGCGGCAGCGGACTCCCCATAAAGTATATAAAACTTCTTTTAAGGCTCTCGGACGGGATATACATAAACGGCGTCAACTACAATGTGAAGATAGAAGATGACGTGGTCTCAGTCATCCTCATATCCTCCAAGCCCGAGAACAGGACAGGGGTCTTCAGGACAGGGGCCCTCACCAACATATTCTACCGTGTACGTGAAATGGAAAAGGAGCATGAGGAGATAAAGACCGAGACCCGGGCCAGTGGTAACCTCATAGAGTTAAGGATACATCTCCAGTAGGGGTGATGGTTGATGGATCCTGAGGACTATCACAGGATTCTCACCGAACTTGCAGACTTCCGGGATCTTGACACGTCCACGATAGCCTCCATAAGGAGTTCCCTGGTGGAACTGAAGGATAGAAGGGACCAACTCCTTGAGATCAGAAAGAACCTGAAGAGGGATATCAGGGGCGTTGAGAGATACTACCTTGAACGGATGACCGAGGTAAGGAATGATGTTGAGGAGCTGAGGGAGGGCTCATCAAGACTCAGAAGGATCATTTCAGGTAACCCCGCCACTGCCCAGGCCAGGGCCATGAAACAGCTGAAGATGAACCGTCAAGCACTGGTGGAAACCTACCGGGACCTCCTGGAGTACACAGAGGAACTCACTGAGCACATTGAGGACCTGATGATTGAACTCTATGAAGAAATGAAAGACTTCCTGAGATAAACCATTTCTGGAAGAAAGGCCTCATGATTCATGGGACTCCATCCAGAGAATGAAATTATCTGCACGGCCCGTAGAATGGTACGTTTAACACGACGAAATCCATTCCCTATGCCGAATCCGGATAAGTGTAGTGAAGTGAGAGAAAAAATCAGTGCCCGCCGCATCACAAAACATTCCCTGAGCGTGGGAACTGAAGCAACTTTAAAAATAAATATTAGTGGGTTAATTCAACCGGTAGAATTATGAGGACACCCAGGAGGTCGTTCCTGCTGATTTTCCCGTCTGCAGCAGCTACGAAGGTTGCATGGTCTGCCTTACGGTCCATGCTTATGGGTAGGGGTGTCTCCTCCCCTGCAGCTATCGGATGACCCAGGGGGTTCGTGGCGTAGGCACACATGAAGACTATGTGGTTTGCCGGTATACTGACCTCCTTGATCTTAACCGGCTTTGCCTCGCCGGCCCTGACCTCAACGTCCTCGTCTGCAATGATGGCCCTGAGGTTCCCGTAGACCTCACCCATCCTGAAGTCCACGAGTTCCCTCCTGTATTTCTCCTCGGCCTCACGGACCTGGCCGAGCCTTGTGAGTATCCTAACCATCACTCCATCTCCATGGATTTTTTGATCATCTTCAACCTGACGAAGTTCTCCCTCTCCATCTCCTCGAGCCTCATCTCAATGTACTTGACGGTGTTCTTGAGCCTCGGGATTATGATGTGTTCGAGGGCGTTAACCCTTCGCTTGGTTGATTCTATCTCACCGGCGAGAAGCCTTATGGTCTTCTCGATCTCACCGAGTTCTATTATGAGTGCCAGGGACTCCTCGAATTTTCTGGCTGCCTCGTCGAGTTTTACTGATGTGTCCACAAGGCCGTATCCACGTTCAACCACGGTCCTCTGGGTTGCCCGGGCATCGACCACCGGTACAACGACACCCATTATACTCCTTGAGTCTATGTCGACCTCCACGGACTCCCTCACAGACATTGCAGCCCTCTCAACTGCAGTGTCGCCCATGAGTACCTGGGCCTCTGTGAGGTCAGAGAAGGCCTCCTTGAGGTGCTCTTCCACCTTTTCACGGGAACCCTTAACCCTCTCAAGGATGTTGAAGAACTCCATGATAAGGGCGTTCCTCTTCTCCTTGAGGAGACTGTAACCCTTGACAGCGAGTTTCTCACGCTGCTTGAGTTTCAGGAGCTCCATCCTTGTGGGGTTGATCCCCTCAATCATTTCCTGTGCCATTGGCTAACTCTCCTGAAAAAGGATGTTGGGGGTGGTTATTCGGCACCCGGGAGGTACTTGGGTATGTGCTCCTCGCGGACCCTCTTGAGTTCGGACCTCGGGAGGAGTGATAGCAGTTCCCATCCGAGGTTGAGGGTCTCCTCTATGGAGCGGTCCTCGTCACGTGCCTGGGTGATGAAGCGTTTCTCAAATTCATCAGCGAATTTGAGGAACTTGCGGTCCCTCTCTGTGAGGGCCTCCTCACCCACAACCGCCATGAGGTCCCTGAGGTCACGTCCCTCGGCGTAGGCACTGTATAGCTGGTCTGAGACACCACTGTGGTCCTCACGTGTCCTTCCCTCACCGATACCACCACTCATGAGCCTGGATAGTGATGGGAGCACGTCCACCGGTGGGTATATACCCTTACGGTGGAGGTCACGGCTCAGCACTATCTGGCCCTCGGTGATGTAACCTGTCAGGTCAGGTATGGGGTGTGTGATGTCGTCCTGTGGCATCACCAGTATGGGCATCTGTGTGATTGACCCCTCCTTGCCGACTATACGCCCTGCCCTCTCATAGAGGCTTGCAAGGTCGGTGTACATGTACCCCGGGTAACCCCTTCGTCCCGGGACCTCCTCCCTTGCAGCTGAGATCTCCCTTAGGGCCTCACAGTAGTTTGTGAGGTCTGTGAGTATGACCAGGACGTGCATGTCGTGCTCGAAGGCAAAGTACTCTGCTGTTGTGAGGGCCATCCTCGGGGTGATGATACGCTCAATGGCAGGGTCGTCTGCCAGGTTCATGAAGACCGTAACACGCTCGAGGGCCCCTGTCCTCTCGAAGTCCCTCATGAAGTAGTTTGCCTCTTCGTGGGTGATACCCATGGCCGCGAAGATAACCGCGAATTCGCTCTCCTCTGCAAGCACCTTGGCCTGCCTTGCGATCTGGGCTGCCAGTTCGTTGTGTGGAAGCCCTGAACCTGAGAATATAGGCAGCTTCTGGCCCCTCACCAGGGTGTTCATCCCGTCAATGGTTGATATACCGGTCTGTATGAACTCGGCCGGGAACTCCCTTGCAGCGGGGTTCATGGGGCTACCGTTGATATCGAGCTCCTTCTCGGGTATGATCTCAGGGCCACCGTCTATGGGTTTACCTGTACCGTCGAATATTCGGCCCATCATGTCGAGGGATACGCCGATCTTCGCTGTTTCACCTGTGAACCTTATCTTTGTTGTCTCTGTGTTGAGGTCACTGGTACCCTCAAAGACCTGTACGACTGCAAGGTCCTCCCTGACTTCCAGTACCTGTCCCCTTCTCTTCTCACCTGTGGGTGTTTCAATCTCCACTATCTCACTGTAGGCAACCCCTTCAACACCCTCAACGATCATTAGAGGACCTGAGACCTCTGTGACGGTGGTGTATTCACGGGTTTTGATGTTAACGTTCATCTTCACACCTCACTACATTCCTTGACGATCCTTTCCTGGATCTCCTTGATCCTTGCAGGGAATTCCTCTTCAGGTATGTACTTCATACGCCCGATATCCTCCTTAACAGGGAGGGATATTATGTCAGCTGCAGGTGCGCCCTTCTCAAGGGCCGCTGTTGCGTTCCTGTGGAACATTATGATTGTCCTGAGCATCTCGAACTGCTTTGATGGGGAGCAGTAGGTGTCCACCTCATGGTAGGCGTTCTGCTGGAGGAAGTCCTCCCTTATCATCCTGGTTGTCTCCAGGGTTATCCTCTCCCTGTCTGGAAGTGCGTCGGGTCCGACGAGCTGGACTATCTCCTGGAGCTCTGCCTCCTTCTGAAGGAGGGCCATTGCCTCGTCCCTAAATTTCCTCCATTCAGGGTCCACGTTGCTGGCCCACCAGTCCTGGACACTGTCAATGTAGAGTGAGTAGCTCTGGAGCCAGTCAATGGAAGGGAAGTGACGCTTGTCTGCCAGTGATGCGTCCAGGGCCCAGAACACCTTACATATCCTTAGGGTGTTCTGTGTGACGGGCTCTGAGAGGTCCCCACCTGGTGGTGAAACCGCGCCCACAACTGATACTGAGGCTATCTTATCCTCTGATCCAATGGTTGTGACCCTTCCTGCACGCTCATAGAACTGTGCGAGCCTTGATGCGAGGTATGCAGGGTATCCCTCTTCACCTGGCATCTCCTCCAGCCTTCCTGAGATCTCCCTCATTGCCTCGGCCCACCTTGAGGTTGAGTCTGCCATGAGGGCGACGTCGTAGCCCATGTCCCTGAAGTACTCTGCTATGGTTATACCTGTGTACACACAGGCTTCCCTTGCAGCCACAGGCATGTTTGAGGTGTTTGCTATGAGCACGGTCCTGTCCATGAGTGGGTTACCTGTCTTGGGGTCCTCGAGTTCAGGGAACTCCTTGAGGACCTCGGTCATCTCGTTACCCCTCTCACCGCATCCAACATAGACGATTATGTCTGCGTCAGCCCACTTTGCGAGCTGCTGCTGGGTAACCGTTTTACCTGAACCGAAGGGTCCCGGTATGGCTGCTGTACCTCCCTTGGCGACTGAGAAGAATGTGTCCTGCGCCCTCTGACCTGTTATGAGTGGGACGTCAGGGTCGAGTTTCTTCTTGTAGGGTCGGCCCTTCCTGACAGGCCACTTCTGGAGCATCTGAATCTTTTCTGTTCCGCTCTCGGTTTCAACCTCAGCTATATCATCAAGCACGGTGTATTCGCCCTGGGGGGCTATCATTGTGAGTTTACCTTCAACGTTTGGTGGGATCATTATCCTGTGGGTTATTGAGGATGTCTCCTCAACCTCACCGATTATGTCCCCTCCCTTAACCATCTGGCCCTCCCGGGCTGTGGGTTTGAAGGTCCATTTCTTATCCTTTGGGAGGGATGGTACGTCCACTCCCCTCTCTATGTAGTCTCCGGTGAGTGCCTTGATGTTCTCGAGGGGTCTCTGGATACCGTCGAAGATTGAACCCAGTATTCCAGGTCCCAGTTCCACTGATAGTGGACCGCCTGTTCTTTCAACGGTCTCTCCAGGCTTTATGCCTGCGGTTTCCTCGTAGACCTGGATTGTTGCTGTGTCACCCTCAAGTTCAATGATCTCTCCTATGAGCTTGTCTTCACCCACCTTAACCATTTCATACATCTGGGATCCTCTCATCCCCTCGGCGATGATAACAGGACCCGCTATTTTTATAATCCTTCCTTCCTGTGTCATTTTACCATCTCAACCCCAATAACTCTTTTAATAAGGTCCCTCAGTGGATCTGTTTCACGTTCTGAGGGGCCTGTCTTGTCTGGTATCTCTATTATCATTGGTAATGCGCTTGAACTTGTGGTTTCCTCTATAAATTCCCTCAGTTCATCACCAATCTTTTCTGTGACGATTATTATGGAGAAGCCATCACTTACAAGTTTTCTTATGGTTTCCTCTGCCTCTTCAGGTGTTTCAACGACGTAGCCTTCCCTGACGCCTCCGAGTCTGAACCCTGTTACAGTGTCCCTGTCACCAACCACTGCAATATTTGAAGTCATACTAACATCTCCTTAACCATTGCTTCAGGAAATCCTGGCTCCCTCTTGCTCCTTGCTATGACCTTGAGGTTCTTCACCTCAACTTCCTTCCTGCTGAGGAACCCTATCATCGGACCAACACCGAAGGGCTTCTTGACTGCAAAGTTCCTTGCCATCCTGTTGAGGTTGTCCTCAAGGACGCGTTCGAATACAGCCACTGAACCCGTTGATGTGTACTCTGAGAGGGCCTCTGATAGCATCTGACCGTAGTCTGTACCCTCAAGGCCGCTTACAACTCCACTGACATCCTCTGATTCCATGAGGTCCTTGAGCTTCCATTCCCTGATCTGGTAACCGTGGGGTACTATGTATGGGCTTATGTCATCATAGCTGAGACCGTCTGCCTTTGCACGGAGTATTATTTTAAGGTTGGATATGTCAACCATGGTCCCGAAGTAGGTGTGTAGCATCTTTGTGTTGTCATCTGATGGACTTCCAACTGCCCTTATGAGTCCCTCAAGGAACCTCTTATCAAGAGCTGCCTCCATTGGGAGGAGCATGCCTGTCTCCTCGTAGTCAGATAGGGCGTCCCCAAGTACATCGGCGTACTCTGTACCCTCAAGGCCTGTTACAACCTCCTGGACACTTGAAGCGTCTGCAAGGCCCTCGATGATCTCATAGATTTCACCTCCCGGGACAAGGAGGTCCAGTGTCTCCTCGGCACTGAGACCGGCGGCCTTTGCTGTTATGAGGCTCTTGATGTTCCTCACATCCCATCTCTTCAGGTTTGCCCTGAAGGGGTCCCTTATGGATGCTGGTGCTATCTGGGATACCATCTCATAGGTCTCTGCAAGCTGACTCTCAAGGGCCTTCTCAATGGGAAACCTGTCAATGTATCTGGAGTAGTCAGGGAGTCCCCGGAGGTAGTTCTTGAACTCCTCCATGGACTCGGTTTCAAGGATCTCTGATAGCTGTTTCTCATTTAGTAGGCGTCCTATTCGTGCCCTGACTCTGGCGTTAGGGTATGCGAAGGGGAATAGATCTAATACAGGCCTTATAGTTGCTATTACAACAATAGCACCTATAATTGCCCCTCCCAGGAGGATTAAGCCTATAAAAGGTTCTATTGAAGGGAATCCGAGCGCTGTTACAATTGTTGTGATGCTGTCAGCCATCTGTTATCTCCCCTTTTTTATTCGAAAAGAACCCTGGCCACCTCTGAACGTAGAGCCTTTCTGAAACGGGACATCCTGGCCTCTATTGTGTTGTTAACCTCTATCAGACCATCCTTTGTCCTTACCAATGCTCCTCCAATGGTTCTGATGCTGTCTCCAACCTCCAGGGTTGTTTTTTTGCCTGTTTCGGCTTCCACTTCAGCTGCGATTTTGTCGAGTCCAGGGTCATGGGACCTGTCGTCCTCCTTCATGCTGACAACAAGGTCGCCTCCACCTATCTCAACCGCTGCCTCCTTTATCATGCCCCTGAGGGCAGTGAGGTATTCCTCATTGGAGGTGGATGCCAGGTTTTCAAGTTCCTCTTCAGCCCTTTTGAAGGCCTCCTGTATTACCTCTTCCCTTGCCTCCAGTTCTGCACGCCTTGCATTCATCTTGGCCTCTGAGATTATCTGCTGGTACCTCATATCAGCCTGCTTCCTGGCTGATTCGAGTATGCGTTCACTGACAATCTGGGCCCTTTTTTCGCCCTCCTTCAGTATACCTGCAGCTTCCTCTTCAGCTTCCTGAATTATGGCGTTAGCCTTTGCCTGAGCCTCTGACATTATACTGGAGACAATTTTTTCGGCTCCGGAACTCATCTAATTAGCCTCCTAGTATTCCGCCGAAGACCAGGAGAAGTATGGCGATCAGGAAACCATAGATAGCCTGTGTCTCTGAAAGGGCTGCGAATATAACACCCCTCGCGAACATGTCAGGATCCTCTGCAACTGCACCCACTGATGATGCTGATGTTATACCCTGACCCATACCTGAACCAAGACCTGCGAATCCTATGGCTGCACCTGCACCCACGGCAACAAGTCCGGCTGTAACATCCAGTCCCTTTCCTCCTCCAAGGAGTCCTGAGAACACCAGGAGAAGTATGGCGATCAGGAAACCATAGATAGCCTGTGTCTCTGAAAGGGCTGCGAATATAATACCCCTCGCGAACATGTCAGGATCCTCTGCAACTGCACCAACACTTCCTGCGGCTGCTATACCCTGACCTAATCCTGAACCAAGACCTGCGAATCCTACTGCAACTCCAGCACCTATTGCTGCTAAAGCAGTTCCTAATGCTATTTCAACCATTCTATTTACCTCCTTATCTTAGTGAAGTTTCTTTCAGCACGAAATGCATTGAATTTGTTTTTTCCACCCATGTAGAACTGGGCGAAGAATTCAACATAATGTAGACGAAGTGAGTTTATGAAGGCACCAAGGCTCTGGAAGGCGTTGTTGGCTATGTGCCCGAACACGAATATTATCGGGGCAAGTACCACTCCGATGACGGGTATCATCTCATAGCTGAGGCCCGTGAGGATGTTCACGGTCATGGCTATACCACCCGTTGATAGACACAGTGCAAGGAGCCTTGCATATGAGAGTAGAGTACCAAGGAACCCGGATATATCCATTAGCCCGAAGAGGCCGTTGTAGTAGATTAGCATGGCGAAGGCCAGGACTATCACTGGCGCCCCGACAATCATGCCCCCAAGCAGGTATAGGATTATACCGAGTTCAAGGATCAGCCATACAATCTGGGATCCAAGGGCATCCCTCATGTTCCCGAGCCTTATGTTGTTCCTTGCGCCTAATATGAGACCAAAGTTTATGTGGAGAACACCCACGGTGAGTGCCATTATCAGTATGTTCTGGGGGTTCACAAATGCGTCTATTGCCGGTATAACCGTTGGCAGTGTTATGTTGAGGAACCGTGGGAAGAAGTCCCCTATGAACCCGTTGGTGACCATCCCGAGTATGAATGCCCACACACCACAGGACATCATGATGATACCGAAGTTCCTCATGAAGTTGTTGACCTTACCCAGACCCCTGTAGAGTATGAAACCTATCAGGGCGTCGATTATACCGTAACCGGCATCCGTAAGGCAGAACCCGAAGAAGAATGGGAACACGAAGGCCATGAAGATCGTCGGGTCGATCTCGTTGTACTTTAGTGGTGAGTACATCTCAACGAAGGTCTCGTAGGGCTTTGCAAATCTCGGGTTGTCCAGGAGCACCGGTACCTCCTCAGGATCCGGGTCCTCCAGGTCTGTCACGCAGTGGCCCTCAGATGATTCCTCAACCACGGCGATGACCCTATCAGCCTCCTTGAGGGGGACCCATGCCTCCAGCATCACCGTCTTCCTTGTTTCGCCGAAATGGGAGAATACCTCATTTCTCTCCTTCTCTATTTCAAGCTGTTCCTTGAGGACCAGGAGCTCGTCCTCCCATTCAGCGTTTATATCCCTTAATTTTGAGATGATCTCCTGTCGTTCCCTGCTGATCTCCTCAAGGCGGGTCTTTGAGGAAGATATGATCTCTGATGGTCTGCCACGGAGTTCACTGATCTCAAATCTTTCGAATTCCATCCTCCGGAGGACAGATGCTATGCTGTCTGCATGTTTCTTCAGTGTTACAATGATCAGAACACGTTCATCCCTGTTTTCTCCCTCTTTGTCAGATACTATCAGTTCTTCTGTGATCTCTGCAAGTTTCTCCCTGAGTTCCGGGAGGTTCTCAGCCGTTATCCTTCCTGCGATTCCTGTTATGTACTCTGAATCCTGGAGATCAGAAAAATCAATATCAAAATCCTTCAGTTTCTCTGCAACAGAGAGGCTTGATTCAACAGCGGACCTTTCTGAATCAAGCTCATTCAATTTTTCTTCCATAACCCTGGTCTCTGACTCGACCCTCCCCAGGGTCTCCTCAGCCCTTTCGATGAGGGATTCTGTGTCCAGTTCCTCAACCTCCCGCTTCTCGAACATCGGGGGGTTTATGAACTCCCTTATGGTATCCCTGAGACCCTTCTCCTCGGCTGCGACTGAGCCAAGGAAGTCCAGGATACCGCTGGTTTTCATGAGGAGAGATGACACCCTTCCTGTGTATGGTGTTGCCCTTGATGGTTTCAGTATCTGGCGCCACTCTGCATCCTGCTGGATGCGCTCTGAGATATCATCGATCTGGGTTACACCCTCCTCATGCAAGGAACGAACCACCGAATCCGAGTACTGATCCAGGGTTATGATCTTAAGTTTTCGCATCCTTGCCGGTAGAAACATGTCACTCACACTACAAGATACTTTTCACAATAATACTGGCAGCCTCCGGGACCTTCCCCATTGCCGCTGATTTCATTGTCTCCACTTCACGCTTTGCCTTCCCTGAGATTTCAATGGCTTCCTTCCTGGCTCTTTCCTCTGCCTCGGCTATGATCTCATCGCCCTTCTCACTGGCCTCTCGCTCTGCCTTCTCAAGGAGCTCTGCGGATCTGTTCCTGGCGTCGTCGAGTAACTGGGATGATTTTTCTCTGGCCTCCTGTATTAACCTGTCAGCATCATTCTCAGCCTTCTTTATGGTAGTGATAGCTTCAGATATCGTTGTCATATGAATCACCCTATTAATGCAAAGGTCTATTTCGCGGTATATTTATCTTTTACTATTTTATTCAAAAGTTTATGATATTCAACTAATCCCATTCAGTTAACCAAGCCTTTTAAATCCCTCCTGATGTTAATTGAGTCATTTTATGAAATTTAATTTGAATTAAGACAATATTTAAGTCTTTAAGGTGATCGGCAATCATATTGATGTTGATGAGTGAATTCTACTCTGGCATGGGCTCCAGGTCGGCTCCAGCTGAGAGATCCCTCTCCTCCTCGCCGTCGTACTGTATTTCTTCGATTTCGAAGAATTTTCTGAAGGCTGGTTCCCTGACCTTTTCCTCGTAGACGTGGGATATGAGTCCTGGGAGGCGTCCTATCATGAATACTCCTGCTCCGGTCCTCCAGTCGAATCCCATGTCTGATAGTATGCCGGCGTTGGCCCCGTCAACGTTCATCCGGACTCCCTTGCGTTCCAGGAGTATCTCCTGGACCTCCAGTGCAAGGCTGGTGTGGGGTCCCACGCAGCCGTAATCCTCTGCAAGTTCCAGTAACCTGACGGCCCGGGGGTCGGCGTTGTGGTAGCGGTGCCCGAAGCCGGGGATCCTCCTGTTGGCCTGGAGGTGATCATCCACCAGCCTCAGGGCAGCATCAGGGATCTCATCCTCAGACTCGCAGGATGATACGGTCTCCTGGAAGAGCTTCATGGAACGCTCAATGGCACCCGCATGATTCTTACCAAAGGCAAGAAGACCCCCGGCAATACAGGCATGAACCGGAGAACCCGCCGAGGCAATCATACGGGCAGCCTGAGTACTCGGCGGAGTAACACCATGATCACAGAAGGACACCAGGACAGCCTCAAGCATACGCGCAACATTCTGAGGGGGAAGCTCACCCCTGATCAGAAGATAAACCATCTCAGAAAAGGAAACACCACCAATAAGATCCTCCTGAGAATAACCCCTCGTAACAATACGGTTGGGCTCAACACGCGTAATGGAGGTCCTCCACCTGGGGGAACCCGACCTGAATACCTGCTCAAGTGATTCCTTTCCTATAGCCATCCATTCACCTCAGAGATCTATTGTTGCCCTTCTGGGTTCCACACAGCATGCAAGCCTCATTGAGACTATCCTCACGCCGCTGGCCCTCTGGGGTCCCACCTTAATCATGGCCCCCAGGGCTGTCGTGGATCCCCCAAGACCAAGGGGCCCTGTCCCGGTACTGTTAAGGGATTCTGTGATGTACTCCTCAATCCAGGACTGTTCATCAAGATTTCCTGTTGCCATGGCCCTGAGCATAAGGCCAGTGGCCTCAAAATGAGTTCTCCCGATACCTATAGCAGGTATGCATGGTGTGCACCCCAGCATCGGGACCTCTGTTTTCATCCATGTTATAACTTCCTCAAATACTTTTCTATAACTGTGCCTGTGGAAGATCCTCCTTGTCCTCGCCCTTATCTCGGGACCCCCTCCCAGCATGAGTACATGGATCTTAACCCCGTCACCGGGTGCTGAATCCACCAGGAAGGGTGCTGGTGGGAGTTTCGCTGGATCACTGTACAGTCCCCTGCTCTGCTCTATCCTCTCCACCTCATCACCCCTTACAGCCATTGGGCGTCCCGGGAGTTCCCTGAGGCCCTCCTCAATACCCCTCTTCAGATGGTTGAAGAATCCTGCAGGGAGGCTGGCGTCCTCCCCCACCTCCACTATCAGGTGGGGTATCCCTGTATCATCGCAGAGGGGTCTTCTCTCCCTTTCTGCTATGCGGGCGTTTTCAATTAGAAGTTCAAGTATCCATGCGGATCTCTCATCCTCCTCCACCTCAAGGGCCCTCTCGTAGGCCCTGAGGACGTCGGGGGAGTATGTTGTGGATGCCTGGATGATGGCATCCCTGACTCTCCCGGCTAGATCCAAGCTATCCTCCCCCCACGGGTACAGCGAGGTCACCGCCCTCAGATAGGATGGCCTCAGGATAGTAGCGCTCTATCATGTCCCTCACAAGGACAACCTGCCTTATTCTCTCACGCGCCTGGGCCTCAGTGGTTTCCCAGCCATGGTGCCCGGCCACGGAGCCCCCGGTCTTGAGGTAGACAGGTGCTGCGTACCTTATGATATCAGGGACCTCGTAGTGCCTTATGAATCCACCCGAGGACTTGGGGTTCTCTGTGTGAACATCAATTGAAATGTCGATGGCCTCCCTGAGTGATGCCAGCATTGGTATCTGGAGGTCCCTCACAGGGTTCAGGGAGTCTGCACCGATATCCTGGAGCAGGCGTGCTGAGGCAGGGTTCCCGTGACCGCAGTGGGCTGAGACCTTAAGGTGGAGGTCAGCTGGAAGTTCACCATCCCCGCGCATCCTTCCAAGAACCCAGAGGAGGCCCTCATCATAGACCACTATACCCCTGACGCCGAGTTCAACTGCCCTCTTAACGTCCTCAACTGCGTAGACAAGGTTATCATATCCCCTGAGCCTGTAGCCTATCCTTGCACCCTCGGGGGTCCTCGCTGAGGCACTGGTATCATAGGTGGCCCGTGGCCCTACGCTGAGGAAGAGTTCAATGTCTGCGTCCCGGGCCATCCCTGCCATCTCCTCAATCTCGGTGTCTGTGAGGAGCATTATGCCACGGGTCTGTGTCACCCTGTGGACCCTGACATCCTGCTGCTCCATTGCATCTATGAGGGCTGCCATGGCACCGGGCCTCTGTATGCCCGGGACCTCAAATCTGTACTGGCCTCCATCACTGAATCTCTTCTCTGATTCGCCCCTGGGGGCCCCTATTCCAATCTTATCAAGGTATCTGCGGGTTTCTTCCAATTTTTCACCTCCAGTTTAACTTTACGCTTGCGGGATTTCCGGTCAATCAGCTCCAGCATCACCGGGCAGATCCCCATCACATCACAATTCCACGCAACGGATCACCTGCCAGACAGCTCCAGCATCACCTCAGCAACAGGTTCCTGATCCGCATCTCCTATAACCTCAAGCCTCTCTGTTTCATATCCAGGGTTCAGTTCCCTGAACTTCTCAACAATGTCATCCCAGGTGTAGGGTTCCTCGGGTTCACCCCGGGGGAGCTCCCTGTAGGCTGTAAGGACCTCACCGTTTCTGAGCCTCACCGTCACCCTTGAAGGTCTCATGTTCCGGAGCTCCTCCATATCAGGGTCCACCTCAATCCTTATCCTGGAGGCCATCTCTGGGGAAAATCCACCCTCAAGGTCTTCAACCCTCAGCTCTCCCCCCTCAAGCAGTATGCCCAGTGAGACCGGGAGGCTCTGCCGCACAGCCTCCACGGTAGCCGGGGAGTAGCTGTCATGCTCTGCTGCGATCCTGTAGGTTGAGACTATGACCTCCTCTATCTCCGATGCCCTGAAATCATTCTCCCTGATTATCTCGGCTGCAGCATCCAGGGTGGAGTGGAGGTGCCTGCAGACAGGGTACCTCTTGAGGTAAACGTTCCTTATATGGAAAGCTCCGACTTCGGGTGCTTCACCCCCGTAGCCATCTGAACGGCACATTGCACGCAGGAATCCCTCATCTCCATCGATCACTGATTCTGCGCCTGTGAATCCATGGGAAGCGAGCCTGGCGGATATCAGGCCAGACTGGGCTGCCCTGCCCGCGTGGAGGTGCTTTGCCATTGTCCCGGCATGGTCAGATTCCAGGAGCCCTGCTGCCTGGGTGCCTGCAATCCCCAGGGCATTGACGACGGCATCCACATCGGAACAGATGATCCTTGAGGCTGCCGCTGCAGCTCCGAATGTTCCGCAGGTCCCTGTAGTATGGAATCCAAGCTCCCTGTGTCCTGGATTGGCCAGGATGCCCATGAAGATTGCTGCCTCGTATCCGGCGACCATGGCTGTTATGAAGTCCCTGAAGGTGGCCCCGGTTGCCTCGGCAGCTGCAAGGGCTGCCGGGATCACACATGAACCAGGGTGCATCTGGGCCCCCCGGTGTCCATCGTCAAGGTCGAGGTTATGGGCGAATATGCCGTTGAGGAGGGCTGCCCTTTCGGTGCCGCCCCTGCCATGGCCGATGATGGTGGCCCCGCCTGAGCCCTTACCCATGGCCCCCAGTGCCATCAGCCCGCTCATCTCAGAGGAGCCCCTCAGTGCAACTCCAAGGAAGTCCAGGAAGCATAGTCTGGCCATTTCAGTGGCATCTGGGGGTATGTCACTGTATGAGAGTGATGATACAAACTCCGCAAGTCTTCTGGTCATCATTGATCCTACTATGTTGCCTTTAAATATAACAGTGATTGTTATAAATCTTCCCATTTTTTATTAAGGGGGTCTGATTGCCGGGTGCTGCTGCTCTCAATGGCTTCGGAGGGCGGGGAGCTGATTCCCATCCTCACGAGCTGCTTTGAGAGGTGCCTTCTGGCACAGGTTGGCACCTCATAGTATCCCTCAACAACTGACCTTTCAAGGGCCCTCCTGACCTTCCTGGAGCTTCTAAGCCTCCTTCCACATGATGGACACTTGAAACCCTTGTTCCTCCCGGCAGACTTCATGCGCTTACCGCAGGTACAGATGGGGTTTTCCTCAACGTAAAGCTCTGCAAGCCTTTCGAGGTGGATCTTCTCGATGTTCATGGTCCCCTGGGCACCAATACCCCCGTAGACCGTGAGCACATCTCCGGGTATGAGTTCAAGGATGATCTTCCTGAAGTCCTTTGTGGGCTCGTAGGCTCCACATTCAATCTGGCCGGAGTCATCACCGAGGGTGAAGAACACATGGCCCCCCTCGATCACCCTCGGACCGTCGATAACCTCACCCCGCACCCTGTAGCATCCGAAGGTCTCCATGTCTGCGATCCTCCCGGCGTCCTGTATGTGCTGGTCGGTGTGCTGGTTGGTCTCAAAGATGCAGTACCTTTCAACCTCCTCGTCAACACGGACCATCTCCATCGCCCTCAGGAGGACCTCCGGGGACTCTCCCCGTATACCGTAGAGTATGGGGCAGGGTGTGTGGGGTTCTATTGCAATGTAGTCTCCATCGATGTTATCAAAGGTTTCAGAACCGGTTTCATCATCCATCCTTGCAACCGACTCAGGGTCGATACGCCTGGGCTTACCATAGTTCTCAGGGACCCTGTAGGTCAGGAGTTCATAGGTGGAGTCATCCAGGGGGCATCCAATGGCTGCAAGGGCCCCTATGATACCCCTCCCCTTCTTGAAACCGTGAACCTCTGCACCGACCCTCTCTGCGAGCCTCCGGGCGTCCTCTATCCTGAGTATCCTCCTTATGGCTGACAGGGCGAATTCCCTCATCTCCTCTGTGATCTCGCCGGTGTAGAATACAACACCCGGGTTGGTCCTCTCACTATCAAGCTCGGCGAGTTCCGCCACCCCTTCAAGGACAATCCCCTTTATGGTGTTAAGGTCCTCCCTGGACTCTGCCAGCACAGTGAAGGTGACCGCACCGTTGCCACGGGTCTTGTGGGGTGCGAAGGGGTTGAGCCTTATCAGCCGGGGATGGTCCTCAAGGGAGAAACCGCAACTTTTAAGTTCCTGGATTATGACACATGATATATAGGTGGTGCACATCCCATCAGGGGAATCAGTATCATCTATACCAACATGAAGCCTGTACATTACATTCACCTGGTGATCTAATTGGATGGATCCATTAAAAGGGAGCATGTATTAAGGGAGATGCATGAACTTCTTGCCAGCAATGGGTTTGAGACATCACACATATATGAGCGGAGCTGCTTTGACCTCATGGCAAGAAGGAAACTATTACTTCTCTTACTTAAGGTCCTTGTAAACATTGATGGTATAAATAGTTTGCAGGCCCATGAGATAAGAACCCTTGCACATACCTTCCTTGCCTCACCAATTATTATAGGTGTGAGGTCAAAGACAGAACCCCTTGAGGAGGATGTTGTCTATGAGAGGCACGGTATCCCTGCAGTGGCCCCTGAGACCTTCAGGAACATGGTGGCTGATGGTGATTACCCTGAGATAATCGCTGACCGGGGCGGCTACTATGTCCATATAGACGGTAAAACCCTCAGGGAGGTCCGTGAGGAGTACAACCTCTCACTTAAGGACCTGGCTGACCTCGCCCATGTCTCCAGGAAGACCATCTACAAGTATGAGAATGGACTTGCGAGGGCCTCGGCCGAGACAGCCATGATCCTGGAGGAGATACTTAACATCAGGATAACCCTCTCCATTGACATATTCAGTGTACCCGATAGGGATGAAATTGAGATAAAACCCTCAGGTAGACTTGCTGATATCGGTTTTGGCATGATAGAAACCCACAAAACCCCCTTTGATGCTGTGGCAAAGGAGATCAAGTTTGATAATACGGTGATAACCAACCTTGAGAAGGAGAGGGATTCAAGGACCCTGCGGAGGATGGCTGTCCCGCTCAAGGATCTTTCCCTTGTAAGTGGCTCCGAGTCAGTGTTCATAATCGATAATCCAAGGATAAATGAAAACATTGAGGGAATCCCCGTCATCAAGAGCTGGGAGATCGGTGAAATGGAGAGCAGCAGGGAGTTCCTCAAGGTCATAGCCGAGAGGAAAACCTGCAGTTAGTGTATGAGGGTATCCCCTCTGTTCTTAGGTGAACACGGCACAAGCTGCGCAGGAGGATATCTATTTTTTCAATCCCATCCCTCTGGCCGGACATGCTCTGAAAGACCTCTTAATATCAGTCATCTGGGCTTTCAATAGAACACCCCCTTCAATCTCTCTCAAAGGGCAACCACAAAAAAAGATTGGAAGGGTCAGTAATAGTCCCAGACAGTAACCTCCCAGTCCTCAATCTCATAGGCGTATACAGATATGCAGTAGTATCCCGGGCCCCCTGAAACCTCTATCATTTTCTTCTTCCTTGTCGGTGACTCTGTTGGACCCCATTCAGCGGTGGCCGATGCCAGAGTCTGGCCATCCCTGAGGACATCCACTGTCACCGTGTTCACATCGTAATTGATTATCGGTGCAGCCGACATCACCACCTTGAACTTGTTTCCCCTGATATCAACGCAGCGGTAATCAGATCCAGAGCCGGTGAAGCTCATAACCCTGTGCCAGGATGGACCCTGAGGGCTTCCGGTCACCCCCTCGTCACCCTCAATGGTGACATCATAGTGGTCTGCAGTGGACCTTTTCAGGAAAACACCGGAGAGGAACCCCAGAGATCCTATGAGAACAAAACATACCACGATAAGTACCTTTGTTGTATTATCCAAGATTTACACCTCCCGAGATTCATATGGAAAAAACTTGTGATGTAGCAACCTGAAAGCTGTGGACGGATTAACTCAGCTCCCGGTGCCCGGCAGTTTCCGAAATCTGACCTCTTACTGCAGACACAAACTGTTTCATCACCTCCAGTACAGCTCTAACTCCAGAATCATGGAGAATCCATCACCTCCCGAAGAGTTCGCTGAATGTCTCCCTTGCCTCGGATACCGATGCAACACCAACGGCAACCATGTCCACATAGTCAAGGCCCCCTATGAATTCAAAGGCCTCCGCTGGCGGTATTATCCCCGCTGCAAGGACCTTCTCTGCGACCACCGTTTTCCCGAGTTCACTGAGGAGCCTTCCGAGTTCCTTCCGCTCATCCTCAAGGAAAACAGGAAAATCTGTCATGTACCCAAGTCTGTTGACGGGGATCATGTAAAGTTCGAAGTTATCAACACCCTCCTCAATCAGCCTGAGGGTTGTCTCCCGTGGCATGGTTGTTGCAAGGCCCCTGAGCATCCCCTCAACACCATCCAGAATCTCAGCAACCTCAGAGGCTTCAAGAAGATCTGTGTAGTGTTCATCAAGGAGCACCGCAGCGGACCCAAGGTCTGAGAGGGTCTGGAGGTCCTCCTCAAGGTGTTCATGCCTCAGGGTACCCATGAGGGTGAGTTCACAGCCGGCATCCCTCGCCATCTCAAGGGCCTCAAGGACCTGCTTCTCTGGTATGACCTGGAAACCCCTCACACCAAGATCATATGATTCAACAATCACCTCAGCGATGGCCCCTGGCCGGTTTTTGAGGTCCATCTCATAGAGCCTCGACCTGTGCCCGAAGTAGGTCGCTGCTGTGAAGGGTGCGCTCCCCATGAATGCTGCCGGCAGTTCCACGCCATTAACGGTGACTGATCCACTGAACATGATAATCCATCCTCCCTCTGATGGGATATTGCAGCGGGCACCTGCATGGGATGCACACTGAACCCCGGTACCGGCTGATCCCACCAATAATTATAATATACACTACCTCTATAGATTCTTCTATCATTCTATAAAATCTTCATTGTGATAAGTGTGGTGAAATTATGTCCAGGATGAAAGTGCTTATTGCTGATTCCATCAATGAAAAGGGAATATCAGAACTCGAAGAGGTGGCTGATGTTGTGGTCAACACCACCATAACCCCTGAGGAGCTCCTTGATGCCATAAAGGACTTTGATGCCATCGTTGTAAGGAGCAGGACAAAGGTTACGCGTGAGGTCATAGAGGCGGCGCCCCGCCTCAAGATAATAGCAAGGGCCGGTGTGGGTGTTGACAACGTTGATGTTAAGGCTGCCACCGACCGGGGTATAATGGTGATAAACGCCCCTGAGTCCACATCCATAACGGTTGCAGAACACTCAATCGGTCTCATGCTCGCACTTGCAAGGAAGATTGCAATCGCAGACAGGTCCGTGAAGGAGGGTAAATGGGAGAAGAACCGGTTCATGGGTATCGAGCTCAACGGCAAGACCCTGGGTATAATCGGTATGGGCCGCATAGGCTCACAGGTCGTTGTGAGGACAAAGGCCTTCGGCATGGACATAATGGTCTACGACCCCTACATAAGCAAGGAGGCTGCCGAGGAGATGGGTGTGACCGTCACAGACCTTGAAACCCTCCTGAGGGAATCAGATATAGTGACCATACACGTCCCCCTCACACCCGAGACAAGGCACCTCATCTCAGAGGATGAATTCAAATTGATGAAGGACACGGCCTTCATAGTGAACTGTGCCCGTGGCGGTATAATCGATGAGGAAGCCCTCTACAGGGCCCTTAAGGATGGTGAAATAGCCGGCGCAGCCCTTGACGTCTTTGAGGAGGAGCCTCCTGAGGGCAGCCCACTCCTTGAACTTGAAAATGTGGTCCTGACACCACACATAGGAGCCTCCACCTCTGAGGCCCAGAGGGACGCCGCCATCATAGTTGCAAATGAGATAAAAACGGTTTTCCAGGGCGGTGCACCGAGGAACGTCCTCAACATGCCGGTGATGGACTCAGAGACCTACAAGTCCCTCAAACCATACATTGAACTGGCAGAGAAGATGGGGGCCATCATCGCACAGGCACTCCCGGGTAACATAGAGAAACTTGATGTCACATACTGCGGTGAACTGGCAGAGATGCAGTTCGACATCCTCACAAGGACCATGCTCCAGGCCATACTCAACCCCATCCTCACAGAACCAGTTAACCTCATAAATGCGCCCTCAATTGCAAAGAAGAGGGGTATAATGGTTACAGAGGCCCGCCGGTCTGAGTCAGATGGTTACAGGTCAATCATAATCGCCACTGCAGAATCAGACAGGGGCGGGTTCAGTGTGGAGGCAACACACATCAAGGAGCCCACCATAATCGGGATCAACGGTTACAGGGTCGATGTGAAACCTGAGGGTACCATGATAATAGCACGCTACAGGGACCTCCCGGGTACCATCGGCGCCATAGGAACAAAGCTCGGCCAGCACGGTATAAACATTGCAACCATGCAGGTCGGCAGGAAGGAGATCGGCGGTGAGGCTGTGATGGTCCTCAAGGTCGATCAGAGTGTCCCGGCAGAGGTCATCGAGGAGGTTAAGAAGCTGGACAACGTGGATGATGCGGTTGCAATAGAGATCTAACCCCAGTATCCCTGAGATCCAGCCATTACCTTTTTTCTTATAAAACGTTTATTCCTCAGAAGATTCCCGTTCATGTTTCCTTTTCTTATAAAACCCTTATCCGCCTAATCTAATTTCATGTTTCCCCTGAGACGGACACACATGTGGCTCCCGGGCTCTGCACCATCCAATCCAGTTTATTATTCAGCTACAGACATCAGGGAACAACCTCAAAATCCACGGGATCCCCGTTCCTTGTGTATGCCGCCACGGTCTCCATGGTGTAGGGGTGGGCTATTATAAGATGGAACAGCCCATTCTTTGAAAAGAAGTGGAGATCTGCAGCTGATGGGAGGTTCACAGGCCCTGGGTGGGAGTGAACCGACCCGACTGCACCTGTAAAGGGTGGAAGCATGAGCACATCCATGACAGCCCCCTCATCTGATGTCTCTGAGGGTAGAAATATCAGACCGGTCACATGGAGCACCTCACCCTCCTGCCTTCCCTCAAGTAGGGCTGCGAATTCATGGGGATGGGACCTTGTGGCTATCTCAAGGACCTCATCCATGACTTCAGAGTCAACAACAACACGCCTGACCGGTTTAAAACCGGCTAAAGCAAATATCTTCTCAACTAAACCCATAGGATACACTCAGATACTCTTATTACGTAATCTCCGGCTAAACCCCACATGATACACTCAGATCCTCTTCTTACCTGCTATCTCATGAGGCCCTCAAAGAATTCATCCGTGAAGAGGGGGAGTTCAAGGTCAACCTTCACCCTCATCCTCACAGCAGATACCTCCTCATCCCTGAGGGGGTTGTATCCCCTCACCCTGTGGGGTACGCGGTAGACCCCCACGCCCCTCCTCTGCCAGGCAGGGACACGCGATATGTTCACACCCCTCTCAAAGAGAAGGTCGTGGAGGGAATCCGACTTCAATCCCCTGAGCCTCTCAGCGGCCCTTCTGGCCCCAACCTCCCGCCGGAGGGTCCAGTAGGCGTAGCTGTTGAGGCAGTTCCTCCAGGACTCATCCTGCCTTGACCTGAAGTACTCAGGGACAATGTCTGAGGAGATGGGTATCACCCGGCAGTCAAATGAAACCGGCTTAACCGGTGAAAAACCTGCCTCCAGTGCACCCCTGGTGAAGGAGGATGATGCGAACCCGGAGAATACAGAGTCGAGCTTCTCAACCCTCCCGGCGAATGGTACAGAGTCAAGTAGCACGTTTATCTCATCAGAGAATGTGTATATGAGGGAGGGGCTGAATTCATCCATGAGGTCCAGGCATGTCCTGATCATGAGGTCCCTGAAGGCCTCATCGTAGGGCCTATCAAAGTCAAGGGACTCTGTGAGCCTGTGGAATCCCCTGCCATCAAGTCTCAGGACCATCCTGGATGATGGTGGTGCCCTGAGCTTTGAGTAGACCTCGTGTTCACGCATAGAATGACCAGCCATCAGGTTCCAATGTGTATGTTTTCACTGAGTGACTTGAGGAGTTTTATTGCTGAGTACGCCGCCATAACACTGGTCTTGGGGTTAACAGAGCAGCGGACATTCTCGGTTATTGTCTTGAACTCGCCAAAGTCCCCCCTGACCGTCACCTCATGGACGTTGCGGTCAACCGCGGGGTCGGCTATTATCTCAACATCAACGTCACGGTCACAGGCGAGGCTTAGGGCCGCGGCAACGTTAATGTTAAGCGGGAACTTCTTAACAGCCTCGGATGCCCTGCCCCTGTAGAGGACCTTCTTCTCATCCATGCTTATGCCAAGTGACCTGGGGGGTTTTCTTGTGATGAGCTTAACAGATTCAATGTTCCCCATGGACGCTGCCTTGAGACCATCCAGGCCCACTATTGCTCCTGAGGGAACATGAATGGTGGCGTCATTCAGGGATGCCAGTTCAACCAGCATCTCCCTGAGTTCCGGGTCCATGAGGGCTCCGACACTCATGACAACAACGTCCTTCCCTGCCTCAAGTATCTCAGGAACCAGGTCCCTCACCGCCTCCGGTGAAGCGGCCTCAACCACGAGGTCCACCTCAGGGAGCATATCGGCAACATCGAGCACCGCCCTCCCATCCACCATTGAGGCAAGGTTCTCTGCCCTCTCAAGGTCCCGGTCATAGAAGAAACCAAGTTTAACCGGTACCCTGCCATCCCTCACAAAACCTGTGATGAGGTTGGCTATTGCACCGCAGCCAACTATACCCACCATCATCAGTATCACGCAAAAATAGGATCAGGATTCAACAGGGCTCACTTTCTTCTCCACCGAGACATCGGGTGATATTATCAGTATATCCCCAACTGCCTGTACCCTGTCATAGTTTATGTCTATGATGCCCTCCTCCTGTATGGGCCTTATCTCATCGGATTCAGGCACTATCCTTATGCTTGTCTTGAGGACGTCCTTTATACCCACGTTCTTCTTGTCATGCCGCATTGGCCTCACCTTGAGGGTTGAGACACGTCCCTTCTTGATGTTGAGGACAACATCCTGGACCCTTCCAACGTATTTACCCCTTGATGTGTATATTTCAAGTCCATATAGACTGGATAATTCAACCATTTTTCCACCACCAGACAGTTTAACAGGGAGCTCCACTGCATAAACCTGCTATTGGTTAATATTATTGTTTATAGCTTAAATACTTATAGGGAAATAATAGATCAGTGCGGCGGCAGAAAAGAGGCCGTTTCTTCATGATTATGGATGGTGATTTGAATGTGGGATACCAGTAAGGATTACAGACTCATGGTTGCAGTTAAGGCAGTTGACCTCTTCAGGAGGACCCTTGAATCAGGGGGCTTCAGGGGGCAGTGGAAGAAGAAGCCCGCCCTTCAGGCTGCCGGTGAAATCGAAAGGATACTTCAGGGCCTCACATACTGTTACATGGAACCAGAGGACCTCGCCTCAAGCCCCGAGGTCATGGAGATCAAGGGAAAGGTTGAGGAGATAGTTGAGGCCCTTGGTGGTGAGGACTGGAGCCGGAGGTTCCTTGAGGAGGCCCCGCGTGAGGAGAGGGAGAAGGTTGAGGAGAACATTGCAAGGGTGAGGTTCTTCCTGAACACCCTTGGAAACCTTGACGGGAGGCTCATGCTCGGAAAGATATCTGACCCTGTGATCGGAGTTGATATAATTGCAGGTGAGGTCATGAGTGTGGGGAACCATCCCGTGGCAGATAAGCTGCATGTGTGCAACGTGAACGCCGGTGGGAGGTCAATAAAGGTCGTCACCAATGACCTCGATGTCCGTGAGAATGACCATGTGGCTGTGGCACTCCTCCCCCCACAGAATTTCATGGGCGTGACCAGTGAGGGAATGTTCCTTGGTGTTGAAGGTGTCCTGAGGGATGTGGATGGTGAACCCGGTGAAATGCCCAGGGGGATACCCCTCGAGGCCCTCAACGAAACCCGGAACCTTGTTGAGGAGTTCCTGAAGAGTTAACCCCTCCATGGCTCCCTTATGATCGCCCTGCAGACCCTGCTGCAGCTGCCACAGTCACGTGGAATACTGCAACCCGCTGCCTTCAATCTGTCCTCAAGTTTCAGCTCAGAGGCCGGGTAGTAGCCAGAATAGTCAACCCTCTCAAGACCCTCTGCCCTGCATTCCTCAACGAGTCTCTCCATCAGCTCTCTACCGGGCCCCCTGTGGTAGTAGAGCATGAAGTTTGGTCTGAAGCCTATGAGGCGGTAGGGTATCTCCGGGTCAATGGAGGCTATGAAGGCGGCTATTTCACGGATCTCATGGTCATTGATCCCGGGGATCACCACTGTCCTGAAAACCCTTATCTTATCAGGGAACCTACCTGCAAGGTGGGCTGCGTTTCTGAGTACCGGTCCTGCAGGTGCACCGGTGAGGTTCCTGTGAAGCTCATCTGAAAGGGCCTTTATCTCAAAGCTGAAGAGTGATGTTAACCCTATGAGCCTCCTTAGGGTTCCAGGGGTTGAGAACCCGTTTGTTGCGAGGATAACATTGACATCGATTTCTTCCCTTACTCGCCTTACCAGCTCCTCAATGTAGGGTGTGTGTATGGATGGTTCTCCCCCTGTGAAGCTGATATTTGAGATTCGCTCATGTGATTTAATTGCAGTGATGGCCTCATCTGCAAGTTCCTCTGCTTCAACGTGTCCCCTGTAGATCCAGCCAGAGTGGGGGTACTGGGATATGCGGTAGGCGTTACAGTAGGCGCACCGGAATGGGCAGCACAGGAATGTGACGGAATAACTTCTCAGGGTTTCTGAGATGGATGTGTATGCTATTTCTGTTTCTGATGCACCGCACACGCCCCTTTCCCCATCACTCCGATTTGCACCGCACCTCCACTCACAGAGCATGCATCTCCCTGATTCATCCATGGTAACAGTTTATGGGATGGGATTAATACATTTTTCTGAAAAGTAGGGGAGTTTTTATGCTGCTGATAAAAAAAGGTGAAGGTACTGTGATATTGATGAATATATGCAGAGAATAAATATATCATGTGGCATTCCAAAAAAAATAAAATTGGAATGGATTTATGCTATCTGCCAGTAGGTGGATGTCTTCTTAACGTACCTGTAGGTCCAGTAGTATCTCCACTTGTATCTCCATTTACCGTAGTACCTGTACCATTTCTTGTACCATTTCTTCACCTTCACCTTAACGTAGTAGGTGAGGGTCACTGGCTTCATGATTGTGTAACTTGCTGATGATACCGCTGATGATGCGCCGTTAACAACTGCAATGAATTTCAGTACTGTTGATTTGCTCAGAACCAGTGGCGCTGTGTATTTTGTGCTGTTGACTGTTGGTGTGGAGCCATTGGTTGTGTAGTATATTGTTGAGTTTGCAGGGCCTGTGAGTGTCACGGTAACATTTTTGAGGTATATCCCTGATGCCGGGCTTGCAGATGGTGCTGCTGGAGTTGATGTGACCGCTGCTGGTGTGAGGTCGCCCACGGTAACACTGTGGAGTCCTGCTGGCAGTTCGTATGTGAATGTGACTTCCCTGGTTTCTCCTGTGGCGAGGGTCACTGTCTTGGTGTCCTTCACCTCACCGTTGACCTTAAGCTCAGCTGTGTAGTCCCCTGCAACACCTGTGTTTGTGACATTGACTGTCACGTTCACGGTGAGGGGTGCGCTGCCGCTCAGGGGGTTAACTGTGAGGTTTGCCAGTGAGAAGTGTGGCTGCAGGTCCACTGTGAGGTTGGTGGAGTTCAGTGCTGTTTCATTTTCAATTCCGCCGGTTGAATTCAGCTGGAATGCCACTGAACTTGCCCTTACCCTGAAGACCTTACCATTTGCATTTTCAACGACGAAGAGCCACCTGTAACTATTTCCATCTTCCATGAAGAGCTTTGCTGCTCCCTGGGGTACCGGTGCCCCTGTGAAGGAGCTGAGCCAGACCTCCTGGACACCTTCAGGTACCGTGTAATCTGCTGAGGGTCCGCTGAGGTCACCTGTGTAGTACCATTTTATGGTTGCGTCTGTGATGTTACCCTCAAGGAGTTCAAGCTTTGCATCGACCGCAACTGTGGGATCAACGTCCTGGAGGTCATTACTGTAGTTAACATCGACAATTATCTGTGCGGGGTCCGATGCGTTCTGCTGCATTGTCAGGTTAACAGCATTGGATGGTATATCCGCTGCTGATGCACTTGAGATACCTGCAGCGAATGCAAGCAGGACCAGTAATGGTAGCACAATATGTTTGTCTTTCAAGTTTTAACCTCCACATTATCATTAGATATTAGATAGATACATTTAATATAAAAATTTTTTTGTTTAACTGGAATAATAAGACTTAAGTTCTATTATTAATTTAAATCTTGATCTTGTACATATAATTTAAGTCAAGTTCATTAAAAATTGATATTAACCATATTTACCTAGAAATGGCAGATTATGGATCCCCAGATCCAGTCTCATCTATTGTCATGAATCAGATCACTTCAAACATGACTGACAATTCTTTATTAAAAAATAACTAAATAGATTTTTTTATTAAAAATTGTGGCTGCCTAAGAACTATTTATAAAAATTTTGAAGTCCCCTTATGATCTTAATCACCCATATAAATCCTATTAATCCAGGAAAAGCCAAAATATTCATTCAGATTACCTTTATTAAAATAAGGAACAATTCAGGGGATTATTCAGTTCTCAATCAAGTTCTGAAAAATTAAGGAGAGGGTGCATTCAGCGGACCGGATCAGTTTTCATTTAGGACTATCAGCTTTGTGCGTGTCATGTCCCTTATGGCGTACTTGACACCCTCCTTACCCATTCCACTGCACCTGAATCCCCCAAAGGGCATGTGGTCCACCCTGAATGTGGACTGCTTGTTTACAAGCACTGTGCCGGCCTCAATTTCCCTGGCCATCCTGAGGGCTGTCCTTATGTTCTCTGTGAAGACCCCTGCCTGAAGTGCATAGCAGGTCCCGTTGGCAATTCTTATGGCCTCATCAGCACCAGTAAACCTTATTATTGGGGAGACCGGACCAAAGGTTTCCCTTTCAATAACCTCCATGCCGGGCACCACATGGTCAAGCACCGTGGGTTCAACAAAGTTACCCCTCCTTGAACCGCCACAGAGGAGTTCAGCACCATCCTCAACCGCCGCCCCGATTATCCTCTCAACCTCAATGGCGGCATCCTCATTTATCAGGGGCCCAACATCTGTTCTTACATCCATTGGGTCCCCGGCCCTCAAACTCCCTGTTCTGTTCACGAGTTTATCTGCGAATTCATCGGCCACGTCCTCATGGACTATCATCCTCTTAACTGCTATGCAGACCTGTCCAGAGTAGAGGTAGGATCCCCTCACAGTAGCCTCAACTGCAGAGTCGATGTCCGCGTCATCCATGACAATGAGGGGGTCGTTGCCTCCCAGTTCAAGGGTGACCTTCTTCATGGAGGCCCTGGCAGATATGTACCTCCCGACCTCAACACTTCCAGTGAAGGTTATCTTATCAACGAGGGGGCTGTCAATGATAACATCCCCCACCTCTGATCCCCTCCCTGTTACAGCGTTAACAGCGCCAGGCGGGAAGTGCTCACTGAGGATCCATGCCAGCTTCAGTGCAGATAGTGGGGCCTCGAGGGATGGCTTAAGGATAGTGGTGTTACCTGCTGCAAGGGCCGGGCCAACCTTGTGTATTGCAAGGTTGAGGGGATAGTTGAAGGGGGTTATTGCCGCAACAACCCCGAGGGGGATTCTGACTGTGAAGCCCGTGAGACCCTTCCCACCTATACCCGCATCCATGGGGATTGATTCACCGTAGAGCCTTCCTGCCTCCTCTGCAGAAAGCCTTGCAGTTTCAACTGACCTCTTCACCTCGTCACGTGAGAACCTTATGGGTTTGCCTGACTCCAGGGTTATCAGCCTTGCAAATTCATCCAGCTCTGTCTTCAGTTCATCTGCAACGTCATAGAGTTTCTCAGATATCTTCCTGGCTGATAGGTCCGCCATTGCATCCCGGGCCCGGTGGGCCGCCTTGATGGCCCTCTCAACATCACTTCGACCTGCAAGTGGGACCCTATCCACCTCATCCCCGTTGAAGGGGTTCCTGACGGTGAAGATTTTCTCTCCACTCACCCCCTTGCCATCAATAATCATCTCCATCTGGAAACACCCCGCAAAGGATCAGCCCACAGAGACATAGCCCTGCTCTGGATTATAGATTCAAAAATTATAAATCAATCAAAGCCGGTATGTGCCCTAGAACTTGTTCTTAAGGCCCTTTATCGAGTTTGTAACATTCTGAACATCTGAGTTCATGGCTGTTTGAGATCCCCTGACATAGTTGCGGTACCATACAACCGCCACCGTTACGATGACTATTATACCCCCAAATACAAGTATGAGTTCAGCGGATCCCTGACCTGATTCATCGGCAATTAAACCCTGCAAAGCCTTAACCTCCCTATGGTGCCATGCTACTTACAAGTGTCATTCCGAAACTTCCTATCACATAGAATATTGCATATGCCATTATGGAAAGCGGAACAGCGAATTTAACACCCTTCCTTGCACTCCCGTACATTATGATGCCTATCAGGAGCCCTGCTATTATGGAGTGAATTATTATGTAGCCTGAAGCAGCGATCTTTGCAGCCCCGAGGATGGGGTTTGGTTTTCCCACTGACTCCATGAAACCTGAGTAGACCATTATCATCCCCAGGGCGAAGGGTGCTGCGATTATGGCCGCGACAACAAGGAACATGACTGACATCATGACGTTGGCCTTCCTCTCCCTCTTAAGTGCAAGGACCGCCCTCAGATCCTCTGCAACGGTTTCAATGACATCTGAAAGGCTTCCACCGGCCCTTCTACCCTCAAGTATCATCCTGAATGTCCTGTCAAGGTTTTTTGACTTCAGGCGCTCGCTCATTGATAGTATGGCTTCATCGAATGTTCTGCCGATCTTTATCTCAATAACAGCCCTCTTCAGTTCATCATACAGGGGTCCCTCCCCTTGTCGGGATACATCCTCAAGGGCTGATTCAAGGCCCACACCCGCCCTCAGGAGAGAAGCTATCTGCCTCAGGAAGTCGGGTGTTGACTGTTCAATGGCATCAACGCGCCTCTCCATCATTATAAAGATGTACGCCCCCAGCATGATTGATGGCAGGGAGAATCCTACCAGTACTGCGAGGATAATACTTAAACCAAGAAGGGCTGCAACAACGGATGCAAGAACTGCAAATATGGCCCCTCCAAGGAATGCGAGGGTTACTATCTCTGATGCCTTTACATACAGCCCGGTCCTTATGAGGGTCTCCTGCAGCCTGAGGAGCAGCCTATCAGGTATTATGTTCTCAAGGGCATTGCTCATTGGTTTCAGTGCGCTTGGTACTACGGCCATCTCAACACCACATTCCAGTGTAACATCATGCTCTGTTACTAACTATCTGGCGCCTATTATTTATAATTACCACATCAGGCACATCAACCCAGTGCATCAGGCAGCTGGTTCATAACACCATCACCCACCACGACCATGTCCTCAACCCGCACACCGAACTCGCCCGGGATGTAGATCCCTGGTTCAACTGTCAGGACCATCCCCCTCCTGAGAACCGTCTCATCACCTGCTGCCAGGGATGGCTTTTCATGGACATCCAGGCCCACTCCATGACCTGTTGAGTGTATGAAGTTATCAGCATAGCCATACTCCCCTATAACTCCTCTGACGGCACTGTCAATATCACATGCCCTTGCACCAGGTTTGAGGGCCTTCACCCCCGCCCTTTTAGCTTCAAGGACAATTTCAAGTACCTCATGTTCCCTTTCACCCTCAACGATTGTCCTTGTGGTGTCGGAGTGGTAGACCTCCCTGACAGCCCCCCAGTCAATCAGTACCGGTGACTCGATGGTGTTTGCTGTTGGCACCGCATGGGGGATGCTTGACCTCTCCGATGATGCCACTATGGTGTCAAAGGAGACCCCCTCAGAACCGGCCAGGCGCATGGTGTAGTCAAGTCTGGCGGCTATCTCAATTTCAGTCCCCTTAAATTCAAGTTTTTTGAATGAGTTCTCTGCTATCCTCAGGGCCTCCTCCATCCTTTTAAGTTCCTCCCTGTCCTTGACCATCCTGATATCTGATACAGGATCCATGACCCTGAAGTCCCCACCGATGCCGAGCCTCTCAAGGAGGCCCACGGGGGTGGCCGGTTCAACAAGCACGCCTGAAAGGTCGAAGGATTCACTCACATCCTTTATTCTCTTGAAGGTCCTCACATCAACCCGGGATTTCGCCATGGCGGATTCTCTATCCATCTCACTCACAAGGAGTACCGGTTCATCCTCAAGGATCAGGAATGAGGTGGCTGTTGGCATGAAACCTGAGAGGTAGTATATGTTCTTCCTTGCAGTTATAAGGGCCCTTTCGCCCTCCTCATGAATATTCTCAAGGGCACATTCGATTCTATTCAACCTATCACCTTTCCATACATTCCATTCATCACCAGAGGACAGAGAGTTAAATATCCTCTCCCTCATTCAGAAACTTAAGTATTCTCTCCCTCATTATGTCTTCAAGTTCATCCATAACAGGCCCCGGGACCTTACCTTCAAGTGGGACAGGTATGTGGCCGAACTCTCTGTCCCTGAAGGTTTCGCCTCCGAACCTGACCGGCCTGCTGTACCTTGGATGGAAGTGCCAGTGCACCTCAGGGTCCGGATCCTCTGATTTGAAGGCCGAGTTCTTGAAGCAGCTCCAGTTGAAGAGGTCCGGGTTGAAAAGTTCCCTCACGGCAGACTCAAGGCACCTTAGAATCCGTGCAAAATCAGCCCACTCCCCATCCATGAGCTCTGAGAGATCCCTGCACTTCCTCCTGAGGGCCACGACGCATGTCCCGAGGTATCGCTGGCTCGGTGCAAGGTAGATTATCCAGTGCCGTGTTCTGGCAAGTTCGCGTCCATAGTACCCATCCAGGCCACAGTATTCACAGGAAGCCACAGGAATCACCACACCATTTAATAAGGTTTAATTAAGAGTATACCTCCTTATATATAGAACATGGCGTGCCATGATGAAATCTGTACTGAATCCTCATGCGCTGAAGAACATAACATCCTATGAAATCTATACTGATCCTGATCCGTGACTGGTGGTGAAGTTGGGGGAACTTAGAAAATTCGTTACAAGTGAATTCGTATTTGGTGACAGGGCAAGATTCCTTGCTGGCAGATACGCCCTGAACCTCGGAGCCGATAGAGTCCTCCTTGTGACCGACAGGGGATTAATGAAGACTGGATTCGTTGATGATGTCAGCTCCTCCCTTGAGGAGGAGGGCCTCGACTATGTCATCTTTGATGATGTGACGCCCAACCCCCGTGACCATGAGGTCATGGAGGGTGCTGAGGTCTTCGATGCCGAGGAATGCAACATGATAGTTGCCCTAGGTGGTGGAAGCCCCATTGACTGTGCAAAGGCCATGGGTGCTGTTGTATCCAACAGGATGCACGTACTCGACTTTGAGGGTGTTGATATGATCCCGACCCCCTCGGTTCCCATAATATGCATCCCCACAACTGCAGGGACAGGGGCGGACGTCTCCCAGTTTGCAATCATCCTCGACACCCGGAGGATGGTGAAGATAGCCATCATAAGCAAGGCCATGGTACCCGACGCATCACTCATAGACCCTGAGACCACCGCCACCATGGAAGGGGAACTGACAGCTGCAACAGGTATGGATGCCCTTGCCCATTCCATCGAAGCCTATGTATCCAATGCAAACTTCCATCTGACTGACCTCAACGCCCTGGACGCCATCAGAATCATAAGCAGGTGCCTCCCATCTGCCGTTGATGAACCCGGAAACATGGAGTACCGGGAGGGTATGATGCTTGCAAGCCTCGAGGCTGGCCTTGCATTCTCAAATGCCAGTCTGGGACTTGTCCATGCAATGGCCCACAGCCTTGGAGGCAAACTTGACATGGCCCACGGTGAGGCCAATGCACTGCTACTTGAACACGTGATAGAATTCAACTACCCTGGAGCCAGTGAACGGTACCATGAAATCGCACGGGCAATGGGCCTCAGGGGTTCGGGGCCCGCCGAGCTCATTGATTACATCCGGGAATTCAGGTCCAGCATAGGGATCGACATGACCCTGGAGGATCTCGGCGTCGGGGAGGACGACATACCTGAACTTGCAGAGGCCTCAATGAAGGACCCCTGCATTGTAACAAACCCTGTACGGCCCTCAATTGAAGATGTTGAGGCCATATTCAGGAGGGCCCTCTGAGGTGCTGGTGAAATGTCTGATAGAGACTGGGAAACCCTCCGGGAGAAGATAATCGGATTCGGTGAGAAATCCGTGAGGAAGAGCTACTACCCGAGACTTCAGGAGTCAATGGCCGAACTTGAGAGGTTCAGAAAACTCCTTGACTGCACAGATGACGCCATATTCCTGGTTAAAATCCCGGGTGGTGAACTCGTGGATGCCAACCGTTCAGCCTGCGTAAGGCTAGGATACTCCACCAGGGACATCCCGGGACACATGGTATACGATCTCCTGCCAGGGGAACTCCACAATGTATTCCATGGAATACTGGAGGGTGATGAGGACAGGGTGACCATGGATGGTCGTTTACTTAAGAGGGACGGCGATGAGGTGCCCGTTGAGATAAAGGTAAACATCCTTGATTTTAAGGGTGATAGATACGCTGTGCTCGTTGCCAGGGATATAAGCGAAAGGCTGAGGATGGAGTCAGAGCTGATGAAATCCCTCAGGGAGAAGGAGGTCCTTCTGAGTGAGATACACCACAGGGTCAAGAACAACCTCCAGATAATATCAAGCCTTCTGAGCCTCCAGAGCCATGGTATCGATGACCCATCATGCAGGTCTCTTCTTTCAGAAAGCCAGGACCGGATAAGGTCAATGGCACTCATACATGAACAGCTCTACCGCTCAGGGGACTTCAGCTCCATAGAATTCTCATCATATGCCTCAAGGCTCCTGAAGAACCTCAAAAGATCATACGCCCCCGGGAAGAATATCGAGTTATCACTGGAGACTGAAAACCTGAAACTCAGCCTTGAGACATCAATACCCCTGGGCCTCATGCTCAGCGAGCTTGTGACCAATGCCCTCAAACATGCCTTTAAGGGAAGAGATAGTGGTACTATAATTGTTAAATTTAAAAAGGATGGTGATTACTGCGTCCTTGAGGTCAGGGATGATGGTGTGGGTTTCAATGAGGAGAAGATCAGGAACAGCGCCTCCCTGGGCTTTAGACTTGTTGAAATACTCACAGAACAGCTGGACGGATCACTGACATACTCCGGAGAGAACGGAGGACTTTTCAGAATAAGGTTCAGAGAACCCCTCTACAAGGACAGACTGACCAATTAAAAACCAGAAACATTTTTTCACAACAAGGTTCAGAGAACCCCTCTACAAGGACAGACTGACCAATTAAATACAATTAACATTTTTAATGTTCTGAGAGGATGATACACCTTATACCGTCTCAAGCTTTATTAAAGGCTTGAAGGGTTAAATAAAGGTTTTTGTATCTCTGCAGGTGGTGAAGGGTCATTTCATGGCCCCATCAAAGCCCATGGAAAGCATTATAAATGGTGCCCTATGTTAATATGAATATGGTTAGATTCAACAGGGAAGAGGTCAGGGACATTCTCGTGTCCATGGTTGTAATTGCAGGCGTATTCGCCTATGTTTTCTCAGGAAAGAACATTCAGACTGCACTGTTTCTTCTTCCAGCAACCCTGATCACGGTTGGCCTTGGATTTGTCCTCCATGAGATAGCCCATAAACTGATGGCCATAAGGTACGGTTTCTGGGCAGAATACAGGCTATGGCTTGAGGGCCTTCTGCTTGCACTGGTAACGGCCTACTTCGGATTTGTCTTTGCAGCCCCCGGTGCGGTCTACATCCATGGTAACTACATTGAGAGGGATGTGAACGGTAAGATATCCCTTGCAGGACCCCTAACAAATATAATCCTTGCAATCATGTTCCTCATGGTATCCACGGTACTCCCATCACCCATCAACCAGGTGGCGTTCCTTGGATACGCTGTCAACAGCTTCCTCGCCCTCTTCAACCTCATACCCCTCGCGGTGCTTGATGGGGCCAAGGTTTTCAGGTGGAACCCCCTGATCTGGCTCCTTGCAGCCGCAGCTGCATTTGGGCTGACATTCAACAGCATGTTCTGAGTGGTTAAGATGTTCCGGGATATTCCTGTCAGGTACATTGGATGCACCCACAGGGCCGTGAGGCCCTCTGAGACCCTGAAGGCCTTCGGGGACAAACTCTCCATGATAGGTGTTACAAGGATCACCGAGATAACACACCTTGACCGCATCGGCATACCCGTATTCTCCGCCATAAGACCAACAGCAGAGGATGGAGCTGTGAGCATATACGCCGGTAAGGGCGCCACCAGAACCCAGGCAAGGGCCTCGGCCATGATGGAGGCCTTTGAGAGGTATTCAGCAGAAAGAAAGCCCGAAGATGAAACATTCACAGCTCACCCAGAGGACTGTGACGGCCTTGACCCTGAGTCACTGATACTTCCAGGGTCCACTGATCTGAAATCTGAACTGGAGTGGATTAATGCAGAGAACCTCACCGGTGATGAGGAGATCCCGGTACCTGCAAATGCTGTTTTTCATCCATACAACCCCCCGGAAGGCTGCATGAGTCTGTTCCGATCAAACACCAATGGACTTGCATCAGGGAATGCGAGGGAGGAGGCCATATTCCATGGGCTGATGGAGGTGATTGAAAGGGATGCCTGGAGCCTCTTCGAGGCTAGGAGGGGTCCCAAAGTGGAGGTTGACTGCTCAGGGACGGATAATGATATAATATCAGGGCTCCTTGAGAAGTTCCATGCCGCTGGTGTGGAGGTGACCCTGGTTGACCTTACAGCAGACACCGGGGTTGCGACGGTGGCTGCGGTTGCCGATGACACCGTCCTGAGGGATCCTGCCCTCCTCACCATAGGCGTCGGGACCCACCTTGACCCTGAAATTGCGGTTATAAGGGCCCTCACAGAGGTCGCCCAGAGCAGGGCCACCCAGATACATGGAACCCGTGAGGACACCGTCAGGGCCGAGTTCATGAGACGTGCCGGGTATGAGCGTATGAAGAGACTCAACAGGCACTGGTTCAGTGAACCGGAGGACACGATTACCCTGGATGACATGGAGGACCTCTCAACAAGGTCATTCAGGGGAGACCTTGAGATAACCCTCAGGAAACTGCGTGAAGCCGGGCTAGAGGATGTTTTCTATGTTGACCTCACCCGTGATGTGGGGGTCCCTGTCGTCAGGGTCATAGTTCCGGGCCTTGAGGTCTTCTCTGTTGACCCGGAACGTGTGGGGCGTCGCATCAGGTCCTCCATCTGAGGATTCTGTAAAGACCCGATTCTGTCAAGTTTTTACAGATCAGGAGCTCCTCCTTCTGATATCCGGACCAATTTATCATCTAAAAGATTAATTATCAGCGCCAAGATACCAACCAGCATGCATGGTAAGAAAATAATCATCTTCACGGGCCCATCCCTATCACACACTGAAGCCTCCAGTATCCTTGAAGCTGAGTACAGGCCACCGGTGAGGAGGGGTGACATTCAGGAGGCCATGAAGGAGAACCCGGACATAATAGGCATAATAGACGGTGTTTTCCACCAGAGCCCTGCTGTTGGTCACAGGGAGATCATTGATGCCATCAGGAGGGGGGTGAAGGTGGTTGGAGGGGCCAGCATGGGGGCCCTGAGGGCCTCAGAGCTCAGTGAACTTGGAATGGTGGGTGTTGGCCGCATCTTCAGATCATACCTTGAGGGTGAAATCGAATCGGATGATGACGTTGCAGTGGCCTTCAACCCTGACACCCTTGAGCCCCTCTCTGACTCCCTTGTCAGCATAGAATTCAACCTTAAAAGAGCCCTCAGGAGGGGTGTGATAAGAGAGGATGATTTCAGGGAGCTTATGAATACCGCGAAGAACCTCTTCTACCCCCTCCGAAATTACAGGAGGATCCTCCATGAAAGCGGGATCCCTGATGATACCAAAGAATCCCTGCGTTCCTTCCTTGAATCAGAGGGGAGGGACCTTAAAAGGGAGGATGCACTGGAGGTCATCCGTCATATAAAGAAACTTGCATCTACAGGATAGGTTCCAGAAAGTAAGGGATAGAACTACACATAACAGAACCCCAAATACGCAGAGATGAGACTGAACCAAACTAATAACAGAACCATGGACTGCTGCATTCAGACTACAGCGAAATGATGAACCTCACAGGACCTAGCATATGGATGTGTTATCATGGATCTTGAATCAAAGGTTGAAAGGGTTAAGAGGGCCCTCAGGGGTGAGAGGATCGCCGTTGGATTCTCGGGTGGTGCTGACAGCACAGCCCTCCTTGATATGGCCGCTGATGTTGCTGATACTGTGGTCGCCTTCACCGTGGATACCGGTGTGATGCCCCGCGGCTTCATTGAAGGGGCTTCAGGCATAGCCCGGGAGATTGGCGTGGAACATGTTGTCCTGGAGATGAACCTCCTCGAGAATGTGGAATTTGCGAAAAATGCTGCTGACCGGTGCTTTGTGTGTAAGAACATCATATACAGTTCCATAATCAGAGAAGCTCATAAGCGGGGCCTTGATGTGGTTGCAGACGGCACCACAGCCAGTGACATGTTCGAGGACCGCCCGGGGGTCCTTGTGAACCACCTTCTTGGAATAAGAACACCCCTCCTGGACGCAGGGATGAAGAGAAGTGATGTGATTGAATACCTCAGGTCCAGGGGGCTTAACTATCTGGAGGAAACCACCTGCCTTGCAACCAGGATCAGGACAGGTGAAGAAATCACACCCGAGAGGATAAACAGGATCTCCTACGCTGAAAGCCTCATCAGGGGCGTGTACGGTGATGGGAAGATCCGTGTCCGCCACGAAGGGGAATCCGCCATAATAGAGGTTGATGAACCAGAACGGCTCCTTGAGGCACCCATCATAAGGCACCTGGATGATGAACTGAGGGCAGTTGGATTCAGAAGGGTCCTTCTTGACCTTACAGGGAGAAAGACCCCTGACGAGGCCATGATCTACAGGCCCTGCCGCGATGCTGAATCAAGGATAATGTTCGAGGTTAAACTGCCCTACAGCATAGACATTGCCAGGACCTGCAGGGAACTCATGGATAGGGGACCCAGGTGTTCAGAGAAGATGGGGGTCATCATGCTGGAGGCCGGTGATGGGAACGTCACCATCTTCAGGAACGGGAAGATCGTTGCAAGGAGGGTCAGAGACCAGGAGGAAGCAGAGGATGTCCTCCTTGAGGTGATCCCCCACATAATAAGGGAGCCTGTCAGTTAATGGGCCATTGAAAGGATTGCGGAAGACCTGGAGGCTCCGGTTAAACTAGAGGACCCTCCTCACATTCTCATCCACCCTTCTCCTGAAGGATGTCATCCTCCTCAGGAGGCCCCTTGAGTCAGGTCCCCTCAGAACTAGGTCCTCCTCAATACTGAACTGGATGCCGTCGGCACTTATCTCATTGAAGACTATCTCAACCTCATTTGAGTCGTCCGGGATGTCATTGGTCCTCACATTGTAGTCAACAAGTAGTTCATCATGTTCAAGGACATCTGAAACAGCGGACTTGAGAGTCATCTCCAGCACATCCAGAAACGTTTCTATGACCGGGAGGTCGTTCCACCAGCAGTACCCGAGGAGCATCTTGAGCTGTATATCCTTTATTGAGACCTCTCCATGGTTCTTAACTGCAACTGTGAGAAGGCCCCTGGAGGTTCTCAGCGTTATCTTCTGGTCAGTCATTTCCATCAATAAGAGCGTTTATAAGGTCATTGGCCCTTGCAAGCCCAACGAGGTCTCCTTCATAGTCTATGATGGGTATCTGCTCAATTTTCCTCCTCTTCATCTTCTGTGCGCAGGAGGTTACGGTTGTTGAGGTGGTTGCCGTCACGATATCTGTGGTGGCGACGTCCCTGGCCTCCTTGTCAGGGAATTTCAGCTGATTCTTTATGACGTAGAGGACGTTCTTGCTGTCCCATGACCACCTGTCACCCTCTGTACCGACTGAGGTGTTGTGGACTGTGCTCTCTGAGACCACCTCACTCTCATTTATGAAGTCTGTCTCTGTGAGGACACCTGATAGTTTTCCTCTGTTGTTGAGGGTGAAGAGCACCTTTAACCTGAAGTACCGCATTATCTCAAAGGCCACGTTGAGTGGTGTCCTGTCCCAGGTGGTGGGGATGTTGCATGTCATGTAATTTTCAACAGGTTCCTGGATGTCCATCTCAGCGATGGCCCCTGCAACAAGGTCATAGCTTGTCACTATGCCCACAAGCCTGTCCCCATCCACAACAGGGACCCTGCGGATGTTGTTCTCAAGCATCCGCTCTGCAGCCACCCTGACGTCATCATCAGGGGATACCGTGACAGGGTTTCTTGTCATAATGAGGGCTATCTGCTCCTCATCAGGATTTTCAACAAGATCAGATCTTGTTATTATGCCTACAAGTTCCTCCGTTCCCTTCTTAACCACAGGAAGCCCTGAAACATTCTTCTTTCTCATGAGTTCAAGGGCTGTTGCCCTGTTCCCTGGTACAGTAACGTAGTGTATGTTCTCTGACATTATCTCCTTTACAAGCATGACCAACACCAGAAGTAATTCGTAAAAAAAGGTTTCAGTGAACCACGAGGACCGGGCAGCCTGCGGATCTTACAACCTTCTCGGCCACGCTTCCCAGAAGGAATCTGTCAAGACCGTGTTTGCCTGATGTACCCATTACCACGAGGTCCACGCCCTCCTTCTCCACTGTCCTGAGTATGGCCTCTGCAGGTGAACCCTCATCGGTCCTCACTGTTAACTTTATATCCGCCCCTGACTCCTCAACGAGCTTTTTAACAGCCTCCAGGGACCTTGAGGCCTCCTCCTCGAGCATCTCCCGTAATCTTATTATAAGGTCGTCGGCTGGTAGACCCACCAGTGAAGACGTCTCCATAACTGTTAAAGCAATTATTTCAGCTCCGCTTTCCCTGGCAATCCATATTGCATGTTCAGCAGCCTTATTGGCCTGTTTTGAGCCGTCGGTCGGGAGCAGGATTTTACTGTACATAGCCTCACCTCTTAACTAGTTTACCTTTTATTATTAAATATATTATATTTTTCGATTCGGTCCTGTTTATGATTGAGAGGTATGGATCACCTGAAAGCTTCTCCACGAGGATAAGGTCCGCAGGGAAGCCCTCCTCGATGACACCTGTGCCTGTGAAGGCTGATGTGTTGGCTGTGGCCATCCTCAGCACCTCCACCGGTGGGAAGTAGCTGCGTGTGCATCCCCTGGTTACCTTGAGTGTGTACTCCATCTCACGCAGCATATCAGGGGAGTTGAACATCAGGTTGTCTGTGCCAAGGAGAAGGTTGATGCCCAGCTCATGCATCCTCCTGATGGGGGGTATGCCAGATGAGAGCGCCCCGTTGGACCTGGGACAGAGGACCACAGACGCACCACTCTCCCTCACAAGTTCAAGGTCCCCCCTGACAGGGTTTGTGAGGTGCACAAGGAGTTTGAATCCTGCGTTGAGGGCCCTTTCAACCTCACTCATTCCTGTATACTCAAGGGACCTTCTCTGTGACTCCCTGTGCTCTGCGACGTGTATGGATGCTATCTTTCCTGCCCTTTCACATTCCTCAACGATTATGGATGCTGTTTCATCCGTTATCTCACCCATACCGCTGGGGGCGAATCCGTCTGAAACCCTCAGGACCCCCCTGACCCGCCGGCGGATCTCAGCCCGGGATGCCTCCTGATCAAAGACCACGGGATCCCTTCCAAGTACAATCCCTGAGATGGGGAGATCATCGATGGCCTCCCTCAGGAGTTCAACCCCCTCAGGACCGCCCTCCCTGTAGTCAATAAATGATCCGATCCCATGGGTGATCATGTCCCTGGCCGAGTTTCTCATGGCCTCCAGGAGCATCCCGGGTGGTGACGATTCCAGTATCCTGTGTTTGAGGCCATTAGGGGGTCTCACTATATCCTCAAGTGGTCTTCCATCGCCCACATCAAGTGCAACTGAGTCGCCGATGTGAACATGTGAATTTACAAGTGCAGGGCATACCATTAGCTTTGAAGCGTCGATTCTCTCTCCTGATGGGACCCTTTCATCTGTTATCTCCTTTATGATTCCATCCTCAATCACCAGGTTCTTCCTCTGGGGTGTGAGCTCGGGGCCCCTCAGGATGGTTCCATTTTCAACCACAAGCATATTCATTATATAGGTGCGGGATCTTCTTTAATGCTTTCTGGATACTGTGGTGATTTTCCAGAAAAGAAGAGAAAAAAATCGCACATGGCTCCTCAGATTTTCCAGTTCAAAAAGGAAAGTGGGGTACTGCTAAAACTTCCTGAGATTGTTCAGCTCAGACTTCTCAGCGACCCTGTTGTAGTAGTCCACCTTAACCGTGCCCCTGTAGTACCTGTAGTATACCTTGAGTGTGGTGCTTGCACCGGGGTTGAGGGTCCCGGTGTAAACCTGCTTGTAGTTCCTTGTTGAGTAGCTGCCGTACCAGACCCTTGTGTAGAAGTTCCTGGCGGCGGCTGTACCCTGATTCCTGATGTATATGTACAGTGTGCTACCTGATTTTCTGGTCCCCGTAACCACCAGGTCCGGTTTCGGGTTTCCAGCTGTTACTGTCTTCTTCTTAACTGATATGAGGCCATTGGAGTCTTTCGCTGTCAGTGAAACCGTGTAGTATCCCTCACGGGCATAGGTGTGTGTAACATTAGAACCGGTGGCGGTTGAACCATCGCCAAAGTTCCAGGTAAGGGTGAGGTTGTCGCCATCAGGGTCATATGAGGTTGAAGTGAATGCAAATGTTCTGATTGATGTTGAGCCACAGTAGGCGTAGGTGAAGTCAGCAACAGGTTTGCTTCCTGTGAAGGTGGGCCTGCTTTTTGTCTTGTACCATTCCTCCGCAACCGCATCATCGTAGGGTGTTGTCTGATTAACCCGGGGAAATGTTCCGTTCCAGTCCCCGACGAAGGCCGCGTATCCATGATCGTTGCGCCACACCTCTGTTCCATTGTACAGGGTGCTCTGATTTATAACCTCATAGTTCTGCTGGTTGGCCTCATAGAAGTTCCTGGCGCCGCTGAGAAAGTCATAAATTATCTCGGCACCATCCCATGCAGTTGCATAGTAGTTGGCCCCTGCCCCCATGAACATCCTTGCAAAGCTGTAAACAGTTTCAACGGGGTTTTTAACCTCATAGTCCTCAACCCAGCCGGTTGAGAAGCATGCGTGAAGTAGAATTGCGGGTATGCCATCCTTGAAGGGAGCATAGAATGTGGTGCCGTTCACCATCATCATGTCACCGGCACTCCATATGTACCCATCCCTTGCAACAAGGCCGAATGGTGGTGTGGCGTTACCTCCATGACCATCATAGTGGCCCGCCATGTAGCCGCCGTGTCCGGCGTAGATCACTGCATCTGCCCCGTACATACCCTTCAGTATGTTCTTGACGGTTGCATTGTTCCTGTAGAGCTCAAGAACCTGGTAACCCCTGTTTTTGAGGGTCGTTGCAACCTTCTTTGCCTCATCATACATGTAAGGGCTGTCGGAGAGGCTATCTGCTACTATGAGTATGTGGGCCTCTGCCACTGGAAGTGTGATGACTGATGCGATGATGAGTGCTGTGAGTATAAATCCTGATACCCTCATCGTATCCACCGATCAGCTCTATCGCTTCACATAAACTTAAACATATGATGGTATCTTGGTGCTCAGACTCACATACCATGGTATTCATCAAGGGACTTCACTGTTATTTTTCCCATGCGAACTGCTTCAATGGCATTAAGGGCCGCCCTGGCCCCTGCAAGTGTCGTGACGTAGGGTATTCCAAGTTCAACGGCCATCCTCCTTATGAGGTAGCCATCATCGGCTGACTGCTTCCCGGATGGTGTGTTTATTATGAGACCAACTTCACCATCCAGAATTGCGTCCCTGATGTTTGGTGACCCCTGACTCACCTTCCTCACGACCTCTATATCCGCAATGTCACTGACTGCCCTGGCTGTTCCCCGGGTTGCCATGATCCTGAAGCCGAGTTCATCGGCCTTTTTAACGATATCGGCTATCTTATCCTTGTCCTGGTCCCTGACACTTATGAAGACCTTCCCCTCATTGAGGAGGTCCATGCTGGCTGAGAGCTGGGACTTGTAGTAGGCTATGCCAAAGTTTTCATCTATTCCCATGGCCTCGCCTGTTGATTTCATCTCAGGGCCCAGGACCGAATCTGCTCCAGGGAGCTTTATGAATGGGAATACAGACTCCTTCACAGCCACGTGTTCTATATCCTTCTCCTCTGTGAGACCAAGGTCCCTGAGCTTCGCACCCATCATGAGCCTTGCAGCCATCTTGGCAAGGGGGACCCCTGTCGCCTTGCTGACAAAGGGTACTGTACGGCTTGCCCTCGGGTTTGCCTCGAGTATGTAGACTGATGGATCTGAGTCTGGCTTTACAGCGTACTGTATGTTTATGAGGCCCACCACCTCAAGTTCAAGGGCCAGTTTCCTTGTGTACTCCTTTATGGTATCAATTATATCCTCAGGGATGCTCTGGGGTGGTATCACGCACGCTGAATCCCCTGAGTGGACTCCTGCCTCCTCGATGTGCTCCATTATACCTCCTATGTAGACGTCGGTGCCGTCGCAGAGTGCATCCACGTCGACCTCTATGGCATCCTCAAGGAACTTGTCCACCAGTATGGGGTGTTCAGGGGATACACGGACAGCCTCCCTCATGTACTCCTCAAGCTCCGCATCATCATAGACTATCTCCATCGCCCTTCCACCCAGGACATAGGAGGGCCTTACGAGTACAGGGTAGCCTATGCGTTCAGCCACGGCCCTTGCATCCTCAAAGGACTTGGCGATTCCGTAGGGTGCCTGGGGTATTCCCAGTTTATTCAGCACCTCAGTGAATCTTTCACGGTCCTCTACCCTGTCTATGCTCTCATGTGGTGTTCCGAGTATCCTCACACCAGCCTCCGCCAGGGGGACCGCCAGGTTTATGGATGTCTGGCCACCGAACTGGACAACAACACCCTCTGGTTTCTCCTTCTCGATGATGGCGAGGACGTCCTCAAGGGTGAGGGGCTCGAAGTAGAGCTTATCTGAGATGTCATAATCTGTACTCACTGTCTCCGGGTTGTTGTTGACCATTATGGTCTCATATCCATCCTCAGTGAGGGCCATGGCTGCGTGGACGCAGCAGTAGTCGAACTCTATCCCCTGACCTATCCTTATTGGACCTGAACCTATGATGAGGACCTTTCTACGGTCTGATACCTCCACCTCATCTTCAAGGTCATAGCAACCATAGTAATAGGGTGTCCTGGCCTCAAACTCAGCTGCGCATGTATCAACCATCTTGTAGACAGGTTTTATGTTGTTCTCAAGCCTCAGGGCCCTGATACTGGATTCATCCATACCTGTGAGGGATGCGAGTCTCGAATCTGAAAAGCCCATCCGCTTGGCCTTGAGCAGTATGCGGGGATCCTCCAGTGATTCCCTGGTGATGGATGATTCAAATTCAGCTATGTTGCTTATCTTCTGGAGGAAGAAGGGGTCTATCTGTGTCAGGCCATGTATCTCCTCTATGCTCATACCATCCCTGAGGGCGGTGTAGACCTGAAAGAGCCTCTGGTCCGTTGGATTCTCAAGGTCCGCCCTGGTGTATGGTGTCTCAGTGAATCCGTCTGCACCGATGTCCAGGGACCTTATGGCCTTGTTGAGGGACTCCTCAAGGGTTCTCCCGATGGCCATGACCTCCCCCGTGGACTTCATCTGAACCCCTATCTCCCTGCTTATCCCCTTGAACTTGTCAAAGGGCCAGCGGGGGATCTTTGTGACCACGTAATCTATTGTGGGCTCGAAGGACGCCGGTGTCTCCTTGGTGATGTCGTTCTGTATCTCGTCCAGGGTCATGCCGACGGCTATCTTGGCTGCTATCTTGGCTATGGGGTAACCCGTGGCCTTGGATGCCAGCGCACTGCTCCTGCTGACCCTCGGGTTCACCTCTATGACCTTGTATTCGCCGGTCTCCGGGTGGACAGCGAACTGTATGTTACAGCCACCCTCTATTTTGAGGGCCCTTATGATCTTTATGGCCGCATCCCTCAGCCTCTGGTTGTCCTCGTCGCTGAGGGTCTGGGCAGGTGCAACCACCACGCTTTCACCTGTGTGTATGCCCATGGGGTCGATGTTCTCCATGTTACAGACGATTATACAGGTGTCATTCCGGTCCCTCATAACCTCGTACTCGAATTCCTTCCAGCCCAGGACTGACTGGTCAATGAGGACCTGGTTGATGAAGCTCATCTCGAGGCCCCTTGTTGCTATTTCAATGAGTTCGTCCCGGCTGTGGGCCACCCCGCCCCCTGTTCCCCCCAGGGTGAAGGCGGGCCTCACGATCACAGGGTAGCCTATCTCCTCAACCGCCTCAAGGGCCTCCTCAACTGAACTGACGGCCCTGGCTGCTGGTACGGGTTCGTTGAGCTTCTTCATGAAGCTGTCAAAGAGGTCGCGGTCCTCCACGTTCCTTATGGTTTCAATGGATGAACCTATAACACGGACTCCCTCCAGGGCGCCCATCTCCGCAAGGCCCGTTGCAACGTTGAGGCCTGTCTGGCCGCCCATCGTTGGGAGTACTGCGTCAGGTTTCTCCTTCTGGATTATCTTGGCAACGATTTCGGGTGTGAGGGGTTCGACGTAGACCCTATCAGCCATTTCCATGTCGGTCTGTATGGTTGCAGGGTTCGAGTTCACAAGTACTGTCTCTATTCCCTCCTCCCTGAGTGATTTACATGCCTGAGAGCCAGAGTAGTCGAATTCAGCTGCCTGCCCTATCTGTATAGGGCCAGAACCTATGATAAGTACCTTATTGATGCTTTCATCCCGCGGCATTTTATCCCCATTCCTCTCATCTAATATTCCCTTAAAACATCCACAAAGCGGTCAAAGATGTTCACCGTGTCATGTGGCCCTGGACCCGCCTCAGGGTGATACTGGACACTGAACACCGGGAGTTCCCTGTGCTCTATACCCTCGGGTGTTCCGTCGTTGAGGTTCAGCTGTGTTATCTCTATGTCGGTGCCCTTCACTGAATCAGGGTCAACCGTGAATCCATGGTTCTGGGAGGTTATTGAAACCGTCCCACTCCTCAGGTCCTTCACAGGCTGATTTACGCCCCTGTGACCAAACTTCATCTTGTATATGCGGGCCCCGAAGGCCAGTGCGATTATCTGCTGTCCGAGACATATCCCGAATATGGGCAGACGTTCGGATAGTGCTTTAACTGTGTCTATGGCATCCCTCACACGTGTGGGGTCCCCTGGTCCGCTTGATATGAGGAGACCGTCGGGCTCGTAATCCATGATCTCGGCGGGTGATGTGGTGTAGGGGACGATCACGACCCCCAGATCCCTCTCAAGGAGGGCATCTATGCTGTTCCTCTTGATCCCGCAGTCAACTATAACAACCCTCCCTGATGCATCCTCATTCAGGATTACAGGTTCCCTTACACACACCATATCCACAAGGTCGATTTCTGTTATGTCTGGCTGTTTCACCGCCATTTCAAGCAGTTCATCATCATCAATCTCCTCGGTTGCCAGGGCACCCTTCATGGTACCCTTATCCCTTATCTTTATTGTCAGGGCGCGTGTATCCACTCCAGCTATCCCAGGAATCCCATATTCCTCCAGGAACTCCGGGAGAGTCTTTTCTGACAGGCTGTGTGAGGGTGCAGGGCACATTTCCCTGACGATGAGACCCTCGGCCTTTATCCCATCTGACTGGTACCACTCCTCGGTGACGCCGTAATTGCCCTGTAATGGGTAGGTTGGCATCAGTATCTGGCCCCTGTATGATGGATCTGTGAGAGACTCAACATATCCTGTCATACCCGTTGCAAAGACAACTTCCCCTGTTTTCACAGTTTCAGATCCGAATGCTTCTCCTCTGATTATGGTACCGTCTTCCAAGGCGAGTTTTGCTTCCTTAAACATTTCACCACCATGATCCTGATTTCCTTTGATTAGATTAGACTGGTCGATATTCATGGCCATGGAGTGAATCAGGCTGGAGATCCATCCTCATGACCACAGCATCCTCTCCATCCTCATAATAGTTCTCTAATATCTTCTCCTCACTGAAGCCAAGGGCCCGGTAGAATTTTATGGCCCCTTTATTCCTTGCCCTTACCTCCAGTTTAATATTTTTAATGTGAAATTTTTCAAATATACTTATGGCTGTCATGACAAGTGCCGCCCCAACACCCCTCCTGCGGTAATCTTTATCAACTGCAAGTGAGATAATATGACCCTCATCCTCAAAACGGATCCAGAATATTATGAATCCAACGACCTTCCCATCCTCCTGGGCCACAAGGAACCCTGCTCCAAGGTTGTAGATGTCCCTGAGGAGGTGGGCGGGGTATGGGTCCATGAAGGAGTCCCTTTCAATCTTAAGGACCGTCTTAAGGTCCTGTGGTCTGAACTCTCTTATTATCATCTCTATCTCCGTGGTATCAATGTGGAAGGATCTTGCAGTTTACATAATCAGGTGCTCGGGGCCGGGAACCCGTGTTGTTGAGGTGGGTGCCGGCAGGTTCCTCTATGTTTCAGATTACATCAGGAAACATTCAAAAGTTGATTTGGTTCTTACAGATATTAAACCTTCCCATGGAGGCATTGTACGTGATGACATCACATCCCCCAGGATGGAGCTATACATGGGGGCCGCAGTAATATACTCCATAAGGCCCCCGGCAGAGATCCACAGCTCCCTCATGAGGGTCGCCGATGCTGTGGGGGCCCGGCTAATAATTAAGCCCCTGACCGGGGAGGATATTGTAACAGAGAGGAAGATGAAACTTGTCAATTATGGCCGGACATACTTCTATGAATACATACCGAAGTCCGCAGTAGGTGAAAAAATACCATAACCCTGTAAGATGGTCGCCTTGCCACCTTGATCCAGTAACTGGTACCGGGCACTGAATGTGCACATCACTTATATTATATTTATTATGAGATGGATATGGAAATAACGTTGAAGAACAGCCGGACTGTATGATGGATATGAAAACATTGAATAACTGACAGAAAATCCGCAGACGGAACTTATATGAGGGAATAACGTTGAAGAACTGGATTGACAGAATAGAATGAACTTATTTAAATGTGCTAATTAAAGATTTAAGACGTGTTCAAAATGAAATGGGCTGATATGAGTTTAGATGAAGTTTTAAAGGAGCTTAAAACGTCCAGGGATGGTTTAAGCCAGGACGAGGCATCGAGGAGACTTGAGAAATACGGGAAGAACGAACTCGTTAAGGAGAAGAAGGCTGGCCCGGTGAAGCTATTCCTCAGCCAGTTCATGGACATACTCATAATACTCCTCATACTGGCTGCCGTTGCATCCTACTTCGTGGGTGACGTCCTTGACTCTGCAGTTATCCTCTTCGTTGTGGTTGTAAACGCCACCGTTGGGTTTATCCAGGAGTACCGGGCCGAACGTGCCATGGAGAAACTCAAGGGCCTGGTATCGACAGAGGCTGTCGTCATAAGGGACGGTGAGACCCTGAGGATCCCTGCATCCGAGCTAACCCTGGGAGACATGGTAATCATAGAGGAGGGAGACAACGTACCCGCCGACCTCCGGTTAATAGAAACCTATGATCTCCGGATAGATGAATCAGCCCTCACAGGGGAATCAATACCCGTCAGGAAGACACATGAAAATCCTGAAGATGAGAGGGATGTTATTGCATTCATGGACTCCAACGTTGTCTCAGGGCGCGGCAAGGGGGCTGTGATAGCCACCGGCATGGAGACCTCCATGGGTAAAATCGCCAGGATGATACAGGAGGATGAGGGTAAAACACCCCTCCAGGAGAAGATAATCTCCCTGGGGAAGAGCCTCGGCCTCATAGCAGTGGTGGTATGTGCCCTTGTATTCGCAATACAGTTCCTCCGCGGCCTGCCACTGGTGGACACATTCATGACAGCGGTTTCCCTTGCCGTCGCATCTGTACCTGAGGGGCTGCCAGCAATACTCACACTGACCCTTGCCCTTGGAATGCAGAGGATGGCCAGGAGCAACGCCATAGTGAGGAGGCTCCTTGCAGTGGAGACACTCGGTTCCTGCTCTGTGATCTGCACAGACAAGACAGGTACACTGACCCACAACCGGATGACCGTGAGGGAATCAGAGCTCACATCACCTGAAATGGCCCTCCTGGTATGCGCCCTCTGCAACAACGCCACATCATCTGAGGGGGGTGTGATAGGTGACCCCACAGATGCTGCCATACTGAGCTTCGCAGCTGAGAAGGGCTACCTACGGGATGAACTCGAAAGGAAGTACCCCCGTCTGGCAGAGATACCCCTTGACAGTACAAGAAAGAGGATGAGCACCATAAACCAGCTGGAGGACGGAAGGTACCTCCTCGTGAAGGGAGCCCCCGAGATAATACTCAGAAGATGCCGTTACATCGACAGCGGTGATGGTGTTAAGGAACTGACTGATGAAGAAGTGGAAAGGTGGCTCTCCAGACTCAATGATATGACCTCAAGGGCCCTCCGGGTGCTTGCACTGGCCTACAGAAAACTCCCTGACGGTGACGATGAGGAGAAGGACCTGGTGTTTGTCGGACTTGTTGGTATGATGGATCCGCCAAGAAGGGAGGCTGCTGATGCCATAGAAACCTGTAAGAGGGCCGGTATAAAGGTTGTTATGATTACAGGGGATCACAGGGACACCGCTGTTGCCATAGCACATGAACTGGGACTCATGGACAACGGGATGGCCCTCACAGGCAGGGAGCTTGATGAGCTCAGTGACGAGGAGTTCCATGAAATCGTTGAGGATGTGAGGGTCTATGCACGTGTTTTTCCCGAGCAGAAGGTCAGGATAGTTGAGGCCCTCCAGGGCAGGGGCCATGTGGTCGCCATGACCGGCGACGGGGTGAACGATGCCCCGGCCCTCAAGAAGGCCGCCATCGGTGTGGCTATGGGCAGCGGTACAGATGTGGCCAGGGAATCCTCCGACATGGTCCTCCAGGATGATAACTTCGCAACCATCGTCAGGGCGGTTAAGGAGGGCAGAACTATATTCGATAATATAAGGCGTTTTGTTAAGTTCCAGCTCTCAACAAACGTGGGGGCCATCCTGACAATTGTGTCAGCATCCCTCATCAACCTCCCGGTCCCCTTCAACCCGATACAGATACTCTGGATCAACATAATAATGGATGGACCACCTGCACAGTCCCTGGGTGTTGAGCCCCCTGAGTCAGATATAATGCTCCGCGGACCTGAAAGGGAGAATATACTCCCAAGGAGGAACCTCCTGAGGATAATCCTTGCAGGTGCTGTGATGGCCGCCGGTACCCTGGGGCTCTACATGTACATGCTATCATCAGGAGCGGGGATTGAGAGGGCCATGACAGTGGCCTTCACGGTGTTCGTCGTCTTCCAGATATTCAACGTCTTCAACTGCAAGTCACGGACTGGCCTGTCAAACAGGGCGCTGATCCTTGCCGTTGTGGCCTCACTGGCCCTGCAGATCCTCGTGATCTACCTTTCACCCCTTGAGGGCATATTCAGGACTGTGCCACTATCAGTGGTGGACTGGGTGCTGATAGTCCTGGTGGCATCACTGATACTCATCCTCGAGGCTGTCCTGAGATTCTCTGATGGGAGAAATAAAGTAAAGGAGAACCGTGCAAACCCCTGAGATAAAGGAGGGAACAGAACAGTACCTCTGGAGAAGAAAAACAATGAACCCTGGAGATAAAGGAGTGAAGAGAAAGGGAAGTGACCGGCAGAGAGAAAAAATGTCTGTCATCGTTATGGCCGGGACAGAGGATGCCAGGAGGATAATCTCGAGGCTCTCAGGGATGCCATGGGTCGAGGTGACAGCCACTGCGACAACAGAGCATGGATCTGACCTTGCAGAGAAGTCTGGAGCCTCAAGGGCAGTTACAGGAGCCCTGGACAGTGATGGGCTCCGTGAACTCATGGCAGACCTTGATGCCTGCATCCTGATTGACGCCACCCACCCCTTCGCAGCCCAGGCAACAGAAAATGCTCTCAGGGCCTGCAGGGAAACCGGAACCATTTATGTGAGGTTTGAAAGGCCGGAAGTTATCCCTGATGGAGTTATAAGGGTCGGTTCATTCAGGGAGGCCGGTGAAGTCGCCTCATCCCTCATAGGGGATGGGGAGGTTGTGATGCACCTTGCTGGTGTATCCACCCTGGGTGATGTCCTCAGATCCCTTGAACCTGAGAGGGTTGCTGTCCGCGTACTCCCCTCCACCTCATCCATCGAGAAATGCCTCCAGCTGGGGGTCCCGGCCAGCCATATCATCGCCATGCAGGGCAGGTTCTCAGCTGAAATGAACCTTGCCATCCTCCAGGAATACCGTGCAGGTGCTGTTATAACTAAGGAGAGCGGTGAAACAGGTGGGCTCCCTGAGAAGGTTGAGGCGGCATCAGAACTCGGCATACCTGTTATACTCGTGGAGAGACCGGAGGTTAACCTGAAGGGTGAGGTTGTCTTCGGTGACATCAACGACCTCATGGACCATGTTCTGAAGATCCTCAGGGATATGGGACAGCCAGGTGACTGAAGTGATGGCCCGGGACCTCGCACCGACCCTTAACTACTGATTTTCCTGCTGAAGTGATCCCCGGGACCTCGCACCGACCCTTAACTACTGATTTTCTACACCATACTACTGATTTTCGAAGAGGACAACTTCAACTTCCTCTCCCTCATTGATGATCTCAACGTTCTTGGGGACCTCGATGTAACCATCGGCCCCTGCCAGGGCTGCTACTGCACCTGAATCCTTGAATATTGGGCGTGCATAATCCCCGTCCACCATCACAAGTGCATAGTGCACCCTGCCCCTTGATGAGTGGAGCCGCTCTGCAAGTTTAAGGGTTTTAACCTGCCCTGAGGATGCCTTTCTACCTGACAGTTTCCTTATGAAGGGTTCTATGAGTGACATGAACACTATGAGGGCTGATACAGGGAACCCCGGGAGTCCGACAACAATTTTATCATCAACCACCCCGACTATGGTGGGTTTACCAGGCTTTATTGAGATACCATGAATAACCACCCTGCCCAGTTCATCCAGGACCTCCGAGAGTATGTCACCGGCCCCTGCAGATGTCCCCCCGGATGTTATTACCATATCAGCCTCCTCAAGGCCCCTGAGGATGGCATCCCTGAGCTCTCCATAGTCATCCCGCACTATCCCTCCATGTTTAACAGAGCAGCCCGCCTCCTTCAGGGCGGATGAAAGGCCCGCGGAATTTGAATCAAATATTTTACCTGGCTCTAGCTGTCCTGATGGCTCAATGAGTTCATTACCCGTGGATATAACACATACAGATGGCTTTGAAATCACATTGACGCGGGTTATCCCTGCAGCTGAGAGGGCTGCTATTTTATCGGGTGAAAGTACTGTTCCAGCCCTGAGGAGGACGTTTCCCGCCCTGATATCGGATCCCCTTGCAGCTATGTGCTGGGACGGGTAGGCAGGTCTCTGAATGTAAACCCGGTCCCCCTCCTCCCAGGTGTACTCCACCATGACCACTGCGTCTGCACCCTCAGGCACAGGGGCCCCGGTGCTTATCCTGCTACACAAACCCTCAGCAACCTCAAGGGACGGTACAGACCCCGCCTCAACGGTCTCGATGCACCTCAAGGTGGCAGGGTTCTCCTCATCTGCCCCGAAGGTGTCCGCGGCCCTCACAGCGTAGCCATCCCTGGAGGCCCTGTCAAACGGTGGAAGGTCCACCGGACTTTCGATGTCATCAGCAAGCACCCTCCCATCAGCATCCAGTATATCAACAGTTTCAGTGCCCTGCCTGTAGAGTTCACTGAACAGTTTCCCTGTTATTCTCCTGGCATCATCCAGATCGATTATCTCAAGAAATTCAACACCCATCAAATCACCGCGAATCTAGTCTCCTGAGCAATTTATTTATATCTGCACGGGTAATAAATTATAATGTCTATTTCTTTGATTGCTGGATATTAAATTCCATTAAAATCAAAGTTAACCAACGAAAAAATCAGGAGGAGAGTATTTGAGTAGAGGACATCAGACACAGGAAGTCAGGCGTGTTAGGACCCCCAGGAGGGGTGAGATACCGGGAGTTGTTGAACAGATAATGGGCCACGGAAAACTGAAGGTGAGGTGTGCCGATGGCCATATAAGGCTCGGCCGTATCCCCGGGAAGATGAAAAAGAGGATATGGATACGTGAAGGGGACGTGGTCCTTGTTAAGCCCTGGGAGTTCCAGAGCGAAGAGAAGGCTGATATCGTCTGGAGATACACACGTACAGAGTCAAACTGGCTCGAAAGGAAGGGTTACCTTAAACTGTAAAGTTGATTTTAATGGACCCCGAAGAAACCGGGAAGGCCCCCGAGATCAGGGCCCTTAAATCCAGGGCAGTGAACAGGGTTGATTCCGACCTCGGCCGGATGGAGGCTGTTAAAAGATTGAAGGGTGTTGAAGACCGGCGGGTCGGTAGCGAGGTCTTTGATGAGCTGACCCTCAAAACCCTCTACAAGCTGGCGAATTCAGGTTACCTTGCTGTTCTCAATGGTGCTGTGAGTACCGGGAAGGAGGCCAATGTCTTCAAGGGCATCACAGACACCGACGACTTCGTGGCAGTCAAGATCTACCGGGTGGCCACATCCGACTTCAAGAAGATGCAGTACTACATCCAGGGGGACCCCCGATTCAAGGTCAGGACAACAAACAGGCGCCAGCTGGTCCAGGCCTGGGTTAACAAGGAATTCCGGAACCTTAAGAGGGCACTTGAGGCAGGGGTCCGTGTACCGGAACCGGTCATTGCAAGGGACAATGTGCTCATAATGGAATTCATTGGGAAGGATGGTGTTCCGGCGCCCACCATGCGGGACGCCCCACCAGAGGACCCTGAGGAAGCCCTTGAGACAATAATTGAATACATGCACCGCCTCTATAAGGGAGCCAGGCTTGTCCATGGGGATCTATCATTCTTCAACATACTCAACCATTGCGGTGAACCCGTGATAATAGATGTATCCCAGGCAATGGTGCTTGACCATCCCCTTGCCGGCGAACTCCTTGAAAGGGACATAGAGAACATAATACGTGACTTCAGAAGGATAGGAGTTTCTGTAAGTGCAGATTATATCCGGGAGAGGATAACCGGAAAGTAAACATGAAGAACCGGGAAAACTATATACTGTAGAAAAAAACCAGTATGATGTTAGGGGTCTCTACAGGAAATAAACAGCAGATCCATAGGCCAGGAAGTCCCTGATAATCAGCAAACCCATGAAAATCAAAAAATATGGCCAAAAAACAGCATAATCCATAAACCATTTATTTCATCGAGGTGAATGAAATGCCAGCCGAGGAATACATTAAAATACCCCGTGAGAGGGTCGGAGTTTTAATAGGCAAAAACGGTGCGGTTAAGGCAAAAATAGAGCGCCTGACCCAGACTGAACTGGAAATTGACAGCGAAACCGGTGCAGTTACTCTCATACCACAGGATGAACTGGAGGACCCCCTCTCACCATGGAAGGCCAGGCACATTGTCAGGGCCATAGGGAGGGGTTTCAACCCTGAGGTTGCCCTGAGGATCCTTGATGACGATGTCGCCCTTGAGGTCATCAAGATAACCGACTATGTTGGTAAATCCAAGAAGGCCATTGCAAGGCAGAAGGGTCGTGTTATCGGCCGTGAAGGTATAACAAGGCGCATAATCCATGATATGACAGGCGTGGACATATCTGTTTACGGCAAGACGGTTTCACTCATAGGAGAATTTGAGAAACTCGCTGTTGCCAGGGAAGCCATTGAAATGATACTTAATGGTGCAAGACACAAATCTGTGTACGCGTTTCTTGAAAAGAAGAAGCAGGAACTGAAAATGAAGGAGTTTCAGGAAGGCGCTAAATTAATGTAAACTCCATCACAAACCTACTTTTCATGGGTGCTAACTTCAATTATTCTAAAGATACCCCCTCAAACTGCATCTTCTGTAATAGTTACATATAGGGGTATAAGTTTATATGGCATGAATTACACATATATCCATATGAACATGGCAGTCCCCATGTATTAATCCCATGAAAAATTTTTAAAGGAGGCGAATTTTTGGCGAGGCAAGCTTTGGATCTCTTTGATGAAGGATTCCAGGAACTCACTCCCTCAGAATTCTTCAGAAAAAACAAGCAGATGCTTGGTTTTACCGGGAAAATAAGGTCACTTACAATAGTGTTCCATGAACTCATAACCAACAGCTTTGACGCTGCCGAAGAGGCAGGTATACTCCCTGAGATCAAAATAGATCTCAAGAGAATCGGGAAGGACCACTACATCCTGAGACACCAGGACAACGGCCCGGGTATACCTGAAAAGTACATCCCAAAGGTCTTCTGTACCATGTTCGCAGGGTCAAAGTTCAGGAACATCCAGTCCAGGGGACAGCAGGGACTCGGATGCAGTGGCTGTGTGCTGCTATCACAGATGACCACAGGTAAACCCGTGAAGGTCATCTCAGGTACAATGGAAAACGGGGAACTCAAGGGGGTCAAAATGACCCTCAAGATGGATGTTAAAAAGAACCAGGGCCTCATACTCGAAAAGGAGGAAGTCGAAGTCGATGGTACCGGTGTCTGCATAGAACTCCACTTCAAGGACGTCTCCTACTCACTCTCAGAACAGGGAGCCTACGAGTACATAAGGAGGACAATGATAGCCAACCCCCATGCCAGGATAGTATTCAATGACCCAACCGGGAACCGTTACGTCTTCAACAGGGCATCCGACGTCATACCCCCAATGCCAAAGGAGGTCCTCCCCCACCCATGGGGTGTCACCGCCGATGACCTTATATTCATGGCAAAGCACACCGATAAAAGGCGGTTCGGGAGCATGCTGAAAAGCAACCTCTCAAGGATGTCCTCCATGAAGATCAAGGAACTGGAGGAACTGACAGGGATAGACCTCAACAAAAGACCGAAGGACATGAAGTGGGAGGAGGCCGAGCAGATAGTTGAGGCCTTCAAGAAGATGAAATTCATGTCACCCCCGACCTCTGGCCTCATACCCATCGGAGAGGAGCAGATTGAGAAGGGTATGAAGGAGATACTCCAGCCAGAGTTCACAGCAACGGTAACAAGGAAGCCAAAGACCTACCGTGGGGGTATAGCCTTCATAGTTGAGGCAGGTATCGCCTACGGTGGAAACTCCGGCAGACTGGTCGGTGACCAGAGAAAGGCTGAGATAATGAGGTTCGCCAACAGGGTACCCCTCACCTTCGACGCCGGAAGCTGTGCCATAACAGAGGGTGTTAAGAGCCTCGACTGGAAGCGTTACGGCATAAGGGACCTTGAAAATGCACCCATAAGCATATTCGTCAATGTGGTGTCAACCAACGTCCCCTACCTGTCAACGGGTAAGCAGAGTGTGTCACCTGAACCCGAGATACTCGGGGAGATCAGGCAGGCCACCATGATAGTTGCAAGGAAGCTCTACAAGTACCTCAGGAAGAAGAAGGCAGCCAAGGAGGAGGCGCAGAGGGCGAAGATCTTTGAGAGCTACGTCCCTGTGATCATAAAACAGGCCGCTCTTCTGGCTGAGCGGGAAGAACCCGATTACAGAGAACTCCTCGACACAGTTACAAGAAGGGCAAAACTTGAAATTCTGGGGGAATCACTGAATGAATAGAAGGGAAATAGCCATTAACAAACTCAAAAGTCTTGGAGACGTTATACTTGATGATGTGACCCAGGGGAGGATCCCCAGGATAAAGGTCCCGTCAAGGGGCACATCCAACATAATCTATGATGAAGATAAGAGGCACTACGTCCTTGGAGACCGATACGGTACACGTTCAATGGGTAACGTTAAGCAGATCAAGAAGATAGGGCAGATGCTCTACACAGCCAACTTCTGCAAGGACCTCGTGGCGAGGGAGAAAACAGCCACCCTCAGGGAACTCTACTACATCTCAGAGGGTTGGGAGGTGGACTTTGCAGACCAGCAGGAGTCCAACATCGTTGGTGAGGACCTTGAGGTCACCCTTGGCATGACCAGGGAGGAACTGGGCCTCATGCCAGAGGAGGACGGAGCGTCCGTCTACGGGGCCCTGACTGTCCGTGAGGGTGATATTGAAATAGACGCCCTCAGATCAGGTAAATCAGGCTACAACATATCCCCAACCATCGATGAGGTTGAATTTGTGGACCATGACGTTGAACGTGTCATTGCAGTTGAGACAATGGGTATGTTCCACCGTCTCGTTCAGGAGAAGGCCTACAAGAAGTTTGATGCCCTCATAGTCGGACTGAAGGGTCAGGCTGCAAGGGCAACAAGGAGGTTCATCAAGAGGGTCAACGAGGAACTCAACCTCCCGGTTTACATCTGCAACGACGGAGACCCATGGGGATTCCATATCGCCATGGTCATAATCTCAGGCAGTGCAAAACTCGCCCATGTGAACCATCAGCTTGCAACCCCGGATGCAAAGTTCCTGGGTGTGACTGCAAGTGACATAATAAACTATGACCTTCCAACTGATCCTCTCAAGGATGTCGATGTTGTAAGGCTCAAGGAGCTCCTCCAAGACCCCAGGTACAGGGGTGATTTCTGGAAGACAGAAATCAAGAAGATGCTCACTATCGGTAAGAAGGCAGAACAGCAGTCCTTCTCAAAGTATGGTCTTGAGTATGTTGTAGATACCTATCTGCCAGAGAAACTCGAGGCTGTGGAGAACCAGTAGCTGAAGCATCTTAAATTTTTATTTTTTAGATTTTTATTTTTTAGACACAATCTTTTTTTTTAAGAAAAAACTGATTGCAACTAATTGCTACTGATCGCTGCTAACCAGCTTTTATTTTAGACACATAATCTTTTTTTCAAGAAAACTGATTGCTACTGATCGCTGCTAACAAGCTGAACAATAACTGCGGTTTCTCTGTGGATGAAGCTGCACCCCCTAACATTTCCTTTAAATCCCGGGCCCTTAGAGGTATCCTTTTCCCTCAGAAGCCCATGGGAAGCATTAAAGATTATCACGGGAACCCCTGATCCCGGATCCGCCATTCACCGCACTTTTAGATAAGTATATAAAATAATCCATTAAAAATAGTATCAGGTTAGGAATTTAAACTCAAAGAGGTTTCCCTGGGAACAGCGTTTTTCAGGGGATAGGAGGTTTTTTTAAATGATATCTGTAGCCATTAACGGGTATGGGACAATAGGAAAGAGAGTTGCTGATGCTGTAGCTGCCCAGGACGACATGAAGGTCGCTGGTGTCAGCAAAACAAAACCTGATTTTGAGGCGAGGGTTGCAATCGAGAAGGGATACGACCTCTACGTCAGCATCCCTGAACGTGAGAAGCTCTTCGACGAAGCCGGCATACCTGTGAGCGGTACCGTGGAGGATATGCTGGAGGAAGCAGATATAGTGGTTGATGCAACACCTGAGGGTATAGGTGCAAAGAACCTTGAAATGTACAGGGAGAAGGGCATAAAGGCCATATTCCAGGGCGGTGAAAAACACGACGCCATAGGATTATCCTTCAACTCATTTGCAAACTACGATGAATCCCTTGGAGCCGACTATACCCGTGTGGTTTCATGCAACACAACAGGACTCTGCAGAACCCTCAAACCCATCGATGACCTCTGCGGCATAAAGAAGGTGAGGGCTGTTATGGTGAGGAGGGGTGCCGACCCCGTACAGGTCAAAAAGGGACCGATAAACGCCATAGTACCTAACCCTCCAACCGTGCCATCACACCACGGCCCCGACCTCAAGACCGTCATGAAGGGCGTTAACATCCACACGGTGGCCCTCCTGGTCCCAACAACACTGATGCACCAGCATAACATAATGGTTGAACTTGAGGATCCTGTTGAGGCCGATGAGATAAAGGCCCGGCTCGATGAGACCACGAGGGTCATGCTTGTCAGGGCCTCTGAGGGTCTCGCATCAACGGCTGAGATAATGGAGTACGCAAAGGAACTTGGAAGGTCAAGGAACGACCTCTTCGAGATACCTGTATGGGAGGAGTCAATAAACGTTGTTGACGGGGAACTCTTCTATATGCAGGCCGTACACCAGGAGTCAGATGCTGTGCCCGAGAGTGTGGATGCCATAAGGGCACTCCTAGAGCTCGAGGAGGACAACATGAAGTCCATCATGAAGACCAACAGGGCCATGGGCATCCTCTAAATCTTCCCTTCTTTTTTCTAGTGGTGTTGTTTTTGATAAGGGTTGGTCCGGCTGGTAACCCTGTTGGTTACCGTGGAAGCACCGTCAATGTTTTCAGCAAGATCAGGGCCATGGGACTGGACGCCTACGAGTACCAGGCAACCTATGGCCTCAGGTTAAAGAAAGAGAACGCCATCAGGATCGGAGAGAACTCCAGGAAGAATGACATCCTTGTCTCGATGCACGGACCATACTACATAAACCTCTCATCGGCCAGGAAGGAAACCGTTGAAAAATCCATTGAACGCCTATTTGACTGTGCCGTTGCAGCGGAACTGATGGGAGCCTACAGGATCGTATTCCACCCCGGATTCTATGGCGACCATGGGAGATCAGGGGCCCTTGGACTCTGCATCAAAGCCCTGGATGAACTCATCGAGCGCCTGCATGGTGCAGGTATCAGGGAATTCACCCTTGCACCTGAGACAACCGGTAAGAGGTCACAGGTTGGAAGCCTTGATGAGATAATAAAGCTTTCAGAGGAATTCGATGAGGTCATGCCCACCATAGACTTTGCACACATACATGCAAGGGGCGGTGGATGCATAAGGGATGCCTCCAGTTACAGGGAGATACTTGAGAGAATCGAGTCCAGGCTCGGATCCCATCACCTACACTGCCACTTCACAGGGATAGAGTACACCGACGCCGGGGAGAGGAAGCATCACAGCCTCTCTGAGGGCTACGGGCCTCCCATAGAGCCCCTCATAGAGGTTCTTGTGGATGGTGGGTGGGATGCCACCATAATCTCTGAGACACCGATGAAGGACACTGATGCCAGGAAAATAAAGGGCATCATCAAGGAATACCTCCAGAAATAAGGAATACCTCCAGGAAATGATGGCAACTCTTAACTTGAATCATCTGACCTAAAGGTTTATACAGACAACTGCATAATTTATCTATGATGACCTTGTTTCTGAAATATATCACAGTATCAGAATTTGTTTCTGAAGAACAGGTGATGTGGTGAAATTCAACAATATAATCTATGACCCCCAGGTATCCGATAAAAAGTTTCCAGTGCAGGCATCAGACCCTGAAAGGGAGGCTAAACTTGTTGTGCTGCAGCCAGTTGGATACCCCTTTGTATGCAACCTCATGGAGGCTCCGAGGATAGACGCTGTTAACAAGGAGCTCTTTGAGATATACGCCAGGGACCAGTGGGAGGGTTTCAGGGCAGCTGAGGGTTCATACCTCTTTGACCAGAAGCTGCTCCCTGACTATGCCTTCAAGATAATAAGGGCCCATCCTGACGGTTCAAAGATAACCAGGAACACCTCAATAATACTCCTGGAGAATGATCGGGAGGAATTCCATGAGGTCAGGAGCAGCATCACCATGAATGACGTTATCGGGCAGGAGGACGCCAAGATAAAGTGCAGGATAATCATGAAGTACCTTGAAGATCCGGACCGCTTCAGGGACTGGGCCCCCAGGAACGTTCTCTTCCATGGAAGCCCTGGGACAGGTAAGACAATGCTTGCAAAGTCCCTTGCAAATGAACTTAAGGTCCCCCTCTACCTCATAAAGGCCACGAGCCTCATAGGGGAACATGTTGGTGATGGTGCAAGGCAGATACATGAACTCTATGAACTCGCATCAAAGACAGCCCCCTCAGTCATATTCATAGATGAAATGGATGCCATTGGCCTTGACAGGAGATACCAGTCCCTCCGTGGAGACGTCTCAGAGGTCGTCAACGCCCTCCTCACAGAGATGGATGGTATAAACCAGAACTGGGGTGTTGTAACAATAGGAGCCACCAACAACCCTGAACTTCTTGATAAGGCTATAAGGAGCCGTTTTGAGGAGGAAATTGAGTTCAAGCTGCCTGATGATGAGGAGAGAAAACTGATGCTTGAGAAGTACATTGAAACCATGCCCCTCAAGGTGGATTTCCCTGTTGACAAACTTGTCAAGCTCACCAGGGAAATGTCAGGGAGGGATATAAAGGACAGGGTTCTTAAGACAGCCCTCCACAGGGCCATAGCAGAGGACAGTGAATCTGTTAGGCCCGAACATTTAGAGTACGCCCTTAAGGAGCGTAAGGTCTCAGGCGAACCCAAACACATGTTTGCCTGAAAAAACCTTTTATTGATCCATATAAGACCCAAAAAAATCCGCATTAAAAAACCCACAGAGATCCCTATAAGACCGCAAAGAGAAATCTCTCATTTAAATGCTTATTTTAGATTCCCGCACTTAAAGAGTTCCGCGCACATGCTCAAAAATTCATCATCACCCCTCTCAGCCGCCTCACGGATACTGATGGCTATATCATGAAATATCTTATCCACGATGGACCTGCTGAGACCATCAATAACCCTCGCAGGGTCAGAGGAGTTCATGATCTTGTTGAGGGCCCTTTCAGCCTCGCGCCTCCTGATGGACTCCATGTTACTCCTCACCTCTGCAAGGAGGGGTTCGACCTCCATGTGTTTGAGGGACCTCAGGAGGAGCTTAAGTTCACTTTCAACAATTCTTTCAGCCTCCCTCGCCTCTGCCTCCCTCCTTCTCCGGTTCTCTTCCGCCACTCCCCTCAGATCATCGATTGTGAAGAGTCTGATGCCAAGTTCTCTTACCGACTCCTCTATGTCACGCGGGTTGGCTATGTCCACCATGACCACAGCTGATCTCCTCTCCGGGGGTATGGCGTCCCTGACACGTTCACGGGTCAGAATGTAGTGGGGTGAGCCTGTGGCACTGATAACAACGTCTGCGTCCCTGAGGGCCCTGTTGAGCCTGTCGAAGTGTATAGCATCTCCACCGAGTTCACATGCCAGCTGGTAGGCCCTCTCATAGGTCCTGTTGGCCACCATTATGGCGCTGAGGTGCTTCTCTGCAAGTGCCCTTGCAACGAGGGTCCCCATCTTACCTGCCCCTATGACAAGGACCTTCCTGCACTTCAGATCTCCGTGTATGGATTCTGCAAGGTCAACCGCCGCTGACCCTATGGAAACAGAGCCCCTGTTTATCTGGGTCTTCCTCCTGACGGTCTGCCCCACATGGACTGCCTTGGTGAACACCATGTCCAGGACCGGGCCGCAGGTCCCTTCACGCAGGGCCTGAACCCTTGCAGCCTTTATCTGGCCGAGTATCTGGTCCTCCCCTATTATCATGGATTCAAGACCGGATGCGAGTCTCAGGATATGTCTGAGGGCATCCTCATCCCCTTCAACCGTGAATCCATCGAACTCAAAGCCCGGGGGTATCTCCTGGACTGAAAGGTAGTATTCGATGCGGTTGCAGGTCCTTATTGGGACCTTCTCCATCACAGTTCCCCTGGACTCAAGTTCAGCCACAAGGGCCTCCATCCGCTCATGTGAGGACTCCATGGTCTTCACATCGGATGTCTTGTGGTCCAGCCTTATGTTGAGAATCACCTGCAACACCCCAGCCGTTCCCTGATTATGATTTCAGCCCTTTCAACTGCCCCATCAAGGTCTCCCCCTTCAATCATCTCCCTCACCCAGGGGTCCTCTGAAATCTCATAGAGTATCCTGCGCCTCTTCCTGTGATCACCGGCCTCACCCATTAGAATCCTCCTTGCCCTGTCCTGGACCTCGATCATGAGGAGGTCCTGGGGGCTGATGGCCTCCTGGATCCTCTCCCTCAGATACCTTGCCATGAGGGGGCTCTTTGTCCCTGTGAAGATCGATACTGAAACCTCTCCAATGTTGAAGGTGGCCGGGACCACGACGTTACCCCTTGAGGGGTCATCTGCCCTGTTTATCAGTTTACCGCCTGCAAGTTCAGTCACCCTTTCATTCAGGTCGCCGTCAGGACTTGCTGCCACTATGAGGTCGGCCCAGTCCACCCAGTACTCAAGGTCATCCTCCCTGGCAGGGATGGTTCCCTCAATTTCTGATGTGCCGATAACCGCGACCTCTGCTCCTGCTTTAAGGAATCTTTCAGCCCTCCTCCTCCCCACCGTACCGGAGCCAACGATGAGGACCCTTCTACCATCCATGTCTATGTAGAGGGGTGTGAGGGACATCATATCATCCGTCAGAGGGACTTCATTCTCAGTATCTTCATTGCCGTCCTGAGGTCGTTGCCCGCATCCTCAAGGGCCTCCCTGGCCTCCTCGGGAGTTACGTCGAAGGCATCTGCCAGGGCCTTTACGCTCTCTGTGTCAGGTTCTGATGTGCCGACAAGTTCCTCGGAGAGTTTCTTCTTGAGTTCCATGTACTCCTCGGTGCTCATGTTTATCCTCTTCATTGCCATGTCCCTCAGGGGGCATGGTTTTGATGGCTTGCAGCACCATACCAGGGATCCGAAGCATGTCCCCTGGCCCTCCCCGAGCCTTGTTCTCTTTGCAAATGACTCCTTGATTTCAATGTAATCCTGGGGTGTGAGCCCTGCCTCCTCGAGGGCTATCATTATGGGGCAGGGTTTAACCGGTGGGCAGCAGAAGGTGAGTGCCCTCTTATCACCACCCCTGCAAACATGGGATGGTGCATCGCTCCATACCAAACAAAGTCCTCCTTTATTAACTATATTTATCCTATTAATAAAACATCATGGTTAACAGATACTTTAATGGCTTTAATTACAGTTTAATAAATAAATTGTGGTTCCCCTGATTAAGAGGGGGTCTATTTACTCCCTGAGCATCTTACTCTTCTCATCGGGTGTGAGGTCACCGACGATTGACTCGGGGTCACCTGTCTTTAGAATCCTGCCACCCCTCATGAGGGATGCCCTGTCACATACATCCAGTACAAAGTCCATGTCATGGGATATTATGAGGAATGTCTGATTCAGTTCCTCTCTTGCCTTGAGGATTGAGTCTGTGACCTGCACCCTGGTTATGGGGTCCATTGTACCTGTCGGCTCGTCAAGTATTATTATGCGTGGCTCCTTGATGAGGACCTGGGCAAGGGCGACCCTGTGCCTCTCACCACCTGAGAGTTCATCTGGATACTTGTTCAGGATGCTCTCGGCGTATTTATCGTCGAATCCAACCGTCTTCAGGACGTATACAGCCCTCATCTTTGCGAATTCAGCGGGCAACTCCAGGCTTATGGCCTCTGTGAGGTTGCCCAGAACATCCCTGTGGGGGTAGAGGCTGTACTCCTGGTGCAGTATTCCAAGGTAGGGTGTTACACGGCCACGGCCGAGGGGTCCCTTCTCTGTCATGTCAATCCATTCATCACCGAGCCTCACACAGACCTTCCCGCCGCTGGGCTCTGTGATACCTATTATTATCCTGGATAGGGTTGTCTTCCCGGCACCGCTTAGGCCAACAACACCAAAGATCTCGCCCTCATAGACCGTGAGGTCAACCCCATCAACTGCCTTAACAACACCCCTGTCAATGGAGTAGTAGTGTTTCTTGACATCAACCATCTTTATTATGGGGTTTTCCTGTTCGAATTCCTTGGCCTTTTCAGGGGCAGGTACCTGTTCCATGAACCTTGCCACCACTGTGTCCGGGTCTCCCTCCTCAACAATTTCGCCCTTCTCGATCCATATGGCGTAGTCTGAGAGGTCGCTCATGACCTCTGGCCAGTGGGAGGTTATGATCATTGTGATGCCCTTGTCCTTGACACCCTCAAGGAGTGCGTCGTGTATGAGTTCCGCTGTCTGGGGGTCCAGTGTACCTGTTGGTTCATCGGCCAGGAAGAGCATGGGTTCCTTTGCAAGCTGTCTTGCGAGTACGACCCTCTGTTTTTCACCACCACTCAGGTCCCTTGCAATGTGGGTTATCCTGTGGCCCATCTGAGTCATCTCAAGGAGCTCCAGGGCCCGGTAGAGGGCTGTCTCATATTCAAGCTCGGGCATTGACTTTATGACGTTATCGATTACGGTGTCATCCTCATAAAGGGCGAAGGTCCTCTGCAGCATGATGGCTATCCTTCTCCTCACAGCGGCGAATATCTTCTTGTCACAGTTCCAGAAATCGACCTCCTCCAGTGCAAAGCTTGATCCGCAGGAGCAGTTCCTGCCATCAAAGGATGGTGGCTCCACACGAAGGCATTCAGGACATATGGCGACGTTGTAGATTACCCGGCCGCTGTCTGGTCGGTACTCCTTCATACCACGGAGCATGTTGATGAGAACTGATTTTCCGGCTCCACTCCTTCCGAGTATACCCAGAACCTTGCCCTCATCGATTTCAATACTGATATCCCTTAGAACCTCAACACCCTTAAACTTCTTTGTGACATTTTCCAGTTTTATGAAAGACATGTCCTCACCCTCAGCTACCAGAATCAACATTGTCAGTAAACATGAATCTGTATATTCTTTTGATGAAGGGACTATTAAAATTTTCCTAAATTTTTAGTCTGAATTAAATTTCAGTTCCCTGAGGTTGAAACCGAGTCTGCCGGATATTGCCGCCCTTGCAACCGACACAGCATCAGCCCCGGCTGCAAGCATTGCCCTCGCGGATTCAAGGTCCCTCACAGAATTGTTACCTATGAGGATGGAGTCCCCCTTCACCTCTGAAACAAGGGATACGAGTTCCAGGTCAGCCCTATCCTCCCCTGGTTTCATTGCATCGAGGTGGATGTAGTCGACCCCCAGGTCAGCCAGGACCCCTGCCACCCCGACGGTGTCAGCTCCAGGTACGTTTCCACGTATCTTGACTGAAACCCTGGATCTCGCCTTCCCTGTAACCTCCGCTGTGAAGTCCTCCAGGAATTCAGGATCCAGGAGCATTGACTGGCCTGCCCCTATTTCTGTTATCTCCGGCTGTCTGCAGTGTGCATTAATCTCAACAACGTCAACAGACTCAATGGAGGAGATTTCCACTATCCTTTCAGGTTCAAGGGCCCTGATGTTCACTGAGACCATCACATCGAACCTCTCCTTTATCCTTGAGGCCTCATGATTGATGATTGATCTCAGTTCAGAACAGTCAAAATCAAATTCAGGTCTGCCCCTCTGAGCTATGAGCCTGCCGGCCCTGGAGGTCTCTCTATCCGCATTGTAGCCTCCAAGGGTGACCATGTCGAATCCATAGGGGATAATTTTCAGGCAGAATTCCGCGTCACTTATTCCTGCCATTGGGGCCAGGACCCTTATGCTATCAGCAACCCTGATTTTTTATGGAGAATCAATCTAATTAAGTACTATTCCTTCATCACATGGACAAGGTCGTAGGTGAAGCCGCCCCTTATTTCCTCAAGGGCCAGGTCAGCCAGGTTGGCCGCCTTCTCGGCTGTCGGGGCCTTTCCTATGCCCGCCTTAAGGGCCACGTTTATCTCATCATCTATCTCATTGATTATCCTCAGGAGACCCTGAGGTTCAAGACCATTGCAGGGGGACATGAAGTTGTCTCCACCTATGAAGAATAGGAGGGCACCCTCCTTTATCAGCTTCTTCATCAGAAAATGCTGAACCCTGTTCACGATGAAGGATGTGTCATAGGCAGGTACAATGTCGGTCATTGTCTCTGTGATGCCATTGATATCGATGTGAGCTATCTGCACGTAGCCCTCATCCACAAGGCCGTCTATGGCAAGTACCTCCTTCCTCTCCTCTGACTGGGCGCCTCCATGGCTCTGAAGAGCCCTTGAAGCGTTCCTCTGAGCATCGTAGGGTGTCTCAGCAGCGCCCACACCCATGCTCACGGTTATTGGGTACCTGTTGCCTATGGATTTCTGTATCCTGCGGTGGTCCTCAAGGTCCATTCCATTGGTGACTGCAAGCATGTTATCGAATCTTGTGAAGAACACCAGTCCCTGGCGGGCAGCAAACTGGCGCTGAAGATCAGCGTAGAGCTCTGCCTGCATTATCTGGAGATCCGCCTCATTACGGGGGGTTGGTGTGACTGTCCATGGCCCATAATTGTCTATTTGAATTAAGGTCATTTGTATCATAATATTTCACCCAAAAGTATTCTGGCCAACATTATTTTATCCCCTATGTTTTCCATGTTGGTCTTTGTTATTGTCACCTCTTTTATTAGTTTTTCTATTTCCCCCTTGAGATCAGAATCGGTTTCATCGATTACCAGTCTGTCAAGAAAATCTGCGTAGATCTCTGCAACCCCAAGACTTGAGGCATCATAGCCCTTCGCCTCCATGAATTTCCCGGCTGGACCACTGAAGGGCCTCCCGCCGGTAAAGGGGGATACAGCAGATACATTCACCTTTCTCAGGGAATCAGTGACCCCCTCCATATTTATGATGGGCCCTATGGATGTGACCGGATTTGATGGCCCCAGTATAACCATGTCTGCTGATTCAATGGCATCAAGTACGCCGGGGGCGGGTTTAACCCGGCTGAATCTCACATCAAGGACCCGCGGCTCGGATCTCCTCTCAACAAGGAATTCATGGAACTCCATATCCCCCTCATCGGTGACTATTACTATGTCGGAATCCTCATTACTCATGGGCAGAACCCTGGATTCAACGCCCAGTGCCCTGGACTGTATCTCAACAGCCCGGTGAAGGGGCATCTCCCCCAGGAGGAGGGTCTTCTGTATCTTAAATGCCCGATCCCTGTCCCCTATTCTGAGGAGTTCAGGGCATCCAAGTTCCCTGAGGGTCTCATGGGTGATGAAGGTATCGCCCTCCACACCGTACCAGGTCTCCTCGTTGATGATACCTGCAAGGGTGTAGAGAACCGTGTCAACGTCAGGGGCCACATAGACTCCTGAAAGGTAGCCGTTCTCAACTGTGTTCACTATAACTGTTATCTCTTCAGGATCAACCACCCTGACGAGCCCCTGCAGGAGCTTGGGTGTTCCGGTACCCCCCGATAGAACGGTTATCATTGATTGCCTCCACACAGGATATTCATATTACCGGGATAACATTGATTAGCCCCTGAATACGTCCAGTTCCCTTGGTCTTAAGAGTGGTTTCACGCCCCCATCTGATCTGAGGTGTCCCCAGGGGTAACCCCTGATAATGACGGCGGGTACTCCCTCATCTGCCTGGCCCATTACAAGGGATGCTGCAGCTGCAAGTTCATCTGCAACTGCAACCCTGGTGGTCTCAAGACTCCTCCCATAGAGGTCCCTCTCACCCTTACGGTCCCAGATGGGTGAAAGACCGGCAACACCCACAGCAACACCCACGGCCCCCTCCCTGAAGGGCCTTCCCTGGGTGTCCGATATTATAACGGCAAGTTCCCTTCCGGTGGCCTCCTGCAACGTCCGCAGTATCTTCTCTGCACTTCCATCGGGGTCACGGGGGAGGGGTGTTGCCAGGCCATCGTCAACGTTGGACTCGTCGATACCTGCATTTGCACATACAAAGCCGTGGCGGGTTTCGGAGACTATGAAGTCATGGCCAACCCTGATTATTTCACTGGACTCCCCCAGGATCGCCTCAACTAGTGAAGGATCCTTACCCGTCCTTTCTGCGATATCCAGAGCCTCCGGGGATGGTTCGATTTCTTCAAGGGATATTATGTTGCCCTCTGCCTTAGACACGATGGTTTCGGCGATCACGATTATGTCACCATCAAGGAGGTCCTCTCCCCCTTCATTGAGGGCACTGATGATGAGGTATGCAATGTCATCACCAGACCCTACGAGGGGCATGCCCTCGACTCCGATTAGACTTATTCCCATCCAAGCACCTTTATATTTCTCTTGTCGCCAGATTCCAGCCCTCACCATCGTTGAATGCGGCTGCTGCTGTGACCGGGTGTGTGAAGGATGCAAATTCGCCCCCTTTAAGTATGAACTCCGCTGCCTCCTCCGGACTTCCTGCCTCGAATTCTGTGGCTGCTGGCTCTGTCTGTTCATAGGTGGAGATGTACACTGGTGTCTCCTCCGGGACCCTGCTGACCATCATCCCGTCTGCAGTCACTATACCTATAAAGGCTTCTGAGCCGTTGATGGCCGCTGCTATTCGGGGGGTGTTGAGTTCATCCTTCTCATAGTCCATTGCAAGGAGTGAAAGGCCGATGGCGTCCCTGAGGTTCATGCCGAGGGCCACCTTATCTGCGATGGTGTCTGTATGGGACCCGTTGGATACAACCGCAGTGTCACCAACTATCCTGATGCAGTTATATGCTATGTACGGGTTCCTGAAGACATCCCTTTCATGTCCCTCCACCGGGACAACTGCCACCCTCTCCTCATGGATGCTCGTCGTCCTGTTGGGGAATGATCTGCTTGAAACCCTGTATGCTACAAAGGACCCATTACTGTTTCTTCCGACTGCAAGTATTCTTCCAAGATACAAAAAACCACCACTTCAAACTTTTTTATGCGGATTCCTATGAAGGTTCTTATGAGATTCCATAGGGGCCATGAGTAAGTTCTTGGCAGTATGAGGTTCCTCAGTGAATGACTATGAGGGAGTCCTCACAGCCCTTTCTACTGGAAGGTCCGGGGGTGTGGTTATGATTATGGCCCCCTCCTTTGGCCTTATTATTATCTCACCCTCATCTATGACCCTTGTGTGGACAGCCACCGCACCGTTCCTTATGCGGTCGGACATGTCAATGCCATTCACGGTGACCCTCCGGAGGCCCGCCACCGGGATGAGGTAGTACTCCGAGGGTCCTGTGTTTTCACTTATCTCAGGTTTTCCGGAGGCCTCTCCAGTTCCGCCTCCAGAGAATGTTGCTGTCACAACAAGGAAGATCAGTATCGTGAAGAGTATATCAATGAATGGGACCATGTTGAATCTGGGCTTACCGTGGATCTTGTTCCTGTACCTTTCTGTGTCAAGAGCCATCCTATCACTGTCTCAGTTTACTCTCAATGATCTCGGCACTCTTACCGCACCTTTCAATTATAATATTGTTTATGCTCTTCTCAAGCATGCTTGGCTTGAACGCCACAACCACGTTGGCGTCGGGTTCATCAACAACCCGGACACTCACCACACCATCAGATTCCATGAGTGCCTTCACAACGTCGTCCACATTCCCCTCAACACTTATCCTCATAACGGCGTAGCCCCAGTTGGTCATCTTCTTTATGAGTTCAATCTTGTCAATCTCATCATCGATTCTTCCTGTTATGTAGGAGTAGAGTGGCATCAGGATGATGGCGACGGCAAGTCCAAGGATGGTTGTTATCAGGGCCACATAGATCCCCTCAGCCATTGCAGCAGGGTCAGCGTTAACCCCAAGGGCCCTGAAGGTGTACCAGATCCCTATAACAGTCCCTATCAGACCCAGCATCGGTGCCACCTCTATGATGGTCCTCAGGGTGCCGAGGCCCCGGGTCATGTTACTCATCTCCACGATGAACACTCGCTCCATGGCGTCCTCCACCTCTGAACGGTTCCGGTACCCTATCTTGAGGGCCTCTGATATTATCTTTGATACCGGGTTCTGGTACTGACCTATCTCTCTGAGGGCCTCCAGGGCCCCTCCCTTCTCCATGGACTCATTGACGGCCCCTATTATCTGGGGCGTGCTTACACGTGAAATTTTCCTCAGGTAGTGTATCTTCTCCAGTGCTGTGATGAATCCATAGATTCCTATTGCTGCTATGAGGTAGGTGATAACACCACCACTGCGGAACATCTCAAGTACTGTGCCAAAGAAGTTGATAACCGGATCGAGAAACATTTTTCTGCCTCACCTGGTGGATATTTAAAAGTCAATGGGTATTTAAGAATAGTGGTTTTAATCCGGCTACACAGTTAAAGGATTATCATGGTCTCAATCACAGTTAAAGGAACACCATGATCTTAATCGCAGTTAAAGGATTATCATGGTCTCAATCGCAGTTAAAGGAACACCATGATCTTAATCGCCATGAAATGCTGAGGTCACCATAAATCTTTAGTGTTCAATTAATTCACTGCTTCTTCTTCTGAACGGTTGCCCATGACCTCCTGACAAAGTCTGGCAGTTCATCATAGGTGAATGATTCAAGAAATTCCCGGGTACGCGGGTCAGAGGGGTAACCGGACCCAATATCCCCGAGTTTCCTGTTCTTCTTCTGTATGCTCTCTATTTCAAGGTCCCTTTCGACCTTGGCTATTATGGATGCTGCGGCCACAGGGTAGTACCTTGTATCTGCACCGTGCTCTGCAGTGACCTCAATTTCCCCGAAGTGTGACCGGATCTCCTCCTCAAGCCTCTCTGGCTTAACATCCACCGAGTCAATGATAACACGGTCTGGCTGGGCCTCGGCTATTATTCTCTTTATGGCTATCTTCTCTATCTCATTCAGGTTGAAGCCCCTTTCACGCATTCTGTCAATGTCAGAGGCCGAGATCTTAACCGTGAACACCCTGGCTATTCTTCTTATCTTCCTTGCAAGGAACCGTCTCCTCTCGGGTGTGAGCTTCTTGGAGTCCTTCACACCCATCTTGCGGAGTATGGAGAACTTCCTCTCAGGGATCATCACACCCGCCACAACCAGGGGGCCTATCACCGGTCCCCTCCCGGCCTCATCAATACCAAGAACCTTCATCCGCTGGAGGCCCCTTCAAATCAAAAAAGAATGATTATTTCATGGCCTTGAGCCTTACCTCTGGTTCAAGGGCCCTTGGCTCTGCAGCAACTATTGCGGCTCCCTTGGCCACCACTGTCATGGGGTCATCTGATATCTCAACAGGGATGCCCACCTCATCATAGATCCTCTCCTTCAAACCCCTCAGCTGTGAGGTTCCACCAACAACAACTGTCTTGTTGTAAACCCCGGATATGAGTTCCGGTGAGAGTCTCTCCAGGACCTCTGCGATGGATTTAACAATACCATTCACCACGGGCTCCGCTGCCTCTGCAACCATCTCTGAATCGATTTCAACCTTTTTGGGTTTGTTGGTTTCCATGCATTTTCCTATGACCACAGTTTTGAGGTTTTCAAGGTCCTCATCGCATCTGACCATCCCGACCTCTATCTTTGCCTTTTCTGCTTCATGGATACCTATCTCAACATTGAATTTCTCCTTAACGAGTTCAACTATGTTGCTGTCTATGTCGTCTCCACCAACTCTGATGGTCTGGATATCGGTTATTCCACCCAGGGATATCACCACGATGTCACTTGAACCGGCGCCGATGTCAATTACCATGGTACCTGATGCCTCGGCTATTGGAAGACCTGCCCCTATGGCCGCTGCAAGACCCTCACTTATGACCAGGACATAGCTGGCGCCGGCCTTCCTCCCTATCTCCTCAACAGCGTTCCTCTCAACCTCCGATGCGTCCCCGGGTATGCCTATAACTATCCTGTCTATGGAATCAGAGTCACCGGCACCCATCTCCATTGCATAGACCAGGAGGGCTTCTGCCTGGGCCACGCTCTCAATAACACCCTTCCGGAGGGGTCTCACAGCAACTATATCCTCGGGGGTCCTTCCGAGCATCATCTTTGCCTCTTCACCCACTGCAAGAACATATGATGGGTCATCCTTCTTCACAGCCACCACTGATGGGATCTTGTAGATATCAAATTTATCTCCTGCCGGCTTGGCAACAACTGTGTTGAGGGTACCCAGGTCTATCCCGAGTGTGTTGGTGATGGCACTCTTCTTTTCAGGTTTTTCTTCAGATTTCTTTCCAAATGAAAACATTTCACTCCTCCTCGAATATGTCTTTAAAGTCAACTGCAAATATGTTGTTACGGGATGCTATTTCAGCTATCCTCTCAACGTCCTCCCTTTCATGGACAGAGATGAGAAGTGTTACAAGAACAACGTCTGTAACCTTGAAGAGGGGATCTATGATGTTCCTTATTACTGATGGAAGCTTCTCTGTAAGATAAACATCTGTTTCTATGAAACCGCTTGTTTTATCTTCAAGTACGAATGAGAAGCCCACATCATTCTTTTCAGCTTCCCCTGCAAATTTCTTCATATAGTTCTCTGGTGCAACAAGGAGTACAAGGTTGGGTTCATTCTCAACATAGTAGGGGGCTATCTTAATGTAGGCCCCTCCCTTGTCCTTACAGATAAGTGAAAGGTCCCTTATCTTGTTGCTGTCACCATAAAGCATGATGAGGTCGAACCTCTTCCTTAAAAAGGAGTCTCTGATGGTAACGTGTTCCCTGAAGATTATCCTTACAAGGTCCCGGGATGATATTGCCTCATAGGCCACAGAGTTAACCATGTCCTCATTACCTGCAATTACACACCACAGTCTATCTGAACTCTGGGCCGTTGAGACCTGTGCCGCCTTTCTGAGAACCTTTATCTTACTCTCTATCATCACCATCACATCTGCCAGAAGGAACTTGTAGAATGAAGTTCCCCCATCAGAGGGAAGCTACTCTTTTAACTTGGATTACATTTAATCTTCAGTACATGAGTATATATATCTTTCACCGGCATATCACATTCTGAGGTTCATCATATGGTGTTCATATCGCTGTGAACTCCATGTGAAATGTTCATGTCACCGTGAACTCCATGTGAGAAGAAACCTATCAGATCAGATTACCGGTAATGGGAACAGGTGAGTTATTTGTTTGTAAAGGGTGTTGCAAAGAGGGCCAGCTTCCTCGTGAGTGTGGCCACAATTCCTCTGCTATTTGGTTACCATGCCATAGGCATACTCATGTTCACGGTTATAGCCTTCATGATGCAGTTCTTCCGGGACCCTGAGAGGGTACCTCCCTCTGATGAGGACCTCATCATTGCCCCTGCAGATGGAAGGCGCCTTTCAGGTAAGATAGACCGGATAGAACGGGTGGGATCAGACTACCCCCTCATTGACAGGATATTCCCTGATGGGAGTGGTGGTATCCTCATAAGCACCTTCATGTCACCCTTCGATGTCCATGTTAACAGGGCCCCGGTCTCCGGGAAGGTGATATACACCGAGCATGTTGATGGGAGATTCCAGGTGGCCCGTTCAAGGGTACTCACTGAAAACGAAAAAAACTTAATTGTAATAAAAACAGATTATGGGAACGTTGGTGTTGTCCAGATAGCGGGCTTCGTTGCAAGAAGAATCGTGCAGTACGTTAAAGAGGGCGAATATGTGGAGAGGGGCGACCGTATAGGTATGATAAGATTCGGATCCCGTGTGGACCTGGTACTGCCTGAGAACTGTGATGTGCTTGTGAAACCCGGTTCAAGACCCATGGCCGGAGAGACAGTGGTGGCAAGATTCAACACAGGCAAAAAACGGATGAATGTGCAGTGAAATTATGACTACACCAGATTATAAGTAAAACAGGTGGCGGTTGATGAACGATAAAAAAATAACCTCATTTATAGCTCTTCCAGATCTTTTATCAATGTTAAATGCATCTTCGGGTTATCTGTCCATTCTGCTATCCATTGACGGTTCCCTTAACGCTGCATGCATACTTATGCTCCTTGCAGTATTATTTGATTCCCTTGACGGGTGGGTTGCGCGAAAAACAGGGAGAATTGACATCCATGGATTCGGCAAAAACATGGATTCCCTTTCGGATGTGATCTCCTTTGGTGTTGCCCCAGCAATTCTCATCTATTCAGCGGCCGTTGATTTTCGATATATTAATATATTAGTGGGTCTCTTAATAGTATTATGTGGTATACTGAGACTTTCAAGGTTCAATGTTCTCACAGGGGGTGGGAAGAACTTCACGGGTCTGCCAATACCCGTCGCGGCTGTTACAATATCATCATTATATCTCACGGGATTTTACAGTGAACTGAGTGCTGCCTTCATAATGATTGCAGTTTCAGTTCTGATGATAAGCAGCATAGAATATCCGCGGGTGGATGGTATGGGGGCCTCTACAGCTCTCATACTGATAATCGCGACCATAATCTCGGTTGCAGCCGTAGAGATCCTCCAGGCCGCCAGTGTTGTAGCAGGTCCCGTGGCGATAATACTTTTAATCGCTACTTTGACCTATATTGCAGTGCCCATACTACCTAAAAGAGATGTGATCTGAATGCTGGACAAGATTAAGGGTAATGATAGGGATAAAAAAAATAATCCTCCTGACCTCCGTAAAAACAACGATAAAGGCGATTCTGACATTGGGGGTAAACTGAAGGGACTTGTGGGTAAATTCAGTGGTGGGAGTGGTTCTGATAAGAAAAAACCCCGCCCCATGCCCAAACCCCGCCCAAGACTTAAACCTCCTGAGAATTCAGAAAACCGGAAGCCGCTTAAAGGTGGGGAAAAACCAAAGCCACGTTTAGGCAGTGAAAAGCCAAGACCAAGGCTCACACCACCACCCAAGAAGCCAGAGGGTCCCTCGGGTGGTATAGGGCGGAGAATCCCTGAGGAGGAACAGAGAACCATAATAGGTGCCCTTGTATTCGGCCTTATCATCCTTGTGCTTGCAGGGGCAGGGTACTACTTCCTGGTCTACCAGCCATACCAGGAGACCCTCCAGAATGCCAAGGCCACAAAGATCGCCGAGGTCGACGCCCTCTTCAAGGGGCCCCTTGCAACGGATCCCCAGAAACAGGCCATACTTGCCCAGATAGACGCCGCGGTGACGCCGGAGGAAGCCCTTGCAGTTGATGTTGTGGGACCAGCCACACAGTCCTGGCGCACCTACCAGAACCAGCAGATTAACATCAAGAAGGACCGGGTAGGCAGGGTCATGGTGAACTACACCGATAACAACCAGGAGAAACGTGTGATAATGAAGGTTGATGATGCCAAGAAATTTGTGAGCCAGGCAGATGCAACCGTGCTTGCCAACACACAGATCCAGACCCCGGATACAGTTGCCGTGCCCATCATGATAACAAGACTGCAGGCCGCCGGTGGGCTTATAAGTGTAGGGGATATGGTGGACGTCTACCTCAACCAGAATGCGACCGGGAACAACACATCAGCAGCGACATCAACACCCCGTATAAGTGGTGCCACCGTACTTGCAATTCTCCGTTCAAAGGACAGTGGAGCCGTTGATGCGCGAATACTTAACACTCAGAGACTTACACTGAACAGTATAACCTCACAGAGCGAAAATGAGAGGGCATCATCAACTGATGTTGAGCAGCTGCTGAGGGCTGCAGCATCAGGAGGACTCAATGAGGCAGAGATCAACGCCATACTCCAGAATTACGGTATAAGACTCTCAGATTACGAAAGATCATCAAATCTGGGTGAGCTGGACACCAACTACCTCATCATACTGGAGGTCCCAAGGGAAGATGTCCTGTTCCTGATACAGAACATGAACAGCATAATCCTTACAGTACCAACACAGAACGCGCCCCAGTGGATGATACAGGAGCTGCAGAGAATATACGGTTAACCAAAACAAAAAATTAATTAATTCTTATTTAATATTTTATGTGGGGATGCTTATGAAAAAATTGGTGTATACGGCTATAATGGCAATATTTATTATTTCTGTCCTGGGAGTTTCAGATACAGGCTCCGCTGCAAAGGAGACCTGGGTCAAGGAGAAGCCAGAAGCAACAAGTTTCAGGTTGAAGGATCTCACAGCTGTTATCACCGTTAAGATAAAGAACAATGATAACAATGTTCAGTACTTCAAGATAGGGCATGTATACCAGGGAAGTCTGTCTGAGAACAGCACCATAAAATGGTTGATCCAGTGGACAGATCCTGCAGCGCTTAAGATGGTTAAATCAAGGAGCCCTGAACTTGGAGGGGACTATGGATGGAAGATTAAGCCTGGAGAGACAAAGACCGTGTCCTTCGGCCTTCAGGCCACAGGTGACATGGGGGAGATACCAAGCTACATCGTTAACGTTGAATCTGATGACAGCAACTACTGGCCCCTCATAAACGAGCCAGGCCTCATGGCTTCATGGTTCATGCCAAATGAGATAGAGGTGCTGAACCCCTCACTTGACCTCAAATACTGGAAGGGGACCTTCGGATTCACCCTGATAAACCTGGATGAGGAATCCGTCTCCGGAATCGTGAGGGCCCCAATAGCTCCTGCGAACTCCAGGCTCATATACAGCAGTCCGAAGGCCTTCGTGGATGATGATCTTTTTGTGAGCACACAGGTGGCTGCCTGGGATGTCACAATGGAGCCCGAGACATCACAGAGGTTCGTCTATACCTACGAATGGCCAGCCAAGGTCAGTGGTAACGGCTCAAGGGGCAGCGGATACTACCCTCCAGGCACCCTCTATGGAGCCACCGGAACATCAGCAGCATCCACTTCAGGGGCTAAGACCGGTGCGCCCTACGGGCCCCTGGTGATCGGTGTGCTGGTGACAGCAGCCGCAGTTGCATACACAAGGATCATGCGCTGATCCACCAACCATTTTTATTTTCAGGGACATGAGAGCATCAACTCTTCTGATAATCACAGGCATGTTCATAGTATCCCTCTACGCCCTCATCGAGGTGAGTTTTTATTCATCCCAGGTAACAGTACACCGTCCTGATGTAAGGGCCCCTGTCATTGAAATACCATCCATAAACCTCACAGAGACCATCAACAACAGGTCAGTCTTCTACGGGGTGTACCATGAACCCATGTCCTACCCTCCCGGAAACCGGACGGTTATACTCTTCGGGCACAGGACCCTCTATGGTTCCCCATTCCTTCACCTGGATAAACTCAGGGCAGGGGACAGTGTATACCTGAACTGGCCGGGCGTAGGATTTGCTGAATACCATGTTAACAGGTCATTCATTGTGCCGGCCTCCTACCAGATGCCGGTGAATCAGGGTGCGAAGCTTTTCCTCATAACCTGCCACCCCCTGGGGTCCACCAGGGAGCGGCTGATAGTTGAGTGCCACCTGGAGGGTATAAAACCCTACCAGAGGAATGTCAGGGTCGATAACCCCAAGAGCTACTATTCGATTCCAATAATCCTGGGTTTCCTCTCTGCTGGACTTCTGGTTACACGATTCTATCCTGTTGAGGAGGATAGGAGGTTTCTCCTTGCAGCGGTCATCGGACTCACTGTATTCCTTGTGCTGGGATACCTGTTCCCGATACCTCCAGAATTCATCTCTGATAAGCTAATGGAATTCAATAACATCCTCGGCATTTGAATAAATAGTGAAGTTTAAGTGATTGACAGTGCCTAGAGAAAAGCTTTTACTGGAATGAGTGAAACTGAAGATTTTGGTGGTGTTTGATATGAATGAACCTGGAGAGAAGTACTTTTCAAACCTGTCAGACCGGGAGAGGGCAATATTCGAGGGTGGCATAAGTATGGGGGCCCTCTTCCACCAGTTCACCGGGACGCCTGTCAGCCTCGAGACAGCAGATGGACTTGAGAGTGCCATCAGTGAATCCATAAAACTTCAACCAGCCATCATGGACGTTGAGGTCCATATAGACAGGGATATGATCAGAAAAACCGCTGGGGAATTCGGTTACGTCTCCCTCACCGGGGACATGCTGAGTGTGAGGTTGACCGTGGAGCATGGTTCAGAAAGGGTAACCGTCCGCATGGAGTACCTGGAGGAACTCAGGTATCCTCTGATGTACATAGAAGACTGAGTAAACCATGAAATGGAGAATCTCAGGTATCTGATGTACATAGGCCCCGGAAAATCTGAAAACCAGAATATACACATCTTTACCCGGACTGACAGGGCATTTTGCTGAAAACCTATGGTGAAGGAGACGCCAGTAATTTATTATAATCTGAGTTCTGAATAATATTATTCTTGATTAATTATTTAAATTCTGAAGGCAAAGCTAAGATAAGAACCACGATGGAAGATGACCATGATAAAGATAGATTCAGATCTCTGTAAGGGATGTGACATATGCAGAGAGTTCTGCCCCGAAGGGGTCTATGTTAGATCAGAGGAACTCAACAGGAAGGGTGTGCATGAGCCAGTCCCGGAAAATCTGGAAAAATGCACGGGATGCAAGCTCTGCATGCTCCTGTGTCCAGATCAGGCGATAGTGGTGTATGAAGATGACTGAGGAGTATTTTATCCAGGGAAACGATGCCTGCGCACGCGGAGCCATCAAGGCAGGGTGCAGGTTCTTCGCGGGTTACCCCATCACTCCATCAACCGAGATAGCAGAGGAAATGGCCCTACTCCTCCCCCGGGAGGGTGGTGTTTTTGTGCAGATGGAGGATGAGATAGGGGCCCTGGGGGCTGTTATAGGTGCTGTCTGGAGTGGTGTCAGGGGAATGACCGCCACATCAGGACCCGGTTTTTCCCTCATGCAGGAGCACGTGGGATACGCCACCATGACAGAAACACCCCTAGTAATCGTGAATGTACAGAGGGGTTCCCCCTCCACAGGACAGCCCACAATGGCCTCCCAGAGCGATATGATGCAGGCCAGGTGGGGCTCCCACGGGGACTACGAGATCATAGCACTCTCCCCATCATCGGTGCAGGAGTGCTTCGATTTCACGGTCCGCGCCTTCAACCTTGCAGAGGAATACAGGGTCCCGGTGATGGTCATGGGCGATGAAATAGTGGGCCACATGAGGGAGAAGATAACCATCCCCGACCGTGTGAAGATCAGAAAAAGGAGAGGTCCCTCAGTTCCCCCGGAGGAGTTCCTTCCCTTCAGGGCCCCTGAGGATGGTGTCCCTGAGATGCCGGCCTTTGGTGATGGCTACAGGATACCCGTAACTGGACTGACACACGATGAGAGGGGTTACCCTGACGCATCAAACCCCGAGGGACACCACAGGCTGGTTAAGAGGCTCTGTGACAAGATACTCAGGCACAGGGACAGGATAACCGATGTCCGGGAGGAACTGACAGAGGATGCCGATATAACCGTTATCTCCTACGGAGCCCCCTCACGTTCAGTTGCAACGGCCGTCAGGATGGCCCGGAAGGATGGTGTCAGGGCAGGGTACCTGAAGATCAACACACCGTGGCCCTTCCCTGAAACCGAAGTGATGGCTGCCGCAGAGAGGTCCGGGAAGCTGCTTGTGGTTGAAATGAACCTCGGCCAGATGTTCTATGAGGTCCAGCGTGTTGCCGCTGGAATGGCTGAGGTTGAACTCCTCCCGAAGATTGGTGGGGAGATCCACAGGCCAGAGGAGATCCTCAACATGATCCTGAAGATGAACAGATAGGAGTGTTTAGATGGAAAAAAGAGAAAACCCTTACCTCAAGTATCTCAGAAGGGAGAGGCTTCCACACATATTCTGTGCAGGATGTGGTAATGGAATAGTCCTCAACACCTTCTTCAAGGGCATGGAGATGGCCGGCATTGACTTTGATAACATTGCAATGGTTTCAGGTATAGGCTGCTCCTCAAGGATTCCAGGTTACGTTAACTGTGACTCACTCCACACAACCCATGGAAGGCCCATATCCTTTGCAACCGGTCTCAAGCTAGGGAACCCCTCACTTGACGTGGTTGTATTCACAGGGGATGGTGACGCCGCAGCCATAGGAGGTAACCACCTCATCCATGGTGCCAGGCGGAACATCGACATGACGGTGATCTGTATTAACAACAGCATATATGGGATGACAGGCGGTCAGATAAGCCCAACTTCCCCGGAGGGTAGCTATGGGAGCACCGCACCATATGGTGCTCTTGAGGATCCATTTGACCTTGCAGAGCTTGTAACCGCTGCCGGGGCAAGTTATGTGGCCCGATGGACCACCGCACATCCCCTCCAGCTTGCAAACTCCATAAAGAAGGGGCTGAAGAACAGGGGTTTCTCATTCATAGAGGCCATATCCCAGTGCCCCACCTACTTCGGGAGGAAAAACAGGATGCGCTCCCCGGTGGAGATGATGAGGTTCATGAAGGAGAACAGCCTTAACAGGAGGAAGGCCCTTAAGATGGAACCCGACGAGGTTGAGGGTAAAATCATAGTTGGAGAATTTGCAAACAGGCCACAGCCTGAACTCTGCGAAAAGATCTGCAGTATGGTTGATGAGAAGTCAGGCAGGGCTCTTGATATGATCAGATCAGCTTACCGGGATGATTGAAGTGAGAAAGGAAATCAGAATAGCTGGATTCGGTGGACAGGGAGTTATACTTGCAGGCATAGTCCTTGGTAAGGCTGCAAGTCTCTATGATGGTCTATACGCTGTTCAGACCCAGTCCTATGGCCCTGAGGCCCGGGGAGGGGCTTCAAGGGCGGAGGTCGTGATAAGTGACCATGAGATAGACTACCCCAAGGTTCAGAGCCCGGATATACTCGTTGCAATGTCCCATCAGGCCCTCCTGACATACATGGACGACCTCAAAAGGGGAGGGACCCTCATAGTTGACCCTGATATGGTTGTTGAGGCTGAAATAGAGGATTTCATCAGGGCGCGGGAGGTTAAATACTTCAGGGCCCCCGCAACCAGAACAGCCGAGGAAAGGGTTGGCATAACCATAGTGGCCAACATGGTCATGATCGGGGCCCTCACCGAGGCAACAGGGATTGTGAGTGTGAGGGCCGCTGAGGAGGCCATAAAGGACAGCGTACCCCCAGGTACAGAGGAGAAGAACCTGATGGCATTCCAGGCCGGTCGCGAACTTATAATGGAGGGAAGCAGATGAAGTTCTATGAGTACAGCGCCAAGGAGATATTCCGGGCTGAGGGTATAAGCACCCCCCGTGGAGGTGTTGCAGAGACCCCTGAAGAAGCTGAAAGGATAGCTGCGGAACTGGGGTGTGATGTTGCAGTTAAATCCCAGGTCCTTACAGGTGGAAGGGGAAAGGCAGGTGGTATAAGGTTCGCATCCCCCTCAGGTGTCGCTGAAGTTACCGGGGACCTCCTTTCCTCAGAGGTACGTGGTGAAACCGTTGAGAAGGTCCTCATAGAGGAGAAGATACCCATAGACCGGGAGCTCTACGTGAGTGCCGTCATTGACAGGACAGCGAAGATGCCCCTCATAATGGCCAGTGCCGAGGGAGGGGTTGATATAGAGGAACTGGCGGCCAGGTCCCCCGAAAAGATCGTGCGCTACCACATCAACCCCCTAGATGAGTTTCTTCCCTATGAGGCCAGGGAGATTGCAAGGAAGATGGGTCTTGAAAGTGAACTGATACCCTCTGTCGGTGGAGTGATCTGGAAGTTATATCAGCTCTTCAGAAAGTACGATGCCAGGCTTGCAGAGATAAACCCCCTGGTCATCTCAGGGGACAGTGTCATCGCAGCAGACGCAAAGCTTGAGGTGGATGACGACTCCATTTACCGCCACAGGGAATTTATGGAAATGGAGGAGTATGAACCCGAGGAGTTTGCCTTTGTGAAGCTCGACGGAGATATTGCGGTTATAGGTAACGGTGCCGGGTTAACCCTCACCGCAATGGACCTCATAAAACTGAAGGGCGGGGAACCCGCCACATTCCTCGACATCGGTGGCGGTGCCTCAGAGGACGTCATAAGGAGGGCCCTTGACCTCGTCATATCCCATCCCTCAGTCCGGGTTGTATTCCTCAACGTCCTTGGCGGTATAACCAGGGCCGATGATGTTGCCAGGGGTGTTGTGAACGCCCTGAGGGATGCCAGAAGAGACGTGCCCCTTGTGATACGCCTTACCGGAACCAATGAGGAGGAGGGTCAGAGGATCCTGCGGGAGGCAGGAATCCCCTTTGAGACGTCCCTTGAGAGGGCTGCTGAGAAGGCCGTTGAGATAGCAAAAAACCTCTAAACCTCCAGCTCCCCTTCTCTTTTTTCTGGAAATAGAAAAAACCTCCAGCCAGCTTCCCTTTTTCTGTTTCCTTATAACAAACCCTGAAACGTCGGGTTAATGCACACCAGTATCAGGAGATTGTCCTCTTGATGGTGACGGTGTGGGCCATCACCAGGGCGGATATTATTATGTATGTGAGAAGGGCTGATGAGTTAAATGACCTGTTGAATATGAAGAGGCCCATCAGGCTCTGTGACAGGAATGCTGCAAGGGACCCTATAAGGAGGGCCTCCCGGCCAAGGTACATCCTGCTACCGTTGAGTCTCTGCTCCTGATACCTCCTGAGAACACTGAGCCCACAGAAGGTGACTATCATAACCCAGAAGAGGAGGAAGAGCAGCCCAAAGAAGCCCGCGTCAAAGGCCACCGCAAAGATCCCGGGTAGCATGTAGTCGATGTAGTCCTTCTTAACCACCAGAACCCCGTAGAATATGTGGTATGGAAGCCCCAGGTTCTGGATCATGGTGATGGGGAGGGTGATATATCCATCGGCGCCCCCCAGGCAGGCTGATTTCCAGTAACAGGAACCCTGCACATGTCCCCAGAAGGTCGTATTTTTAAGGACCAGTGAAAGGCTTGGAACCGTGTTCTCCTCAAGCCTTGTGATCCTCAGCATTGGACTCAGAACGCTCTTATTGAGGACCTTCGAGAGGAACTCCATGAGGGCGAAAGCTCCAGCACCGGCGAGGATGAATGATAGGACCGATTTTTTGGTTATCTTTGTGCTCCTCCTGAAACTCTTTGACATGAGGAGATAACCGAAGGCCCATCCCAGGAGCCAGAGCACCAGGAATGACCTGTGCATCAGCCCCCCGGAGATGGCTATTACAAAGAAGAGTAGAAGTGAAAGTTTCTTAACGGATGCTGATCCTATACCTGCCTCGGTGAGGAGGTTTGAGGATGCAACCATTGTAACCCAGAATAAAACCGCGAAGGGTCCGAAGGGGTGGGTGAATTCATGGTGTGATAGGAAGGGTAGCAGAAGAAAAGCTGCATCCAGTGAGAATATAAGTGCAAGTGCGACTGTCAGCACGGTCCCCAGGAACATCACAAGACTGAGGGGTGCCGCCACCACATTGAAGAGCAGAATTATGCCAACATGGATTATCACTGCAACTTCCAGGATGAACTGAAGGTTATTCTGAGCTATCAACATGATTAGGAGATATTGTAATAATCCTCAATATATATTATGGTCTGATGTGAAGACCGGTCACCGAAAAGGATGCCCCTGAATAAGGGGACCCCATGAACCACTCCAGGCTGGAAGGTATGCCACCACTAGAATCCCCTGGAACTCCGGCACTCTAAAAATAATCTATGGGGATGCAATCCCCATGATGTAGTTGTAGATGCTCTGGAGGAACGCATATATCTGGTCCAGTATACCTGATCCTCCAACCTGCTGGCTAACACCCTCCAGCCTCTGTTTAAATTCTGTGAGGCTTCCCTGGACCCTCTGGGATGCTGCAACCGAATCGGCAACCTGCTGGACCTGGGTCTCTGTGAGGTTGATGTTCATCTGCTGTGATACATCAACCACGACCCGCTGTATGTCAGCGGGGTCCTGGAGGTTCTGACTCTGGGTCCTGTTTTTGACCTCATCGAAGAGTTCAGCCACCCTATCCCCTGTGGCGTTTGTTTCGTTAACAAGCCTGCTCTGGAGGTATATCTCCTCAACAGATACCCTCTTGGCCTCCTCGGGTATCTGCTCTCCGACGGCGATCTCATATGATTTCAGGACCCCTGCAAGTGCAGCCTCCCCTGACGCAGGTACCGGTGAAGTCACTACTACGTAGCCACGATCTATCCCTGAGGACCTGAGGGCGCTTGCATACATCTCAGGTGTTACAACCCTTATCTTGCTGGTATCAACCGAGACCTTGATCCCGTCACTGTAGGAAAGGTCCACCATTGCACAGGACAGTATCTGCGATGGTGAGTACACACGGCCTGTGACGCCCCGTGAAACCTCGTTGACCTCTGATGCTGTTACAATCTTAATATCAGCACTCTGAAGGTCCTTATCTGTCTTTGCTTTGAAGTAGTCCATCACAGCGCTTTTGTATGATGGATTGCTGCTGGTGGCCTCCCCAAGTGTCACAGAGAACCCTGAAACTGCAAATACAGGGGCGGCCACAAGGAATGCAATTAGAATTAATGGAAGAATTTGCCTCATAATTACCACCTGTTTAATAATTATCGTGGATGAATTATTTAAGGGTGGTGTCTGGTCATCCAGAATCCGGCGCCCTAAGCCAGAAGAACAACCCTGCTCTCCCGTGATTCATCCACGATCTCCATCCCAGATGCAGCCGCAAGTTCTTCTGCAAATTCATGGACCTCATAGAAGAGGGGCATGTTCTCTATATCAAGGCGTCTTCTTGAGTAGCCTATGTACATGTAGGCCTTTACCTCAACAAAGTCGGGTCTGGCCCTCTCGATCATCCTGGCGAACCCCTCAGGATCCTTCATGTTAATATGCCTTACTGCGGTGATCCTGAGGACCTTCCTGCAGCTGAAGGATGGCATGAGTTCAAGTGAGCTGTTGAGGAGATCCCAGGCCCCTGGTATCTGTGGCCTGCAGAGTTCCTTATAGGTGTCCCTGTCAGGGGCGTCCAGGGATATGTAGAGCTGTGTGGGTTCCTCTGAAAGTTTTTCAAGGTTCATGGGTGCCAGGCCATTGGTTACAAGGAATGTTGTGAAGTTTCTCCTGTGAAATTCCCTCAGGAGACCATCCATGTCAGGGTAGAGCATTGGTTCCCCTGCAAGTGATATGGCAGCATTTGTTGGGTCCTGTGACTCCATCACCTTGATTTTATCTGCCCTTTCATTGCCGAGGTATCCACATAGCAGTTTCCTCTGTGCCTCTATGGCCCCATCAATTATATCTGCGGGTTCATCATGGGGGCCCTCCCATGCTGTCCCTGTTGATGAGAGGTCCCTCCAGCAGAAGAGGCATTTCTGCTGGCAGAATGGCACACTTGGAGACATCTGGAGGCATCTGTGGCTCCTGATTCCATAGAATTTTTCCTTGTAGCATACTCCCTCATTGACTATGCTCTTCTTTGTCCAGAGGCAGGTTTTAACCGCTGAATGTCTGTGCTCTCCCACGAAGCGGTATCCCATCCTCTCCATTCTTCTCTGAGATTCTTCCAGGTACATGGCCAACCCATCTCTAATATTTTCTTCAGATGTTCTGCCCTTGATATGATTTCTGCAGCTACATTTAAATATATGCCCGCATGTCCTCTCAGTGGACATGGTGGTATGTCTTATTCAAACGATAGTGCCGGGACAGGGGCAGCGGGGATTACATGAGCCCAGGTTAAGCCATCTCGCATGAGCCACATCAGCCAGAGAATTTATAATAATAAATTCAAAATAATTATTAAAAATGCTTTGTTTAAACTGTCTTATAATCCCCGGTTTTGTCATATAAGCTCTCTTAAAAGTCCATGATGGAATTGAATCCCCTAAAATGTGCCTGGATGTGCTTGAAGTGCTGATTTAATTTAAAAGCTTTTAGGCTTTTTTTAGGGTCCCATATTCCTTCTTTAGAAAAAATAAAACCTTTTAACAGAGTATTGGGGCGCCATTATCAATTCATGATTAGAATCCTCTGAATGCTGAAAAAAGCATTATATAAGCCTTTTTGTCTTATTCCGGAAACAAAGGTTTATATATAGTGGTGATGTGATTAAGGTTCATGGTAAGGTCGGCGGGTAGATCCTGCCATCAGTGGAGGCGGTAAGATTAAGAGACACTCGCGTTACCTCGCTCTACTTGCACTTGCAGTAGCAGTGAGTACCATACCCATCGGACAGCTGGAATTTCAGGATTCCAGTGGCGATAAGATAACAGCAAAGTCCACATCCCTGCCAAAGGTTGATGCAGCATCCAAGTACAAAAAGTACAAGAGATACAGCAAGGTCCATGCTTCAAGGGGTACCGTGAAGAAAACCTACCGGACAAAGACAAAAAAGAAGTACACGTACCGGACAAAGGCTGCCTATAAGACAAAGACAAAGAAGAAATACAGGAGCCATGCTACCTACAGGACAACCTCAAGAAAAGCATACACCCGGGCTGTAAGCTCTGATGAGCTTAACAATCTCCAGGGCGATGAGGGCCTTGAGAAGCTTGCATCCTACATTAACAGAAACTTTAATCACAGATCAGGCGGCCCACACACAGCTGAAGGCGTTGAGAAGACAGGCTACGGGGACTGCTGGGGACTCTCTGACTGGTCTGCCAGGAAACTTGCAGCAAACGGCTACAAGGTGAAGGTCGTGCAGGGTGCCACCTCGGCATCATCAAGACACCGATGGCTTCACGTGTATTCAGAGGGCAGATGGACGAGCTTTGAACCGTCACTGGTAACCAAGCGTTACGGCAGTAAACATTATACTGCAACCTGCGGTCGCGCAACAAGCGTTGTGAAGACCTACAACATGTAGTATAATGTTTACAATTTAATTTTTCACTGTTTTGCCATCATCTAATAGCTTTATGCATGTAACCCTATTCTGTGGGATGCGCCGGATATTAAAAGGCAAATTCATTCACAAACCCCCTTCAACAACTCCCGCGCGGATGTCACAGCATATTTTATAATACACCTCAACCATACTATGAGATATCCCATTAATCATGCTGGAGGATTTGGAGTTGAAGGACACACCCATCGTCATACTGAATTTTAAAACATACCTCGAATCAACAGGTGAGAGAGCCCTCGAACTTGCATCAATATGCCAGGATGTCGCAGATGAGACCGGTGTTAACATGGCTGTGGCACCGCAGCACATGGACCTCCACCTGGTGAGTGATGCTGTGGAAATACCTGTGCTGGCACAGCACATTGACGCCGTTGATGCTGGTGGACACACAGGGAGCATCCTTGCAGAGTGCGCCAGGGACGCAGGTGCAGCGGGGACCCTCATAAACCATTCAGAGAAGCGGATGCAGCTTGCAGACATCGAATGGGTGATATCAAGGATGAAGGAACTTGAGATGATGTCCGTGGTATGCACAAACAACGTCATGACCACTGCTGCTGCTGCCGCCCTGGGCCCGGACTTCGTGGCGGTTGAACCCCCTGAACTCATAGGATCCGGGATACCTGTGTCAAAGGCCGAACCTGAGGTTATAACAGGAAGTGTTGATGCTGTGAAGAAGGTGAACCCTGAGGTCAGCGTACTCTGCGGCGCCGGAATATCCACAGGAGACGACATGAAGGCTGCTGTTGACCTGGGGGCCGAGGGTGTTCTTCTTGCATCAGGTATCATCCTGGCTGACAGCCCACGGGATGCCCTTCTGGATCTTGTAAGTAAGGTTTGATGGTGATCCCGGTGTCCTTTAAATTTAAAACCATGGATGACATTGAAGTCACAGGAAAGACAGTCCTTGTCCGGGTGGACATAAATTCGCCTGTGGACCCCAATGATGGGACCATACTCGATGACACAAGGATGAGGCTCCATGCAGAGACCATAAGGGAACTCTCAGATAGGGGGGCCAGGACAGTTGTGATGGCCCACCAGAGCAGACCCGGGAAGAATGACTTCAAAACGCTGGAGCAGCATGCCAGGGCACTCTCCAGGATACTCGGGAGGCCCGTTAAGTATGTTGAGGACATATTCGGATCCGCGGCAAGGGAGAGCATCTCAGGACTGGGGGATGGTGAGATAATCCTCCTTGAGAACGTCCGCTTCTACTCCGAGGAGGTGCTCAAGCGAGACCCGGAGGAACAGGCAGAGACACACCTGGTTAGAAAGCTGGCACCACTCCTGGACTACTTCATCAACGACGCCTTCGCGGCAGCCCACAGGTCCCAGCCCTCCCTTGTTGGCTTCGCCCTCAGGGTGCCGTCAGCTGCGGGTCGTGTAATGGAAAGGGAACTTCGAACACTTCAGGGTGCCCTTGAGAATGTTGAAAGGCCCTGTGTCTATGTGCTCGGCGGGGTGAAGGTTGATGACTCCATCATGGTCATGAAGAACGTCCTTGAAAACGGTAGCGCGGACCTTGTGCTGACAACGGGCCTTGTTGCCAACATCTTCCTGGCGGGATGCGGGATTAAGATCGGTAAGGTGAACATGGACTTCATCAGGAGCAGGGGATACTGTGACTTCATCAAGGTGGCAAAGAAACTTAAGAAGCGCTTCCCTGAAAGGATACTTGTACCTGTGGATGTGGCTGTATGCAGGGACGGCAAGAGGGTTGATGTTCCTGTGAAAAAGATACCCAACCATCCGATACAGGATATCGGAATGGAAACCATAAAGCTCTACGCCAGGAGGATACGTGAGGCAAGGACCCTCTTTGCCAATGGTCCGGCAGGCGTATTTGAGAACCCTGATTTCAGCATAGGAACCGAGGACATACTGAATGCAATATCCTCTTCAGAGGGTTTCTCAATAATTGGCGGGGGTCACCTTGCTGCTGCAGCAGTGAAGATGGGCTTTGAGGACAGCATAAACCACATCAGCAGTGGCGGCGGTGCCAGCATAAGCCTGCTTGCAGGTGAGGAGCTTCCAGCAGTCAGGGTGCTTGAGGAATCCAGGCACCCCTAACCACAAACTATATAAATGAGTAGTTACTAACATTGGAAATGCCTCGGTAGCTCAGTCTGGTGGAGCGCGAGACTTGTAATCTCGTGGTCGCGGGTTCAATTCCCGTCCGGGGCTTCAGAAAGGGACCATAGGGTAGCTTGGTCGATCCTTTGGGCTTTGGGAGCCTGAGACCCCGGTTCAAATCCGGGTGGTCCCATCCACAAAGCTTAAATATACATCATGTCCAATGATGTATATCAACCCGCCTTAGCTCAATTGGCAGAGCATCGGACTGTAGATCCGAGGGTTGCTGGTTCAAGTCCGGCAGGCGGGACTCCACCAATGGTGTGAAAGCTTTAAATACTAGAAAAATATAACTCATAGCATGCATGTCATATAGCAATGGAAAAGTATATAAGCAGGTAACAAGAGAACAATGGAATGCTCTCATTCTAGAGACCTGCCCTGGTGGTGTAGGGGCTATCATGCGGGCCTGTCGAGCCCGCGACTCGGGTTCAATTCCCGGCCAGGGCGTTTCCTGAGGGCCCGTAGCTCAGTCTGGCAGAGCGCTTGGCTTTTAACCAAGTGGTCGCGGGTTCAATTCCCGTCGGGCCCGCTATCTAATTTTACGGTGACTTTTTATCTGGAGGACTGAATTGTGAAGAGGGAGATCTTGAAACACCAGCTGGTTCCGGAACACGTGATTTTGAATGAATCTGAAGCAAAGAGGGTGCTGAAAGAACTCGATGCGCATCCAGAACAGCTTCCAAAAATAAAAACAACAGACCCTGTGGCCAAGGCCATAGGTGCTAAAAGGGGGGATATAGTGAAAATAATCCGTAAAAGTCCGACTGCAGAGGAATTCGTAACCTACAGGCTTGTTCAGGACTAGTTTTTAAGATCAACACTGCAGGATCATTTCATCATCTAATTTGTTTTGGAGGAAGTCCATGAAAAAAAGTGCATGGGGATTGGTAGACGCGTTTTTTGATAAATACGACCTGGTGGACCACCACATCCATTCATACAACGACTTCGTAAGTAACCGCATACAGGAAATAATAGATACGAGCGAACCCATTGAACTGGAACAGGGAAAGTACCGGGTTGAAACAGGAAAGGTGAGCATAGAGAAGCCCTTCATCAAGGAGGCTGACGGCTCAAAGAGCAAGATATATCCCACGGAGGCCCGGCTAAGAAACCTCACCTACTCAGCCCACATGAGCCTGGAGATGAGGCTCCTCAAGGAGGGGGGCCCTGAAACAGAATTCGAAAAGGTATACATCGGTGAGCTGCCGGTGATGCTGAAATCTGAGATATGCCACCTCCATGGCCTCAGCAGGAAGGAACTGATGGAGAAGGGAGAGGACCCTGCAGACCCTGGAGGCTACTTCATTGTTAACGGGTCAGAGAGGTCCATCGTCACAATGGAGGAAATAGCTCCCAACAAGATAATCCTTGAAAGAATCGGTGAAGAGGATGAGAACAGGGCAAGGGCAATAGTAACATCCATAAGGAGTGGATTCAGGGCCAGGATATCCCTTGAGTACCGTAAGCCAAGGAAGACCGGTGTTTTCCTGAGGATATCCTTCCCTTACGTTCCCGGGGAAATCCCGCTTGTCATACTCCTCAGGGCCCTTGGACTTGCAACTGACCAGGAGATCATCACCAGCATATCAGACGACTTCAACTACCAGATGATAGCTGCGGACGATATACAGGTCTCCCTCGACAGGCTCAACCTCAATAAAAAGGAGATGGAGGAACTTGACGAAGATGAGAGGAGGGAGTACCTCATAAGGAGCGCCATAAAGTACATCGGTAACCGCGTCGCCAAGGGGATGACCGAGGACTACCGTATAAAAAGGGCTGAAGACGTTATAGACCGTTACCTCCTGCCCCACATAGGAACAGAACCTGAAAAGAGGCTGGAAAAGGCGACATACCTTGCCGAGATGACCGAGATGCTCCTGCAGGTCATATCAGGGGAGCGCAGGCCACACGACAAGGACCACTACACAAACAAGAGGCTCAGGGTTTCAGGTGACCTCATGGAGGACCTCCTGCGGGTGGCCTTCACAAGCCTGAGCAGGGATATGAGCTACCAGCTCGAGAGGAGCCTTGCCAGGGGTAAGGAGCCATCCGTAAAACAGGCTGTGAGATCCGACGTACTGACAGAGAACCTCAAGCACGCCATTGCAACCGGTAACTGGGTTGGTGGAAGGGCCGGTGTGAGCCAGCTGCTGGACCGGACAAGTTACATGGGTACACTCTCCCACATGAGGAGAGTCGTTTCACCCCTCAGCAGAAGCCAGCCCCACTTCGAGGCAAGGGACCTTCACCCGACACAGTTCGGTAAGATCTGTCCAAACGAAACCCCTGAGGGTCCAAACTGTGGTCTTGTTAAGAACCTCGCCCTGCTGGCAAAGATATCCGAGGGCTCAGATGCCAGTGAGGTTGAGGAGGTCATTAAAAAAATGGGGGTTGTGAACTAATTTTCCACCGGGAGGCTGTTAAGTGAGTAAAACCAAAATTTACATTAACGGGAAGCTTATAGGGACCTGTGAAAACCCTGAAGAATTTGTTGAGGAGATGCGGAAAAAGAGGAGATCCGGAGAAGTCTCCCCTGAAATGAACATAACCCATTACCCTGAAAACCATGAGATTTACATATTCACAGACCCTGGAAGGGCCAGGAGGCCCCTGATCATAGTTGAGGACGGAGAACCTCTCCTCACAGAAGAACACCTTGAAAGGCTTGAAGCAGGGGAAATGTCATGGGACGACCTCATAGCCGCGGGAATAATAGAGTACCTGGACGCAGAGGAGGAGGAAAACGCCTACATAGCCATGAGCCCTGATGAAATCAATGATGAACACACCCACCTCGAAATAGATCCTTCCACGATGCTCGGTATCTGCGCAGGTATCATCCCCTTTGCAAACCACAACTCCTCACCGAGGAACACCATGGAGGCGGGGATGACCAAGCAGGCCCTGGGTCTATACGCATCAAACTATGACCTGAGGACAGATACACGTGCACATCTCCTCCACCACCCCCAGGTCCCCATAGTCAAGACAAGGATAATAGACGTGACAGGCTACGATGAAAGACCATCAGGTCAGAACTTCGTTGTTGCGGTAATGTCCTATGAGGGCTATAACATGGAGGACGCCCTCATACTCAACAAGGCATCCCTTGAGAGGGGCCTTGCAAGGTCATCATTCTTCAGATCCTATGAGGCAGCCGAGAGGAGATACCCCGGTGGTCAGGAGGACCGCTTCGAGATACCGGAGAAGGGTGTCAGGGGCTACAGGTCAGAGAGCGATTACAGGCACCTCGATGAGGACGGTATAATAAACCCTGAGGCAGAGGTCTCATCCGGTGACGTCCTGATAGGTAAAACATCACCACCACGTTTCCTTGAAGAGATAGATGAATTCGGGACCGTGGCAGAGCGAAGAAGAGAAACATCAGTAACCGTGCGGCATGGTGAAAAGGGTATAGTGGACGCCGTTCTCCTTACAGAAACTGTCGAGGGTAGCAGACTCGCCAAGATCAGGGTCAGGGAACAGAGACAGCCCGAGCTGGGTGATAAGTTCGCCTCAAGACACGGTCAGAAGGGGGTTGTCGGCCTCATAGTATCCCAGGAGGACATGCCCTTCACCGAGGACGGAATAGTGCCCGACCTCATAGTCAACCCCCACGCCATACCATCAAGGATGTCCGTGGGACAGGTCCTCGAGATGCTGGCGGGTAAGGCTGCGTGCATGGAGGGCCGCCGGGTGGATGGAACACCCTTCACAGGAGAGGACGAGGATGACATAAAGGAGGCCCTCAGGGCCAACGGATTTGAAAGTGCAGGTGTTGAATCACTCTACAACGGCATAACCGGTGAGAGGATAGAGGCAGAGATATTCATTGGAGTGGCCTACTACCAGAAACTGCACCACATGACAACAGACAAGGTGTATGCACGATCCAGGGGTCCGGTCCAGGTCCTCACAAGACAGCCAACAGAGGGGAGGGCCAGGGAAGGAGGTCTCAGATTCGGTGAAATGGAAAGGGACTGTCTCATCGCACATGGAGCAGCCCTCGCCCTTAAGGAGAGGCTCCTTGATGAATCAGACAAGTATGAGGCACTCGTATGTGCAGACTGTGGTATGATAGCAGTCTATGACAAGATAAGGGACAAGAAATACTGTCCAATATGTGAGGACTCAGAATCATTCCCTGTGGAAGTATCATACGCCTTCAAATTACTCCTCGACGAACTCAAGAGTCTCTGTATCTTCCCGAAACTCATACTGGAAGATAAGGCATGATAATGGATTTAAGGGAATAAAAAAAAGGAGAGAATACCTTGAGAGGAATTTTAAAGAAAATTTCCCAGATAAACTTTGGCCTCATGTCCCCCGAGGATATCAGGAAGATGTCCGTCGCCCAGATCGTCACCCCGGACACCTACGACGAGGACGGGTACCCCATAGAGAACGGGCTCATGGATCCCAGGCTCGGTGTGATAGACCCCAGCCTCCGCTGCAGGACCTGCGGCGCCAAGGGAGGGGAGTGCCCGGGACACTTCGGGAGCATAAACCTTGCAAGGCCGGTCATACACGTGGGATTCGCAGACACCATACACAAGATCCTGCGGTCAACCTGCAGAAAATGTGGGAGGGTCCTCCTCACAGGGACTGAAATCGAGGAATATATCAGAGGATACTTGAAGCCATGGAGAAAGAGGAAAACTTCACGCCACTGGTAAACAGGGTATACTCCCTTGCAAGGAGGGACAGGTGCCCCCACTGTGAGGAGGAACAGCAGGAGATCAAACTCGACAAGCCCGTCTCAATCGTCGAGGGAGACTACAAGCTCACACCCAGTGAGGTGAAGGAGCGTCTTGAGAGGATAAGCGATGACGACGCCCTCATCCTCGGTGTCAACCCCCAGGTTGCAAGGCCAGAATGGATGGTCCTGACAGTCCTCCCGGTCCCCCCGTAACGATGAGGCCCTCAATCACCCTCAAAAACGGTGAAAGGTCAGAGGACGACCTGACCCATAAACTGGTCGATATACTCAGGATAAACCAGCGCCTCAAGGAGAACATGGAGGCAGGGGCTCCCCAGCTGATCGTGGAGGACCTCTGGGAACTGCTCCAGTACCATGTGACCACCTACTTCGATAACGAGGCCTCAGGTGTCCCCCCTGCAAGGCACCGATCCGGAAGACCCCTCAAGACCCTGGCCCAGAGGCTCAAGGGTAAGGAGGGACGTTTCAGGAGCAACCTTTCAGGTAAGAGGGTTAACTTCTCTGCCCGTACCGTCATCTCACCGGACCCCAACATCAGCATAAACGAGGTGGGTGTCCCTGAAATCATAGCCAAGGAGGTCACAGTACCGGTCTACGTCACAGAATGGAACATAGACCGTATGAGGGAGTACATAGAAAACGGGCCAGACGTCCACCCGGGAGCCAACTACGTCATAAGACCCGACGGACGCAAGATAAGGATCTACAACGAGACCAAGGAGGTCGTCCTTGAGAACCTCAAACCCGGATACATAGTTGAGAGACACCTCAAGGATGGTGACATCGTACTCTTCAACCGTCAGCCATCCCTCCACAGGATGTCCATGATGGCCCACCAGGTCCGTGTACTGCCCTACAAGACCTTCCGCCTCAACCTCTGTGTCTGCCCACCCTACAACGCCGACTTTGACGGTGACGAGATGAACATGCACGTGTTCCAGACCGAGGAATCCAGGGCAGAGGCCAAGACCCTCATGCGTGTCCAGGAACACATACTATCACCCAGATTCGGTGGGCCCATAATAGGTGGTATACATGACCATATATCAGGCGCCTACCTCCTCACAAGGAAGAGTGCTGTCTTCAGTGAGGAGAAGGTCTTCCAGATCCTCAAGAAGGCGGGACTGCCACTTCCAGACAGAAGAGGACGTGACTGGACCGGTAAGGAGATCTTCAGCATGGTCCTCCCAGACGACCTCAACATGGTCTACCGAGCCGAGGTCTGCAGGAAATGCGAGGAATGCCTTGAAATGGAATGTGAAAACGACGCCTACGTTGTGATAGAAAACGGTCAGCTGATCTCAGGGGTCATCGACGAGAAGGCCTACGGTGCCTTCGCCGGTAAGATCCTCGACCATATCGTCAAGGAGTACGGCACCGACGCCGCAAGGGAATTCCTTGACTCAGCAACCAAGCTCGCCATCGCAGGTATAATGCACGCGGGTTTCACCACAAGTACCAACGATGAGGAGATCCCTGAGGAGGCACGTGAGCGGATAGAGGCCCACCTGCGGAACGCAGAGGCACGGGTGGACCAGCTCATTGAGGCCTATGAGAACGGTGAACTCGAACCGCTACCCGGAAGGAGCCTCGAGGAGACCCTAGAGATGAAGATAATGCAGGTCCTCGGTGAAGCAAGGGACAAGTCAGGGGAAATCGCAGAGAGCTACTTCGACATGGACGAGAACCATGCCGTCATAATGGCACTGACCGGTGCAAGGGGTTCAATGCTCAACCTCACCCAGATAACAGCCTGTGTGGGGCAGCAGTCCGTCAGGGGTGGCCGTATCAGCAGGGGATATGATAACAGGACACTCCCACACTTCAAGAAGGGAGAACTCGGTGCAAAATCCCGTGGATTCGTACACTCAAGTTACAAGGAGGGCCTTGACCCGATAGAATTCTTCTTCCACGCCATGGGGGGAAGAGAGGGTCTCGTTGATACAGCCATCCGTACAGCCCAGAGCGGTTACATGCAGAGGCGTCTCGTAAACGCCCTCCAGGACCTCACAGTCGATGAGGACGGCAGGGTCGTTGATAACAGGGGCGTGATAATACAGAACCGCTTCGGTGAGGACGGCGTTGATCCGGCCAAGAGCGACTACGGAAAGATAGTGGACCTTGACAAACTCGTAGAGGAGATAAGGCTCAAGTCAAAGGGGTAAGGTGATTCTGTGCAGGACATTATAGGGAAGATAGAGGATTACTCCTCAAAGAACGGGATCCTTCTCCCGGATCCCGTGGTGGAATATGTGGCCCGGATTGCCGATGAGGAGAAGCTGAAGGAGGCTGAACTCCAGGAGCTGGTGAGGCTCTTCAGCAGAATAGCCGAAAGAAACCAGGGCCTTGATGGCGATGAACTCCTGGATGCGGTGGAGGATGACTACCAGCGGATACTCAAGGTTCAGGAGCTTGTCAAACGGAAGAGGGCCAAGTTCCCCCCGAAACTCATTGAGGACATAGCTGAGGTCGTGAAGAAGCATGAACTCAGTGACGATGAACTGGATGAGCTCATAAGAAGGGTCAGGAGAGCCTATGACCGGGCCCGGGTTGAGGCCGGTGAGGCCGTTGGGACGGTGGCAGCCCAGTCAGTGGGTGAACCGGGTACCCAGATGACAATGCGTACCTTCCACTATGCAGGTGTGGCAGAGCTCAACGTTACACTGGGTCTTCCAAGGCTCATAGAGATCGTTGACGCCCGGAAGAAGATATCCACACCAACCATGAGCATCTACTTCGAGGGGGACCTCAGGTACGATGAGGAATTCGTGCGAAGGAAGGCCAACAAGATAGGTAAGAGCACCCTGAACGATGTGCTTAAAAATTTCAGCATCCAGTACGCTGACATGTCAGTTGTTGCTGAACTGGATGAGGAGAAGATCCAGGAGAAGCACCTTGAATATGATGAGATACTGGCCAAGGTGGAAAAAACTTTTAAGAAAGTAGAAATAGATAACAACATACTGAGATTTGAACCCCCGAAGCCCACCATAAGGGAGCTCAGGTTACTCGCAGATAAGGTGAGGAAACTCCAGATAAGCGGGGTAAAAAACATAGGAAAGGTGGTTATCCGTAAAGAGGATGATGAATGGGTAATCCATACTGAGGGTTCAAACCTTGGAGCTGTTCTTAAAGAAGAGGGTGTGGATAAGGTCCGGACCACGACCAACGATATACATGAGATAGAGACAGTTCTGGGCATAGAGGCTGCCAGAAACGCAATAATACACGAAGCAAAGAGGACCATGGAGGAACAGGGGCTCACAGTTGACATAAGGCACATAATGCTCGTTGCAGATATGATGACCGCTGATGGCTCTGTCAAGTCCATTGGAAGGCACGGTATCAGTGGTGAAAAGGCCAGTGTTCTTGCAAGGGCTTCTTTTGAGGAAACCGGTAAGCACCTTCTGAGAGCAAGTATCAGGGGCGAGGTGGACCACCTCACCGGTATCATAGAGAACATTATTATAGGGCAACCTATACCCCTGGGTACAGGTTCCGTTAGTGTTGTGATGAAAGAAAGAAAATAGGAGGCAGTAGATGGACATAGATAGAGGAATACGAGTCGCTGTAGATACTGGTAATGTTATCCTTGGATCAAAGAGGACTATTCAGAGCCTCAAACTGGGTAAGGGTAAACTGGTGGTGATGGCCAGCAACATTCCAGAGGACCTCAAGGAGGACATAGAATACTATGCGAAGCTATCAGAGATCCCGGTGTACACCCATGAAGGCACCAGTGTTGAACTGGGCTCTGTCTGCGGTAAACCATTCACCGTGGGGGCCCTCTTAATCCAGGATCCAGGTGATTCAACAATACTGGAAATGGTGGGGTAGGTTGCTGTGACTATCAAATTTACCACAAATGAGATAAGGTACATTGCACTCTTTGAGAGCATGACCGGTGCAATGGTGAAGGACTGCATCGTGGATGATGAAAACGGCAGGGTAACCTTCCTTGTCAAGAAGGGTGATATGGGTCTGGCCATAGGTAAAAAGGGAAGCACGGTTGCCAAGGTCCAGAAGGCCCTTGATAAGGGTGTTGAAGTAATAGAACACTCAAACGACCCCGTGGAGTTCATAAAGAACCTCATGGCACCAGCCAAGGTCAGGAGTATCAGGATACTCCAGAAGGAAAACGGTGAAAAGATAGCCACAGTTGAAACAGACCCCAAGAACAAGAGAATCGCCATTGGACGTGGCGGGCAGAACATTGAGAGGGCCAGGCTTCTGGCCAGAAGACAGCACAACATAAGCAATATTATAATAAAATAATCTTTACAGGAGGAATCTTATTTGCCAGGACTTTTCGCAGCAAAGAAACTTAAAAGCAAGAGGCAGAACTTCAGATGGAAGGACACACACTACAAGAGGAGATCACTGCGCCTTGACGTTAAGGCGGACCCCCTCGAGGGAGCACCCCAGGCCAGGGGTATAGTGATCGAGAAGGTTGGTATAGAGGCAAAACAGCCAAACTCAGCCATAAGGAAATGTGTCAGGGTCCAGCTCATAAAGAACGGAAAACAGATCACAGCCTTCGCACCTGGCGACGGCGCCATTGGTTTTATCGATGAACACGATGAGGTTGTTGTTGAGGGCATAGGTGGACCTTCAGGAAGGTCCATGGGTGACATACCCGGTGTCAGGTGGAAGGTGACAAAGGTCAACAACGTATCCCTGCAGGAAATGGTTAAAGGGAAAATAGAAAAACCTGTGAGGTAATCCTTATGAGTTTAGTTTTTGATAAATGGGAACTGGACGAGGTCAATGTTGAGGACATGGGCCTCGCCAAGTACATCTGCCTTGACAGTATCCTTGTCCCGCACACAATGGGAAGACACGTCAAGAGACAGTTCGCAAAGTCAAAGGTCTCCATCGTTGAGAGGCTCATAAACAAGGTGATGAGGACAGAAAGGAACTCAGGTAAAAAGAACAAGGCCTACAAGATAGTGCAGAAAGCCTTTGAAATCATAAACAGGAGGACCAAGGAGAACCCTGTTCAGATCCTTGTTAAGGCCGTTGAAAACACCTCACCAAGGGAGGAGACCACGAGGATCAAGTACGGTGGTATAGGATACCAGGTCGCAGTTGACATCTCCCCCCAGAGGAGGGTGGACCTTTCACTCGGATTCATAACCAGGGGCGCCATGCAGGCAGCATTCAAGAACAAGAAATCCATAGAGGAGTGCCTTGCAAATGAGATAATGCTGGCTGCAGAGTACGACACAAGAAGCTTCGCGATACAGAAGAAGGAAGAGAAAGAAAGGATAGCCAGATCCGCACATTAAACTTACAGGTGGTTTTAGTGAGCAGACGTGCAAAAATGATTAGTAAGATTAAGGAGCTCATGTACCAGCCAGAGTACATCCGTAACATAGGTATAGTGGCGCACATTGACCACGGGAAAACAACACTCTCAGACAACCTCCTGGCTGGTGCAGGGATGATCTCCGCTGAACTGGCAGGGGATCAGCGCTTCCTTGACTTCGACGAACAGGAACAGGCAAGGGGTATCACCATTGACGCTGCAAACGTCTCAATGGTCCACTCCTACGAGGGAAATGAATACCTCATAAACCTCATCGACACCCCAGGTCACGTGGACTTCGGTGGGGACGTTACAAGGGCCATGAGGGCCGTGGACGGCGCAGTTGTTGTCGTATGCGCCGTTGAGGGCATAATGCCCCAGACAGAAACAGTGCTAAGGCAGGCCCTCAAGGAAAATGTGAGGCCCGTCCTATTCATCAACAAGGTTGACAGGCTCATAAACGAACTGAAACTGGACGCCAGTGAACTCCAGGAGAGGTTCGTGAAGATCATAGCTAATGCAAACAAACTCATCAAGAACATGGCCCCTGAGGAGTTCAGGGATAAATGGCAGGTCCGTGTTGAGGATGGAAGTGTTGCCTTCGGTTCAGCCTACCACAACTGGGCCATAAACGTCCCGATAATGCAGGAGACCGGCATAAACTTCAACGACATCTACAAGTACTGCACAGAGGACAACCAGAAGGAACTGGCCCAGAAGGTGCCACTTCACCAGGTCCTCCTGGGAATGGTTGTTGAACACCTGCCAAGCCCTGCCCAGTCCCAGGCATACAGGGTTCCAATAATATGGTCAGGGGACCTTGAAAGTGAAGAGGGGCAGGCCATGCTCAAAACAGACCCCGAAGGTCCCCTGGCGGTGATGGTAACCGATGTGAGCATAGACAAACATGCAGGGGAAGTCGCCACCGGAAGGGTCTACGGCGGAACAATAGAGAAGGGAAGCGAGGTCTTCCTTGTGGGTTCCCACAGCAAGGCACGTGTCCAGCAGGTCGGTGTCTACATGGGACCAGAGAGGGTTAACACCGACAAGGTCCCGGCAGGTAACATCGTGGCCATAACCGGTGCCAAGAATGCAGTTGCAGGTGAAACAATCTGCGACACCGGCAGGAAGATAAAGGCCTTCGAGGGTCTTGAACACATCTCCGAACCTGTGGTTACAGTTGCAGTTGAGGCCAAGAACACCAAGGACCTCCCAAAACTCATAGAGGTGCTCAGACAGGTGGGTAAGGAGGACCCAACCGTAAGGGTTGAGATAAACGAGGAGACCGGTGAACACCTCATCTCAGGTATGGGTGAACTCCACCTCGAGATCATAGCCTACAGGATCAACGAGAAGGGTGTTGAGATAGAGACATCCGAACCAATAGTCGTCTACAGGGAGACCGTTGCAGGTACCGCAGGACCAGTTGAGGGTAAATCACCCAACAAACACAACCGCTTCTACATAGAAATTGAACCGGTTGAAGCATCAGTGATGCAGGCGATACAGGAAGGTAAGATAAAGGAGGGCCGTGTCAAGGGCAAGGAGATGGCCAAGAACTTCATTGAGGCAGGTATGGAGAAGGAGGAGGCCAGAAGGGTCTGGGATGTCTATGAGAAGAACCTATTCATCAACATGACCCGTGGTATCCAGTACCTCGATGAGATCAAGGAACTCCTCATGGATGGATTTGAGAGTGCAATGGACAACGGTCCGGTCGCCAAGGAGAAGGTCATGGGGGTTAAGATAAAACTCATGGACGCCAAGATCCACGAGGACGCCGTCCACAGGGGTCCCGCACAGGTACTTCCAGCCATAAGGAAGGGTATCTTCGGTGCCATGATGTCTGCGGAGCCAGTGCTACTTGAACCCATACAGAAGGTATTCATCAACGTGCCACAGGATTACATGGGAAGCGCAACACGTGAGATACAGAACAGGCGCGGACAGATCGTCAACATGACCCAGGAGGGTGACATGGTAACCGTTGAATCCACTGTACCGGTGGCAGAGATGTTCGGATTCGCAGGTGATATCAGGTCAGCCACCGAGGGACGATGTCTCTGGTCAACAGAGAACGCTGGATTCGAGAGACTTCCAAATGAACTGCAGCACACCATAACAAGGGAGGTAAGGACCAGGAAGGGTCTCAGTCCTGAACCCTACAGGGCAGACCACTACCTGGGTTAACCCCATTAAACTTATATAATTAAAAAGAATATAGGAAATTACCTTAGACAAACAGCATGCCCATTTGCTGGATCTAAAAAATCAGGCTAAACCATCATATATGGAGGTATATTATGGCTAAAGAAAAAGAACACATGAACCTGGCGTTTATTGGACACGTAGACCACGGAAAATCCACACTAGTGGGACACCTGCTCCTGCAGGCCGGAGCAATCGCCGAACAGCAGTTAGCTGATGGTGAAGACAAGTTCAGGTTTGTCATGGACAGGCTCTCCGAGGAAAGGGAAAGGGGAGTTACAATCGACCTTGCACACGCCAAATTCGAAACAGACAAGTACGAGTTCACAATCGTGGACTGCCCCGGACACCGTGACTTCGTTAAAAACATGATCACAGGTGCGTCCCAGGCAGACGCAGCAGTCCTTGTTGTCGCAGTTGACGACGGTGTAATGCCTCAGACCAAGGAACACGTGTTCCTATCAAGGACACTTGGTATAAACCAGCTCATAGTCGCAATCAACAAGATGGACCTCGTCAACTACGACGAAGAGAAATTCAACGCCCTCAAGGATGAGGTTGCAGCCCTCATCAAAACCGTGGGTTACAAGCCAAGCGACGTTGAATTCATCCCACTCTCCGCCTTTGAAGGGGACAACATAACATCAAAGAGCGAAAACACCCCATGGTACAAGGGTAAAACACTCGTTGAAGCCCTCGACGACCTTGAAGCACCTGAAAAACCTGTGGACCTTCCACTGAGGATACCTATACAGGACGTCTACTCCATCACAGGTGTCGGTACAGTTCCAGTGGGACGTGTCGAGACCGGTGTCCTCAAGAAGGGTGAAAACGTCATATTCGAACCAGCAGGTGTAAGTGGAGAGGTTAAATCAATCGAAATGCACCACGAAATGATCGAACAGGCAGAACCCGGTGACAACATAGGTTTCAACGTCAGGGGTGTCGGTAAAAACGACATCAGAAGGGGAGACGTTGCAGGACACCTTGACAACCCACCAAAGGTTGCCAAGGAGTTCACAGCACAGATCGTTGTTCTCCAGCACCCTGGTGTCATAACAGTGGGTTACACACCTGTATTCCACTGCCACACAGCACAGGTTGCCTGTACCTTCCTTGAACTGGTGCAGAAAATGAACCCTGCCACAGGTCAGGTGGAAGAGGAAAACCCTGACTTCCTGAAAACAGGTAACGCTGCTGTTGTGAAGGTCAAACCAACCAAGCCACTGGTCATCGAGAAGATAAAGGACATCCCACACATGGGAAGATTCGCCATAAGGGACATGGGACAGACAGTGGCTGCTGGAATGTGCATAGACCTCGTACCAGCAAAATAAACCCACCTCTTCCCTTTTTTACAGGAGGATTTAAATGCACAAAGCAAGGATTAAACTGACAGGGACAGACCCTGAAAAACTGGCATACGTCTGTGACCAGCTCAAGAAGATTGCTGAAAGGACAGGCGTGGACATGTCAGGCCCAATCCCCCTCCCAACAAAGAGGCTCGTGGTTCCAACAAGGAAATCCCCGGATGGTGAGGGAACCGCTACCTGGGAGAAATGGGAGATGAGGATCCACAAGAGGCTTGTGGGTATAGAGGCCGATGAAAGGGCCATGCGTCAGGTCATGAAGGTCAATGTGCCTGACAATGTCAGCATTGAAATTGAACTCAAAAGTTAACTGGGGTGTAAACCCCTCTAACTAAATTCACCACCAAAAACTATATAAATAAGAGTTTATCAATCTCTTTTATCTGATACTGCCGGGATAGCCTAGCCAGGTAAGGCGCGGGACTTGAGATCCCGTGGAGATTCTCTCCGCCTGGGTTCAAATCCCAGTCCCGGCGCTTAAAAAAAACTTTTTTCTGAACTGAAATCTAACTGTTCTGCCGGGATAGCCTAGCCAGGTAAGGCGCAAGACTGGAAATCTTGTGGAGCTTTGCTCCTCCTGGGTTCAAATCCCAGTCCCGGCGTGAAAATAGGAGGAAGTGACCGCCTTCTGGTGGCGGTCAGACCCTTAAAAAAAATAATCAGGTGTTTTCTTCTGAATCCACTTTTCCTATCTCTGGAACCTTTAAAATTAGGGGTTCCTCTTCCATTGCACCGGAGTCATGAACCACACATTCCTGGATCCTTGCAGCTATTGAATCTGGATCCTCAACATCAACCATGTCCACCAGTTCAACCTGTCTCCGGAACCTCTCTATGGCCTCCTCCGGCATGTTCTCAATGTAGGGTATTGCACCGGTTGCACCGATGATCCTTCCGGTTTCTCCATCGACACCATTGCTGTGGAGGGCCTTCATGGTCTGCCCTGTGATGTGCCCCATTACCTCTGCACCGCATACAACAAGGAAGCGCAGGTTGGGGTTTGCAATAACGTTCCCAACAACCTTCTCTATCCCAAGGTTCTCTGTGTGAAGTGGACCTGAAATTGCAGCACCCGCCTTCACGGGTTCATCTTCCATGTGTGACCCGAGGGTGACAACCGCAACCGGGCTTTCTTCATCACCAACCACATAGTCCCCAACTATGTGTGGCCAGTCTTCAGGTACGGGTTTCTTTTCAACCATAAGAAACACCTCTTTAACCGTCAGTTAATTTTTAACTTTCGGTTAAAATTTAACTTGTAGTTAATGACATATAAATCTTCCGGTGCAAAATGTTTTAAAATACCGGAACAGATATTCATAGAGATACTGAATGGTGAATCCACATGGCCCCATCAAGACGCGAACGTGAACGTGAACAGAGACGTGAACAGATAATAAGGGCGGCAGAGAAGGCATTCTTTGCACGGGGATACGACAGAGTGACCATGGATGAGATAGCCGAGGAGGCAGAGGTCAACAAGGCCCTCCTCTACTACTACTTCAAAAACAAGGAATCCCTCTTCTTCGCAGTGAACCTCTACGGTGTCCGCATACTCCACAGCATGTACAGAAGGTGCCTGGAGCTTGACACGGATGGATACGGTAAGGTCAGGGCCATGGTGGAGGCCCTCTACAGCTTCTCAAAGGAACACCCCGACTACTTCAGGATATACTGCTACAGTGGCACCGAGAGGTTCGAGCTGAGTGAAAGTGAGGATGCGCGGGAGATAGTGGACCTCCGTACCGGAATGTGGAGGCTCATGGTTGAGGCCATAATGGAGGGCATGAATGACGGAAGCATCCGCAGCGACCTCGACCCTGTGGAGCTATCCATATACATCCATACACTGGCCATAAACGCCCTGAACCTTGATTTCACATCCAGGATGGTCCTGGAGGCCAGGAATATCAGCAGGGACAGGTTCTGGGAGGACCTTGAGGTTTTCCTTGAATCCGCCCTCAGGCCCTAATAAAATAACATCTAAACTCCTTCTCAACAGCACCACATAACTATATAAGTTTTTAGATACATAAGGGTATTAAAAGTTAAAGAGAGGAACTGATGAAATGGATAATGACGATAACTTTGTGATAATAAACAACAGCAGAAAAGATAAAAAGAGTCTTGGGCTCCTTGTTGATGGTCCAAACATGCTCAGAAAGGAATTCTGTTCAGATCTTGAATTTGTAAAGAACCTCCTCTTTGACAGGGGAAACCTCAAGGTAGGAAAGGTGCTGCTGAACCAGTACGCCTCAGATAAGCTGATAGAGGCCGTTGTGAACCAGGGTTTCTCACCCATGATAGTTGCTGGTGATGTGGATGTTCAGCTCGCAGTTGAAGCCTTTGAACTCATACACAACCCCAACATCGATGTGGTTGCCATTATGACAAGGAACGCCGACTTCCTCCCCCTCATAAACATAGCCAAGGAGAACGGGAAGGAGACCCTGGTCATAGGTGCAGAGCCAGGTTTCAGTATAGCACTCCAGAACTCAGCAGACGACTCCATAATCCTTGGAAGCGAAGGGGTGTAGAGGTGTACCGGCGAATACTGATACCCACAGACGGCTCAGAGGACGCCAGGAAGGCAACCCGGCACGCATTCCACATAGCAGGGATGAGCGGGGCAGACATACTGGCCATAAGTGTAGTTGACACGTCCTACAGGAAAATCTGGGACGAGGATATCAGCAGACGCCTCGAGGAGATACTGAAAAAACAGTCAGAGAAGGCAATATCCATCCTCAAGGAGGAATTCAGCTCTCAACAGGAGCTGGGCCATATGACAGAAACCCGTCTTGATACGGTTATACTTGAGGGTAACCCCGCAGAGGTGATCCTTGAGGTCATGGAGGACGAGGACGTGGACCTCGTTGTAATGGGCAGCTCAGGCAAACACGGCCTTGACCGCATAATATCCGGAAGCATAACAAGGAAGGTTCTTAAATCAGCCACAAAGCCCGTGATGGTCGTTGGTTAACGGTGATTGTAATGATAGGTAAAAGGACACTGGATGATGAGAAACTTGCTGTGATAACCTTTACAGGACCCTTCAGTAAAACACTGGAGGTCCTTGAAGAGGTTTCAGACTTTGTATCATCAAATGATAAACTTGAGGCCGACGGTGACCCCACAGTGATCTTCTACACAGCACCCCTCAAGGACGAGGGAAGATACGATGTGGGTATACCTGTAAAGGGCGAATCTGAGGGTGACGGGAAGGTGAGGATAGTCACAATCCCGGGTCATACTGTGATATTTACAGAATACTCAGAAGACCGTGAGGAGGCCTACAGAAAGCTCATAGAATACGTCGAGGAGAACAGGCTGGACGTAATAGGTGCGCCAAGGGAGATCCTCCATGGGGATGTGAGGGAGATCCAGTTCCCTGTGGTCCTCTAAATGTACTCATAAAATTGAGAACAGCTTACTGGAATCCACTGATTTTTCTCCCTTACCCCTCTTTACATGAAAAAGGTAACATTTCTCCTCTCTTTTCAAGAACTGCGGCCAGCGGTCAGCTCACCGGTTCTCCTCGACTATATCCCTGAATGAGTCAACCACGTACTGCACCTGCTCCTCTGTCATGCCATAGATGCTGCACTTGAACCACTTTGTCTGGCCCCTCCTTATTCCAACTATACCCCTCTTCTTAAGTTCCTCATAGAGGAAGAATCCCTTCCTTGGATGTGAAGCCGCTATCTCATGGAAAACAGGGGTTTCAAACCTCACGAGATCATGTTCCTTGGGTCTCAAACCCAGCTGCTCTATACCCCCGATATCCTCAAGTTCAGAGACAAGGTAGCGTGTCTTCTTAACCTCCTCGTTCCAGCGTGAAACCCTCTCCCTCACATAGGGCAGAGAGGCCATGAGGGTTGCCAGTGGCGCTCCACGTGATGTGCAGCCCAGGAGTTCAAGCTCCTTCTTCTCATGCCTCCCTGACCTCCTGAGCACAGTGTCCTCCCACTCAGATCTCATCCCCAGCACACCTATAGGCCCGGAGGCCGCCATGCTCTTGTGACCGCTCCCAACAACGAAGTCAACCCCGAGTTCCCTGAGGTTAACCGGGAGCCTTCCCATGGAGTAGGCGCAGTTCAGGAGTAATGGGACCCCCAGCTTCCTGCAGACGTCCGCCACACCACGTGCATCTGTCAGGTTCCCGTAGTTACCATCGACATGGGTCAGCACACCAAGTTTAACCTCAACCCTGTCGATGGTCTCCTCAAGGACCTCCCTGTAGGCTTCGGGTGTTACCTCATAGCTGGGGTGTCCGGTTGATGGCACCTCAACGATTTCAAGGCCGTTCCTCTCAGCTGCAAGGTGTGTTGTGTAGTGGGCATTTCCATCAACAACAACGGTGTCACCCCTCTCACAGAGTGCATGCATCACCGCAAATTTACCCTCCCTTGCACCATGAACCGTCCTCACGGCATCGGAGCCTGTGAAGTCTGCAAGGTCATCAAGGAAGCAGTTTATGGCGGGCCTTGTGACCTGGTCCAGCCTCCCATCACAGTAGTCACAGACACTGTAACCATCCCCAAATTCATGGAGAGCCTTCCTTGCAGCGGCGGGGAGAACACCGCCACGCTGGAGGGGGTTGAGGTTGAGGTTATCCCTTTCAAGTTTTCTTGTAAGACCATAATCAGCGCATTCCATGATAATCACCAAGTAAGTCAATTATCCTCTGGTAAACCCTGTCCCGTTTTTCAGGATCAACAACAAATACCCTTATGTCCTCCCTCTTTTTTATACTTTGAAGGGTTTTCCTGTGTACCGCTGCAATGAGGAGGACGTCAGAGCTGAGGACTTCGTCTACCGTCTTCCTGAATTCATGGCTCTTAAGCTCCATGGGGCCGATTTCGTCTATGATTATGCAGTCATCCTCCAGCATGGCCCTCCGGATTGCAGGGACAGCCAGTTCATCCATGACCCCCACATTTACACCGTACCTTCCAATACGGGGGCCCTCTGTTTCAACTGACGCAAGGAGGCCCCTCCTGCCCGATGCTATGTCAACGACCTCAAATCCCCACCTTGAACCACCCACCCTCACCTCAGGTGTTATGATCCCCCCCAACCGAAAGACCCATGCCCTCAAGGTAATCCCTCAGCCTTCCAACCATGGTGCTCTTCCCGCTGCCGGGTCTCCCGGTGATCAGTATCTTCATCAGATTCCCCCTAGATAAGGTTTTCAAGGCCTTCACTCAGGGCCCATCTTCTGGCCTCCTCCACCTCCTCAATGTAGAGGGGACGGTTGATCTCAGGGTAAGCTGAAGCCCTGTAGAGGGGCCGGTACTGGCCCATTATGTTCATTACAGTGTCTGTTCCCATGTTCTCTGCGACCCATGATATGATGGGCTTCGTGCAGCACTCCAGGTGCCCTGGAAGCACCAGGTGCCTTATTATCATATCCTCACCTGCTATCATGAGGTGGTTCCTGGATACAACCTCAAAGTAGTTACCGGCACCTGCCAGTCTCTCTGCACATTCACTGTTGCCGAACTTGAAGTCCGTGAGGTAGAGGTCTGCAGCACCCATTATGAGCCTGAGGGATTCGCTGGTCATGTACATGTTACTGTTCCATACGACAGGCACACTGATGGAAACCCTGGATAGAACCCTCAGGATATATGGGAGTGCTGGTGTCGGGTCTCCGCCCACGAAGTTGACGTTTGCTGCCCCCATGCGCCTCCTCTCCTCTATGAGCGCTGCAAGTTCATCCACCTCAATGTGTCTGCCTGCAGAGGGGTTCTGGGATATGTCCCAGTTCTGACAGAAGACACACCGCAGGGTGCAGCCAGAGAAGAATATGGTATGGCTGGGTACAAGGGGGGCCTCCTCCCCATAGTGCAGGAACTCCGAGGCCACCCGTGGCTCCATGACACCGCAGTGTCCCTGCTCCCTGTGGCGGTTAACCCCGCACCTCCAGGGGCACAGTGAACACTCCCCCAGGATCCTTTCAGCGATTTCGATTTTAAGGTCAAGGAAGGACCTTTCACATGATCCTGAACATTCTATGCCCTTCTCTATCCTTTCATGTTCCCTCCAGAGTTCAGACATCCCTGAGGTTTCATGGAAGGATGCCGGTGTCCTGGCGGCCACCATGAAACTGGCATCCGTCCTACCGTCCCTCACAGAGAGGTAGTGGTGAAGTGCATCCTTCAGTGACATGATCATGAGTGATAAAGGGGGTTACCCTGTGACATGAACATCCTCAACCATGAGGGGCGCGGTTACAAAGCCCCCCACCTGTCTCCTTTCAAGGTCCGTTGATGAGACCTTCATCATGAGCTCAAATATGTTCCCTGAGAGCATTGCCTTCTTAACAGGTGTGAATTCCCCTGAGTCCACCATGAACGCATTGTTGGCCTCCACCGAGAAGTCACCGGATATTGGATTTGCTGTGTGGGCTCCAAGGACATCTGTGACAAAGATCCCCCTGAAGTCGTCCAGTGGCACTGTGCTGTCAAATTCAAGTATGAAGTTGGTGGTTGAGACAGCCGGGACCTCCATGTAGCCCCTCAGACCATTACCTGTGCTATCAGCCCGCCCCTTTGATGCTGTGTATATGTTATGCAGGTATCCCCTCAGAATTCCATCCTCAACAAGGGCTGTCCTCTGGGAGGGTGTCCCCTCACCATCAAAGGGGGCTGATCCCAGGCCCCCCTCAAGGGTACCGTCATCGTATACTGAGAGGCCCTCACCTGTGACCTGGCTTCCAATCCTATCTGCCAGTACGGACCTCCCCCTCTGGACGTTATCTGCGCTGAATGCGCCTGCGAATGTTCCAAGGAGTCCTGCTGCTGCATGATAGTCAAGGACTGCAGGGATCCTGCCGCTTTCAATACTCCTGCCCCCCATGGAATCCCTTGCAATCCGGCAGGCCCTTCCAGCTACCCATTCAGGGTTGATGTCAAGTTTGCAGGAGGAGTCTGATTCGTAGGCGGTTGTCTTCATGCCATTCTCCCCGGCTGTCACAGATATGTGGGCTGAGAACCCTGTTGAAGATGATGACGCCTCAACACCCTCCGAGTTTATGATGAATGTTTCAATCCTGGATGCGGTGAACCCGCCGCTGGTGGGTTTGCATCCCTCCTCCAGGACCCTGTCGATCATTCTACCAGCCATCTCCACGGAGTCCTCAACTTCAAGGTCATCGAAGGACCTGTCATGGATCCCCTTCACCGATGGATATGTGGAGGGTTCAGAGAACCCGAAGTTTTCATCAGGATCTGCAAGCTGGAGGTTCTGGGCCGCCATCCTCACAGCCACGTCCACCCCATCAGGATCCGATGTGTAGGCAAATCCCATTCGCCCCTCCTTCAGGATGCGGATGCCTATCCCTGTCATGGATTCAATTTTCCCGAAGTCTATGAGGTCACGCTGGATCTCAACCTCCAGTGTCTTCTCCCTCTCAATGTAGACCTCAGCCATCTCACCATACCTTAATGCGAGTTTAACCGCCTCTTCACCAATCCCGAACATCAGCTCACCACCCCATGAATCTCCTGACCGCCTCTGCAACCCCTTCTCCATGGGCTGCGGAGGTCACATAATCTGCCATCTCCTGCAGTTCAGGGTCTGCATTTGCAACCGCAACCCTGAATCCAGCAGCCTCAATGAATTCCAGGTCATTTTCACTGTCACCTATGGCCATGACATCCTCCATTCCTATCCCCATGGATTCAAGCAGGATCTCCAGGGATGAACCCTTATTCACTGAGGGGTCTGTCAGGTGTATGGCAAAGCCGGTATCATAGACCTCAACATCAAAATCCCTGAGCGCCTCCCTAACAGTATCTGCAGGTACATCCCTTGTCAGTGCTATCTCCGACACCCTGAGGTCAGAGAACTGGACCTTCCGGACAGGGTAAATCCCTTTGAGGTGACTGTAGGCCATCTCAGCCTTACTTATATCACCCAGGACCCTCACCTCATCATTGATGTGCAGTACACCACCATTTTCAGCCACAACCCCTCCGCTGGTCCCTATTAGGACCGATGTTGCCATTGCAAAGCAGAGGATGTTACCGGTAACCATTATAACAGGCACCCCTGCCTCCTCGGCACCCCTGAGGGCCTTCACAGCCTCCAGAGACAGCCTCCTTTTTTTGTCCGTTATTGTGCCGTCGATATCAACTGCAATGGCCCTCATCCTGACACCTAGAATGAGCTGTACCGGTAGGCTATGTTACAGGTACCCTCCCTTGACACCATGCATGCCCCGATGGGACTGGTGGGGGTGCACTCATTCTTGAAGAGTTTGCATTCCTCTGGCCTTGCAACACCCCTCAATACAGCACCGCAGATGCATCCCGCCGGTGTATCAACCGTATCTTCAACCTCTATATCGAATTTCTCCCGGGCATTGAATTCAGAGAACTCATCCCTTATCTCATAGACTGATTCGGGTATGACCGGGAATCCCCTCCACTCCCTCTCGGTTACCTGGAAGACCTCATCCATCACCTTCTGGGCCTTGAGGTTACCCTCGGGTTTCACGGCCCTCTTATACTCGTTCTCAACCTTTGCCTCCCCCCTATCGATCTGTCGGAGTATCATGTAGACCGCCATGAGTATATCCAGGGGGTTGAAGCCCGCTATGACCTGGGGTATGTTGTAGTCCCTTGAGAAGGGCTCATAGGGTTTCATGCCGATTATGGTTGACACGTGACCTGGTTCTATGAGGGCGTTGAGGTTCACCTCACCTGACTCTATGAGAAACCTGAGGGCGGGTGGTATGAGCCTGTGGCATGAAAGAACCGAGAAGTTCTCAGGTGGTCCTGAGAGTATCTCCGAGGCTGTTGTTGGCGCCGTGGTCTCAAATCCCGCTGCCATGAATACGACTTCCCGGTCAAGTTTCCTTGCTATCTCCACTGCGTTGCCCACACCGTAGACTATCCTGACATCCGCACCGTCCGCCCTGGCATCCGCGAGGGATCCCCTGGAGCCCGGTACCCGGAGCATGTCACCGAAGGTTGTTATGGTGACACCCTGCCTCGCAAGTTCAATGCACTCGTCGATTTCCCTTGCCGGGACACAGCAGACCGGACAGCCAGGACCGGCGACCACCTCCACCTCCTCAGGAAGGAGGGACCTTACACCATGCTGCATTATTGTGTGCTCATGTGACCCGCATACATGCATTATCTTAACTGGACGTGATATCTCCTGTATCCTTGAAACCAGTTCCCTTGAAAGATTCTTCATAAGACCACCATTACACCTAAAGATCTATTTATCATGATCATATATATATGGAGGAGGCCAAAGGATTATGTTTTATGGGGGAGAGAAGTTTAAACATGTCAGTTATCATCCTCCTCTTCCTCTTCACTGTCTCACTGATTGGCGTTATAAAGTCGGCCGACATATTCGTGGATCGGATCGTTGATATCGGGAGGGCCCTGGGGATATCCCAGATAATACTGGGGGTGACAGTCGCCGCTGCAGGGACCTCCCTTCCCGAATTTGGATCGGCACTGATATCCGTCCTCACAGGAAACCCTGATCTCGGTGTGGGTGTTGTTATAGGATCAAATATATGGAACATAGCCGGCATCATAGGCATATCAGCCATCCTTTCATGTGCTGTTACAACAAACCGGGATGAGATCCGGAGGGATGGTCTTTTCGGGCTTCTGAGCATACTCATCCTCACATTCTTCATGCTCATGGGGCCGGTTGGACCCCTGACTGGTGTTGTGCTACTTGCACTCTACGGTGTTTACCTCTGGGTCCTCATAAAAAAACAGAGGGGTTACTATACCAGCCACCTCATGGATCATGGCGAGGTTGATGCTAAAACCATAATATCCGCCATCCTGGGATTCACTGGTCTTGTGGTGTTCTGCAGAATACTCGTATACAGTGCCGTTGGGATCGCTGAGATCATGAATGTTCCTGAGATGATAATCGGTCTTTTTGCCCTCGCAATAGGCACAAGCCTCGCTGAACTGGTCGTTGCTGTTAACTCTGCAATGAAGCATATGTGCAGCCTGTCCCTTGGAACCGTCCTGGGGAGCAACATATTCAACATCCTGATAGGCATCGGGATTCCATCCCTCTTTGTTAAGATCCCTGTTGAGCCCCTATCCCTCATTCTTGACGCTCCGGTGCTCATGGGGGTGACAGTGGCCATCATGTACTTCATGTGGACTGATATGGAGCTCCGGAGGGTTGAGGGGGTTGCACTGGTAGCATTTTACCTGGTATACGCTGTAATTAGAATAACACTTACAAGGTAGGTTTAATGCGTTTTTTAAGATGCACCTAGAATAGCACTTACACAGTAGATGGACATCAGTTGCACTGAAACCGTTAAAAAAACCGCTCAATATACCAAAATAAAAAAATGAAGGGAAATTTTTTTTATCTTCTCCTTGCTATGGCTGAACCTGCAGCTAGAAGCAGCAGGCCTGCCATGAGTGCAGCTACCGGAGCACCCGTTGGCTGCATCGGTACCTTGCCAGGTGAAGGTCCTGGACCCGGTGTGGGTTCTGTGACCTCGATATCAACCTCTGTCGTGTTGTTGCCGCCTGATGAGCCTGAGCTCACCGTTGCCACGTTGATGAATGTGCCACGCCTTATCATCTGGACCACTATTTCAAGAACTGCGCTTGAACCTGATGGCAGGTCTCCTATCAGCCATACACCGGTTACCGGATTGTATGATCCCACAGTGGCGCTGGATGATACGTACCTCATTGAATCTGGTAGCCTGTCAACCACTGTTGTGTTGAGTGCAGTATCAGGTCCATTGTTTGTCACCGTTACTGTGAATTTCACGTTCTGACCGAGGCGTACAGCCCTCCTATCAGCCGTCTTGGTGATGGTGAGCTCCGCCCGTGGGTTGACTGTGACAGTGGCGTTAGCATCCCTATCAGGGTTCGGATTGTACGTATCAGACGTGACATTGGCAATATTGGTCAGGGTAGTGTTACTCACAGCAACCCTGGCAACAATCTCCAGAGTCGCCACAGCATCCCTTACCAGTGAACCAACAAGCCACACACCAGTACCCACATCATAGGTTCCCTGTGAAGCGCTGTGACTCATGTAGTCAAGACCAGCAGGTAACACGTCATTAACAACAACACCCACTGAATCATCAGGACCCATATTGGTAACTGAAACCACGAACCTCACAGTATCATTGAAGTCAACCACCGTCGCATTAACCACCTTATCTATCACAAGATAAGCAGCCGGCGGAACAGTCACTGTAACATTAGCAGTGTTGTTTTCAGGGTAGGGATCGAACTGATCTCCAACTGCCTGAACCCTGTTGATCAGTTCACCGGTGGTGTTCACAAGGACCGTGAAGTTGAGGGTTGCTGATGCACCGCTTGCAAGGTCTCCAACTATCCAGATGGATGTAATTGGATAGAAGATACCCTGTGAAATCACATGTGAGATGTAGACAAGGCCCCCTGGCAGCACTTCTGTTACCGTGACCCCTGTTGCATTGTCGGGTCCATTATTCGTAACCGTCACAAAGAAGGTTATCTGCTCACCGAAGTTAGGTGTGCTGTTTGACACCGTCTTTGTGATTGATATGTCTGATGATGGGTTCACGGTGAGTAGAGCAGTTGCATTGTTGTTTGAGAGCAGAGGGTCGTACTCCTCGGCTGATGCATTCACATAATTCGTGAATATGCCTGCGGCATTTGCAATTACCTCAAGCACCAGGGTTGCTGATGTGCCATTTGCAAGGTCCCCAACAGTCCAGACTCCGCCCACGAAGGTTCCCTGTGAGGCGCTGTGACTGAGCAGCCCGAGTCCTGGTGGTAGTATATCCGTTACAGCTACACCTGTTGCATCGTTCGGTCCGTTGTTGGTGACAGTGACCGTGAAGTTGGTTATCTGTCCATTGTTGATTGGTGTCAGGAGGACCGTCTTCTGTACCGCGATATCAGCCACGGCCTCCGCATTTAATAGCCCAGCAGCATGGTTGTTGGTCAGGTCAGGGTCATACTCGGTGCTCGTGACTGAGACCGTGTTTATCATCCCACCTGTGTCATTGACAAGCACGGTGATGTTCAGTGTCTCTGATACGCCGGGTGCCAGTGAATCAACAGTCCATACATTGAATTCCACGAAGTAGATACCCGCGGATGCACTGTGGGACTGGTAGACGAGACCTGATGGCATTGTATCAACGGTCCTCACAACCGTGGCGGTGTCCGGTCCAAGGTTCGTTACCGTTATGTAGAACACCACGGTGTCACCGAAGTCTGGTGATGTGTTGCTGACGGTCTTCGTGATCTTAACATCCGCGCTTGGCCTCACATCAACTGTAACCGCATCAATGTTGTCCCCGGGCAGGGGATCTGGAAGCTCTGATGATACGTTAACTATGTTTGTCTGGAAGCCTGCCTGGGTTGCCCTTACAAATAGTGTGAGGGTTGCCTGGAACAGGGCCGGTAGTGAGCCAACCTCCCAGACTCCAGTGGTTGTGTTGAAGGATCCCTGTGTAACCGTGTATGATATGATTGAGAGTCCTGCAGGCAGGAGATCTGAGACCACAACATTTGATGGTGTGTCTGGACCAGCATTCCTCACGATCACTGTGAAGGTGGCGGTTTCCCCGTTATTTATAACAGGTCTGTCAACGGTCTTCTGGATGCTAAGGTCTGCTGATACCGCGTTAAGGGTTGATACCGCATCATTGTTGGTCCTGTCAGGGTCACGCTCATTACCGGTGACTGATACTGTGTTATTTGAATCACCGGTTGTGTTCACAAGGACCGTGAGGTTCATCAGGGCTGATGCCGCGTAATTCAGTGCTCCGATGTACCATACACCGGTTGTGGCATTGTAGGTCCCCTGTGTGACAGTGTGACTGAGGTAGACAAGGCCCGGTGAGAGTATATCGGTGACGGTTACACCCGTGGCGTTGCTCGGTCCAAGATTTGTGACAGCAACCGTGAAGGTCACAACGGATCCATAGTCGGGTCGCGGGTCACTCACTTGTTTCACTATAAGCAGGTCAGCCACCGGGATTCCCACCACCTCGGCGGTGTCATTGTTGTTATCCGGGTTGGGATCAAAGTTTGGTGATGTGATATTTGCAAAGTTTGTCAGTGATCCTGTTGCGTTGACCCTGGCTATTATTGTGAGTGTTGCTATTTCAAGGTAGTTCAGTGTCCCCACATTCCATGTGCCCATGTAGTAGGAGCCCTTGGATGGTGTCGCACTGATAGGTATCAGTCCAGCCGGCAGAAGATCCTCCACCACAACTCCTGCTGCGTTATCAGGTCCCCTGTTGCTCACAGTGATTGTGTACTGGATATTTTCACCCACATAGGGTTCCGGATTGTTAACAGACTTGTCTATGGTGAGGTCTGATGCCGGTGGAGAATTCAGGGCTGCTGATGCGTAGTTGTTTGCCATGTTGGGGTCGAAGACGTCACCTGTCACGTTGGCGTTGTTGACAATTGCCCCTGTTGCTGTGACCGTGGCTGTGATGTTCAGTGTTACCGTCTCGAAGTATTCAAGGTCTCCTATGGTCCATATACCTGTGGTGCTGTTGTAGGTTCCCCTGGATGCAGTTGCTGATACGAAGCTCAGCTGTGGTGGTAGAAGATCCGTTACATAAACGCCGGTGGCATTGTTTGGGCCATAGTTCACCACGGTGATTGTGAATCTGACGGTATCGCCAATGTTTGGTGCCGTGTTGTTGACTGTTTTTGCAATTGCAAGGTCGGCCTTCTCAAGTGCCCTGATGGTGATGTTCTCACCGAAGTCTGAGTTGTAGTGGTAGCTTGAACCGCTCCTGTCGGTTATGAGACCAAAGAGCCTGGTCACCCCCGCACCTGTAACGTTGAACAGCCAGACAGATACAAAGTTTGTCTGACCCGGTGCGTCAAGACGTACATTGTTGCTGGTGTTTGGTCCGTAGGTCACCGTTACGTTGATGGGCTGGATAATTGCCGGGTTGTAGTTGGTTAGTGGAAGGTTAAGGATATCATATCCCGCTGATGCCGTTGTTGATACGACTGTGACTGCAATAACGTCTCCAATGGCCGGTGCCGGGTTACTCACACTTATGGATGCCACATCGTTACGGTTCTGCGAGATAAGTTTCTCAACATAGAGTGTTCCGCTTATGGTGTCAGCGGAACCCGTGTTCGTCCCGCCCACCGTCACAGTATAATTCCTGGACGTCAGGTAGGCAAGTGAATTCCTTGATACCTCCACAAGGTAGAAGACATCCACCGTTGCACCTGGTGCTATATCACCCAGGTACTTGCTGGCTGTTTCATTGGCCGCGAGGTAGACGTAGGGATTGATTGAAGTGAATGAGAGGTTGGCTGTTACATTGCTTGCTGTGGTCAGGGCATTGTTCCTGACACGTATCTGGATGAGATACTGGTTGGGACCGACATTAACATTGTTATTGTCAAGGCCGATGATGTCCCATGAACCCTTGGTCAGGTTCAGGGTCCCGAGTCTGAAATCGGCAGTGGCTCTTCCTGACTCATCAAGAGTCACCGTCTTTGAAGGTACCACATGCCCGGGTGCAACAGCTGAGACAACAAATGTCCGTTCAGGTGCCTGGAAACTCACAGAGTAACTTCCATCAGGACCCGTTACCCCTGATGCTACAGTAGAGCCATCCATGGAGGCCACATTTATAACTGCGCCCTCAAATGGATCTGTACCGTTACACTGTGTAACAGTCCCTGTTATGAGTGCATTAGAATCAGTCTGATTGTCAGAGTCTGCGGCACTTACGGTTCCCACTGCAAGAATCAGAAGAAGAAGCGAAAGTGCCGGTGTAAATCTCTTCATTTTTCACCCCCCTTTCAATTTTTTACACGTTTATCTATTCTGTTCATGGAGATATTTTTCCCGGAAAGACAAAAAAATTGAGGGATGATGCAGTAAAAGTGGTCAGAATCATATGATCTTGCAGATGACATATACATCAGATGGTCAATATATGGCCATATCAAATGGAATTTATAGATGTCCATACAATCAAACTGTATGAAGGCTGTGGTTTTCATTGGGAGGGGATTCAGGGAATACATTGATATGTTCAACCTGGACCCCTTAGAACTCGAGGGGATGCGAATCCTTGACTGTGCTGCGGGTGTGAGTTCATTCAGGAGCGAAATGCATGACCGGGGATTCAATGTAACTGCACTGGACCCCCTGTACAGGAGGACACCAGATGAAATTAAAAAAATGGCATGTGAAAGTTTCAGGAGATATTCTGCGAATCACAGAGACTTTTTAAGGGATTTAAAGGTGGATGGAAAACCTGTTGAAGATTACAGGAGGATGGTACTCAGCAGGTTCCTGGATGACTATAAAAGGAACCCCTCATGGTACATAGCCGGTGAACTCCCGGATCTTCCCTTTGGAGATGGAGAATTTGACCTGGTGATATCTGCAAATTTCCTTTTCCTGTATGAGGACCTGCTGGACTACAGTTTCCATGCTGCATCTGTGAGGGAGATGCTCAGGATCGGGAAAGAGGTTAGAATATTTCCTGTGTACAATATACACAGAAGAAAACGTTCTGTACACCTCAAACCGTTGATGGATGAATTTAATGATTATGACATGGAGATAAGGAAGGTTAAGTACCATAAGGAGACCCGCTGTAATGAAATGTTAATCATAAAATAAGATCGGGGTCAACCGGTTCTATTATTCGTTATAGCATTATATTACGAAGTATAATGTCGGGGCTTCCATATTATTAAGGTAAATAACATGACACAATCTTTCTTGTAACCTTTTTAAGTTGATTCCAATACTAAATTTAGTCTATTAAAGCTGGTTATCAGTTGCAATCTATATAGTTCACGACTGAATTTCCATACTACCATACTATTCAGTCTATTTTAAAGCAAGATATACAGCTAGCTGCACTCTTACCTGATATAGGATTTCCATACTATTCAGTCTATTTTAAAGCAAAAAGTTCCTTTATCCCAATCAGCCTTAGTATCAAATTTCCATACTATTCAGTCTATTTTAAAGCAACGTATCTATCACGGTGTCAATAGACTCATCACTATATTTCCATACTATTCAGTCTATTTTAAAGCTTTTGGTGGCTATGAAGAGCCTATGATTACGATATTTCCATACTATTCAGTCTATTTTAAAGCACTCGCAGCACTCTACATACAGAAATACGAGATAGATTTCCATACTATTCAGTCTATTTTAAAGCGATGATGACCTACTCGTCCTGGCACCACGTGATCATGGATTTCCATACTATTCAGTCTATTTTAAAGCATATGTTTCATCTTTGTTGTGAGAGTGAATGGCTGTGATTTCCATACTATTCAGTCTATTTTAAAGCGTGGCTAAGGGAGGTTTACATAAAGAACCTCGCTTTAGATATTTCCATACTATTCAGTCTATTTTAAAGCACAGCAAAACTGAAGCTGTGAGTAGAGTAGCATACGAGATTTCCATACTATTCAGTCTATTTTAAAGCCACTCAACGCGGAATGGGAATCTGGGACTGATAAGGCATTTCCATACTATTCAGTCTATTTTAAAGCACATTGGGGGTCCAGTGAGAGAGGCCCTCTCCAAGGTATTTCCATACTATTCAGTCTATTTTAAAGCAAGCAGCTCTCCTCGGTGTGAAGAGGAGTGGTGAGGATGCATTTCCATACTATTCAGTCTATTTTAAAGCTCAGTATCTCATATGATATGTTAGAAAACTCTCTGAGATTTCCATACTATTCAGTCTATTTTAAAGCCCTTCATCATATACCACATCTACTTCGTTATATGTATATAATTTCCATACTATTCAGTCTATTTTAAAGCTAAGAAATATAAATAATTTTTATATTTATTATAAAAAAATTTCCATACTATTCAGTCTATTTTAAAGCAAGCAGCTCTCCTCGGTGTGAAGAGGAGTGGTGAGGATGCATTTCCATACTATTCAGTCTATTTTAAAGCTCAGTATCTCATATGATATGTTAGAAAACTCTCTGAGATTTCCATACTATTCAGTCTATTTTAAAGCCCTTCATCATATACCACATCTACTTCGTTATATGTATATAATTTCCATACTATTCAGTCTATTTTAAAGCTAAGAAATATAAATAATTTTTATATTTATTATAAAAAAATTTCCATACTATTCAGTCTATTTTAAAGCTTCCAGTTCCTACATTCATTCTTTTTTTGATAATATCATTTCCATACTATTCAGTCTATTTTAAAGCCCAACTCTAAACCCGCTATATCCACATCTGAGCCCAGAATTTCCATACTATTCAGTCTATTTTAAAGCAGGAGGGGTCTTGTATTTTCTTGGTGGGCGTCAAGAAATTTCCATACTATTCAGTCTATTTTAAAGCTTAACACCCTGCACGCTGTCTTTTTATGCTTACGCAATTTCCATACTATTCAGTCTATTTTAAAGCACCCAAGTGCAACACCCAAGTGCAACACCCAGATTCTATTTCCATACTATTCAGTCTATTTTAAAGCCCCCTACCTCAGGTATATATTCCTCAATCTCATCAACCAATCATTTCCATACTATTCAGTCTATTTTAAAGCTTATCTCAGTATGGAAAACCCATATAAAACCGATTATATTTCCATACTATTCAGTCTATTTTAAAGCCACTTGAGTTTATTGACATTGATGATTCTCACCTACGAATTTCCATACTATTCAGTCTATTTTAAAGCGTGATCATCGCTAAGGAGGAGGAGCCAGGATCCTCAGGATTTCCATACTATTCAGTCTATTTTAAAGCACGGAATCCGGGCGCTCCTCACCACCAGCATCCTCAAATTTCCATACTATTCAGTCTATTTTAAAGCTCCCTACCATACAATCCATTCGTCTTAGGCACCTGAATTTCCATACTATTCAGTCTATTTTAAAGCTTTTAACCTGCAGGTGGGGGTGATGCATCATGAAATTATTTCCATACTATTCAGTCTATTTTAAAGCTAGTGGGTTTAATATTACTGGGATTGAAACTGAAGCATTTCCATACTATTCAGTCTATTTTAAAGCACGTTACACCAGATCCAAACAAACCAGATTGGGTATAATTTCCATACTATTCAGTCTATTTTAAAGCCATTTGTAATAATTGGAGATACATAAATTTGTATCTACATTTCCATACTATTCAGTCTATTTTAAAGCAATCGGTTTTATGCGGGTTTTCCATGCTGAGATATATAATTTCCATACTATTCAGTCTATTTTAAAGCGGTCAATAAACTCCTCAATATTGTCTTCAGTTATGTTATTTCCATACTATTCAGTCTATTTTAAAGCTCTGGGATATCTGCCTCAACGGCAAAACAGATGTCATATTTCCATACTATTCAGTCTATTTTAAAGCTCTTTAAACCCTCAGATTTAAACTTATTACGAAGATATTTCCATACTATTCAGTCTATTTTAAAGCGAATTCATAAAAACATACAGATATATACAATATCTACTATTTCCATACTATTCAGTCTATTTTAAAGCTTCATAAACGTGGACCTTACGTATTTGATACGGTCCTATTTCCATACTATTCAGTCTATTTTAAAGCTTGACCCCGCAAACCTTGAAATACAAATGGTTTACCGATTTCCATACTATTCAGTCTATTTTAAAGCTTACATCACTTGTTGGTATTAGTGTTGTTTCAGCATTTCCATACTATTCAGTCTATTTTAAAGCCAGCGACCACATCATCAACATTAGAGGCGTCTATGAGATTTCCATACTATTCAGTCTATTTTAAAGCCCGGTCAGAGAATGGGGAATACCTTGTCACAGTACTGGAATTTCCATACTATTCAGTCTATTTTAAAGCCAGACAATCTGTAGCCGGAAAGACCTCCAGGACGCGAATTTCCATACTATTCAGTCTATTTTAAAGCGGTTTAAAAATTTCCGATAGAAAACATTATACACAAATTTCCATACTATTCAGTCTATTTTAAAGCAGGGCTGCTGAGGTGAACAGAAAGGTTGAGGAGCATTATTTCCATACTATTCAGTCTATTTTAAAGCATACGGTCCGGGTGCACAGGGATGGTTCAAGGTACATGATTTCCATACTATTCAGTCTATTTTAAAGCTCGTTGCAGAGGACTCTGACGCCGAATACAGGAGGATAAATTTCCATACTATTCAGTCTATTTTAAAGCGATAGCTGACCCAACGAAGGGGATTCGAGAGTTCACTATTTCCATACTATTCAGTCTATTTTAAAGCAAGAGAGATCCTCATAGATAATAAGGATAAAATCTATATTTCCATACTATTCAGTCTATTTTAAAGCGAGAACGAGGGAAAGATATACTCAGTCAAATATGATATATTTCCATACTATTCAGTCTATTTTAAAGCGGGGATGATCCTGGTGATCAATGTGAAGCTATTCCCCTATTTCCATACTATTCAGTCTATTTTAAAGCGACCACAGGATCCACCCAGACTGGTGGGAGGTCCTGATTTCCATACTATTCAGTCTATTTTAAAGCGATTAAGGCCCTTGTGATTGACCCGGGGTACTATGTGAAATTTCCATACTATTCAGTCTATTTTAAAGCTCAAGGAGTATTCAAAGAAGTCAGAACTCTCCAAGGATAATTTCCATACTATTCAGTCTATTTTAAAGCTGGAGCCCTGATGGTGTCTCATGGACAAGTCACACGAATTTCCATACTATTCAGTCTATTTTAAAGCAAGACCAAGTACATGACAACTTCATGGGTATCAGAAACCCATTTCCATACTATTCAGTCTATTTTAAAGCGTGAGGCTTCTTACCTCAGCGCCTCCCATTCCACTGCATTTCCATACTATTCAGTCTATTTTAAAGCCCGATACATGCAGAGCCTAATTCGTATTGTTTGAAGTAATTTCCATACTATTCAGTCTATTTTAAAGCTCTCACAACCCATGAACTCTTCGAAGTCGTGACAGAATTTCCATACTATTCAGTCTATTTTAAAGCATTATTCAGAACCATGAGCGGACTCTTATGTGGCGTGTATTTCCATACTATTCAGTCTATTTTAAAGCTCCTACCCAGGTTTGAGACCGTCACAATCCATATCGAATTTCCATACTATTCAGTCTATTTTAAAGCCCGCACAGGATCATCTCTCACATCCTCCGACTGCAGGAATTTCCATACTATTCAGTCTATTTTAAAGCACTGTGTGGATGTGGAAGAAGAAGTTCCGCTGGGATATTTCCATACTATTCAGTCTATTTTAAAGCCTGTAGACGCACAGGTCGTTCCAGAGATCGTTGAGGATATTTCCATACTATTCAGTCTATTTTAAAGCAATTTTATTCTATCCTCACCATGATAGCGGAAGAAAATATTTCCATACTATTCAGTCTATTTTAAAGCTCCCTGGTGGCGGGGACGTTGAGGTCACATTCCAACCATATTTCCATACTATTCAGTCTATTTTAAAGCTGACCGTCTCAGCGACATTAAAGAGCTAATCGGCGAAATTTCCATACTATTCAGTCTATTTTAAAGCGGAACACACCCTTGACAACATAAAAAGGGGGAGATACATTTCCATACTATTCAGTCTATTTTAAAGCTCAAAATTTTTATGAACTCTATGAATATTGCTTATTCATTTCCATACTATTCAGTCTATTTTAAAGCCGGTGAATAAACCGATTAGCCATCTTTTTTTTTGAATATTTCCATACTATTCAGTCTATTTTAAAGCTGATTTAGATGAAAGATGAAATAGTAGAGTTTGCATAATTTCCATACTATTCAGTCTATTTTAAAGCT